>Ga0208916_10000590_pt1 | contig 16772 bp, 16 predicted proteins | sample DEB19_08_DNA_5_FD_184523 | JGI IMG/M metagenome (GOLD analysis project Ga0208916, IMG submission 184523) | Aqueous microbial communities from the Delaware River and Bay under freshwater to marine salinity gradient to study organic matter... | ecosystem: Environmental > Aquatic > Marine >... | reverse complement strand
TTGGTGAGGTTTTTGGCAAAGAAAACGCATTCGGTTGGCGTGGTCTGTTGGGGCATTTCAGGGGTGTGGACGTTGCGGGCATACATCAGCTCAGGAATGCACAAGCGCAGGCAGAGCAGCAACTTTTGCCAAGTCTTTGGATTGGCGCATGAACCCGTTTGCAAGGGCTTGATGTCGATCAACCTAAGGCCAGACATGACCGAGAGGTGATGGTCGCGATGCCAAAAGCGCTATGCCGACAGATCAATTGACCCCTGAGTGGTCATCCCAAAAAATCAACACATCATTCACCCGCAAAAAAAAGGATCAGGCCATGCCTCAAAAACATTGGATCTTGGTGGCCAACGCTTCGCATGCAAGGGTTTTTGAGCGCGCCTCCTTCACCGCGCCTTTGGTGGAGCTGACCGACTGGCTTCACCCGGAAAGTCGCATGCCCGCCAGAGACACCGAGCGCACGCCATTGGGGCATTCGGAGGCGGGGCGGGCGGGTCTGGCGCCCCGGTCAGACCTCAAGCATTTGCACCGCAGCGAGTTTGCAACAACGCTGGCCAAGTATTTTCATGAAGCCGTTTTGAACCACCGCGTCAATGCCTTGGCCTTCTTCGTTTCCAACCCATTGATGGGGGAGTTGTTGTCGCACCTGGACGCTTCAGTGCAACACACCCTTGTGGCCAAACATGTGCTGGATTTGACGTCCTTGAGCGTGACCGAGCTAGATAAACGCCTACGCCGTGAATTTCGTTTGTAGCAACGCCAACACCTGTGCATCGTCTATCTGTGGGAACTCTTGGTAAAACTGCGCTACGGCCATGAAGTCTTCAGGGGCAGACAGGCAGACCGTTTCATCGGCCAGCGGTTTGATGTTGGCCAAGGCATCCGGGCTGGCTACCGGAATGGCGCAGACCAAACGCTGTGGATGGTGTTGGCGCAGGGCCTTCAGTGCGGACATCATGGTGGCCCCTGTGGCCAAGCCATCGTCCACCACGATGACCACTCGCCCTTGGACCGGAATGGGGGGCCGGATTTGGCTGTATTGCCCGCGCCGCGACTTCAGCGTTTTCATCTGGCGCTTGATTTCATCTTTCACATATTGCGGGTCGAGACCCCATGTCGTGGCACAGGGCGATAAATAAGCCAGCCCTGTTTCGTCCACTGCGCCGATGGCCACTTCGGGCTGAGACGGTGCGCGCAGTTTGCGCACCAGCACCACATCCATTTGCCCATTCAGGGCATCGGCGATCCATGCGGCCATGGGCACAGCGCCTCGCGGGATGGCCAGCACCAAGGGGTTTTGGCCTCGGTATTTCTTCAAAGCCAGGGCCAATTGGCGGGCAGCATCAAGGCGGTCTTTGAACATGGGGGGCTTCCGTTGGCGTGGTTTGGCTGGATTGTCCAAACAAGCCGCCCCGACTGTCTGTGTCGGCTGCCACAAACCAGGCATCCGCCAACACGTCGTTGATGCGGGACTTTTCGGCGATGCCCAACTTGAACGCAAAAAGCCGCTCAACGGGTGTTGAGCGGCTCTTGCTGGCCCCTGATCTCGTCTGGGGCTTGGCGTTTGCTTGGGGCTTACAGACCCGCAGCCGCTTTCAGTGCGGCAGCGCGGTCGGTGCGCTCCCAGGTGAAGTCGGGCTCGTCGCGGCCAAAGTGGCCATAAGCGGCGGTCTTGCTGTAGATCGGGCGCAGCAGGTCCAACATCTGGATGATGCCTTTGGGGCGCAGGTCAAAGTGCTCAGCCACCAGTGCCGACAACTTGTCGTCCGAAATCACGCCAGTACCGGCAGTGTTCACGGTGATGTTCATCGGGCGGGCCACGCCAATCGCGTAAGCCACTTGCACTTGGCACTGGGTGGCCAGACCGGCCGCCACGATGTTTTTGGCCACGTAGCGTGCAGCGTATGCAGCCGAACGGTCGACCTTGGACGGGTCTTTGCCAGAGAACGCGCCACCACCGTGCGGGCATGCGCCGCCATAGGTGTCGACAATGATTTTGCGACCGGTCAAGCCGCAATCGCCCTGAGGGCCGCCGATGACGAAACGGCCTGTCGGGTTGATCAGGTATTTCGTGTCTTGCAGCCACTCTTTGGGCAGCACGGGCTTGATGATCTCTTCGATGATGGCTTCGGTGAAGCTGGCCTTCATCTTGGTGGAGGTCTCTGACTGGTCGGGGCTGTGTTGGGTGGACAGCACCACCGTGTCAATGCTGTGCGGCTTGCCATCGACATAGCGCATGGTCACTTGGCTTTTGGCGTCGGGGCGCAAGAAGGGCAGACGGCCGTCTTTGCGCAGCTGGGCCTGACGCTCGACCAAGCGGTGTGCGTAGTAAATGGGGGCGGGCATCAGCTCAGGCGTTTCGCTGCAAGCGTAGCCGAACATCAGGCCTTGGTCGCCCGCGCCGATGTTCAGGTGGTCATCCGAGGCGTGGTCCACGCCCTGGGCGATGTCATTGCTTTGCTTGTCATAGCAAACCATCACCGCGCAGCCTTTGTAGTCGATGCCGTATTCGGTGTTGTCGTAGCCGATGCGCTTGATGGTGTCGCGCGCCACCTGGATGTAGTCCACATGCGCATTGGTGGTGATTTCACCGGCCAGCACCACCAGACCGGTGTTGGTCAGGGTTTCGGCGGCCACGCGGCTGCGGGGGTCTTGCTCGAAGATGGCGTCCAAAATCGCGTCAGAGATTTGGTCGGCGACCTTGTCGGGGTGGCCTTCGGAGACGGATTCCGAGGTGAAGAGGTAGTTGCTGGACATGAAAAAGGCTCCTTTGTTTCAGTGGTTTGTCGGCGTTGCCGACCCTGAAAACCCGGAGCCTGGCGAACGCTTTAGCAGGATTTATGAATCGCCCTGCAAGTAGTTCAGATAACTCGGCGATGAGCAAATTATAAAAGATGTCAGAACCCCTGCAGAAATCATGTCCAATACAGCCCATGGACATTCCAACCCCTATTGAAAACCGCCTGGTCGACTTGGAAATCAAGGCAGGATTTACCGAAGACTTGCTGGACCAGCTCAACGCGCAGGTCTACCGCCAGCAGCAGCAAATTGACGCGCTCATTCAAGAGCTGCGCCAGATGCGTGATCGCTTGCCCGAGTCGGGCGGTGGCGCTGAAATGCGCAATTTGCGCGACGAAATTCCGCCGCATTACTGAGCGCCTTGGGCTTGAAGTCGATGCACAGCGTTCAGGACATCCGCGACCACTTGCGCGCCTTAGGGGCCAATGAGCGCCACGAACAACGTGTGCTCCGGCTGTGGGCGCAAGCCAAACCGCAAGACAGCGGGCGTCGTGCGCTGGAGAGTTTCATGCCCGCCGCTGTGCGCGATGCGCTGCCTGCTTTGAGCCATGCTTTGGCGGGCCTGGCCACGCTGCGCGAGCAGCATCCGGGGCAAGACGGTTCGGCCCGTTTGCTGGTGGGTTTGCACGATGGCCAAACCGTGGAAAGCGTGTTGTTGCCCCGCGACGGCGTGTGTGTGTCGTCGCAAGTGGGCTGTGCCGTGGGTTGTGTGTTTTGCATGACCGGGCGAGAAGGCCTGATCCGGCAGGTGGGCAGTGCCGAGATCGTGGCGCAAGTGGTGCTGGCCCGCACACTGCGGCCGGTCAAAAAAGTCGTGTTCATGGGCATGGGCGAGCCCTCGCACAACCTGGACGCAGTAATGGACGCCATCGATTTGCTCGGCACCGTCGGCAACGTGGGGCACAAAAATCTGGTGTTTTCTACCGTGGGCGATGCGCGGGTGTTTGAGCGTTTGCCACAAGGCCGCGTCAAGCCCGCATTGGCTTTGTCATTGCACACCACCCGCGCCGATTTGCGGGCGCAGTTACTGCCACGAGCCCCACGCTTTGATCCGCAGGATTTGGTTGAGGCGGGCGAGGTTTATGCCCGTGCCACAGGCTATCCAATTCAATACCAGTGGACGCTGATCGAAGGCGTGAACGACAGCACCGAAGAAATCGATGGCATCGTGCGTTTGTTGAAGGGCAAATACGCGCTGATGAACATGATCCCCTACAACGCCGTGCCGGATTTGCCTTATGCCCGGCCCACATGGGAACGCGCAGCCGAGATCGCCCGCACGCTGCACCAACGGGGTGTGTTGACCAAGTTGCGCCAATCAGCAGGGCAGGATGTCGATGGGGGCTGTGGCCAGCTCAGGGCGCGCGATGTGGTGCAGCGCGAGCATCGGGTGCACATTCACGCCAAACTCAACGCCCCGGCAGCTTGACCAGGCCACTGGACAGGGCGGTGCCCACCAAGATCACCGCGCCGCACAACAACATCCAGGCGGTCACGGCCTCGCCCAAAAACAGCACACCGTAGGCGATGGCAAAAACCGGCACCAAAAAGGTGACTGTGAGGGCCCGCGCGGGCCCTGATTTTTCGATCAACTTGAAGTACAAGATGTAGGCCACGCCGGTGCACATGATGCCCACCACCAGCAATGACCACCATGCTGATGCGCTGGGCCAATGGTCGGGGCGAAACCACAGCGCAGGCAAGGCCAAAGCCAAAGTGGCGCCGATTTGGCTGCCGGTGGCCGTGACCAGTGGCGGTAAGCTGGGGATGTGTTTTTTGGTGAAACTGGCCGACAGCGCGTAGCAGGTCGTGGCCCCCAGACAGGCCAGCACCGCCCAAGCCGGCGCAATGCCCGATGCGTTGGGCTTGAAGCTGGCTTGTCCGCCTGCCAAAAGCACCACGCCACCAAAGCCGATGGCCAGACCCACCGTGCGCGACAGGCTGGGCTTGTCACCCAACCAAATCCAGGCCACGACCGCGCCAAACAGGGGCACGGTGGCGTTCAAAATGGACGAAAAACCTGTGGTGATGTGCATCACCGCAAACGAATACAGCGCGAAAGGCACGCCGCTGTTGAGCACACCCACAAACAGCACGGGTTTCCAGTGTTGACGCAACTCAGCCCAATGGCCTTTGGCCAACATCAGGGGCAACAGAAAAACCGAGGCAATGGCGACCCGAATGGCGGCTGTCGGCAACGCGCCCAGCTCCAGGGCTGCCACACGCATGAACAAAAATGAAGAGCCCCAGATGGCGGCCAAGATCAAGAAATCGGCCAGCCAGCCTTTGGCATGTGAAGTGGTCATTGAGGGGAGTTATTCAGACAGCCGTGTGGCCTTCGAGTTTCAGCAGCGCTTGTTTGCGCCATACCCCACCTGCATACCCGGTGAGTTGGCCGCCTGCCCCCAAAATGCGGTGGCAGGGCACGATGATACTCACTGGATTGCGCCCCACCGCCCCGCCCACGGCGCGCACGGCTTTGGGCTTGTCCAGTTGCTTGGCCAGATCGCCATAGCTCCGGCTCTGGCTTGCAGGGACGGACAGCAAGGCCTGCCAAACCGATTGCTGAAACGGGGTGCCCGCAGACAAGTCCAGAGGTAAATCGAACCGGCTCAATTGGCCAGCGAAATAGGCCAGCAATTGATTTTTAGTCTCTTGCAGCAGGGGGTTGGCGGCGTTGCTCGTCCAGTTTTGCATGGCCGCCTCGCTGGGCTCATGGCGCTGGCCCTCGAACCAGGCCCCGCTCACACCCTGGGGGGTGGCCGTCAGAATCATCGGCCCCAGAGGGCTGTCGAGGCGGAGGGTCTCGGTGGGTTTCATGGGCTTGCGTCTCGGGGTGAAGGCGAATGGAGCAGGTGGCAGCTGCGAAAGTGTTCATATTAGCCACAAATACAGGCCATGGTCGAGTGGCTGGGTCGGTTTCAAGCCGGTGCTTTCGGGCCGGTTTTGAACCGCTGGCCGCCTACAATGCAGGGGCAAACCCAAGGTCGGCCTCAGTGGCCTTTTTTATTGGTTCATCCATGCAAGTGACTCCCTCGATTTTTAAAGCCTATGACATCCGTGGCGTGGTGCCGTCCACCTTGAACGAGGCTGTGGCCGAAGGCCTGGGCAAAGCCTTTGGCACCCGGGCGCTGGCCGAGGGCCAAACCACGGTGGCGGTGGGGCGCGATGGCCGATTGAGCGGGCCAAGCCTTTCGGCTGCCTTGATTCGCGGCTTGGTGGCGGCGGGTGTGCAGGTCATCGACATTGGTCTGGCGACCACACCCATGCTGTACTTTGCAGCCAACACCGCCTGCCAAAGTGGCATTCAGGTGACGGGCAGTCACAACCCCAAGGACTACAACGGCTTCAAGATGGTGTTGGCGGGCCGCGCCATTTATGGCGATGAAATTCAGGCCCTGCGCCAGATGATGGAAACCGAAACCTGGCAACTGCAATCGGGCGGCAGCGTCACGCAGATGGATGTGCTGGCCGATTACACCCAGCGCATCGTGGGCGACATCCAGTTGTCTCGCCCCATGAAAATCGTGATCGATTCTGGCAACGGCATTGCAGGGGCTTCGGCCCCCGGCATCTTCCGGGCGTTGGGCTGCGAGGTGATCGAGCTGTTCAGCGAGGTTGACGGCGAGTTTCCCAATCACCATCCCGACCCCAGCAAACCCGAAAACTTGCAAGACCTCATGCAGGCCCTGAAAACCACAGGCGCTGAATTGGGCTTGGCCTTTGACGGCGATGGTGACCGCTTGGGCATCGTGACCGCCGATGGCAACAACATCTACCCTGACCGCCAGATGCAATTGTTTGCGCAAGACGTGCTCAGCCGCGTGCCGGGCGGCACCATTTTGTTTGATGTGAAGTGTTCACAACGCTTGGCTCCGGCCATCGAAGCCGCAGGCGGCAAGCCCCTGATGTACAAAACAGGCCACTCGCTGATCAAGGCCCAGATGCGCGCCATCGAGGCCGCAGGCGGGCAAGCCCCTTTGGGTGGCGAGATGAGCGGTCACATCTTCTTCAAGGAGCGTTGGTACGGCTTTGACGATGGCACTTACGCAGGCTGCCGTTTGCTCGAAATCGTGAGCCAATCCCCCGATGCCAATGCCGTTTTGAACGCCTTGCCCACCAGCTTCAGCACGCCCGAGCTGAACGTGTCTTGCGCCGAAGGTGAGCCGCACAGCGTGACCAAAGCCTTGCAAGCCAAAGCCGCTGGCGCCTTCCGTGCACCGGCCCGGGTGTGCGACATCGATGGCCTGCGCGTGGACTGGCCCGATGGGTTTGGTTTGATCCGCGCTTCCAACACCACGCCAGTGTTGGTGCTGCGCTTTGAAGGCCAGACCGAAGCCGCACTGCACCGCATTGAGGCCGACATGCTGGCGCTGTTGCGCACGGTCAAACCCGATGCGCAGATTCAGGCTTCGGCGCATTGAGCGGATCAGCCCAGGAAAAGCATCCATGAACACACCTGATTCTTTGTTGAGCAATGACCCGGAGGTCATCGTTTTCAACCTGAAGCAGCGCTACACCGGCGTGTCCGCCACCATCAACGCGCTGGTGCCTTTGCAGGCCAAGCAGTGGCGATTGGGCTTTTGTGGCACGCGCATGTCCAATGGCATCGATGGCATGACGCTGGGCCAGGCGATTGCCTTGTCACGCAAACCGCCAGCAGGGCGGCCTTTTCGCATCTGGCATGTGCGGCGCGACCCTGAAATGATGGCCGCGATTTTTGCCCGTGATGTGTTGCGTCTGCCGATCAAGCTGGTGTTCACTTCGGCAGCTCAGCATTTGCATGGGCGCTTTCCGCGTTGGTTGATTTCAAAAATGGACGCGGTCATCTCGACCACGCCCCTGGCTGCCAGCTTTGTGCCCAACACCACCGCCGTGGTACCGCATGGCATCGATCTGTCTCGCTTCAGCCCGCCACCGGACAAACTGACAGCTTGGGCCGATTCGGGCTTGCCCGGTCAATACGGCATCGGTGTATTTGGTCGGGTTCGCCCCGACAAAGGCAGCGATGTGTTCGTGCACGCCATGATCCAGGCCTTGCCCCAGTTACCGGGTGCGACAGCCGTCATTGCGGGCTTGGCCCAAGCCCAGCATCAGGCCTACCAGCAAGACCTGCAGCGACAGATTGACGAAGCCGGTCTGCACGATCGCATTGTCTTTCTGGGCGAAGTGCCCGCAGGCGATGTGCACCGTTGGTACCAGCGTTGCTTGCTGTGCGTGGCTTGCCCGCGTTATGAGCCGTTTGGCCTGACGCCGTTTGAGGCGGCCGCGACGGGATGTGCGTTGGTCTGTTCTCGGACGGGGGCTTTTGACCAGTTGGCCATACCCCAGGTGACCGGTGAAATGGTGGACACCGACGACGTGCAAGGATTGACCCAGGCGGTGTTGTCTGTACTGCGCGATCCACAGCATGCGGTCCAAATGGGTGCAGCTGCGCGAGCCAGGGTGACCGAACACTTTTCGCTGGCCCGAGAGGCCGAGGGCATTGGCCGCGTGTACCAGCAACTGTTTGACACCGCATGCGCCTGAGCTTGCTGCAACGTGCATCCCTGTGGCTCTATGGCTGGGCCATGTGGCTCTTAGTGCCTGTGCTCAAACGCAAGCTGCGCCGCCGTGGGGCACAAGAGTCCGGCTATTTAAAGCACATTGAGCAGCGCTGGGGGATCTACCCCGGCATACCAGCCTCCAAAGGCGCTGTGTGGGTGCACGCCGTTTCTTTGGGTGAAACGCGTGCAGCTGCCATTTTGATCAAGGCCTTGCGCCAGCAATCACCCGGAGTTCGCATCTTACTCACCCACGGAACTGCTACGGGGCGCGCCGAAGGGCTGGGGCTTTTGCAAGCGGGTGACGTGCAAGCATGGCAACCTTGGGATATGCCCAGCGCGGTTCAAGGGTTCTTGGACCATTTTCAGCCGTGCATGGGTGTGCTGCTGGAAACCGAAGTCTGGCCGCAACTCATCCACACGTGCGCGCAGCGAGGCTTGCCTGTGCACTTGGTCAACGCCCGCATGAGCGAGCGCAGCTTGCGTAAAGCGCTGCGACAAAGGGCCTTGGCTTTACCCGCCTATGGCCGCTTGACCGGCGTCTTGGCGCAAACCGAAGCCGATGCCCAGCGCTTGTGCCAGCTGGGCGCACCCGTGACGGCGGTGATGGGTAACCTCAAATACGACATCCAGATCGACCCAAGCCAAGCTGCCTTGGGTCAGCAGTGGCGCGCCGGTACCCAACGTCCGGTGGTGATGTTCGCCAGCAGCCGCGAAGGCGAAGAGGCACAGTGGCTTGCCTTGCTGGACCAGATTAGCCCCCAAGAGCAAGCGTCGGTACAGTGGCTGGTGGTGCCGCGTCACCCGCAACGTTTTAACGCCGTGGCTCAATTGATCGAAGCTGCTGGCTGGTCGGTGCAGCGCCGCAGCCAGTGGCCCGTCGAGTCAGTGCCCGCAGCCAAGCCCAAGACCGTGTGGCTGGGCGACTCGCTGGGCGAGATGCAGGCTTACTACCAACTGGCCAGCGTGGCTTGGCTGGGCGGCAGCTTTGAGCCTCTGGGTGGGCAAAACCTGATCGAGGCCGCGGCCTGTGGCTGCCCCATCGTCATGGGACCGTACACTTTCAACTTCGCCGAAGCCGCCATTCAAGCTGAGCAGCATGGCGCAGCCATTCGCGTACACAGCATGGCCGAGGCTTGGGCCGCCACGCAGTGCTGGGTCAGCCAGCCTGAAACAGCGCAAACAGCCCAAGGCTCTGCACGCCGGTGGCTGGCCCAAGGGCAGGGCGCTGCCCGTGCCTGTGCACAATTACTGCTGAGCACCACACACCCATGAGCCCCTCCGCACCCTCCCTTTTGAGCCCCGTGACTGTCATCGTGGTCACGTACAACAGTGCCCATTGTTTGGCCGCGCTGCACCCGCTTTTGCAGCATTGCCCACACATCATCGTGTCGGACAACGCCAGCGGCGATGACACCGCAGCCCAAGCTCAAGCGCGCTGGCCGCAAGCCGTTGTGATGGCGCACGAGCGCAACCTTGGTTTTGGGGCCGCGAACAACCGGGCCTTGGCCCAAGTGCAAACCCCTTTTGCTTTGCTGCTCAACCCAGATTGTGAAATGTCGGTGGCGCAGTTGCAGCAGCTGTTGGCCGTAGCCGACCAGTTCCCAGAAGCCGCTATGCTGGCCCCGCAGTTGGTGGATGCCCATAGCCAGCCCGAAGTGAACTACCGTTGGCCCAGCACCCTGTGGGTCTCCAAAGGGCCAGCAGCAAGTGGCCCGGCCAGCGTGGGCTTTGTGTGCGGTGCAGCCATGTTGTTGCGCATGAGTGTTTGCCGGCCCACAGGGTTTTTTGATGAAACGTTTTTCTTGTATTACGAGGACGACGATCTTTGCCTGCGCTTCTTCCAAGCCCGGTTGCCCATGGTCATCGTCCCGCAGGTGCAGGCTTTGCACCGCTCGCGCGGCTCGGTCAAAGGCAAGTCGCCATGGCGCAGCGAGTACTGGCGCGGCTATCACCATGCACAGTCCAAGATCATTTTTGTTGCGAAGCATTTTGGGGGGCATGAAGCTTCCAAGAAGCGTTATCGCCTTATTGGAGTAACCGCGTTGGCTTTGTTCATCCGCTTGCTGGTGCCTTCGCCCAAACATATCGCCCGAATGGTGGGGCGGTTTCGCGGGCTCATTAACTACCAAAATCCTTTCCAATGATCGAACTACAGACCTATGTGATCAATTTGGATCGGTCCAAAGACAGATTGGATGCGATTACCCGTCAATTGGGTGAGATTGGTTTGCCTTTCTCGCGCATTCCAGCAGTCGATGGCAAGCAAGCCAGTCCAGAGCAAATGGCTTGTATTGATGAGCAGTCCTATCAAAGAAAGCACGGTAAGCCTTCCCTGCCCGGAGAGCTGGGCTGTTTTCTGTCGCATGTGAAGGCGATACAAACTTTTTTGTATACCGATGCACCGTTTGCTTTGATCTTGGAAGATGATGCAATCTTTGGTGAAGGGTTTGTGGACGCCGTCCATGAACTGATGCGGCATCCCAAGAAATGGGACATGGTCAAACTCTCTGGCGTGCACTCAGGCACACCTGTCGCAGTTCTCACTTTGAATTCCAAATATGATTTGGCAGTTATGTTCAGCAAATGCACATGTTCCAGTGCATATTTGATCAATCGTAAAGCTGCTCAAGCTTATAGCGAAGAACTTTTGCCGATGACGCTTCCTTATGATCATGAATTCGATCTTGGCTGGAAGTATCAAATTCAAGTCAGAGCTGTTAGTCCTTTTCCAGTGATTCACAACGAAGCAGTTGCAACAACCATTGTTGGCGGTTCTGTACCTAACTTGAAATTTCGTGGCTGCAAACGATGGCCAACCCATTTGTACCGGCTTCGAACTGAGTTTTCACGCTTTACTTACGCTGTTTTCAATTATTTGCGCTCCCGACTATGAGCTACCAAATTGCAATTTTTTCTTATAACCGTGGTCCCTATCTGCGCAACTGCGTGGAGTCGGTGCAGCGGCACTGCCCCGGGGTGCCATTTACGGTTTACGACGATGGCAGCGATGAACCTCAGTTGGTCAATTACCTCAAAGGCTTGGGCTCATCGGTCCGCCATATGCAGGCCGCAAACACGAGCCGCCACGGCGGCTTTTACACTAATATGCAAGCGGCCTTGGACGAGTCCAAAGCAGACGTGCTGTTGCTCTTGCAAGACGACGTTCAAGTAGTGCGCGATGTCAACAACTCGGATGTGCAAGCTTGGTCTGCCTACTGGGGCCAGCACCCTGACTGTGCTTTTTTAAACCCCGTGTTCATGAAGGGTGGCCGCCGCGCAGACTTTCTTCGTCATTACCAGCCTGATCCACAAGAGCGCGTTTACCACTGGGTGGAACCCCCGGAAAATCCCAGCAAAGACGGTCCAGTGCCTCGTTTTTACATGGATGTGTGCTTGTGTAATGCCAAGCGCTTGAAATCGACTTCCTGGCATTACCACTGCAGTGAGTTCCTCAATGGGCAGCAAGCGGGGGCCAATTTCGCGCACGGTATGCCTCAGTTGCCAGAGCCGTTTGTGTTTTACGTGCCGGAGGAGCCGGTTTACTGGGAGCGAGTCAAGACCAAAGGCACAGCCATGGCCGAGCGCTTGGCTGGTCAAGCGGTTAAACGTTTTGTGAGCATGAGTCCCTTTGAGGTCGAACGTTTTCGGGCTCGAGACTTGTCGACGTACCCTTTTGCTGAAGACTTTATTCACACCCAAGATCCGAGCGTTCAGCGTCCGTATCGCTTCAATGTGTATCGCACGCATTGGCTGGCACGGTTGGTCAACAAACTAGAAAAATTATGGAAAAAATAGACACCCCTTACCGGTATTTCCCATGGTTCACGGGCGCGCTTATGGCTGGCGTATTGGTCGTTCCGGGGTTTTATGCCTTGCTGTCGCTGTGGCTGGCTCTTTTTGGAGCTTGGCACGTAAGGGGTTGGACGCAGCGTATTTGGCGACCTTCCTTGGCCATCGGTGCCATGCCTATTTGGGTGGGTATGGCCGTGTATGTGTTGTTTGGGGTGATAACAGGCTTGTTTCATGGTTACAAAGCAGCCTACTTTGAAGCCTATGTCCCTATGTTTTTGGCTCCGTTCATTGTCAATGCTGTCGTAGTCGCGCGTCCGCCGGTGAAGATGCTTTGGCTTGGGGCCGCCACTGCCGCCGTTCTAGCGGGTCTCGTGGGCAGTTACCAGTCTTTGTACTTGCTAATGGGCAGAGCAGGTGGGGCCATGAACAACGTCATCATGTTTGGTGATTTGGCGGTGGTGCTGGCAATGGTTTCCGCCTTTGGCGCTTTTTTTGGCGTTAATGATGCGGACCCGAAGTGGATGCGGCGATTCATGTTTTTGGGTACGGCCATGGGTGTCTGGGCTTCGCTACTCAGCGGGACCAAGGGTGGTTGGATATCCATTTTGATGTTATGCGTGATTTTGGTTTGGATGGCTTCACGTCATTGGCATTGGGTTCGTCGTGTAGCGGTGGCCGGTGCCGTACTGGGTGGCGTAGTGGCAGCCGCTTTTTTGGCGCCCCCGGATTTAGTCGTCAATCGGATTTCTCAAGGGTTACAAGGAGCGAGTACTTGGTTCACGACAGGGCAAATCACGGAAGGCTCTGTAAGTATCCGTTTGGAAAAATGGAAGCAAGCAATTGGCATGGTTGCCGATAAGCCCTTGACGGGATGGACGACAGAGGGATCCGTGGTAGAAATTGATAAACGACTTCGGCAAACCAGCGCGGGTGTATATCCGGACGGTGGTCGGTGGACACAAACCGAAAACGATCTTTTGCAAGCAGCCATTGTTCATGGCTTACCAGGTTTGGCGTCTTGTTTGTTTCTTTACCTTGGGTTTTTGTGGGGGTTCATTCGAATTCGTCAACAAGATGTACACAACGTATTGTGGGTTGGGGTGGCTGCAGTGGGCGCACTGCTGGTCGTACTGATGTTGGAGTTTGGTCTCTCGGTGGTGGTGTTAGGGCGGAACGCCTTTAGGCACAGTTTGATTGTTTGGGCCATGCTAGTCCTAGCCCATTTAATTCTTTTACGGCCACAATGGCCTGCACAAAAATGAAACTTATTTGGCTGTGTCACCCCATCAAAAAAGCTGTGGGTGGCGTAAAAGTGATCTATCGGCAAGCCGAATTGGTCGATACGTTGCTTAACTCTTTGGGCCACCAGTCGGTGGTGATGCACCCTAATACGCTGTCGTTCCGGGTCAAGTGGTTTGATTCGGTGGTTGCTGTCGAACACCAATTTTTCAAATGGCGTTGGGTTGGTAAGCCCTCTTTGTCGCGCATTGAGGGTTGTTTTGACCCCGAGCAGCATATGGTGGTTTTGCCGGAATTGTGGGCACGCAAGTATGGTGATCAGTTGGCTCAAATGGGCGTGCCGTATGCCATTTATGTTCAAAACGGCTATTACATAAGCAAAGGTGATCCCGCTGTTCTGAATGCGGCTTATGCGGGTGCTAAGTGTATTTTGACGATATCGGATGACGCTAGTCGCTGCGTCGCCATGGCATTCCCTTGCACGGAAGGTCGGATTTTGCGGGTTCACTACTCGGTCGATGCTGCACGATTTAACCCCCACCAAACCAAAGAGAACCTCATCACCTACATGCCACGCAAGTTGGCGGATCACTCATCTAAGGTTGTATTTTTCTTGCGTAATCATTTGCCAAGCCATTGGCGAATTCAACCAATTGATGGCTTGAACGAGGTAGGTGTGGCAGATTTACTTCAGCGTTCCAAGATTTTCATGTCTTTCAGTCACTTCGAGGGTTGCCCTTTACCCCCTTTGGAAGCAGCGCTGTCGGGCAACCAGGTCATTGGCTACACGGGTCAGGGTGCCAAAGAATATTGGATTCCTGAGATTTTTGAGGGCATCGAGTCAGGCAATGTGGTCGGTTTTGCTCAGAGCGTTTTGCGCAAAGTAGAACAGCTTGACTCTATGCAATCCTTTCCGATTGAGTCAGAAGCGATTGAAGAATTGAACAAGCGCTACAGCCTCGTTCAAGAATGTGCGGATATGCAAGCCTTTATCCAGTTGATGGGGTTGGCCACTTAAGTCCGCTTGGTACGGGATTTTTCCCAGCACCATGCATGCCGCATCATTGTGTCCAAGTCAGTGATTTGTGGCTGCCAGCCGAGTTGTTGGCGCGCGAGGGTTGAGTCGGCCACCAGTCTAGCCGGGTCGCCGTCTCGTCGAGGTGCTTCGCGAACGGTTACCGGCCGGCCCGTCACCCGATTGGCTGTGTCGATCACTTCTTGAACTGAAAATCCGTTGCCATTGCCCAAGTTGTAGCGCTGGCTACCACCACCTTTCATCAGGCTTTGCAGCCCCAGCCAGTGCGCGGTGCAGAGGTCGTTGATGTGGATGTAGTCGCGAATGCATGTGCCGTCGGGTGTATCGTAGTCGCGGCCAAATACCTCTATATGGGCACGCCACCCCGATGCGGCTTGCAATACCAGGGGGATCAGGTGCGTTTCGGGCTCATGTCGCTCGCCCAGTTCACCGTCTGGGTCTGCCCCTGCTGCATTGAAGTAGCGCAGACACACTGACTTCAAACCGTATGCCCGGTCATAGTCCTCCAGCACCTGTTCGATCATCAGCTTGCTGCGGCCATAAGGATTGATGGGGTTCTGCGGGTGAATTTCATCAATCGGCGTGTACTGTGGCGCGCCAAAAGTAGCGGCAGTTGACGAGAAAATGAACCTATTTACATCAGCCGTTCGCATCGCATTCAACAAATTCAGCGTGTTTGAAACATTGTTTTCGTAATATTTGGCCGGGTCCTTCACGGACTCGCCAACTTGAATGAACGATGCAAAATGCATGACTGCGTCATAACTGCCCGATTGGAACAATTGAGCCAACAACGCGCGGTCGGTCAGATCGCCCTCTACAAACGAACCGAACAAGACGGCATCACGATGGCCGCTGCTCAAATTATCCAATGTGGTCACTTCGCAGCCCATGCGGCCGAGCAGTTTGACCATGTGAGAACCTATGTAGCCTGCACCACCAATCACCAAAATATTCATTCTTGTTCTTCGTATTCAAGAGCGCCCTCAAAGGGCATATTCAATTCAATTTTGGTGAAAAGTGCTTGACGTGAGCGAAGCACGCATTACTGCAAGAAATGGATCCCGCGCAATTTATTTCAGCAAATTGCTGATGTTGAGCACATCCTCGACTTTCAACACCCCAGCCGCCTGACGCAGCTTCAACTGGCCCAGCAGCACGTCATACCGGGCTTTGGCCAAATCGCGTTTGGTTTGGAAGAGTTGGCTTTGGCTGTTGAGCACATCGATGTTGATGCGCACGCCCACTTGGTAACCCAGTTTGTTGGCATCCAGTGCGCTTTGGCTGGAGGCTTCTGCCGCTTCAAGGGCTTTGACTTGACCGAGGCCCGACTGCACGCCAAAGAAAGCGGTGCGTGTGGCTTGTGCCACCGTGCGCTGGGCGGCTTCCAAGTCGTTGCGGGCTTTTTCTTCTAGCGCCACGGTTTCCTGAATGCGGTTTTGGGTGGCGTTGCCCGCGTACAAAGGCAGATTTAATTCAATGCCAATCGTCTTTGCATTTACACCTGCTCCTAATTTTGCGGGTTGCAAATAACCATATTTAGCCACCAGATCTACAGTTGGTTTATGGCCGGATTTGGCTTTTGCGATTTCAAGTTTAGCCACTTCTAGACCAATACGGGCCTGGGCCAAGTTGTCGCTTTCCCGCTCGGCTTGTTCAAGCCAAGCATTGATCGTACCGGTCAGCAAACCATCTATGTTAGCCGTTGGTTGTAATGACTTAGGCGCTACTTGTTGTTTACCCACGGTATCGTCCAAAGCCAATTTTTTGATGCGCAGTTCGTTCTCTGCAGTGATTTCTTGCGCTGTGACAAGGTCAAATCTGGCCTGTGCTTCACGGGAATCAGTGATGGTTGCAGTACCTACTTCAAAGTTCCGTTTAGCGGCAGCCAGTTGTTCAGATACAGCTGATTTTTGAGCTTTGAGGAAGTTCAGACTTTCCTGAGCGATCAGGACATCAAAGTAAGCTTGACTTAGACGGACAATTAGATCCTGCTCAGCTACCTTTAATTGTGCTTGGCCAAGTGCTACTTGTTGAGTACCTTGCTCATAGCTAGCTAAGTTGGCAGGCCGGTAAATTGGCTGGCTTGCACTCAAAACTTGGTTGCGAGTTCCGTATTGAGAACTGTTGGCTGGGTCAACTTCATAACGCCCTAGTGTCAAGTTCGCTGTTGGCCGCAGTAAGGCCTTGGCTTGCTCGGCTTTGGCCAAAGTTGCTTCGTACTGTGAGCGAGCTGACTTGTAGATCGCATCGTGGCCTTTGGCCGCTTCGTAAAGCTGGACCAGGCTTTGGGCTTGGGCGGTGCCTGTCAAAACAGCTGTCAAGGCAAGAGTCAGGGGCAAGATGCGCAGTTTCATGGTGAATTC
>Ga0208916_10000589_pt1 | contig 16792 bp, 3 predicted proteins | sample DEB19_08_DNA_5_FD_184523 | JGI IMG/M metagenome (GOLD analysis project Ga0208916, IMG submission 184523) | Aqueous microbial communities from the Delaware River and Bay under freshwater to marine salinity gradient to study organic matter... | ecosystem: Environmental > Aquatic > Marine > Coastal... | reverse complement strand
GAACGCGACCAAGGCATTCGGGAAAACTGGCGAGGCTGTGGCTTGCGCTATTCGCGGCCTGAAGGGTGTGAGTTCAATTCACACCCCTACTTTTGCACCGTTTGATGCGGAGGACGATTTGAAATGAACGAATTACCAAGAATCGTCGGGCCTGAGTATTTGGCCCCCATACTGCACAAAGAGATTGCAACCATCAAACTTGACGCAAGCCGAAAGCCGCACACGCTGCCGCCGCGCTGGAAGCCGCCAGGATGGCGAGTCCATAGGGAATGGTGGAGAAGGCTAGGCCAAGCAAGCCTATCGCGATAGCGAGGCCGCTCCAGTTCATTGCAGGGACAACTCCTTCTTGACCGCTGACCTGATTTCCTTGGGCGCTGTTTTGGCAATCCGCTCGGCTTTTGTCTGGTTCATGGTCTTCACTCGCTGCATGATCTGAGGGAACTTGATGCGTATGGGGGATTCTGGGTTATCTCGGTTCCATTGAGCCAACTCTTCGCGCGCCGACTTCACTCTATCGGGATCTTTCTCAAACAGACCCTTTGCCCACTCGTCGGCAATCTCCGTTTCGCGCATTTTGTTGATCCCAATCATGCGCTGAACGTCAAAGCTGGCACCTTGCACCCTGGCCACATCGTTCGGCTGGAACCCAAGCGCCTTCACCAGAGCATCGCCAGCACCGGTATCCAGCACTTTTTTTCCATTCTGATCACGATACATCCCCATGCTGGCCATGTCAAACGCTTGAGACAGGTTTTGCATTGCTTTTGGCGCCGCAGTTGCGATGGCTCCATGAGCCCCCAGAACCTCTCCCTTGAGCAACTTTCCGGCCGCATCGTAACCGCGCTTCACCATGTCGCCGGCTGGGCCTGCAATTTCAGCAATGTCCCGGGTGTGGTCCGGCTTCTTCTGGAACAGGCCAGTGCCAGGGATCAGGTTGCCCAAGCCCATCCGGCCAGCTACATCAATCGGCACGCCAGGCAGGCCCGACACGCCACGCTCCATGAATCTGGCGCCATCTTCACCCAGCAGCGAAACAAAGAACTCTTTGCGCTTTTGCTTGGAATCGAAGTTGTAGCCCATGCTCTGCATCGCGCCGCTGATGATGTCGTCCAGGTCGTCAGCACCCGGCATACCACTGGCTCCCGACAACAGGAACAGAACTGCCAAGGCCAGCAGTGCCGCCTTCTTTCCTTCCGGCCCATTCCTGGCCATTCGTTGCAGCATCTCAACATAGGCGATGCTGTACTGCTTGAATGTGAACAAAGTACCACCGAGCGCGCCGCGCGCCCACGTTGGCTTATTCGCCTTGTTGTAGATCCCTTGGGTTTCCTCGATGGCCTTCTCTGCAAACGCCATGGGGTCGCCCATCTTCTGCGCGATGGCCGTCCTGTATGCTGCAATGAACGTCACCCGGCGATTCATCTGTTCAGCCCAGGAGAATGGCTTCCCCCAAGCCATCATGAAGCGTGACAGCGTGTTCTGTGCTGTTGCCGCGGCATTGCCCAGTTTTGTACCATCGCCCGAGCGCAATGCAGCTTGACCTTGCGCCTGTTTCATGAGTTGATGCACTTCCTGCGGAGACACGATGCCCTTTTCCTCTGCCAGCTTGATCGCTGCATCGAGTTTGGCGTCACCGGTCGTCGGCTTGTAGGCATCCTTCACGGCTGATGCCATGGTCTTGGCGGCACTGACCGCGCCGCCGTACTGGCTCAACCAGGGCATTGTCATGGTCAATGGTTGGGTCAAGTTGACCATGGCTGAAGCAATGGAGCCCCCGATGTACTGGGTGAACAGCAAACCACGAATCGCCTGCGCTTCCTCTTGCGGGTTCTTGATGTAATCCACCAGATTGACGGCAGCGTCCTTCAGTTCCCCCTGCTGCTTTGGCATGTCGTTGACTGAGTTTGTCATCTCTCCGGCGTGCAGGCTGTTGGAAGTCTGGCGCGCGTTGGAGTAGACGAACCCGGCCAGCACCCGGCCAGCGTCCTCGTTGAATCCTGCAATACCTTTGCGCTGGATCAGGCGCTTCATGGCGCTGCGGTTGGAGGTGGCCAGCTTCAGGTATTCCTGAAAGGCTTGTGCCGATGCAGAGTCGCCCTGTTCTTCCAGGCCCAGCATGTCGCCAAACAATGCCAGCGTCTCAGGAGAAACCCCAGCAAACAGCTTGTAGGCCTGCTCGGACACAGTTCCTTGCGTCAGTGTTGCGTCTGGATGCTCTGCCTTCATGGTGCGCGCCATCTTGGCCGCTTCCCATTTGGACTCAAACATGCCGAAGTACAGGCGTTCGCCATCTTGGCCAACCACGTCAAGGGTGTACTGCCCAAACCGTGACAGTGGCGCATAGCCTCGGTCCATCAAGTCCTGTGCCTTGTTGCCCTTGTCGATCATCTTGTTTGACGAGTCGTTGAGCACATCGGCCCGATCTGGCTCCAATTCCGACAAAGAGCGCAGATAGTCGGCCAGCGTGTTGGCGGCTTCTGTCACATCTTTGGATGCCATGACCGTTTCACGGATAGGCTCAACGTCTTTACCGCCAAAGCGCAGCATGTCAGCTATGGCAAGATTGGTCAGGCTCTTGTCTGTCGCCTTTCGGAACTCGCGGTACAGCTTGATCTGGTCGGGCGTCAGGCTGAAGTGCTGTTTCAACTCGGCATCCGTGAACACAATCCCGGCCTTCATCATGTCGCGCTCAAATTTCGATTCAATCAGCGACTCGTACTGATCCACCGGCAGGCCGCGCCACATTCTGAGCACCTGTTCGCTGATGTGACCGCCACGTAGCAGGCGTTGCGATTTCTGGTCAACGGTCAGCTTGGCGGCAGCGGCCTCGATCACCTCCTGCTTGACCGCCTTGCCCGACTCGTCGCGCGCCCAGTTCAATGTCCCTTCAAAAACTGGAGCACTGAACGCTTTGGTGTCCGTGGCGGATATGGGCGACTTGGCAATATCCTTCCATGTTTCCAGCTTTGGCAGGATGCTCGGGGCCAGATCAGCGGCCTCGGTGGCAAAGTAGCTCACGTCATTCAGGAACGTCTGCACAGAGTCAAACACACGCTTGAATGCGGGTGACTTCTGCGCCAGGTGGTACTGCGTGCCAATGCCCTTATGCCACCAGCCCAGTTTTCCCGGCGCGCTGTTGATCAGGTCGCCCACCAGATAACCGGCCGGCAACTTCACATCGCGCACGTTGTTAGCTGCGTTATTCAGCGCATGGCCAAGTCCTTGGCTGAAACGAATGTCCGGGTTGGTGCCGTCGAAGTTTCCGTTGTTGCCGATGGCGCTCTTGATTTGGGTGGGGCTGAATGGAATTGCCTCTGTGACATACCTCCCATCAGGCATTATGGAAATTGCAGGACGTCCTTCTGCCATGTACGCACTTTGAGTACCAAACACACCATCAAAACCCTCGGCGGCGTACTTTTTCATGTCCGCTTTTGTAAGTTTTGCTGACTCAGTGAGTGGCAATACCTTGGGGTTTTTGATTGCCAGATAAACAGGCATTACCAGCCCGTCGCGCTTTTCTCCAAATCCTTCTGCGTAGTACCCTGATGCCTCTTTGGAGGCCGTAAAGTAGTTTGCCTTGTCTGGCGAAAACTCTGAGAAGTCGCTAGTCGTCCCGTGGTACACCACCAGCGGCTTACCCTGTGCATCAACCACCTTTGACCCGGAAAACCAAGCCTTGAACGCCATGGAATCGGTCTGGTTGGTAGCCTTCCCAGCCGAAAGCCTAGTCTGCGCTGTCATTTCCGCCAGTGTGGTCCCATACTTGGCTTGTGTTTTTCCCAGATTCTTGTCGCCACCCATCGAGGCGCGCACCATGTCGGTCACGAACTTTTCAGCATCGTTTTGCGTCAGTTTCCGCATCCAAGCACCAAAATTGTCCGGGAAACCAAGGCGATCAGCAACACCAGCAAACCATGACAGCATCGTTTTGACAAGTCCGGGCATCTTGCGTGCGCCAATCCCGTCATTGGCCGATAGTTCCTCACTGATCATCGCCATGGCTTCCTCGGCTGCCAGTGCTTCATAAGCAGCAGATGGCATCGTGGCTGCTTTTTCCACGCCTTCAGGAGAAGCCTTCCATTCACGCACGAATTTCTGAACCAGAACATTGCGCGAGAACTGGCGAAGCATCGCTGCATAATCTTCCGCTGGAATGACTTTTTGCAAACCCAAGTGGAACAACTCATGGAACAGCGTGACGTAGGCGTCCCCGATGGACTTGATGTTGTCAGCGAACAGGTAGATCCGCCCATCAATGAGCGCGCCCTTCGGCTTGGTCCCGGTTGGGACTTGGATGCCAGAAATTTGGCTTGGGTTTCCAATTACCGAGACTGGAACGATGTTCTTGGCGACTTGAAGAACCTTGTCAACAAGCCTTTGAATCTGGTCAAGCGTTGGCTTGGGGCCGAAGGAGGCGGGGGATAGCAGGCCTTGACTGAATAGCGCTACGCCCGTGTCGGTTTCCTTTGTCTGGATGGTGCCAAACAGGTTATCAAACGCCTCTGCAATGGGCGCGACTTCTTCAGGCAGCAGGTACGGGTAGCGTCCAGCGTCACGCTGAAAGTCTTGCACATCCCTGACGTTGGCCAAATAGTCATTCTGGTAGCCGTTGGCCAGCATCTTCGATATGACGTAGTTCTCAAACGAACGTGCTGCGCGCTCGATGATCCTGCCCCAGTAGCCGTCTGGCGCTTTATCATTCATGGAGGCGCGAGTAGCCATTGGCGATGCGTCCAGCGCCTCCACCAGTTCAGCAAACCGGCGCTCCACTTCCGGCCTGACGCCTTGCGGGTGCTTGGGGTCAAGTTGCCAGTTTTCAGGGTTGTAATACGAGTTTGCTCCGGCGCCCTTGAAATAGCTCTCAAGTTTCGCCTTGGTAATCGGCGTGCTCATCTTTGTCTTGTGGACATACAGCGGCTCAGGCTTATATGTGACGTAGTTCGCCTTGCGATACCCATCTTGCGTGTTGCCTGCATCCTTCATGGACACGCCTTGTCCATCGTGGCGCTGGCGTGCAAAGTAGTTATCCATGGCGTGCAGCCATTCATGGGCCAGCGACCCTGCCCCGCGCGTCTTTGTCAGGTTGATCACCAGCGTGTCGGGTTCAAAGTGCGCTGCAAACTTACCGCTGCCACGCGAACCGAACCCAAGCCCAAGCGATCCATTCAGAGACATGGCTTTTGGCGGCACGCCAACAATGTCAGCCAAGTCGCGCAAAGCGTCATAGGCTTGGTTCAACATGCCCTGACGTTCTTTGGCATTCTTGCCTTGGCTTACCCAATTTCCAAACTCAATGCCACGGAAGCCGAAGGTGTCGTTGAACTGCTCGGCGCTGACATCTTTGCCTTGCCGGTGATCTGCCCCGGTGCGTGGACGGTTCTCGCTGTTGCGGACATCATCCTCTTTGACGTTATCGCGCTCTTTCACGCCATCCCACAGAGCCACCACATCATCGTAGTTTTCCTTGATGTAGGCGAACGCTTCTTTTGCTGTCGGGAACGTCTTGAGCCTGCGGTACTCTTTGTCGCCCTTTTTATTGATGCCGTAGCCCTTCTTTTCGGTGCCGCGTACCTCGAATTGCATCCGTTTATCCAGCTTGACCTCGGTGTCCAGCATGGCAGACACACGCTCAACCACGTCAGCAACAGACGTTGCGCCATCAAATGATCTGGTTTTGTCATCAATCACAACCCGGACAAGCGGCTTGCTTACTTTGGTGCCATCAGGCGCATACATGTACGAGTCTTTGTACACCTCGACGGAACTGATGCGCGGCCACTGGCTGCGGTCAATCGCCTCAAGCAAAACAACCTTGTCCATGAAGTTGCGCAAGCCCGGTGACTCGCCAACTTTGGCAGCAAAGCGCTCTTGCGTGACTTCGCTGCCAGAAATCATCTGTGCCAAGTGGCGTACTGTCTTGAGATTCTTTACCCACTGCGCCACCCGGTGCGAAGCGCGCGGCTTTGACGGTATTTCCTGACGTGCGGCAAAAGCAACGGCTGATGCAAATGTGTCGTCAATGGCTAAGTATTCATCGGCTGGCCAAATCTTGCTCAATGGCTGGCTTGAAATGTCGTCATCGCTCAGTTCTGTTTTGAGTGAGGGTGCCTGGTCTTTGCGCGCACCGCCAAGTTTCTCGCCCGTATCCTCGATAACAGCCGGGCCTTTCGGTTTGGCTTGATCTTGCGCGGCTGGCTTGCCTTCTGCGGCTGGCTGGGCTTCTTGGGCGGCTCCAACCTTCTTTCTCATGTTGTCAGCAACACCCTTGTCGAGCACGCCTGCACTTGCTGCCGATTCAATCATCTCGATTGCGCGCTGCTCAGTCACGCCGCCACGGCGCACCAGATCGGACAACTTCTCATAGTCGCTGCGGGAAATATCACCCGACGCGATTGTTTCCGCATGGCTCCCGGAATACTGCTTTCTCCATTCCGATACCTTATCTGCATGACTTACGGCATCACGCTCGTCTTTCATAAACGAACTAAGTTCGCGGGTTGCGTTGCCATTTTGAATATTGGCATCGGCTTCATTGCGGTCTTTGGGCTTGCGTTCGGCTGGTTGCGCGGGTTGCTCTGCCTTGGCAGTCGGCACGTCCCATCCTTCGCTGCGAATGGCATCCATCATTTCGGTGTTTGCCAACAGATCACGCGGAACCATGACAAACTTCTTGCCATCGGTCAGGTGCTCGCGGTCCATCGCATCAAAAATCGTCGGCTTGCCTTGTGCTGTCTTGGTGGACTTATCGCTTCGGTCGTTCCAGTACACAGCGGCTTCGCGCTTGGTGTCAAACTGCACTGATGGCGCAAGGTACTGATCCCGTGCAACCTGCTTGTTCCGCTTTTCAGCGTTGGCCCGGCGCTCCAGTTCAGCGTCAATGTCCGATTGGGTGTAGCCCTCAAACAACTCGCTCGGGTGCGCCATTTTGCCGTCAGGCAGCGTAACGTAATACCGAACCATTGCGCCCGTGATGTCGGATTTCTCAAACAGGTCAGGCGAGTAGGCGTAGCCGTACCGTTCTTCACCGTCGCGGCCTTGGCCTTTGCTTTCCTTGGGTGCGCCCTTGGCTTTGTAAACGTCAACCAGCGTATCAAGCACTTTTTTTCGCTGCTCTTTGGTCAGCGACTTGCCAATGGCGAAGCGCTCAGTTGTTTCTGTTTTGGAAACAGGTGGCTTGGGCGCTTCTGGTCGCTCTGCCTTGTAGGCATAGCCAAATGGATACCAAATTCCCTCGACGCTGAATTCCTGCTTGGCTTGCGAGATGCCGTCAATCTCCCCAGTGCCCAGCTTGTGCCTGACGTACTCACCGCGGGTGAATGTGACGGGTTCCATGCTATTCGTTTCTTGATTCAGGCGCTCCAATGTGAAGTGGTCTCGGTCATTGGCCTGCTCTTGTGCCGCTGGCTTGGCTTCTTTGGCAGTCTTCTCTGCCCCCCAAAAGCTCTCCAAAAACTTGCCCATGCTGTCAACCGTCGCACCAGAGTAAACGATGTCGTCGGTCGATTTGCTTCTGATCTGGAACCGGCTTCCTTTCAGGATAACCTTAACGCCGGACTCTTTTCCGCTCGCAAGCGCGATGGACCCATCATCAGCCACCGTGTAGCCGTACTCTTGGGCAATAGCGTTGTGCTGTTCAAACTTTCCTGCTGACGCCGGATAAGCAGCCTCCAATTCCTCCGGTGTAATGTCGCCCTTCTTGACATCTTTCAAAGCGTCAACACGCTCTTTTCCGGTGATGTTGGCTGCGTCGAGGATGGCAGTTGCTGCTTGGGCCGGCTTGAGCACATAGCCTTGCTCCTGCAAAATAGGGATGGCCGCATCAATTGCCGCAGCCTTTGCATCTGCCAGTGACTTGTACGCTGTTCCGTCGCCGTCCTCCAACTTCCAGCCACTTGCGCCAGGGTACAGCGACACCTCTCCGCGCCGCAGTGCTGCGCCCGTTCCTTTGTCGGCTTGGCTTTCAAAGAAGAACAGCATATGCGACTTGGTGCCGTCCTTCTGACCCATGTTGCGCCACTCGAACTGCTTGCGGGCTTGGGCTTCGGTGATGGCGGGAATGGGTTCGTCGTTGGCTTGTGTTTCTGGTGCCAATGGTGCCTTGTCGATGATTTCTCTGTAAAGGTCTTTGAATTCAGGCTCGTTCAATATTTCTTGCTTGAATGTTTGATTCGCAAGGTATCTACTCCAGCCTTCTTGTGGTGATTTTGATTTGTTCCCAGAACCAGCTAGCGCATGGATAAATTCAGTCGCCTCCACAACCTCATCGGCATATCCTGCGTCTCCGCGCTTTACTTGCCGTGGTTGCCCCGCCGCCTGAGTCTGCCCCGTGACCTCGATCACCGACCGAATGAAATCCGACTGCGATTCAAAGTTACGCGCCTCGGGGTGCAGGTTGCCATTGCGAACCAGCGACCAGCCGCGACCACTGTAGCCTTGGCGTGCCTGCCATTCCTCGCCGTTCTTGAGCTTGAACCAGTCTTTATCCTCGATTGGTGCGTGCAAGACATTCAGCGTGTCCGGGTTGCGGAAGGTTTTTGCAGGCTCTGCGGGCTTGGCTTCTCTCGCTTGGATCCGCTTTGATTCATCCCGCAATGCTGCAGCCCACTCAATAGCCTGTTGCTCTGTCAATCTTGGGCCACTCTTGGCGCTGCTGCCGTGGCTCGCTTGGAATCCATAGGATGTCGGCTCCACCGTCACCATCATGTTGCCATCAGTCAGATTGAACGATCCGTTGCCATTTGGCGTGCGGGTAAAGCCTTTTAGGTCGAGCTTGTCTGTCGCTTGATCCTTGGCTGTCAGCGCGGCGATGAAGTCATCTGCCAACTTCTCGGCCTTGTATCTGTCCGTTTTGGCAAACACGCGCTTGCCGTCAACCTTCACTTCAGCTTCTTCGTACTGGCCTGCGTTCTCATAAATCCGAGCCACGACTTCACGGCCGTCGTCCAGGGTGATGTTGCGCCCGATGTAACGCTTGCCAGCGTAGCCGACACCGGCCATGTTCCAGCCTGTATCCTTTGGTTTAACGACTTCAGGCTGAATGGCGTTTATTTTCGACTCGGCGCCTTGCAGGGCATCAGAGAACGTGCGGTATGTTCCGCTTTTCTTCTCAAAAGTCTCTTTGCCCTTTGTGACTATGAACGTGAACCCGGTCGCGTTGGTGCCTGTGACATTGGCAATGTACGTGTCTGCGCCAATCTCTTTGGTGAGTGATGCTTCACGAATCGGGTTGCCGTCTTTGTCGGCTCTGCTGGATGCCTGGTATTCCCAATACCGACTTGGGGAGAATGGCGGCGGAGGAAGTGTCCCGTCTTTCAGATAAGCATTGAGTTGGTCGCGGATATGAGGCGCAACCTTCGCGTCATTCAGGCTGACACCTGTTTCGCGCGCATAGTCAACCGCTGCTTCAAAGTCCAGTTCCTCCAGCATGTTTGACAGTGCTTCAATCTGGTTGCTGCTGCCCTTGGCAACACCGGTCGATGCGGGTAAACCCTTGGGCTTGGTAGGCTTGTCGGTAAAGCCGGTGCCGGATTTACCTTCAACCTTGGCGCGGAACTCCATCAGGCCACGCAGGCTGTTTCTGATCTTGAACTTGCCGTCGCCGGGTACGTCGAATGTGACTGTGCTCTTGCCAGGTGGGGTGGTCAGGCCAACAGAGTCGCTGGCCTTTCCATAGAACACGCTATCGGCAACAGACTGCCCGTATTCCTTAATCTTCTGTTGGTAGTCGGCATAGTCCTCTGTCAGCTTCACCGCCTTGTCAATCTCAGCGAGTAGCCACAGGCGCATTTCCTTTTGGGACTTGTCCTCGTTGCTGGCAGCCTTGGCCATCGACCTGGAAACAACCGGTGCGGTGGCGACTTCGGGGGCTTGGCCTGGGTCTTGGTGGACGGGGCTGGAAACCGTTGGCTGCATCACAATGTCGGTGCGGTATTCAGGGTTGGCGCCCCGCACGGCATCGGTGGTAGCCCATCGCTGCACTGAGTCTCGGTTGACGACCGGCTTGCCATCCACAACCGGATGTGCCTCGATGCGCCCCTGGCGTGCGCTCCACACCTGGAACTCGTTGCCGTTAGCATCCTTGAAGCGGTCGCCGGCCAGCATGTCGGGTGGCCATTTTGTGGCGGGTTGACCTTCAATCTCTACCATCACATCATCCACTTCCTGTGCATAGTCAGGGTGCTTTTCTTTGATGTATGCAGCTAGGTCGGTGCGCGTCACGCCGTCGATGTTGTCTTTTGCAAGGCTATTCAGCACCCGGTCAACGTCCGACTTGCGAAGTTTGCCAATGGAGTCAGCCGCAGCCTTGATGTAATTTTCACGCGGGTCTTTTGCCTGAGCCTTCAACTCCTGTGCATAGTCGTATTCCGTCTTACTGATCTCATAAAACGAACTGTCCGTGTCGCGCCCAGAGTGAACCCGGTACGATGGCTTTTTGTAATCGTTGGCCTTTAGCCTGGCTTGCGCCTCCAAGCCAGCCTTGACCACCGGAAGGTTCTCATTGCTCAGTCCAAGGATGAAGCCTTTTGCCCTGACAAGATCAATCGCCTCGTTGTCACGCTTTTTGGCGGCAGTGTCGTCCACCATCTTTTCAACAATGGCACGCTCTTGGTCAACCGCCTTTTGCATGGACTCGCGCTTGGTGCCGTTGCCCAGCCCAGCCTGCACGGGCAGCTTGGTTACGCCGTCAAGAATGGAATCTTTGCGGCGCTCAACAATGGACTTGCCCTTGTTGGCATCCTTCTTGGCTTGTGCTGCGGCTTTCTCTGCTTCATCGGCTGCTGTGCGCTCGGCTTGATCTTTGGCTTGGGCCACTTGGTGTTCAGCCGAAGCCTTGGCTTCTTCTAGTGTGGTGTGGATCGTGTCGCCAAATACCTTGCCGCTGGTCTTGTTGGCGTCCGCCTGCACCGCCCACCATGGTTCATCCTTGAAGGTGATCGGGTAAATCTTGACGCCAACGTGTTCCGTGGCGGTGCGCTCTGGCGTCACTTCCGGCGCCTTGGCTGGCACTTGTTCCACTGCGGGGGCGTCAGACGCTGCAAATTCAAGCCCTTTCAGCTTGCCATCCCCCATGCCAAGCCGGGTAGCAGCTATGTCCAGCGCAGTAACCGTTTTCTCATGGTTGATTGGCGTCTTGGCGGCCAACTCGCGCAACTTCTTGCGAATAGCAGTCTCGGCAATGGCGTTACCCGTTGCGGCCTTTTGCTGGGCAAGCAGGTTCTTTGCGCCTTGCAGGTTTGGCTCGTCTACTGCGGCTGCGGGTGCTTCTTGTTGTTGCGTTTGCTGCGGCTGGGCTTGGTTGGCTTGAGTGCCATTGGCATTCTCCGTGGGTTGTGATTTGGCTGCTTTGATGGATGCAATGATTTCCGCGCGGGTTGCTCCGGCGTTGAGCGCTTCGTCCAATGTCGCTGCAAACGCTTTGGCCGTCATGCCATCCTGGTTGTCTTTTGCTCCAATATCAACCGATCGGTCTTTGAAACCTGCTGGCGCTTGGGGTTTTGGTGGATTGACATACTCAAGCGTCTTGTCCAGACCGCCAAAAGCAATAGCCGCCTTCACAAAATCAGTGAGAGCGCCTTTTTGCAACGTGGTGAACTCTTTCCCGTTCGTCAGCCCATAAACGGTTGCGATGCCTTTTTTCTGCGAGTGCGCTTTGTTGTACCCATTGGCTACAGCCTGTAGGACAAACTCTTGTCCAGTTACTCCCTTGTCACCAGGTTGCCCAATCTGCAAGCGATCCAACGCAATCCACTCACCCATAACGCGAGTCTTGGCATCTTCTTGCTTGTTTTTTTCTGCAGCACGGTCGCTGCGCTCCTTGGAATCGGATTCTGCTTTGGCGATCTGTTCCGGCGTCCAGTTGGCCCATTTGTACAGCGCAGCCTTCTTGTCGGCTGCACTCAGCCCGCGAATCCTCACTCCGGTAATGTCCTTGAACACATCCTCGGATGCCTCAAAGTTGCCATGCACAAACATTTCAATCAGGGGTAGCGGACTGTCCCCTAGCAATGCGGCTGCATACCTTTTGCCGAATTCACTCGGTTCGGCATTTATTTCTGCGTCGTAATCTGTTTGCTCACTATCTGGGGTGGAGTTTGGCGCGTACCCCTTGGCCTCTCGCTCCTTGCGTGACTTCTGGCGTGCCTTGAGTCGGTTCTGAGCCACTTTCAGTTGAATTGCGCGGGCCACTTCATTAACTGTTGGCTGCGACTTCCCTGCCCTTGCTTCAGGCTCAACTTCCGGAGTAACCGGCTTGGCTACTTCTGCTTCGCCCGCGGCTGCCATGCCGGCATCTGCTGCGGGCTTGTCAGTTGCGACTGCTGTGGTTCCTTGTGGTGGTCGTTCCGCTTGGACTTGCTGGGTTTTTGTGGTTTGCGCACTGGCACTCTCCGTGGTTTGTGAAACTGATATGTCTTTTGACAAAGGTGTGTTCTTCGGTCCTGCCTTCACCCATGTCTTGAAGTCGTCAAAGGCCATCGGCGTGACGGCTTTCATGCCCTTCCAGCCTTTTGCGTAGTTGCTCATGTAGGCCGCTTTGGCGGCGAGGATATTGGGGAAACCCACCATGACCTTGTGCTCGTCAAATTTGCCGGTTTCCGGGTGAACTTGGTCAATGACAAACACTTGGCCGGAGTAGTCCAGCGGGGTTTCAGGCTTCACGAACAGATCGACGTGATCCTTGTCGTTGCCCATCGTGCCCTTGATGTAGCCGTAGTGATGGTTGAGCGTGTTGCTCCATGGCTTGCCGCTCTTGTCCTTTCCGCTGCGCACGGAACCGGCAGGGTTTTCAATGGACAGGTCGAGGCCGCCCAGCATGACGTGACCCTTGGCGTAGTTGCCTGCCTTCTTCTGCCCATCCGTGGGCTGTGGCAAAGCATTCAGCGGAGACGTGGCGGCGGCGTGCGCGGCTTGGTCGATGGAAGTAACCCCAAGCGGTGTGCCTGTTGGGGCGGCGGGGGTGTTGGGTTGTAGTAGGCGATTGAAAACAGTTTCAATTTCAACGTCACTTGGCTTTGCTGGGGCAAATCCAGACACCCGGAATCCGATGTTTCTCAAAGCGTCAGCAATCGCTGCGTGCTCTTGTACTTTTTTGATGTGGCGTGTTAATCCTTTATCACCTTTTCCTGTTCGCATTACAGGCTGGTTCATGAATCCGTTGTAGGAACTATCCACCCATTTTTTGAACTGGTCAAACGTCATATCAGTTTGCGACGAACCAGATGATTTTGATACTTTTGCAGTTTTAGTTGCTACATCATTCGTAGCTATTGGAGCTTGTTCTGCTTGGGCTAGAGTCTGATTCAGCCCTCTACCTTCCACGGCTCCACTTCCCGTTGCGGGTAGTTCCGAAGAGGCGGCTGCATTGCCTGCCACAACTTGCGGCGCTTCTCCTGGCGCTTGAGTTGCCTGGGTGTCGGTTCCTTGTGCTGGGTTTTGCTCAATTGAATCCTTTCGACGTGCTACCCATCCATCAAACACTGGCGCAATAGTCCAGTCCTTGCCTTCCATTGTGGCCCGGCGTAGTGCGGCCATCTTGGTTTTAAAGGGGGCTCCCAGGCCGTTGAGAACATCACCATCTTGTGTGCCTTCAAACTTCTGGCCGCCATCAATCACCGGTTGATTGCTGAACAGAACCGCGCGCTTGTCCTCTTCGGACATTTGCGCTTCAGCAATCTTCCCGCTGGTTACTGGCTTATCAATGCTGTCCTGTTCTTGCGCCTGAACTGCGGCCTGTTCTTGCTCCTGCGCCATGGACTGCTCGTATGCAGCCCGATCGGCCTCGTTGGCAGAATTCAGGTCAATAACCGCCTGCTTGCCGGATTCAATCTCCTGCGCCTTCGATTCAATGCCAGCGTTCACCGCTGCGGTCATCGGTCCATTCTCTGGAACCTTGGTAGCGCGGAGCTGGTCTGCGGGGGATGCAGGTTGTGGCGCGAGCCCCATCAGTTTGGCGCGCGCTGCAGGCTGCTTGTCAGGCGGAAGGCTGCTGATGTACTTCTCAACCTCCGATTGACGCGCTACGGTGCCGTCGGCAAAGCTGATCATGGGATCTGGCGTGTTGCCGATTTGCAGTGGTGGTGCTTTAGGCTGGTCTTGCACTGGCGGGGCATCTGGCGCATTTGAGTTGCTTCCGCCCAACGCACCCATGCCTACGCCCATTGCGGCGCCCGTCACAAGACCGGTGCCTGCGGCGTTGGCCACGCCCTTCATTACATCCTGCTCGCCCATGGCCACATTGGTGAACATCTGCTCCGAGGCAGACTGCGGCATTTCTTCAAGAGCGCCCTCACTGAAGCCAGACTTCAACGCCTGCTTCAACATGGTTCCCGACTGTCCGCCCGTTCCTGTGAAAATCTTGGTTCCGGCATCGCCCATCAACTTTCCAGCTCCGGCTCCAATGGCCGCCGTCATCACGCCAGCGCCAAGAGCTGCAGGCGCGTACTGATCCCATGACCGTCCGGCGTGCTGCGCCTCTTGAGCGACACCGCCAGCAGTCTGCCCGCCTTCGCTTCCGGCTCCAATGGCTATCAGCCTGGTTTCGTTGGCTGCAATGGCTGCTTTGGCTGCTTCAGCCCCCTTGGTGGTGGACAGCGCCGCCTTGATCGCCTCGTCTCCGGCCTTCCCGGCGGCCGCCAACGCGCCTTCTGATGTTGACAGCGCGGCCTTGCCAGCAATTGAGCGGGCAACTGCTCCCTGCATTCCGCCCATGGCCAGAATCCCCGGCAATGATTGCATCAGCGATCCGGCAAGAAACCGGGGCTCTGTGACAGCCTGGCCAACGGTATCAACGAACCCTTGCGCATTCTGCACCTTGGCGTCTGATTCCTTCTGCGCGCTGCTCAGGTACTCGCCCATGGTGGCATTGGTGCGCTGCGGGTCGTACCCAAGAGCATCCATGCCTTTGCCAACCGCCCCACCGGTGACGATGTTCCCCAGCCCAACCGCCGACGCCCCAAGGTCAACCACGCCTTGAGCGCCCTTGATGGCCATGTCGCCCATGGTCCGCATGAGGCCGGCGCCTTCTGGTTTTTGGTCTGCTGGCTTTGAGCTTTCATAGTGACTCAGTAAAGCATCGTAATCAATAGAGCCGACTGAATCGGGTTGGGTAAGTTTGCGCTTAGTTGCCATTGATGACCTTATTGAAATTTAACGTCAGACAAGAGTGTGTTTTGCGATGACTGGGCGCGAACAGCTTTCCGGATGGCGGCCTGCTTTTCTCGGATGAGCTTTTGCTCTTCTTCAAGACTTAGAGCTTCGGCTTCTGCTTTTTTCTGCTTGTCTTGCGCAACTTTTCTATTGGCCTCAAGATCAGCTTCAGCTTTAGCCTTTTGCTTTGCGTAAAAGTCGCTGCCAGCTACCGTCTTCTGCATAGTCACATCAGCAGGCTTTGCATCCCCCGTCGCGCCGCCATGGGCTTTCCTGATCTTTTCAATCTCTGCGTCTGATGCTTTTGGGTATCCTTCTGGTGGCTTTGGATTGAGCTTCTGTGCGAGATCAGCCTGCGCTTTGGCTCTGTCTCCATTGAACGATGAAACTGCCGCCTGGTAAACTTGTGACGCCTTGAGGTAGGTGCCATTGGGGTCATTGGATGCATTTGGATCACGCAAAATCATGCTGCGCACCAACGACTGCCCACCAAAATCATGCGACTTGACTCCAGTGGTTGGGTCTTCAATCGCGAAGTCTTTCGCCAACCGGGCATCAACATCCTTCATGTCAACGCCAGTCTGCGCCCCTGATCCCGCCTTTGTCAGTGCAATGTGGTTGCGCATCGCCTGGTTCTCTGCCTGCGCGATGCGAAGCTCTGCGCGGCTGTCTGCTTCTTGCTGCTTGATCTTGCGGTCGGCGTCCTTGTTGCCTTGTTCGCGCGCGTTCTTGACTTGCTCGTCCAAAATCTTCGACTTGGTAGCCGGGTCGAGTTTCATCAGGTCATAGCGCGCCTTGGCAAAGCCTTCATCCGTGTTGGGGTAGACAGAACCAGGCTTTTCGGTGCCGTCGGGCAGCGTGGCGACAAACCGCATATTGCTGCCATCGCTCTGCACGCGAACCTTGACATCCTTCATGGGTCCAACTTGGGTTTCTGTTCCAATGGCCGCCAGCCCTGTCCAGCGGTCAGGGGAGCGCGCAATGACTTCATCAACGTGCGTGTTGAACTTGGCGTTCGCCTGCGCTGTCTCTGCTTCCGACAACTGAAAGCCTTTGAGCTTGGAATCCATGGCGGCATTGATCAACTGCATAGCCCCGGTCGGGTTCCCTTGCGCATTGAGCACTGCGGCCTGGCGTTGTGCAAGCGCCTGCGGGCTGTCGTACTCCGTCACCGCGGCTTGCATTGACCCAGGGTCAGCAAACGACTTCCCGTTGACCATGTACTGCGCCGGCTTGACTTGCGGCAAAGGTGCGACCTGATCAGTGCCGCGCTCGGCCAGCATTCGGGCCTGGCGTGCATCGGTACTGGCAACATCGGTGCTGTCAATCCCGCGTGGCATGGTGTAGACCTTCTGGCCGTTACCCAAATCAACCGCGGCATCCTGCATTGAGGTTTGTGCGGGCTTGCTGGCATCGGCCAACTGCTGACGTTCCAGCTTCGCCCGGTTGATTTCCTCCATCTTGGCGTCGAACAGTTGCTTGTTCTGCGCGTCGATAGCGGCTTGTCGTTCTTGAGCAATACGGTCGTTGTACCACTCGGTGCCCATTTTTACGCCTTCAACCCATCCCATGGCAATCTCCTTGTTTACCAGTTTGACCCGGTTCCGTATGTAGACCAGTCAATCTCATTGGCTGCACTGGCGGC
>Ga0208916_10000588_pt1 | contig 16806 bp, 17 predicted proteins | sample DEB19_08_DNA_5_FD_184523 | JGI IMG/M metagenome (GOLD analysis project Ga0208916, IMG submission 184523) | Aqueous microbial communities from the Delaware River and Bay under freshwater to marine salinity gradient to study organic matter... | ecosystem: Environmental > Aquatic > Marine >... | reverse complement strand
CGAAGCGATCTGCCCGGTCGGTGCGATCACGCATGACTCGCGCAACTACGTCGTCGACGCAGAAAAATGCAACCTGTGCATGCACTGCGTGCCGCCGTGCCCAACCGGCTCAATTGACAACTGGCGCACGATGCCGCGCATCAAGGCCTACTCGTCCGATGAACAATTGCTGTGGGACGAGTTGCCAGCAGAACTGTCGGCCGAACAGTTGGCTGAAAACGGTGTGGACACGACGTCGGGCGAGACCGTGTCGGTCTTTGCCGAGACTGCGGCCGAGGCAGAGGCCGCAGGCAGCGCAGCCCATTCTGAAACCAGCTTCAACAGTGCGCAATACGGCGCCATAGTGCCGCCTTGGTCGGCCGCCCATCCGTACACGAACCTCTACGGCCCCAAAGCCGCAGAAAAGTCCATCACCGCGACCGTCAGCGGCAATGTACGGGTTACCGAAGTCGGCCAGACGGCCGGCGGTGACTACGACACACACCACATCGTGCTGGACTTTGGCAGCCTGCCGTTTCCGGTACTCGAAGGCCAATCGATTGGCATCGTTCCACCCGGACTCGACGCCAAGGGCAAAGCCCACCACGCGCGCCAGTACTCCATCGCCAGTCCGCGCAACGGCGAGCGGCCCGGCTACAACAATCTGTCACTCACCATCAAACGCGTGCTCGAAGACCACCAAGGCCATGCGGTGCGCGGCGTCTGCTCCAACTACATGTGTGACTTGCAAGTCGGTGACAAGGTTCAGGTGATCGGCCCCTTTGGCGCAAGCTTCCTGATCCCGAACCATCCACGCAGCAACATCGTGATGATCTGCACCGGCACCGGCAGCGCGCCCATGCGAGGCATGACCGAATGGCGGCGCCGGCTGCGCGCAACCGGGAAATTTGAAGGCGGCAAATTGATGCTGTTCTTCGGTGCACGAACGCAGGAAGAGCTGCCGTACTTTGGCCCGCTGCAAAAACTGCCGAAGGATTTCATCGACCTCAACCTCGCGTTTTCGCGCACACCAGGCCAGCCCAAACGTTACGTGCAGGACGTGATGCGTGAACGCGCGGCTGATCTGGCGCCGCTGCTGATCGACCCGAACACCTGCTTTTATGTCTGCGGGCTGAAAAGCATGGAAGAGGGCGTCGTGTTGGCGCTGCGCGACGTGGCGACACAAGCCGGCCTTGATTGGGATGCGCTGGGTGCCTCACTCAAGAAAGAAGGCCGTCTGCATCTGGAGACCTATTGATGACAAGGACAGGGGCATGAAGTTTGCTGAATTTCACGTCGGGCAAGTTATCAGCGCCGGCCCTTACCTTGTCAGTGAAGCAGAGGTCATGGCCTTTGCCACGGCCTACGACCCGCAGTGGTTTCACACCGATCCGGTCGCCGCCCAAGACGGTCGTTTTGGCGGACTGATCGCCAGTGGCTGGCACACCTGCGGGATCGCTATGCGCCTCATCACCGACGCTGCGTTGCACGGTTCAGAGTCTTTTGCGTCGCCCGGTTTGGCCTACTTGAAGTGGCAGCATCCTGTGCGCCCCGGCGATCAACTTCATGTGCGTGCAACCGTTCTGGAGACCCGCAACTCCGTCAGCCAACCGACGCTGGGCATCTTGCGCTGGCGCTGGCAAATGTTCAGCCAGACCGACACTCAGGTGCTTGAGCTGGAGGCCACTAGCTTGTTTGACCTGACCAGGACTCACACAGCAGCTTGACGTTGAGTGCGAAATCAACGTTATTAAATCTCTAAAACGGCGCATCTAAATCCCGGCTCCACATCGGTTTTAGCTTGGCGGCTTGTTCGACCCGCCGTTCAAACGGCAGGGCTTGTTTGACCAAAATCGCGGTAAGCTCATTCCTTTGAAATGCACTTGTCACCGTCAATCCCATGAGCAAAGCCTTCACCAAAGAAACCGATTCGGACGATGAAGAGCTGACGCTGCCGCCGCTACCGGTAGGCGGCAAAAACTACATCACGCCCAAGGGTTACGCCCGCCTCAAAGCCGAGCTGCTTGACCTGATCGACAACGAGCGACCCAAAGTCGTGGACATTGTTCACTGGGCCGCCAGCAACGGGGATCGGTCAGAAAACGGTGACTACATTTACGGTAAAAAACGGCTGCGCGAAATTGACCGCAGAATTCGTTTTCTGACCAAGCGGCTGGAGATCGCCGAGATCGCCGACCCGTCCGTTCATCACGGCGGAGATCAGGTATTTTTTGGCGCGACAGTGCTTTACTTGGTGGATGGCAAGACCGAGCAACGCGTGACCATCATGGGCATTGATGAGGCGGACAGTTCTGCCGGAGAGATCAGCTGGGTCTCGCCGGCTGCACGCACGCTGCTCAAGGCACGTGTCGGTGATGAGGTTCATTTGGTCACGCCCAGTGGCGTGCAAGTGGTGGAGGTGCTGGAGGTGAGTTATCCCGCACCGCTGCCTCAGGACTAAGCCGCTGACTTGACCCTTTGCACACGCAGCACCGAGGCCGCACGTTTGACATTGCGCATGACTGCTGCCAGATGAACGCGGTCGCGCACAGCGACGCTGAAACGCAAATCTGAGGCGTCTTGTCCGGAGCCTTGTTCGATCTGGACTTGGGTGATGTCTGCTTCGGCTGTTGCCATTGCCGCAGCGACCCGGGCCAAGACACCTTTGCCGCTTGTCACGGTCACCGACAAGTCAGTTTCAAAGGCTCGCACAGGCTCGTCTGACCAGTCCACGGCAATGAAACGTTCGCTGTCGCGGTGCACCAGTCGCTTGGCCACAGCGCAATCTTCGGTGTGAACCACCAAGCCTTCGCCGCGGCCCAGATAGCCCATGATGTTGTCGCCGGGGATCGGTTTGCAGCAGGTGGCAAAGTGGATGGATGCGCCCTCGCTGCCGTCCAGCAACAACGCACCTTGTGAAACAGCTTCATGCTCTGTGAAGCGTTCCCGGCTCATCAGCAGCACATTGGGTTTTTCGCCAATCTCGCCGAGCAACCCGACGATGCGCTTGGCCAAAATGCTGGCAATGCGCTTGCCAAGACCGACGTCGGTCAGCAAGTCGGCACGCGAACGGTTGCCGCTGAAACGCAGAATTTTTTCCCACAGCGGACGATTTTTCTCGTCGTCTTCGGGCAGCTTCTCGATGCCTTCTGCGCGCAAGGCATGGGCCAGCATTTTCTCGCCCAAGTCCTGGGATTCGGTGAGCTCCATCGTCTTGAGATAGTGGCGGATTTTCGATCGCGCCTTGCCCGTGCGGACAAAACCCAGCCAAGCCGGATTCGGGCTTGACACCGGGGTGGTGACGATCTCAATCACGTCGCCGTTGTGCAACTCGGTGCGCAACGGGACTTGCTCGCCGTTGACTTTGGCCGCCACCGCGCGGTGGCCGATGTCGCTGTGAATCGCGTAAGCGAAGTCGACGATGGTGGCGCCACGCGGCATCGCCATGATTTTGCTTTTGGGTGTGAACACATAGACAGCGTCCGGGAACAGATCAATCTTGACGTGGTCCCAAAACTCTGCGGCGTCGCCGGTTTCATGCTGAATGTCGAGCAGCGACTGCAGCCACTGTGTGCCTAGGTTTTGCGAGTCATCGTTGCCAGGGGTCGCCGCTTTGTAAAGCCAGTGCGCGGCCACGCCAGACTCGGCCACCACATGCATGGCTTCTGTGCGCATCTGAAACTCGATGTTGGTACCAAAGGGCCCGACCAGCGTGGTGTGCAGTGACTGGTAGCCGTTGATCTTCGGGATCGCGATGTAATCTTTGAAGCGGCCGGGCAGTGGTTTGTAGAGCTGATGCAGCACGCCCATGGAGGTGTAGCAAGCCGTCAAGTTGTCGACGATCACGCGAAAGCCGTAAATGTCGGTCACTTGCGCAAACGACAAATGCTTCTCGTCCATCTTGCTGTAGATTGAAAACAGCGTTTTTTCACGGCCGAAAATTTGCACGGGCATATTGGCGGATGCAAATGCTGCTTCGACTTCCATCTTGACACGCGTGATGACGTCGCGGCGCCGTCCACGTGAACGCGACAGAGCTTTTTCCAGCGTGGCGTAGCGCCAAGGGTGCAGATGCTGAAACGACAGGTCTTGCAGCTCGCGGTAGGTGGTGTTCAAGCCGAGTCGGTGAGCTATCGGCGCATAGATCTCCAGCGTTTCGCTGGAGATGCGGGCCCACTTGGTCCGCGGCACGTCGCTCAGCGTGCGCATGTTGTGTGTGCGGTCTGCTAGCTTGATCAGGATGACTCGAACGTCGCGGGCCATGGCCAGCAGCATCTTTCGAAACGACTCTGCCTGGTTTTCTTCGCGGGTGTTGAACTCCAGCTTTTCCAGCTTGGTCAACCCATCGACCAGCTCGGCCACGGGTGCACCGAAGCGCTCAATCAGGTCGGGCTTGGTGATGCCGCAGTCTTCAATCGCGTCGTGCAGCAAGGCCGCCATGAGCGCTTGTGCGTCGAGCTTCCATTCGGCGCATTGCTGCGCGACAGCGATTGGATGGGTGATGTAGGGCTGACCGCTGTTGCGCAGCTGTCCGAGGTGCGCTTCATCGGCGTACCGATAAGCGCGGCGGACGTTGTCCACGTCGACGGCGCTCATGTAATCAAGCTTGGCGGTGAGCATGGCAAAGCTCGCTGCAGCAGCATTGGCTGCGGCAGGTGTTGGCTTGGCCATGACAGGCGAAAGGAGCGAACTCATAAGCTCAAATGTATCTTGAGAGGGAAGACCTGTGAACGGTGGCGATATTTTTGGCAACTGAAAAACAAAAAAGCACCGGCAAGCGGTGCTTTTGATCTGACGCAGAGATGATCAGAGTGGGACTTTTTTCAGCATCTCGAGGCCAACCTTGCCGGCTGCAATTTCGCGCAAGGCAGTGACGCCAGGCTTGTTTTTGCTTTCGATTTTTGGCGCATGACCTTGGCTCAACATGCGAGCGCGGTACGTGGCGGCCAAAACCAACTCAAAGCGGTTGGGAATTTGTTCCAGGCAGTCTTCAACAGTGATGCGGGCCATGAGGTTCTCCGGGTAAGCAGTAAGCGCTGGGTGAGCGAGGGTTTCAGGGAATGTTCAGGGCTTGGAAGATGTCGGCACGGGCGCGCCGTTGAGCCGAAAACTTGAGCCGCTGGGCATGAACAATGGTTTTCAGGTCGAAAACCGCACGCTCGAACAACTCATTGATTATAACGAAGTCGAATTCTTGGGCTTGCGCCATCTCCAAGGCCGCATTCTTCAGGCGCAATTCAATCACCTCGGCGCTGTCTTCGCCGCGGCGCTGAAGGCGTGAGCGGAGTTCTTCCCAGCTCGGCGGCAAGATAAACACCAACACGGCGTTGGTGAAGATTTTTTTGATGTTGATGGCGCCTTGAAAGTCGATTTCTAGAATCACGTCGGCGCCGTGTTGCATGCGCTCTTCAATCGTGTGGCGTGAGGTGCCGTAGCGTTGGCCGTGCACATGGGCCCATTCTAGGAAGGCATTGCGTTCGACCATGCCGTCGAATTCATCGTTCGACAAAAAGAAGTATTCGCGGCCGTGTTTTTCTTGTCCGCGCGGTGGCCGCGTGGTGTGCGAAACAGCGGGTTGCACCCTGGAGTCAATTTCCAATAGCGCTTTGACAAGGCTGGATTTACCAGCGCCGCTGGGCGCTGCAACCACAAACAAATTTCCGGGGTAGTCCATAAAAAGCCTGATTACTCGATGTTTTGTACTTGTTCGCGGATCTGCTCGATCAGCACTTTCATGTCGACCGAAATGCGTGTGAGCTCAAGGGCGGCTGATTTGGAACCCATGGTGTTGGCTTCGCGGTGCAGCTCCTGAATCAGGAAATCAAGGCGCTTTCCGACTTCGCCGCCTTTGGCCAGCAGGCGGTCGATTTCGTCCAAGTGAGACGCCAGTCGGGTGATCTCTTCGGCGACATCAATGCGAATGGCAAAGGCGGTGGCCTCAGTCAAGGCGCGGTCTTGGGCAGCCTCGGGCAGGGCGGCACTGTCGGCCAGCGCCATGGCTTCTTTCCAGCGCTCCAAGAAACGGGCTTTTTGCTGCTCGACCAGTTTCGGCACCAGCGGGCCGGCTTGCGCAGCCAGCGCGCGCAACTGGGCGGTGCGGTCGGTCAGCATGGCTGACAGGCGGGCGCCTTCGCGTTCCCGTGCTTGCAACAGTTCTTTGACGGCTTTTCTGGCGAGCTTGAGGAGCTCGTCCCCGTAGTCGTGTGGTTTTTGGTCTTCGTTGACGGCGATGCGTAAGACATCGGCAACGCTCAAGCCGGCGGCCTGCGGTAGCCATGACTTGATGGTGTCTTCAAAAGAACCCAAGCGCTGCAAGGTTTGCGCTGTGGGCGCACGCAGGCTGCTGGCAGAACTGCTCTCTAACCAGACGCGGAGTTCGACTTTGCCGCGTTTGAGCTGGCTGGTCAGGATTTCGCGCAGGGCCGGTTCGGCTTGGCGCAGCTCGTCCGGCAAGCGAAAAGACAGGTCTAAAAATCGGCTGTTGACAGAGCGAATTTCGATACCAAGCCGCGCGTGGGCTTCAGCTGTCACCTCAGTAGGGACGGCGGCCCGGGGCGCACTGGACTGGGCAGTCGCGTAACCCGTCATGCTGAAAACTGACATGGTGGTGCTTTTTCTAAAGGAGTCTGGACGCGGGACCTGTTGCAGTCGCACGTCTAAAAATAAGGGCAAAAAGCAATTCCAACTTCCTCATGAAAGCTGGAACGACTGCGTCTGGCTGGAATGGCCGTCTGAAAGCTTGTGGCGTAGTTTACTAGGGCAGCGTTGCGCCTCAGTCGATTGATAATGCGTGACGCGCCATCCCTCTCCCATTTCCACTGAAAACACCATGACCAAGCCCAGCTTTATCCGATCTGCAGACCGCCAAGCCCACCAACTCCGGCCTGTGCGCATGACGCGCAACTACACCGTCTATGCAGAAGGCTCTGTGCTGATTGAGTTTGGTGCGACCAAGGTACTGTGTACCGCGTCGATCGAAGAAAAAGTGCCCGGCCACAAAAAAGGCAGCGGTGAAGGCTGGGTCACCGCCGAATACGGCATGTTGCCGCGCGCCACCCATACCCGCAGCGACCGCGAGGCCGCTCGCGGCAAGCAAAGCGGCCGCACCCAAGAAATCCAACGCTTGATTGGGCGCTCGATGCGGGCTGTTTTTGACTTGAAAAAACTCGGTGAACGCACCATTCATCTCGATTGCGATGTGCTCCAAGCCGACGGCGGTACGCGCACAGCAGCCATCACTGGCGCCTTTGTCGCAGCACAAGACGCGGTTAACAAATTAATGGCCGCCGGCAAACTCACCGAGTCGCCGATCACCGACCACATCGCCGCCATCTCGGTCGGTATCGTCCAAGGCACGCCGCTGCTGGACTTGGAATACACCGAAGATTCAGGCTGCGACACCGACATGAATGTGGTGATGACCGGCGCCGGCCATTTTGTGGAAGTGCAGGGCACGGCAGAAGGCGCGGCCTTCACCCGCAGCGAAATGAACGCCTTGCTGGAGCTCGCCGAACAGGGCATTCGCGACTTGGTGTTGCTGCAGAAAACTGCACTGGCAACCGCTGCCTGAACGCATTCAAAAATGATGAAAATTGTTCTTGCGTCCAATAATTCTGGCAAGTTGGCTGAGCTGCAAGCCATGCTGCTGCCGCTCGGCATGGAACTGGTGCGCCAGTCGGATCTCGGCATTGGCGAGGCAGAGGAGCCGTATCGCACCTTTGTAGAAAACGCATTGACCAAAGCACGGCATGCGGCCAGCTTGAGCGGCTTGCCCGCACTGGCCGACGACGCCGGTTTGTGCGTTCAGGCCTTCGGCGGTTTGCCCGGGGTCGACACGGCTTACTACGCCACGCAGTTTGGCTATGCCAAAGGCGACGACAACAATGTGCGGGCCTTGCTCGAACAAATGGCCGATGTGACGGATCGGCGTGCTGCGCTGGTCAGCACTTTGGTGGCGGTTCGCACGGCGAACGACCCTGAGCCTTTGATTGCTGTTGGCCGCGTCAGCGGTGAAATTGCACGCACGCCAGTGGGCAGCAACGGCTTTGGTTTTGACCCAGTGATGTTCATCCCGAGCTTTGGCAAAACCTTTGCGGAACTGTCAGTCGAGGTCAAGAACGCGAACAGCCATCGCGGTCAGGCCGCGCGTCAGATGATGCAGCTGATGCGCGAGCGCTGGCTGTCATGAGCGAGCTGAAAGACATTCAGCACTACATGCGCGACGGCACGCTGCGGCTGACAGCATTGCCGCCCTTGTCCTTGTATGTGCACCTGCCGTGGTGTCTGAAAAAGTGTCCTTACTGCGACTTCAACTCGCATGAAGTGACCAGCGGTGTCATGCCCGAGCAGCGCTACATCGATGCGCTGGTGGCTGACTTAGAGGCCTCCCTGCCGCTGATTTGGGGTCGGACGGTGCACAGCATCTTCATCGGCGGTGGTACGCCGAGTTTGTTTTCGCCAGCGGCCATTGACCAGTTACTGGGTGACATTCGGGCCCGCCTGCGGCTTGATGCCGATTGTGAAATCACCCTAGAAGCGAACCCAGGAACGTTTGAAAAAGACCGCTTCAAGGCTTTTCGCGGTGCTGGCGTGACACGTCTATCGGTGGGCGTGCAAAGTTTTGATAATCAACATTTGAAGGCGCTCGGCCGTGTGCACGACCGGGCGCAAGCGATTGCCGCGGTGGAAGAAGCTGCAGCGAGCTTTGACACCTTCAATCTCGACATCATGTATGCGCTGCCTGGGCAGACCTTGGAGGGCTTAGAAAAAGACATGCGACAGGCGCTGGATTTGCAGCCGCCGCACATTTCGATCTACCACCTGACGATAGAGCCGAACACCTATTTCGCCAAATTTCCGCCCGTCATTCCGGAAGAAGACTTGGCCTACGCCATGCTCGACCGCATCACGGAAATGACCGGCCAAGCTGGCATGGGACGCTACGAAGTGTCAGCCTATGCCAAGGCTGGCCACCGCTGCTTTCACAACCTGAATTACTGGCAATTTGGAGATTACTTGGGTATTGGTGCCGGAGCCCACAGCAAACTCAGCTTTGCGCACCGCGTGGTGCGGCAAGTGCGCTGGCGCGATCCCAAGCTTTACATGGACAAGGCCTTGGCGGGCGAGGCCGTGACCCAAGAAACGGAGGTCAGCCGTGCGGATTTACCCTTTGAGTTCATGCTCAACGCGCTCAGGCTCAGAGACGGCTTCAAGTTGCAGGACTTCGTTGAGAAAACTGGCTTGCCTGTCACTGCGCTACAACCGGGGCTCGACGAAGCCGAGCGGCGCGGTCTGATTGAGCGCGATCTGGTGAGCATCAAGCCGACTGAGCGCGGATTCGATTTTTTGAATGATCTGCAGTCGCTGTTTCTGACTGACTGATCTAAGCCAACGGTTACAAAGTTTGTTCATTATGGAAACTCCAGGCATCATCCTGCTGGTCGTCAGCGGCGTCATCAGCTTTGCAGTGGGGCGATTCATCGTTCACTTGCGCAACATCAAACGCCAGCGCAAGGCTGCTGAGCAGCAAGCGCAAATGCGGCGGGACCGCCCCGCCGAGCCAGAGGCCAAGAACAAAGCCAAGCGCAAGCGGCAGTTACAAGAGATTGAAAAAGCCGCTCGTCGTTCTGGGAAATAGATTTCCAACGGATGTTCCTTCTGAGGCATTCGCAAGCCTCGCGCTTGTGCGAGGGTGTCGATTTTCTGGCCGCAAAAAATTGACGAGATTGTTTTTAGAATGTTAAAATCAAGAAATTAGCTAGTTACATTTAGTGAGTTTTGGTAAGTTTTAGTTATTCGGCTTTTGCTGATCCAGCGATTGTTCATGACGTTTCAGCATCGCAATAGGTTTGCGATGGCAGTGGGTCCGTGAATCATCTGGTCGGTCGAGCGACTCAGGAGTTAGCACCTGATTTCTCACTAAGACTTCATCTAAATCGATCGCCAGTAAAGCAGTTTTTAAGTAAGGAAAACGGGATGAATGATCGTACCAACGAGGCGGGTTGTATCGTGATCGGCGAAGGCGTCACGGTCTCTGGAAAATTTGTGGTGCCAGGCCGTGCTGTGATCAACGGCTCACTAGAAGGGGACTTGCAGGCAGACGAGATTCTGGTTGGCGCCCAAGGCAAGCTGGTCGGCAACATCAAGGTTCGCAAGGCCGACGTTTTTGGTGAAGTGCACGACACGCTGCTGGCTTCAGAGCATCTCATCATCAGAAGCACGGGCCGTGTCAACGGCAATGCCAGTTACGGTGAGATCGAAATCGAACGCGGTGGCTTGGTGCAAGGCGCTGTTGTCCCCGCCAAATCGGCTGCAGCCGTTCCCGCTGTGCTGAAACCTGTCGACGCTCCAATCATTGTTGGCGGCAAGTCACAAGACTGAGCGTCCGCCCATGTTGATGCTGGTTAATCGCTTCCGAAAAGGCACGGTGTGGCTGGCGTCCGTCCCTGCTTCACTGGCATCGCTTTGGCGCCGGGATTATCACGACTCCAGAATCATCCTTGAGCAAGAGGGTGACCTCAAGTATTTCTCAATCTCTGGCCATTTGCAGCGCAATGTTGTGCGCGGCTTGATTGTTGTCGGTTCTGCGAGTGCTGCAACTATCATGCTGCTGGCGATCTTCTCGGCCTTGCTGTTGGCCGGCAATGCCAAGCTTGAACGCTCACACAACGAAATTTACTCGGCCTTGCTGGGCAGCGCCGATGATCTGTCCGGCAATGGGGCAGAGGCTATGAACAAGGACGAAATGCTGGCGTTGGCTCAAACCATCCGCGAGCGTGACATTGAAATTCGGCGCTTCGTGAAGAGCTCAGCTACCACCTTGTCTTCCGACAATATCAGTCTCAAAGCCCGTTTAGACGCCACGGGTTTGTCTGAAAAAGCCATCAAGGTAATTCATGGCAATGCCGCTATTGGTGGTTTTCGAAGCGACCAGATTGAGCCTAACAATCCGCTGTTGCGCGGTAAGTTGTCAGAGGAAATCGCCAAGAACCACTCACTCATGGACGTGCTGAACGCCTTGCCGGCCAAAATGCCGCTGGGCGACTTTTCCACCTCATCCTCTTTTGGCATCCGGACCCATCCGATCACAGGCCGACCGAAGTTTCACACTGGTGTTGATCTGATCGCCGGCAGCAACGACGAAGTTCGCGCCGCCAAGGTCGGCAAAGTCGTGCTTGCCCGCAGCTATCAAGACTACGGCAACACGGTCATCATTCGACATGAGCGGGGTATTGAAACCCTCTACGCTCATTTGGCCGACCTGAAGGTCAGGGAAGGCCAAGATGTTGACCTGACCACTGTCCTTGGGCTGGTCGGTAACACCGGCGCCTCGACCGGCAAACACCTGCATTTTGAAGTCTCGGTCGGCGGCTACCCTGTCGATCCGCAGAAAGTTATCGAAACCGCCTTTTATGTTCAAAAAAACAAAAATTGATAGCACTGAAGTTCTGCCCACTGAAAGACCAGCACCCATGATTACGCCCGCCGAAGAGGTTATTGTTCCAAAGCGAAGTGTCACCGGCGTGGCCGTACTCGACACCCATAAGCCGACCGTGATCAGCGAAGGCTTCTCCCTCACCGGCGATATTGTTTCTGATGGGATTTTGCACATTGAAGGACGCACCAGCGGGACCATCAAGGCCAGCAGTGTCAATGTGGGCCCGCGTGGCCAAGTTGAAGGAAATGTTGCTTGTGCTAGCCTGCACATCAAAGGACGCTTTTCTGGAACTGCTGTGTGTGGTGAGTTGGTCATTGCAGCCAGCGCCGTGGTCAAGGGACACATCACCTACCAATTGATGACCATTGGTCGCGGTGCGACGGTAGAAGGTGATTTGGTGATTCGCCGCTGAACAGACCGTCTTGGGCCTGCTTCTTTCAAAAGCGTTTTCATCCCAGAATGACAAGCTTTTAGTGCTAATTCAAGGCCTAGATTCAGTTACAAAAAATGGTTGCACGTAACCTTATTGCAAGTCTTGTTTAGACTAGTTGCCTGCTAGGCAAGCAAACTTGCAATTGGTCCTAGGAACGCTAACATTCGTCGGTGAAAAATTTAACCGACCACTGCGAAACTTATTTGAATTTCCTGCGCATCTCTGCAGATGTACGGAAATCTTCAGCTTTTCCGCAGCTTGATTTGCCTGAAGAGCGACTTCTCGATTTACTCGCTACTTACTGGAGTACAGGCAAGAAGATCACCGTTTTAAAGGCCATGCAAATGTCCTCAGACGCGTCGTCGACAACCGTCCATCGTCGTCTCAAGACCTTGCGTTTAAAAGGCATGCTGGAGCTCGAAATGGATGAGGATGACAACCGCGTCAAATACATCATTTCAACGCAACTCTCACGCGACTACTTGAGCCAACTCGGCAAGTCTGTCATTGAGGCTGCGTCGACTCGCTAACCTTGAGCGAGTGAAGTGCGTGCAGCGAAGGTCGCAGCTGGCTGCTTGCCAACACAAGCTGAGCAGCTACTACACTTGCGCCATGCAGTTTCTCCGCCAGACTCAGTCGATCACCCGCTTCGCGCTGGTCTGGTTTGCCTTGTTTGTTTGCGTGGCAGTTGCATCACCGCTGATCAATCCACAGTCGATGGAGCTTGTCTGTTCCGGTTCTGGCGTGATGAAGCTCGTGATTCAAAACGACGACGGCTTCAGTGAATCTTCCGGGCATACGCAAGACTGTTCCTTGTGCGGCACTGTCGGTGCGCCGCCTCCTAAGGCCATCAATCTGCCAGCGCTGCCGCAGCCGCTGGCTTATGCCCTCCAAAGCATCCCCGCAGCCCGCATCGCGGCGCTGACCGGTGCGCCGCTTCCCGCGCGCGGCCCACCCACTTTCTCCTGAACCATTGATTCGATAGCGTCCTGACTGCCCTGCAAGGCAGGGCTTGGGCGTGATTTGTATTGTTTGTTTTCTGGAGAATTTCATGCCCTTAAATCGTTTGGCGCTGGCGCTTGCCGCGGCGCTGCCCTGCGCCTTCTTTAGCCATGCCATGGCTCAAACTGACAGTCTTAGTGCCGACTCAACCGCAACACCACAAAGCAGCAACGTTGTGATGTCCTTGGGTGAGGTTTCCGTCACAGCACAAGGTGGCGCCTTGAGCGCCAGACAGGTACTGACGTCCGTCAACGTTCTAAACAAAGATCGAATTGAAGACCAAAGCAACTACAGCAACTATGAACTGATTAGCCAAGTTCCTGGTGTCATGCTTGGGGAATATGTTGGAAAAGGTGTTGGCTTCGGTACCGTCTCAATGCGCGGTTTTAACGGTGAGGGCGTTCTGAATGCCGTCAAGCTCCTGATCGATGGCGTTCCTAGCAACGCAAATGATGGGAACACGTATTACATCGACATGGTTCCTCGAATCGACATTGAAGCTATTGAAGTTGTGAAGGGCACAAACGACCCGCGGTATGGTCTGCACAACATAGCGGGGAATATAAATGTTGTGACGAGGTCGGGTGGCAACTACACCGAGTCCATGTTGACAGTTGGAAGTTTCAACACCCAGATACTCCAGCTGGCTAGAGGCATTGAAGACGATTCAGTTTCCCAGAACTATGCATTGAGCTACAAAACGACAGACGGCTATCGACAGCACATGGATGCTGATGCCACCAACTTCAGTGGCAAGTGGTTCGCAAAGTCTGGTGATGGCACCTCGCGTATGGGCCTGATCGTCAAACACCTAAGCAACAACGCGAACGAACCGGGTTATCTGACACAAGCGCAGATCAATGCAAATCCATGGCAGGTGGCACCCAAGAGCGTGAACGACAGGGACTCGCGACAAGCCAGCCAAGTGGCATTGCAAGCTGAGTCTGACATTGATTCGTCAACGCACATGCAAGCGCAGCTGTATTTCAATCACCTCAATGATGATCGGTACATCAAGTTCCCTGACTCCTCACGGCAAGAATTCCGTCAGTTGCGCGAGCAACATGTGGGTGCATCAGTCAATGTCACTCGAAGATTGGGGCAAACGTTATTGGGCGACACAACAATCATCGGTGGCGTTGACACAGAAAGACAAGACAACCTCAATTTTCGTGAGCGCCCAATAGAGATCGGATCGACCAGTCAAAGCGTTGTGCCTCGTCGTGACCATCAATACCTGTTCAACACCGTCGGTGGATTTGTACAGGCGGTATTCAAGCCAAACGTCCGGTGGACCATCACACCTGCTTACCGTGTTGACAAAGTGGATGGCCATGCCGTCATCAGCTATGACCCGACTTCAAGCCTGATGGGCGGCTTGCCAATTAACAACTACGGTCTGATCAAGCAGCCCAAAATCAGCTCGTCCTACAAAGTGACGGATGCATCCACTGTGTACGGTAATTGGGGGCGAAGCTTCCAAGTTGGGACTGGCCGCGCAGCCTACCAAACCTCTGCTTTCGCAGTGGGGCCATCGATCAACGAGGGCTGGGAACTTGGCTGGAAATTTAAGCCATCTTCATTGGTTGATGCTCGTGTTGCAACCTGGAGGCAAACCGCTCAGAGCGAGACCAGAACATTGCTTGCAAACCCTTCGAACGACACCGTCAACTTGGGGCAAACGGTTAGAAAAGGGATGGATTTTGAGTTGAACGCCAAACCAACTTTAACCACCAACATGTGGGCTGGTGTGTCATTCCAGAAGGCAGAAATTCTGAGTACAGGCAAAGAAGTTGATCATGTGCCAAAGAGAATTTATACCCTTGGCGTCAATGAAAAATTGAATGATAAGTGGCGCGTGGGTGCAACGTTGATTGGGCAATCGAGCTCTTTCGTCGACACGACGAACTCAGAAAAAATGGGTTCATATGCACTGGTCAACACAACGGTTGGCTACAAGATCAATGCCACCACCCATATTGATCTTCAAATAAGGAACCTGACAAATCGCACGTACTACTACGCTTACGACAACGTCTATGCAGGCTCTCCAGGCAACTTCTACGCCGCCAACATGCCTCGCAGCGTCTTTGCCTCAGTCACGGCTAAGTTTTGATGCGCCAGAGAAAGAATGCCCGGTCAATTTGGCTGGCGATCCATCTGTACGTCGGCCTCTTCCTGGGGGGTGTGTTTGCTTTGCTGGGTCTGAGCGGTAGCGTATTGGTGTTCTATCCGGAAATTGATCGGACGCTGAACCCCGCGATTGCGATACAAAGCAAGGCCTTCACGCCGCCCACGCTACAAGCTGTTTTTGACCAGCTCAGTAGTCAGTACCCTGAGCGTCAAGGGGCATGGCGAATTGAAATGCCGTTGACACCGAGCACGCCCTTCACGGCGCGCTACTACAACCCGCCTGAACGCGCGGGTCAGATGTTTGCGCCCTTGATGGTGACGCTGGACCCGCAGACCTTAGCTGTCACGAGCAGCCGTTTTTGGGGGGACTACGCCATGACCTGGATGTTCGATCTGCACTACACGTTTCTCATGGGCAGCGCCGGCCAGACGGCGGTGGGCGTTGTGGGGTTTGGCATGGCGGCGTCGCTCTTGACGGGCTTGTACCTTTGGTGGCCGTCTGCCGCTCGTTTCTGGCGTTCAGTGCGCCCCGTGTTGCGGCGCAGATCTGTGCTTCGGACTTACGACCTGCATGCACTGGCAGGCCTCTACGGATGTCTGGTGTTGCTGGTGTTGGCCTTGACCGGAAGTGCGCTGGCCTTGCCCCAAACAACGCAGCGCATGCTGGCTTGGTGGTCTGATCCGCAGCCGACAGTGCCAGCCCTCAGCGGCTTGATGCCTGCGGGCGCAGTCATGCTGAATTTGGACCAAGCCGTAGGCGCAGGACAAGCGACATTTCCGCAAGCTGAATTGCGCTGGATCGAAACCCCTGGACTGGCCGGCGGACCGATTGCCTTGCGCTTTCATCAGACGGGTGAGCCAAGCCGACGCTTTCCCGGAACGCGGGTCTGGGTGCACCCGTTCAACGGCAGTGTCTTGAAGCAAAGCGACGCCACTCAAAACAGCGGCGCAGAGACATTCAAGGCTTGGTTGCACCCGCTGCACAATGGCGAGGCTTTTGGTTTGGCCGGACGTGTGCTGGCCTGCCTAGCCGGTATTGTTCCAACGCTGTTGTTTGTCACGGGTTGGCTGCGGTGGCGGCAAAAAAATCGCGCCAAGGCCTACGCCTCACAGCGCCTTGCGACGCCTTGAGGCCTGCGAAATTAAAACTTTGGTGGCGTTTCAGCGCGCTGCAAAAAACCGCGCAGCTGCATCCACCGTGGCTTGAATGTCTTCAGCCGTGTGTGCCGCGCTGACAAAGCCAGCTTCATACAGCGCGGGTGCGTAATACACACCGCTGTCCAGCATGGCGTGGAAGAATTGGTTGAAGGCTGGGCTGTCGGTGGTCATCACGGTGCTGTAGTTTTGCGGCAACTTGTCGAGCAAAAAGAAGCCGAACATGCCGCCTTGGCTGTCTCCGCAAAACGGCACACCGGCTTGCTTTGCCGCTTGCGTCAAACCGGCCACCAAGCTTTGGGTGCGAGCGCCCAGCGCTTCGTAAAAGCCGGGCTTTTGCAGTTCGCGCAGGGTGGCGAGTCCGCAGGCGGTGGCGACCGGGTTGCCCGACAGCGTGCCGGCTTGGTAGACCGGGCCTTGCGGCGCGAGCTGCTCCATGACAGCGCGCTTGGCACCGAAAGCGGCCAGCGGCATGCCACCGCCAATGACTTTGCCCATGACTGTCATGTCGGGCTCAAAGCCCGGGATGAGTTTGGCGTAGACGCTTTGTGCGCCGCCCAAAGCCACGCGAAAACCGGTCATGACTTCGTCAAACACCAGCAGCGCGCCGTATTGCGTGCAAAGCTCGCGGCAGCGCTTCATGAAAGGCACGCTGGCGCGCACAAAG
>Ga0208916_10000587_pt1 | contig 16814 bp, 17 predicted proteins | sample DEB19_08_DNA_5_FD_184523 | JGI IMG/M metagenome (GOLD analysis project Ga0208916, IMG submission 184523) | Aqueous microbial communities from the Delaware River and Bay under freshwater to marine salinity gradient to study organic matter... | ecosystem: Environmental > Aquatic > Marine >... | reverse complement strand
CGGCGCTGGCCCTAGGTGTGGCGCTCGTGTCGGCCTTGTTGCCGACTTGGGAGGCCTACCGCGTCAGTGTCTTGGAACTGCTTCAATCAAGGTAACTGTATGAAATTATTCTTCGCGTCGAAACTTCTTTCATTTGTCACTGCGGTCGCGCTCAGCGCCTCGATGTCTGTGGCCTTCGCCCAGCACAGCGACAAAGAAATCAAAGAAGATGTGCAGCGCCACCGCGCCATGGCTGTGGCCCATCAAGATGCCGCTAAATGCTTGGAGGACGGTCAAAAGCCAGCCGCCTGTGTGAAACAATTACAGGCCGCGTGCCAAGGCTTGGGGATTGGGAAATATTGCGGCATGCGGCACGTCCATTGAATGAGTAACAACATGAACCCGACTCGCCGATCTTTCCACCAACACCAACACCGACACGTGCGCGGGCCCTTGGTGTTGCTGGCGATGTTTGGGGTGCTCTGCGCGGTCGCTGTGTTACCCAAGCCAGCATCAGCCCAAGTGCCGGCGCCACCGTCTGCTGGTGCGCCGCCCATGTTGCTCGGCAGCATCGACTTGCCGGGTGGCGCTGGCGCTGGCGTGCATGGTGCCAACAGCCCTTATGCCCCCTTGGTGGAGCGCGCTGATGTGGTGGCCTGGTCGGTGCTGACCGACGTTAAAACCAAGGTGGTTAAAAAGCGCATGCTGCCGGCGTTCAGCGCGAGTCAGTTGGCGCTGAACGAGAAAACTCAGCGCATTCAAGGCTTCATGCTGCCGCTGGAACCCGGCGAAAAACACCGGCGTTTTTTACTTTCCCGGGTGCCACTGACTTGTGGGTTTTGTTTGCCTGGCGGCCCCGAAAGCATGATTGAAGTCAGAACCAAAACACCCGTCAAATACAGCCTAGAGGCAGTTGTGGTTGAGGGCCAATTCTTAGCGCTGAAAGACGATGAATATGGCCTCTATTACCGACTCACCGGCGCGGCCATCGTGAAGTAATCGGGTTGGGCCCTGATGTGCTTTACGTGCTCGGGCCGGGTGGTGTTGGGTCTTGCTGGATCTGGTGCCACAAAGCCAGTTCACTGGCTGTCAGGCGCTCAGACTGGCGTGCCACCGCCTCAAATTTCTCGCGATCCGTCATGATGCCCAGCTGCCGGATTTGGCTGATGAGTGTTTTGAAATGCTCAATCGCATGTTCGGCTTTGGTCGCGATTTTGTGGATCGGCAGGGCCGACACGTCTTCCATCAGCAGTCGTTCGCGCCGGGCTTTTTCGACCAGTTGATCGACGTCTTGTTGCGTCAGGTGCAGGCGCTTGGCTTCTCGGTTCACCAGCTCGGCTTCGTCTGCAGAAATGACGCCGTCTTCGAGCATTTCGTAGAGTTGATTCCTCAGGCTTTCGCGTTCGATGCGCAATTGGTCGGTGAAGGCTGACGACAACAGTGCCGCTGGAATCGCAAAGATGCCAATGCCCATCAAGGCCAATATGATGGTCATGACCCGACCCATCATGGTCACCGGCGAAATGTCTCCGTAGCCTACTGATGCCAGCGTGATGACGGCCCAATAAATCGACTGGGGGATGTTTTCAAACTTGTCTGGCTGCGCATCGTGCTCGAACAAATAACCCAGGCTGGCCGTCAGCACCACCAGCAAGAGCATGACAAAAGCGGATGCGCTCAAGACCGGCCATTCGCGCGCGATGACTTTGGTCAGCGTACCGGTGGCGCCGGTATAACGCGTGAGTTTGAGCAGCCGCATCAGCCTGAACACCCGCAAAAAGCGCAGGTCAAACAGATGGTGCAAAAAGGCTTCAAGGAAGAAGGGCAGGATGGCCATCAGGTCGACCAGCATCGACGCTGATTTGCCGTATTTAAGCCGACCAGAAAGGGCTTTTTTGAAGCCTGGCTCTTCGACGCAGCAATACATGCGGACACAGTATTCCAAGGAAAAAATACCGACCGCTACCGCATCCAGCAAGATGAACTCTAGGTTCAACACATGGCTGATGCTTTGAACCGATTCGAGGATCACGGCGACAACCGAGATCAACACCCAGACCATGATGAACGAGTCAAACAGGCCGTGTAATCGACCGCCGAATTCGCTCGGGAAAACCAAGGCGTGCATTTTTTGCCGAAAGCTGCGGTCTTTGTTCAGGAAGACGAATTCTTGCCATGCCGGCGTCAGCACGCGAAATAATTTGAGGATTCGCAGCAGTCGCAAAAACCTTAGGACCCGCAGGTCCACCGGAATGAAAGCTTGCAGGTAAAAAGGCGCGACCGCCAGCAGGTCAATCACGGCAAAAGGGCTGGCCATGTAGCGCCTGCGGGGGCTGGCTGCATTTTTGAATTCCGGGTCTTCAGGTGCCAGATAAAGGCGCAGCAAATACTCAACTGTGAACACGCCGACCGAGACGACATCAAAAAAGTGAAACCATTGGCGGTAAGGCTCATACACAACTGGCAGGTGCTCGAACAGCAGCGCCAGCAGGTTGGCGACGATCAAGATACCGATCCAGCGGTCAACGTCTTTGTGCAAGTTGCCAGCGATTTTCGGGTCAAGCAGCCATGCGTAGAGCCATTGGCGCAGTGGCAACGAGCCGGGGATGACGGCCGGTTGCTCGCCTATTTGGATGGACAAGGACTCGGCATTCGCCGCTGCAGTGGTGTTTGTCGTAGGCATCAAAAAGTCACCTCTATGGCTTTGCCCGCATAGGCACCCTGGTCGCAGGCGGTCACGCGCAGTTGCATTCTTTGATCTGTGGGGTCGCGATCTGTCAGCGGCATTGGGTAAAAAGGAACGACCGAGCCGGGCGCCGTGGGCACGAGTCTTTCAATCACCAGCGCACCGGCCAAGGACTTGTTGCTGGGGTCGCACTTGGTCGCAAAAACCAGTGGCTGTTGCGTGAAAGGGTTTTGCATGTCAGACAGCGGGCCGGTGAACCCCGTCAGCAGTGGCAAACAGTCGGCCCAAGTCTGCCCGTTGGCTGCGTCACCGCCTGCACACCCGCTCAATTCGTAATCTTCTTTGAAGCGATCTGCTCCAGCTTGCTCCAGCCAAGTCGCCCAAGCCAAGGCATTTTTTTTGCTGAATTCGTTCTTCTGGCCGTTGACGTAGGCCATTCGTCCAACCCCTGCCACCGCGACCAACACCAAGGCCAGGACCGCCAAAAATAGCGTGTCCGAAAAGGTAGGGAGATGGCGTACCGGATGTGGTTTTTCGGAGGGCCTTAGCATGAGTTGAGATCCCTGTGGGTTGGCCGGCGGCTGATCTCTGGACGCCTATTTGTCAACAAACGTATCGGCACGAAATCGAATAAGTTGAATTCGCAATCCCCGCCCAATGGCACTTAGGTAATGCGGGAGGCAGGGTATTCCACGAGAGCGTCCTCGCAGTCCTTGGGTAGTGGCCCCTTAGAATGTTTTTGGACTTTTCCTCGGATGCTTGTTCCCTGACGCGATGCACCAGCTTGCGTCAAGTATTTCACCCAAACCTCCTCAACTTCATCCTTACCCGTTATGACCACCAACGCCCCGACGTTCCCTTCTCTGCCTCAGCGACTCAAACAACCTGGGCTGGTTGTTGCTCCGGGCGTACATGACATGGTGTCGCTTCGTCTTGCTGACACCTTTGGCTTTGAGGCCTTGTACATGACGGGCTTCGGCACGGTGGCATCCCATCTCGGTTTGCCCGACGCCGGCCTCGCCACCTATTCCGATATGGTTGGGCGCGTCAAGACGATGGCTTCGATGGCTCGTTCACCTTTGATCGCTGACGGCGACACCGGGTATGGTGGTTTGCTGAATGTGTGCCACACCGTGCGCGGCTATGAAGCGGCCGGAGCGGCGGCCATTCAGCTTGAAGACCAAGAGTTCCCTAAGAAATGCGGTCATACGCCCGGCCGTCGTGTGATTCCTATGGCTGACATGGTGCGCAAGATTCAAGTCGCCCGTGATTCAAGAAGCAGCTCTGACTTCCTCATCATTGCGCGCACTGACGCTCGTAGCACCTTGGGCCTTGACGAAGCGCTGCGTCGCGCCGAGGCCTATGGTCGCGCGGGTGCAGATATTCTCTTTGTTGAATCGCCGGAAACCGTCGAAGAGATGCAAAAAATAGGTCGCAGCACTGCGCTGCCCTTGATCGCCAATATGGTGGAGGGCGGGCGCACGCCGGTGCTGAGTCAAAGTGAGCTGGAGGCCATCGGCTACAAAATTGCCATCTTTCCGGTGACTGCTTTGCTTGCAGCGACCGAGGCCATCAAAACGGTTTACAGCCACCTTAAAAATACAGGTTCATCCGCTGGGGCTGCGGTTCCCTTGATGCCGTTTGGCGACTTGACGCAACTCATGGGATTCCAGGAAGTCTGGGACTTTGACAAACGCTACGCTGAAGAGAACTGAAGAGAACTGAAGTGAATTGAAGTGAATTGAAGCCAATTAAAACGACAGGAGACACAAATGAAAAATCACACATCCATGCAGCAGATATCTTCGCGCCCAAGCGGTGGCCGTAGACGATGGTTGTCAGTGGCAGCCATGACAACCGTATCCGTTCTTAGTCTTGGCAGTTTCACGAGCGCCGCACAGGCCCAAGATGGCTGGCCGAACAAACCGATCCGGCTTGTTGTCCCGTTCACACCGGGCGGCGTCACGGACACCAGCGCCCGTTTGATCGCAGACTATTTGGGCAAGCGCCTCGGACAAAATGTGGTGGTCGACAACAAGCCGGGTGCGTCGGGCAACATTGGTACCGCCTTGGTGAAAAGCGCAGCGCCAGATGGCTATACCTTGGTGTTGGGGTTTGATGGCACGATGGTGATCAACCCGCATGTCTTTTCAAAACTGCCTTTTGACACCCTCAAGGACTTCACGCCGATTGGAAAAATTGGCGACGCAACTTTGATTTTGGTGGCCCATCCCGACACACCCGTCAAGACGCTGGCCGATGTGATCGCACTGTCTAAAACTACGCTGGGCGGTTTGTCTTTTGGGACATCCGGCACCGGTGGAACGCCGCATATTGCCGGCGAGTTGTTGAAACTAAAAACCGGCGCCAAGCTCGTCCACGTGCCTTATAAGGGGGGCGGTCAGGCCATGACAGATGTCGTCGGTGGCACCATTCCTTTGGTCTACACCGCTGTGGCTGGTGCACATGGGTTCGTCAAGTCCGGCAGGTTGCGGGCCGTGGCGGTGTCTAGCGCAAAGCGTTCGTCGGCATTGCCCGATGTGCCAACTTTTATCGAGGCCGGAGTGCCTGACTTTGTGGTCAATTCATGGGTCGGTTTACTCGCTCCTGTGAATTTGCCGCCCGCTATTGCCAGCCGGCTCAACATTGATTTGAATGCTGTCCTGAACGATCCGGCCGTTCGAGAGAGACTACGCGTGTTGGGGATTGATGCAACGCCCGGCAGTGCTGATCAGTTCCGTGAAGAAATGCGCCGTGACCTGGCGCGCTACGGCGAAGTTGTCAAGGCTGCTGGCATTTCTGTTGAGTAAGTTTGCGCATCCAATATTTTTTGCCACTAAGGACGTCCCATGGATTTAAAACTCGCAGGTCAACACGTGCTCATCACCGGTGGTAGCAAAGGGATTGGCTTGGCCTGCGCCCAAGGTTTTTTGCGCGAGGGGGCAAAGGTCAGTTTGGTGTCGAGGAGCGCTGCCAACCTAGACACGGCGTTGGAGGCTTTGCTGTTGGAGCAGCCAGAGGCCAAGGGCCGCATTGGACTCTTTGCTGCGGACCTCAAAGCAACTGCTGAGGCTGAACTTGCGTTGACGCAGGCTGAGGCCTTGCATGGGGCTGTGGATGTGCTGGTTAATTCGGCCGGTGCCGCCCAACGCACCGTGCCGGACGAGCTGAATGCCCAAGCTTGGCGCGACGCCATGGATGCCAAGTTTTTTACCTACGTGCACATGATTGACTTGGTGGTTAAAAAGATGGGTCAGCGCGGGCAGGGCGCTATTGTCAACATCGTCGGTTCCGGCGGCAAGGTGGCGAGTCCCTACCATTTGCCCGGCGGTGCGGCCAACGCTGCGTTGATGCTGATCAGCGCCGGCTTGGCGGCCGCCTATGGTCCCAAGGGTGTTCGTGTCAACGCTGTGAATCCGGGGGCGACCTTCACGGACAGGCTGAAAACGGGTCTCGTCACCGCCGCCAAGCTCAGCGATATTTCTGTTGAAGAGGCCTTGAAGCAAGCCACGCAAAAGGTGCCTCTGGGGCGGCTGGCGCAGCCTGAAGAAATTGCCAACGCAGTGCTGTTTTTGGCGTCGCCCTGCGCGAGTTACGTGACGGGTGTGATCTTATCGATGGACGGTGCCGCCACACCGATGGTGGTTTAACCGGCAGCGATCAATCGACTGAGGCGCTCCAACGATCGCCCCAGCTTTTGTCCATGCTTCGGCGGTCGCGTTTGGTTGGGCGGCCGTTCTCGATGCTGTCTGCAGGTTCGCCAGCAAGTTTGCGTTGCTCTGCTGCTTGCAGTCGGCTGGCTATGCTTTCGGGCGTTTCTTCATACAAGAGCTGCGCGACAGGCGCGGCCCCGCGTTGCATGCTCAAGCCTTGGACAACCACTGTCCGCAGCACGGGTCCATGACGCATGGACACCGTGTCGCCCGCCTTGACGTCGCGGGCGGGTTTGACATCTTGGCCGTTGATTTGAATTCGGCCTTTGTCAATCTCTTCAGCCGCCAGCGTGCGCGTTTTGTAAAAACGTGCAGACCACAGCCATTTGTCAATGCGCATTTTTTCCATAGCGCATTATTTCCTAAATTAAGGTCTACAGAGTGGCAGCCGTACGGTCACGTCTAAGCCACTGATGTGGCCACGGCTGCCCCGATTTTCCAGTGAAATCGTACCCCCTAAGGCCAGCACTATTTCGTGACAGATCGCCAGACCCAAGCCAGAGCCTTCGCGCACATTGCCGGCTGAAAAAGGCTGAAACAGCCGTGTCGCTAATTCTCTCGAAATACCCGGCCCGCTGTCGCTCACGGTCAAGGCCAAGTGGGTCTTGTCTGTCAACAGTCGCACGCTCAGCGGTCCGGCTAAAGGGCAGTGCTTGATGGCGTTGTGCAGCAGATTACGGCACAGCTCGCCCAGCATCCACTCATGGGCCAGCAAGTTCGCCGGCATGGTTTCAATGTCGAAGTCCAACTCGCGATCGGCCATCAGCGGCGCCAAGTCAAGCGCCACTTCACGCACCACATCGGCCAGATTCATGGCTTGCAGTTCGGCCTGTTGGCGCAATTGCTCGACTTTGGCCAGCGCCAGCATCTGGTTCGCCAACAAGGTGGCCCGGTCTACCGTCTGATTGATGTCGCCCAAGGCTTCGCGGGTATCCATGTCGCCGCGCAGGGCAGATTGCACTTGCACTTTCAACACAGCCAGCGGCGTGCGCAGTTGGTGTGCGGCATCACGGACAAAGCGCTTTTGGTTGCTCAGCAAGTGTTCAAGTCGGCGCATGACTTGGTTCGTCGCATCCACCAAAGGCAGCAGTTCGCGCGGTGCATCGATCGCGACGATGGGTGTGAGGTCGTTGGCGGGGCGCGCTTGCAATTGCGCGCTGAGTCGGCGTACCGGGCGGGTCGCGCGCTGCACCACGACCACTGCCACCAAGGCGATTACAGCCAGCAGCAGGGCTTGCCGCCACAGTGTGTCGAACAAGATTTTTTGCGCCAGGGTTGTGCGCAGTTCCAGCGTTTCGGCTACTTGAATCACCGCCATGGCCCGGCCGCTGGAACTCACTACTGGTTGCAGCAACACGGCAACACGTACGTCGTCACCTTCAAAAACATCGTCGTAAAAATCGACCAAGGCTGAGTAAGCGGGCTTGGGCTTGATACGACCACGCCAAAACGGCAGCTGCGGAAAACCGGAGACCATTTCGCCGTTCAGGCTGGACACGCGGTAGAACAATCGACTTTGGTTGTCGGCTTCAAAAGCTTCCAGCGCGGCATAGGGCACGGTCACGCGAAGCTCGGACTGTTCGTCGTAGCCGCTGACGTCGAGTTGCTCGCCAATCGATTTGGCTGACGCCAGCAGCGTGCGGTCGTAAGCGGTGTTGACGGCGCTGAGCGCTTGTTGGTAAAGGCTGAAGGTGTTGACGATCACCAGCACGCCGACCGGCAACAAAATGCCCAGCAGCAGATAGCGCCGCAGGGAGCCCGGGCGTGCTGCGGTTTGTTCGGGCTTCATGCTCGATTCGCTCATGCGTTGACCTTCAGCAGGTAACCCAAGCCGCGCAGTGTGACCAAGGTGACGCCCGTGTGGAGTAATTTTTTTCGCAGCCGGTAGACCACGACTTCAACTGCTTCGTATTGCACGTTGGCTTCGCCCGGAAAAACCAATTCAAAGAGCCGCTCTTTGGCGACCGCTTGCCCGGGTTTGACAATGAGTCCGTGCAGCAGCGCCAGCTCGCGCGGGGTGAGTTCAAGGACTTGCTCGCGGTGGTAGATGGCGCCGCTTTCTTTGTCGTAGCGCAGGCCACCGACCCAGTTGGCATCAGTTGCGTCTGATTCATGGGTTCTGCCCGTTGCGCTGCCCGAGGGGGCGCGCCGGCGGCTCAGTGCGCGGAGTCTGGCTTCGAGTTCGTCTAGGTCAAAAGGCTTTGGCAGGTAGTCGTCGGCGCCGCAGTTGAGGCCGATGATTTTGTCGCCCACGGTGCCGCGCGCGGTCAGGATTAAAACCGGCGTGAGCAAGCCTTGGCGTCTGGCTTGTTCCAGAACTTGCAGCCCATCAAGGCCGGGCAAGCTGAGGTCAAGCACCACCACGTCAGGGTGGGTCAACGTCCATTGCGCCAGCGCCAGTCGGCCGTCGGCACAGCCGGTCACGGTCATGCCACGCCGGCTCAGGGCGCGTTGCAAGGCAGTTTGCATGGAGGCGTCGTCTTCGATCAGCAACAAATTCAGGGTCTGCGTCATGGGCTGGACATTAGCACTTTCCCCAATGCCTGCAGACAGCCGATTGACAGGAAGTTGGCGCATGATCGCTTGGTCAGTTATGAAAAATTATCAAAGGAGACTTCCCATGCGTCGCGACATGTTTCTGAAATCCCTGGCAGCGTTAGCCGCCGCCGGTTCTTTGCCTTTGTCGGCACTGGCCGCTGCCAATATCAAGATGATGATTCCCGCCAACCCGGGTGGTGGCTGGGACACCACCGGCCGCGCGCTGGGCAAAGCCTTGGTCGACTCAGGTGCTGCTTCTACCGTCATCTTCGAGAACAAAGGCGGCGCAGCGGGGGCTTTGGGCTTGGCTCAATTTGTCAACGGCAGCAAGGGCGATGCCAATGCGCTGATGGTCATGGGGGCTGTGATGCTCGGTGGCCAGATCACCGGCAAGCCGCCGGTCAGCTTGTCTCAGGCGACGCCGATTGCGCGCCTGACCAGCGAATACAACGTCTTTGTGCTGCCGGCCAACTCGCCGTTCAAGTCGATGGCAGAAGTCATTGCACAACTCAAGAAAGACCCAGGCAGCGTCAAGTGGGGCGGTGGTTCACGCGGTTCCACCGAGCACATTGCTGCGGCCATGATCGCCCGTGAAGTCGGCGTTGACCCGTCGAAGATCAACTACGTTGCCTTCAGGGGCGGCGGTGAAGCCACGGCCGCGATCTTGGGCGGCAACGTCACGGTGGGCGGCAGCGGCTACAGCGAGTTCGCCGAATACATCAATACCGGCAAGATGAAAGCGTTGGCCGTGACGTCGGACACCCGCCTCAAAGGCGTTGCCGTGCCGACGCTCAAGGAGCAGGGCATCAATGTGGTGATCGGCAATTGGCGTGGTGTTTATGGCGCGCCTGGCATCACACCTGCACAGCGTCAGGCACTGACCGAACTGGTGCTGAAGGCTGTCAAAACCAAGTCTTGGGCCGAGGCTTCTGAGAAAAACAATTGGACGCCAGCAGTGCTCTCCGGCCCGGCTTTCGAGAAGTTTGTGGACGATGACTTTGCTAGCCTGCGCGCGACGATGGTCAAGTCGGGAATGATCTGAGCCTGAGACGGCTTGGCGTTTTTTGACGCTTCATGACACTGCCCGGTGCTCGCAAGAGACCGGGCAGTTTGTTTGATTTTTATTGAGTGATGTTTGCTATGACTGCACCTAGTTCACCCTTCGCGTCTCCACCGTCCCCCTCGCATTTCCAGACCGTCATCGGCGTTGGTGTCATTTTGCTGGCGCTGGGCCTGGCCACGGGTGCTTTGAGTATTTCTTCTGAAGCAGGTTATGGCGGCGTCGGGCCTAACTTCTTGCCGTGGGTGGTGGCGCTGGCGCTGCTGCTGTGCGGCGGCTTCATGCTCTTTGAAGCGCGCACAGGCGGTTTTCGGGCGCTTGACGAGTCGCCAGGCGCAGACAAAGCTTATTGGCCCGGATTCGTTTGGGTCTCGGCCGGCTTGTTGGCCAACGCGTCGCTCATCACCAGCATTGGTTTTATCTTCAGTTGCACGCTGTGTTTTGTGCTGGCTGTGCAGGGCCTGCGTGGGGCTCAGGGCGACATGGACCGTCGCCCGGTGATGTGGCTCAAAGATGTCTTGATTGGCTTGGCAATTTCAGCGCCGGTCTACTGGACTTTCACCCAATTTTTGGCGATCAATTTGCCGGGTATCACCGGCACCGGCTGGCTCTGAGCACTGTTATGGATATTTTCAATCAACTGATGCAGGGCTTTGCCACTGCGGCCACACCGGTCAACCTGCTGTGGTGTTTTGTCGGCTGCGCGCTGGGCACCGCCATTGGCGTGTTGCCGGGCATTGGCCCTGCGGTGGCGGTGGCCATGCTGCTGCCGATCACAGCCAAGGTCGAAGCCACGGCGTCGATGATCTTTTTTGCCGGCATCTATTACGGCGCCATGTACGGCGGCTCAACCACCTCGATCTTGCTCAACACGCCGGGAGAAACCGCCAGCATGGTGACGGCGATGGAGGGCAACAAGATGGCCAAGAGCGGGCGCGCTGGCGCGGCGTTGGCCACTGCTGCGGTCGGTTCGTTTGTCGCCGGCACCATCGCCACTGTGCTGGTGACGCTGTTCGCGCCCGTGGTGGCGGAGTACGCTGTCAAACTCGGCCCGCCTGAATACTTCATGCTGATGCTGCTGGCTTTCACCACCGTGAGCGCGGTGCTTGGTAAGAGCACGGTGCGCGGTATGACGGCGCTCTTCGTGGGCCTGGCTGCCGGCTTGATTGGCATGGACCAAATCTCGGGGCAGGCGCGCTATACCGGCGGTGTGCCTGAACTGCTCGACGGCATTGAAATTGTGTTGGTGGCGGTCGGGCTGTTTGCAGTGGCCGAAGCTCTCTACGCCGTGCTTTACGAAGGCCGCGTGGCTGAGACGCAGAATAAGTTGAGCCGGGTCCACATGACGGCCCGCGACTGGCGCCGCTCATGGCCGGCGTGGTTGCGCGGAACCGCGATTGGTGCGCCGTTCGGCTGCATCCCGGCGGGCGGCACCGAGATCCCGACTTTCTTGAGTTACGCCACGGAAAAGAAGCTGGCCAAGGCCGACGTGAAAAACGAGTTTGGCAACCAAGGCGCGATTGAAGGCGTGGCTGGCCCTGAAGCGGCCAACAACGCGACCGTGACAGCAGCCATGATTCCGCTGCTCACGCTCGGCATTCCCACCTCCAACACCACGGCTATTTTGCTGGGTGCATTTCAAAACTACGGTATTCAACCCGGTCCGCAGTTGTTCACATCTTCATCGTCCTTGGTCTGGGCCTTGATTGCATCTCTCTACATCGGCAACGTGATGCTGCTGGTGTTGAACTTGCCGATGGTCGGGCTTTGGGTCAAGCTGCTCAAAATCCCCAAGCCATACTTGTATGCCGGCATTTTGATTTTTGCGACGGTCGGTGTTTACGGCATGCGGCAAAGCGCGTTTGATCTGTTCTTGCTTTACGCCATTGGCTTGTTGGGTGTGGTCATGCGGCGCTTTGATTTTCCGACTGCACCCGTGGTGGTCGGCATGATCTTGGGCCCGCTTGCCGAGGCCCAGCTGCGCAACGCCATGTCGATCGGCGAGGGCAGTGCCATGGTCTTTCTTGAGCGCCCGATGTCGCTGACGCTGGTCGGCGTGGTGCTGGCTGTGCTGGTGTTGCCGCGTTTGGCGAAGCGACTGACGGCGTCTAAATTAGCTTGATTTATCATCACACCGAAACTCCAAGAGTTCACTCGGCCGAGCAACAGCATGAATTTTTTGTTCAGACTTTGTCTCGCAAAATTTTTTCTTCTCGCCTGCCTGTTGGCCAGCGCGTCTGTCCCGGTTCGAGCGGAGGTGATTTCGGTTGCGCAAATCGACACAGGGTTCTTCATAAATTCCGCGCCGACACAGACCTTGTATTGGCAGGGCAAAGCCGCCAAAGCGTTGCTTGTTTTCATACCAGGCGGTGAAGGCTATATTGGTCTAAAGCCGGGCCAAACAGACCATCGCTATCAGTTCTATCAGATGCTGAAACGACTCACGAATCCCGCGTTCACAAGCGGGAAGTTTGACGTTGTGTTGCTGGACAGCCCCGCTGAGTTGTCGCCTAGGCAGCCGTACCCGACAGCCAGGGCCGGTTCAGACCACATGGTACGGATTGAATCTGTGGTCCGGTTTTACAAAGAGAAAACGGCGCTGCCGGTTTGGTTGATGGGTCACAGCAATGGCGGTATCAGCCTGACCGAGTTTGTGCTGTACTTGCAAAAAGGCGACAAGATGAGCCTCATCGCCGGCATCATTCCGAGCGGTGCGCGCTCTGAAACGTATTTCAAGCCACCCATGAACTTGCCTGTCTTGGTCTTGCATCATCAGCAAGACGCTTGCTCGCACACGCTACCCAAATCAGCGGCTGAAAATTTCGCGCAAGTCAAAGCCTTCAATACCGCCAGCACGGAACTGGTTTGGCTAACCTCAGGTGAGGCGGAGCCGAGAGACCCTTGCCGAAGTGGTTTTCACATGTACCGCGGCGCCAGTGACGAATCCGCCAAAGTCATTGATGTCTTCATGTCGAAGTTCTACAACTGAGGCAGACTCGTCGCTACGGCGGCTTAAGGGTCTTCAGGTTTTCGCGCCCAACGCCATCGCCTCAGCCCGGCTTTGTGCCAGCTCTGAAACGTCAGGTGCTTGCTGGGTTGGCCAGCCGCTCAATTGCTCCTCGCAAATGCTGGCCAAGGCGTCGGTCCATTCCGGGCTGTCGTTCAGGCAGCTGATGTAGTGGAAGGTTTCGCCGCCGGCGTGCATGAAGGCTTCGCGGGCTTCGTCGTTCATTTCTTCCAGCGTTTCCAAGCAGTCGCCGGTGAAGCCTGGGCACATCACATCGACCCGCTTGACGCCAGACTGCGCCATGGCGATGAGCGTTGGCTCTGTGTAGGGTTGCAGCCATTTGGCTTTGCCAAAGCGCGACTGAAACGTGACTTTGTAGTGGTCTTTGCTGAGGCCCAAAGCTTCGCCCAGCAGGCGCGCGGTTTTGTAGCATTCGCAGTGGTACGGGTCACCGAGTTCAAGCGTGCGTTGCGGCACACCGTGAAAGCTGAAGACCAATTGGTCGGCCTGACCGTGCGCGTCCCAGTGCGCCCGCACCTTGCTGGCGAGCGCTGCGATGTAGCCCGCGTCGTCGTGGTAATGGTTCAGAAAACGGAACTCGGGCAAGCGGCGCACCTTGGCGGCCCAGGTGTAAACCGCGTCAAACACGCTGGCCGTGGTGGTCGCGCTGTATTGCGGGTAGGCAGGAACTATGAGCACACGGGTGATGCCGAGTTCTTTGAGTTCTTCGAGTTGCGAGGCCATCGACGGGTTGCCGTAGCGCATGGCGTAGCGCACGGCCACATGGTGGCCACGGGCTTTCAAGGCAGCGCCTAGCATCTGGGCTTGCTTGTCAGTCCAGACCTTGAGTGGGGAGCCTTCGGCGGTCCAGATGCTGGCGTATTTGGCTGCAGATTTTTTGGGCCGAATGCGCAAGATGATGCCGTGCAGAATCAGCCACCAGATTGGTTTTGGGATTTCAACCACGCGCTGGTCACTCAGAAATTCGGCCAAGTAACGCCGCACGGCGGCTGTGGTGGGCGCGTCGGGCGTGCCAAGGTTGCAGTACAAGACGGCGGTGGTGGCACCAAGGGCCGGCACGGTGCCGTGGCTGAAGGAGGGTTCTTTTGAAAAGCGCATGTAGGATATTCTCTCCTACCTATGCTCGACATCACCAAAATCAGGGCGATCACCCTGGACCTTGACGACACCTTGTGGCCGATCTGGCCGACCATTGCGCGCGCTGAGACGGCGTTGCAAGACTGGTTGCGTGGTCACGCGCCACGTACTTCTGCGCTGTTTGCCGACCCCACTGCACGCCTTGCTTTGCGGCATGACGTGATGGCGGCCCGGCCGGATCTGCACCACCAACTGAGTTCGCTGCGGCTCGAACAAATCCGTCTGGCCCTTAGCCGGTCTGACGAAAACACGGCACTGGCGGAACCCGCTTTTGAGGTGTTTTTCGAAGCGCGTCAGCAGGTCGTCATGTTTGACGATGTGCATGAAGGATTGACATTTTTGTCGGCGCGCTTTCCTCTGGTGGCGCTGTCGAACGGCAATGCTGACTTGGCCCGGGTTGGCCTGAGCGCTTACTTTAAAGACAGCATCAGTGCGCAGGGTTTTGGCGTTGGCAAGCCCGACCCGCGGATTTTCAAGGCGGCGGCGTCTGCCGCCGGTGTCATGCCGCATGAAGTGCTGCACATCGGCGACGACGCCGCGTTGGACGTGCTGGGCGCGCTGGCCTGCGGCATGCAAACGGTGTGGGTGAACCGCGAAGACCACGTGTGGACGCACGAGGCCGAGCCGCATGAAACGGTGACCACGTTGACCGAGTTGACAGCACTTTTTGACTTTTAAAAGCGAGACAACATGACTTTGAAGATCTACGGCATTGCCGCCTCACGCGCTTCCCGCCCGTTATGGGTGGCACACGAACTTGGCTTGGACTACGAGCACGTGCCAGTGCCGTACCAAGGCGGTGCGACGCGCACGCCGGAGTTTTTGGCCATCAACCCGAACGGCCATATTCCGGCGATAGATGACAACGGCGTCTTGGTCTGGGAGTCGATGGCCTGCACACTGTATTTGGCGGATCGTTTCAAGGCCGCTGATGGCAGTAGATTGGCGGCCCAAAACCCAGCCGAGTTGGCTGACATTTTGCGTTGGACTTTCTGGTCGGTGACGGAGTGCGAAAAAGATGCGCTGACGGTGCTGATGCACACCGTCGCCATGCCGGCTGACAAGCGCAAGCCGCTGCTGGCTGAAGAAGCCGCACGCCGGTTGGCGGCACCTTTGGCGGTGTTGGAGCAGCACTTGCGCGGCACGGGTGCCGAGCCGCTGGCTTACTTGGCAGGCGAGCGTTTCACGGTGGCTGATATTGCGGTGGCGTCGATTTTGGCGTGGGTCCGTTCAGCGCGCGAATTGATTGCGGCCTACCCTTGCACGTCGGCGTGGCTTGAGCGTTGCCTGAAGCGCCCGGCACAGCAGCAAGTGCGCGCCTTGGCTCGGACAGTAACAACAGGCTGAAGCAGTTCCAGCTAAGGTTGAATTCAGTCGAGCAGTTGGGCCGCGTGCAGGCCCGAGCGCACGGCGCCTTCAAGCGTCGCCGGGTACGGCCCGGCGATGTAGTCGCCGCAGGCCAGCAAGCCCGGGGCAATTTGCGCGCCGGGGCGTTGCAAGTTGGGCGTGCAGGCAAAGGTGGCGCGTTTTTCGATGATGGTTTGCAGCAGTTCCAGCGGCAAACCTAATCGGCGCTGACCTTGCGCCAGCACCTGCGCGCTGATCTGCGCCGTGTCGCCTTGGCTGGCACTGACCACGAAGGCCAGCTGCCCGCTCGGGCCGCCCAGTTGCCCACGGTCAAAGACAAATTGTGCTGGTTCGTCGGGGCTGCTTGGCAAGGCCAACATCGGCTGCGACAAGCTGGCTGTTGTTGCATCTTGGGTTGAGGAAATGACTTGCGTGTAAACCGTCGCCAGCGCTTCGTATTTCAGGCTGTTGGCGAGTGTGATCCAGTTGGCTGTTTCAGCTTTGAAAGTGTCGTTGGATTGTGCTGCGTCAGTCGCAGGCATCGTCACCGTCTCCACTAACCGTACCGCCTCTGTCGGCGGGCAGGCGAGTATCACGGCGTCAAATGTTTCTGCGCGGCACTGCACGTCGCTGTTTCTTACGCCAATGCGCCAACCTTCAGAGCCAAGCGTGAGTGACTCCACCCGCACGCCGAGCCGTGGCGCAGGGCCGCGTTGGGTGAGCCACCTCAAGGCCGCATCGGGCAGCAGGGCGCTGAGGTCTGTGCGCGGCAGCAGCAGGTCCGACGCGCCCGCATGGCTGAACAGCGCGTCTTGCATGATGCGCAAAAAAACCTGCGCACTGGCGCGCTCGGCTGGGGTGTTCAGGGCCGACACGCAGAGCGGCTCAATCAACCCCGCCATGGCACGCGGCGACAGGCCCTCGCACAGCGCTGCAACGGACATATTGGCGGGGCATTCAAAACCGCTCGCCTGCCAACGTCGGGCTAGCCGTAGCAGCGACCATTTGTCTTGCCAGGCCCAGCCTCGAGCACTCAAAATACCGATGAGCGCTTGCACTGCCGCAGGAACTCGGCAATTCGGAAAATGAAGTCCATCGCCATTTGGAAACTGCAAGCGCAACGGTATGCGCAACAAGCTAGTGTCGGTGTCAACGCCCAATCTGTTCATGAGGCGCAAGGTCTCGGCATAAGCACCGATCAAAATGTGCTGGCCGTTGTCGATCTGCAGTGGTTCACCCGCAACAGTGGTTTCAACGCGTCTAGCCCGACCGCCAGCGATGCGCGCACTTTCAAACAGCGTGACTTGGTGTCCGCGCTGGGTGGCC
>Ga0208916_10000586_pt1 | contig 16821 bp, 28 predicted proteins | sample DEB19_08_DNA_5_FD_184523 | JGI IMG/M metagenome (GOLD analysis project Ga0208916, IMG submission 184523) | Aqueous microbial communities from the Delaware River and Bay under freshwater to marine salinity gradient to study organic matter... | ecosystem: Environmental > Aquatic > Marine >... | reverse complement strand
GTTACCGACATTCCCTAAGATAGTTACTTCATATTCAATCTTATTATCATCATTGATGGTAATCGATAGCATCTGAATGTACCCATTAATCTGATTCTCATCATCAATGGTCAATATCGCTTTAACTTTTGCATTCGTATTGAAACTACCATCAGTAACATTCACATCGAAGATGTTACCAAACAGCAGATTGTTATTCTTTGTTCCTGGTATCTTAATGGTCTTTGAATAATTACTATTCCTCTTCTCAGGGAATCTAATATCAGCTATTGAGAAGTTTAATGGTGTTGATACATCATCATACATATCAATGCTTCCGCTACTTGGTAAGAATATCTTTGTTCTGCTCATTATAGTCTTTGTCTGTATCTATCGTAACTCAATGTATATTCTAACTGTAAATTAAACAGCTTCTCATTTACTACCTTTTTCTTCTCAAAGGATGTGTTGGTTATGTTAATCGGTATCAGATATGCACCATCATCTAATCTCACATCAGGTGAAGTAACTAACTGCTCTAACCATGCTAACTGCTCCTCTGTTACCCAATCACTCTGAATGCTTACCTTATCCTTAATCCTTGTATGGTATTGTGAATATGCTCTGTCATTCGGACTATTTACAAACGAGTAACTGCTACCATAAGAACCTAAGTCTTTCTTAAATATTGATCTCTCGATGTCCATTGTCTCCTTACTAACTAAGGTAAAGTTAAACGTATCATACCCACCTAATTCATTTAAGAACTGTAATCTTCGTTTCTCATATCGGGAGCAATTCTCAACAATGTCATATCTTGCATCAATCGATAACGCTACATTTGAACTGTTAAATGTCTGAACAGTATAGTAAGATTCTGCACCGGTTAATATCGGTTGAACTCCTAATGTGAACTGAGCATCGGGAATGTCTAAGATGTTATAACATCCAGTCGGTATTCGTAGAAATCTACTTGTAGTATATTTGTTATCTATTTTAAATGTACCTATCAATGTACCTGCACTATTGTAAGTCATTACCTTAACATAGCTTGTATCTAAGTTAAAATTATTCCAATACAGCCATGCATTATCATCTACCATCAATTCCATTCCACTCTTTACATATGGATTCTCTGTTAAGAAATCACCGATATAAGTACCACTTGAGTAATTACAGAATGTAGGATAGTCTAATACTGCATTCCATAAATACTTACCTGATACTGTTGTAAGATTCGGATATACTACTGTTCCACTTGATCCATATGCCTCACCAAACTTTACCTCGTATAATACATTACTATTGTTATTCGGTAGTATCCGATTATCTGATAAGTTAATATCCACACTAACTCTGCTCTCAAGTAATGGTGATACGTTTACCTTACCACTTAACTCTGTTGGATGTGGAGGGATCAACATACGATCTACCTTCACACTATTCACATAGATGTCAGCTACAAACTTAAAGTTAGGTTGTGCTACATTGGATGAGGTTACAATATACACCGCATCATTATACGCAGGGAATAGATTAGCCGGTTGCTGTCTTACTGTTATTGCCATTATTCTAAATTGAAATCAATTAATATCTCTCTGCCTAATGCAGTCGATAGTTCTTTACTCATGTTATCTAATATGTTATTGTCAAATGCTTCATCCACAAAGTTAGTCGGTTTGATACCCTTCTTTGATATGCTCCTACCGATTAGATATGCCAATGTTCTCAATGCTTTCTCCTTTGCTAATGGTTTCTTCCTCTTTACTAAGATACCTTTTGTATTCCTATAGTTATTCTGTATCCCCTTGTAGTTTATCCCTCTATTCGCTATGTGTTTCAACATCGCATTAATCGGAGGCATCTTTGCACCTTTCTTCCTTCCTCCATCAACATACTTCCAATAATCGAGCATACTAATCTCCATCACCATGTTGGTAGCAAACGATCTGATGTTAATCGATATGCTCTGTCTTAACATTGCCTGTGCTACCCTTTCATTCTTCTCTAATGAATCAGCTAAGGCATCAATGATAATCTGCTTATAGTTCTCTAATATCTTTCTCGGACTATCTGCCATTCTTCATCTGTTGGTCTAACTGCTCCTTAATATAATTCTGCTTATCCTTAAAGTAACTCAACGAATTTAAGAACTCTATCACATTCATCTCTAAGAAATACTCCCACTTCGTTCTATCGTTATTGCTTAGATTGTCTAAAGTATAATACCATCCCCAATGTTTGACAAAGCCAGGTCTCGTGACTTCTCCGCTTTCTTCATCTTCTTCATCTGCAATTCCAAAAAGTCGCTTGTACCTTTTATTAATCGCTGATAATTCGACAAAAAAAAACCACTCATACTAAATACCATCGGCATTCTCATGTTCTCCTGGATATACTTTGCTCTGTCACTTACTATCGTATCTTTCTTCTTACCATACCAATTGATCTCCTCACATAATACCGCTAAGAATGTATGCAGGTTATCGTTAATCTTCTCTTTATCCTTTACAAGTTCAGTTAAGTCGATGTACTGACCTGCTGAAATGTTTCGCATATTAAGAGTAAATCGGAATCGTTTCTTACCTATCCTTACCTTTGAATGTACCTTCTCTGCTTTTGGTTTCTCCTTAATGAATGCTAATCCTTGCAGCTTCTCCTTCAGCTTGTTTAAGGGAATCTCATCTGTGTAGTAAGCTATTGACTTATCTGTTAATGTTGCCAGGATACCGATTGACCTTTCGAGATCATCAGTATAATCCTCTTCTATCTCTTTACAAAGGGATTGGTACTGCTTAATGTTTATATCTTTCCATTCCATAACTATAAGTATAAGAATGAATCAATTTGTGCAACTTAAACAATATGATAAATACCGGAATGCTTATTTGTTTTTAGGGAATGGTATCCGATAGCTGTTGCCATTACAGCATCATCATGGAATCCATTTGGTGCTGAGTACCTGACTGATTTAGTCTTTGGATTATATTCGTATGTGAATAGTTCTAACTCCTTAATCAGCCAGTCTCTATCCAACATCTTTACATCTTTATTCTGATTCGCTACTACTAACTGCTCAATTATATCCTGCTTACTCTTTGATGTGGTAAGGAATGGTATAATCAAACCACTATCATTCACTCTATCTCTTAGCTGCTCGAAGATAGGATCACCGATACCATTCACCTCAACGAATGTCGAACAGCTAAACTCGTTTATTCTTGCTATTACCTTACCGATGATATTTGACCAGGTATCTTTATTCCACCTCTCAATGTAATGCATCTCTCCGGTCTCATTGAATACTGACAGAACAGTATAGTCATCCGCTCTACCAATATCGAGACCTGCATACATCCGATTGGTTCTCTCAGATTTAGTAATCAATGTAAGGTCATTGAATAGTCCTGCACCACCATCAACGAACTCAGCCATGTACTCCTGCCTAAAGACATGATCAGGTAATGTTGATCTCGCATCATCTATCTCAGTCGGATTGATTAATGGATTATCATACGATGTCATCTGAAATGACTTATATTGACTATTCTGATTCTCAAGGTTGAATATCTGATGGAAGTGATTCTTCCCCTTTGGTGTAGATATTAGTAGAACTTTCTTGCCACGAACAAGAACTGTTGCACGAAGCACCTCAGTCCATGCCTCATTGTCCATAAAAGCGAACTCATCACATACCAAATAGTCAAAGGTAAAACCACGAATATTATCATAACGCTCAGCACTAAAGAACTCAATAGTGCTATTTTTATGCGATGTGAAAGTAAGTTCAGTTCCGTTCTTACTCTTGAATACTTGTGGATTCTCTGCAAAGGCATTCTCTATATCTTTAAATACTTTTTTTGATTGTTTGTAGATTGGACTAACCCATCCTATCTTACAGTTCGGTACATTAAAAAACCAATATAGTACCTGATTGACAGCCAACAAAGATTTACCGAACTGTCTACCGATAGATAACACATAGTACTTATGATGTCCATTAGCTATCGATTCGTGAATCATCTGCTGATTCTGATGTGGACTGTACAGTTGCACCGAAAGCGGCTGTGACATTTGTATTAGTTTGGTTTACTTCTGATTCTGTCTTATCTTTCCAGTACTCCTTGTTTATGTTCTTTAATGCGAAGATAGCACCACCGAATGTAAACGTATCTAACTTCTTTTCGTATGCATTCTCTACAATAGCTATCGCCCTTGTTATTACGTTACTAAAGATATCCGTTTCATTATCTATATCTCCATTCTTCCATCTCATTAATGTAGTTCTTGAAATTTCTAAATAGATACATAAACCTGTAATAGTTATTACCTCTTTCGCTTCAACACACCAATCAAAATAAGCAGCACATTCATTATGCAGTTCTAATGCTGTTGGATATTGCTTTGGTCTACCATAGTGGTGACCTAATGCAAAGAGATTGTTTTTTGGTGCTGCCATTATGCTGTTGTTAATGTTGTTCCGCAGTATACTTCTTTGTTATAGCCATAAGTTTGATATATTGGAACATATTGACTATAAATATATTCTTTTTCAGTTTCCATTAACTTTAATGCTTCTGAAAATGTAATACTTTTATCGTTTACAAGTTTTTCTAATAACTTAATCTTCTCTTGTTTATCCATTATATTAACTTCCCTATTCCTTTTAACTGATTAACTACATCAATATTATTATCGTAATGTGTTCCGATGTTTAAACTCAATACCTTTTTAATCTTTGCTTTATTGCTTCCGGTAGCGAATACTCTTCTCAACGGAATACCTAACTCCTTAGCAGTACTTAACATATTAGCTACAAAATGTCTCGCTGATATGATATAGACTGTTTTACCTTCTTCTATCATTCTCTTTGCAAGTTCTTTACCTTTATCTGTTGATATAGTACCATCATAATCAAAGGATACCTTATTCTCATCTGCAAAGGATTCCTTCTCATTCCATTTAGAATAACAGATTGCAGCAGCTTGTTCCTTGTCAGTCCCTTCATTAATCAGAATCGATATGCAACGAGGAATAAATTCGCTCTCATGTTCTCCCTTACTTGGTGTCGGCATTCTGTTTTAATTTAAGTTTAATCATTGCCATACCTCTTCTAATAAGATTAGGTTTGCATTCTTTACAGATGAACGAAGAGCATAACTCACACCATTCACATTCTTTCGGAATGATATTCTGATCCATTATAGCACATACTTTACAGATTGTTATCATGCTACCTTACAAATTGTTATCTTTTTCATATTGTATTAGTTCAGAATGTCTGTTAAGTAAGAACTGGCTGATGCAGGAAGGACATGATCTGTCTTGACCTCTTACACCATAGTAATTAAATAACCCATCTAATCCTCCTATACATTGTCCTGAAGTAACAAAGAGATTTATAACCCCTCTATACTTCTGACATTCATTGTATTGTTCCTCTGTCATATTATAGTATATTATTTATTGATTTTGTGCAATATTTATGATACAATTATGTAATCTCCGAATCTCTCCCCTATCCATTTAGTAATATCTATCTCATTACTTAACGCTGTTGCCCATGCTCCATCCGTTTGTACTTCAACCTTATATTTGAACTTACTAAACAATGGTCTCACTTGATAATCACCTGCACCGATTGGTTCTGTATCATGGATCACTAAGATACCGGATGTATTCTTATAGTTCTCAATAGTTACTTTGCGTTCTTCTCCTGGCGATTGGTCGATGAATATAACAGATGCTGTCGGATAGTTAGAATATACTTCGTTCCAATCTTTGATAAGATAGCTTTTGTGATATGAATTTAGGATTTTATCAAACTTTGACCTCCACTCTTGATTATAATCGAAGGAAGATAGTTCTCGTTTATACTTTGTAGCATATTCATTTAGTAGAGGTGTAGAACCATATCCCATCCCTAACTCCATGATAGAACCTTCAGTCGATTCCATTGCTTTAAATAATAGAGGATAGTAAGCTAAGTCACCACCACTCGCACAAAATTGTTCTCTCATAATGTTCCGTATATTGATTCGTATAAAGATATAAATTTATTTATTTTATCTGGATGTCTGACATTGTTATTCTCACAATGAGCATCGATTAATTCTCCTTGAATCATTGCCATGCTATTACCTCTATCAATTCGACCATGAGCGAATCCATTTGATTGTCTGCCTCTTATCTTATGATCAATATTATATCTCTTCAATCGGTCAGTTAGTAATGTCCAGTCATAGTTCCACCATTGCTCCCATTCTTTCGACATTGTGATGTATGAATACTCTGTTGCATCTCGCATCATGTCAGCTTCAGTATTATATGAGCATTTCATTACTTCTTTCCATTTGCTGCCCAACATAGCAGTATATCCCATCGGGAAGTAAGAATAGTCTGTAAGGTCATGACCATAGACAGTAATGTTATTACGATCAGGATTCCAATAGTCAGACAATGGTATTAAGTCCATATCGCAGGTCATAATCAAAGCATCCATAGGAAGATAGTTAGCAGCATATAATCTACTCGCCTGTGCTACTGTTTCTGTTCTTAGTTGACTAAGCATTGGTAACTTAACAACGATTGTACCTGGTGAAGAAAGACCTAATTGATTCGTATCAACATCATTCGTACACATTACACAAAGATTCCATCCTAACTTATTCCATGCCTTCTCTTGATATGGAGCATAAAAATAGTAATCGGGATTATTGTTTGTCGATATTACAACGTATCGTTTCATCTGTGATTCTTCCATAAGATATAGTTATTGTTATTGTTTTAAATCCATCTGTAATAGTTAGTAGATGTGCATTGTCTGTACTATCCTGCATCTCAATCGGGATAACTTGTACTGAAATTCCATCTATATTAATGACTGTTCCGTTCAATAGCATCCGTTTTTAACCCAACTAAATAAGTCAGAATAGTCCTTTTCAATCTCTATTAAGTCCAGGAACTTATCAGCATTTTTATTTATAAATCTGCTCATCTGTCCATTGTAATATCCTGCACTACCGATATGACCGCAGACATCATTACTCTCTTTGTATTCAATAGGAATATTTACTTCAATATCTTGAATCTTACTGTGATAATCAGATAGGAAGCTATTCGGCATCCCTAAACAATAATGTTGAGTAATACTATCAACACCTTTCTTAGCAAAACAAGGATAAACGATGTGCGTTAAGAATGCCTGATCATTACCCTTTCTGCTCCAATCATACCCCGATTCTTTTCGTATTAAATCACCCCATGTTCTTGCACCTACCTTATCCATAAAATACTGAGGTCTGAATCCAATCATACCCCCTAACATCGGAACATCATGACTAACACTATCAGTAATGGCATGAGCAGCTTTGTCTCTATTAATCCAATATTGAACTGCTTGTACTTCTCTATATGTTGCAGGACTATCTAAATCTCTACAAAGGATGTGCGTATAGTTTTGATTAAATGCCGGTCTTAATCTCCAAAGCATTGCCAAAGTTAAAGGTACTTTATCCTGATGTACTTCAAGTTTAATCGGCAATCTATCCAATAGACTTTTCCATCCTTCATAGGTTGATGTATCTGTTTGAAGTATTATGTCCCATCCTGGAAACAATAATCGATTCATTCTGATGTTAATCATCAACCCTCGCAGATATGAATTGAAGTCAAAGCAGTCAGCATTACGCTCACGCTCATAACCGAATAAAGAATAACTTATTGCTCCTCTCATTTGTTTGTTATAAATTTATAGTGATATAATACATTATCAATGTAGTGTTCTGTTTTAATCAATCCACTTGCATAAAGTTTATGAGCAAAGTCAGTATCTTCGCCATGACTAATCTCAGGATATGTTATTTGATTGGCAATAGATTTCTTAATACAGTTTAAATGATTAGGGAATCGTTCATACTTGATAACATTATCTGTTGTAGAGTAACTCTTATATCTGATTGAATGCTCAAAAAATTCGGGATTCATCCCATCCCATGTAATGATACCTCTCAATGAACAACAATCAACTCCTTTCTCTATTCCTTCCATCAATAAATCAATGTAGTTAATAGCAATGTCATCATCATCATCAATGAAACAAACATATTCACCTTTCGCCATTTGAATAAGTTCATTTCGTTTCGTTCCAATTGATTTCTTACCATCATCATATAGAGTAACTATTTCTACTAATCCGATGTAGTTACCTTTCTCAACTTGATCGAGCATCTTATCTACTAATGACATACATTGTTCTGCTCTACTTGATAGTGTAGGAATCAGAATTGATAATTTATAGTCCAAAATTTATTCTTTTACGTTTGTTAAATGTTATCTCATCAGCTACCCATAATGCTCTATCTTCTGTCTTAATACTTAATTCATCTTGTTTAGCAAGTCCCCATGCAGGATGAAGATGTCTAAATAATTGAACATTATCACCCATGTACTTATAGCATCCTAATTGCTTGGCTACAATGTCATTTTCAACATCTGACCATAAAGATATGTAATCGGGATGATAAATGTACTTAAATCTGTCATAATAATTCCTTCCTACAATATGCATGGTGCAGACATTACACTTCTGATTGCCATCATTAAAGTGAAGATACTGATTAAAGTCATTGTAAAATTCTGCACGAATAATATCATCGAATCCTTTCTTAGTGAATATCATATCATCAGACATATTAATAAGTATATCCCAATCATAATCAAACTCGTTAAGGTCTCTATTGATAGCATCAATCTTATTCTTACTGTTACCCACTACAAAGGTATGGTTACCATCTAATACCGGAAGAGGATACATACTTTGGTCATCTTTATCAACTGAGATCAGAATGTGATAGTCCTCTTTATTTACTATTTTATTCAATATAGAATCATACCCTCTAAGGAAATTAGAACGCCTTGATCTCGTAGTATATTTGAATAGGATCTTCATAATGGCAAATATATGTTTTTAATCGGTTCATTGAAGAATTTATCCCAATTATTTTTGATGTGTTGATTCCTCTCTAATATAGAGATTGAAGAACTATGAAATAAGTAATCTGAGTAATCCTTTGAATAGATATAGTTATCAGTACCATTCAGCATCGGATAGGCATGACGTTCTCCTAAAATTCGTATTGAATAATCTGCATGTTCAAAGCCGAAATGCATGAATTTTTCATCAAATGCACCTACCCTATCTAATGCATCCTTTCTAATATACATAAATACACCTCCACAATCATGATAGTAACTACATTGCCCATCATCAGATAACTGAACATGATTCTTATTTAGATATAATAAATGCTCTTTGTTTGAATTAATAAAGAACTCAATCCATCCATCATTAATCGGATAGCAGTCATCATCGAATAGGAAGATATGGTCACAATTCTTTAAATATCTGAGACATTCATTCTTTCTAAATGCTACACCTCTACGATCTTCATCGGTATCTGTTGCTACATAAAACTTTACATTATCTGTAAACGTATGTTTGTAGATATGCTCTAAACACTCCTCTAAACACTCAGGTCGATTGTAAGTAGTTATCCCTATTCCTATGCTAACCATCTATCGAATATCTGTTTGCGTTCAATGTTTACTATCTTAATGTCATACCTTGCCGATACATACTCAAATAGATTCTCTTTAAGATCTTCTACTTTGTTAGGATTCTTTACCAGGTACTTAATGTTATCCTTCCATTTCTTATCGGCAGATACTAAAACATTGTGCAGAGTAATATCATCACGATAAGGTATAACATTAGATACGATCACCGCTTTCTTTTTGAATCCTGCTTCGATTAGTTTAAGCTGCGATTTGTTCCGGTTAAATTCTGTGCTGATCAAAGGAACTAATGCCACATCAATTGAATCGTATAGCTTACCATAATCTAAGATAGGCATACCATTTAGTCTCATGTATGGCTCATCCATATCTTTGAACTCTAATACCCTGTTAGACATCAATAGTTCTCTATAGTTCAAGTTCAATAGGTGATACCCTCCAGTGAAGCACTGCTCAATATATTTGTAATATGGATTCGGTGTTATGTCACCCTTTGCATCCTGGTTAAAGTTATAACCTGCTGTCAATAGCTGCCATTTCCCTTTAATCGTTTCATCTTTATACAGCTTCATTAGTTCAGGATATAACATCTCTACATCAGCAATATGATGAACACCTGCTACATATCCGAATCTCATTCTGTTATGTGTTGTCTCTATCGGATTCGGTTGCCATTGTTCCTCCTCAGTATTAATGGCATTTGCTAATACATAGACATTATGATTGTATTCTTTTATTCTACTTGCTAAGTAATCTGTTGTAGTAGTAATAAAGTCAGCATCCTTTAATGCTTGTATAGTATTCTCAGCATATCCATTCCTCTTATACTGATCATAAAGACTGTGATTCTTTGGTAATACCCAATAGTCATCAATGTCAAAATGTACTTTTAATCCTAATCGTTTGTACCTGGTCACATCAGACTTGATCTCTCGCAGGAATGAAATACATTTAAACTTCTTTAAATAGTCATCAGTTAGTTCAGATTCATTATAAGTAAATTGTACTTCAATCCCTAATGATGCAAAAGGAACTATCTGCCGATGGTATTGCAGACCTGTTATTCTACTACTTGTTACAACTAATATCATATTCTGTCTTTATTTTTTCTGTTATATTTTTGACCATGTACTGGACTGTCTTAAACGATATACCCACCAATGCTCCCACCTTGCGATAAGTACCATGCTCAACGTATAGTTCAAGCAATCTAAATTCTGTCGGGAATCTCTTCTGTGCAATCTTCTTCTCTATCTTATTCATTAGTAACACAACATCAGAATGTATCTGATCAATGTTATCATCTTCGTATACTTCTCCATTTGTTGTTGTTTCGCAGCTTCTATATTTCTTGTAGAATGCCATGTGTGGCTGTGTATATTGATAGTACATGATCTTATAACAGTATATCTCTAATGTCTTTTTGTTATAAAGATTAACCAGATATTCAATATCCATCTCAGCAACGATAATCAACAGTTCAGATAAGAGGTCATTATATAGGTCATCTCCTTTTGTGATGCGGATTGCAGATGACTTGACAGCTTTAGAATTGTAGATAAACAGAAGAATATCGTTTCTTTTCACATTCAAAGATACCTAATAAATTAAGAAAAAACAGATATTTGCTAATTATTCCAAATTATTATGCATTTTTTCTGCCTCATTATCAGTTAGTTACAATTATTTTTATACACTTATGTCGGGCGTATGTAAATAAGATATACTTTTACAATATCAAAATCAAACAAACAATTTAAAACTTAAAATTATGAAAGCAACAATTAAGAATATCGTTTCAGAAGCAGTTAGCCAAGCTAAAATGGAAGCATCTATTTCTGATAGAACTATGATTTTATCTGATGTTAAATTAGAAATTAACTGTATTGTTGAATTTATTAAATTCGATAGTGAAATAGCGAAATCAATGTTTTTAGGATTCATTGAAAATGAATTAAGAAATGTTGCTCCTTTCTTATTCCCTGCTAAAATGCAAATGGATATAAACGGTAATTATACAACTAATTCTAATCTTTGGGCATAATGGAATATGTAATTAATTTACTTGAAAAAGATAAACATCTTTTAGAGAAATGCTTAAACGAATGGGAATGCTTAGAATATCCCTCAGCAAAAAAAGAAAGAGAAGATAAATTAACAGAAATAAACAAAGCAATAAAACTTTTAACCAATGATACTAATACAATCAACAGTTAATCCTGATCACAGATTCATAAGTTACTCTGCATGGATGAAATACATTAAAAACAGAAATAATCAAACCTTAACTAAAACCATTAAAAACTATGACAAAACAAGAAACACAAAACAAAATTAACGAGTTAGTTACACTACTTAACACATTAGATGTCGAAGGTATTACAGCTAAAATCTTTGTAGCAAACGATAACATTCTGAAGCTATTAGCCGCAGATTACAATGTTAAAGTTTACGAACCATTTGAGATGTTCGGCAATGAAGAAAGACTGTTCTACTTTAGTAAGGATAAAGTAACGATTCATGTAAAGAGCCAAATGAAGTACAGAAGAGAAACCATCTTAATTGAATACTAATGGAGAGAGAAATAAACTACGGAAAAGTCTTGGAGAAATCTATTAAGAAGAAAGGCATCAGTAAGAAAGCAATATCAATGATGCTGAATATCAGTCGAAGTACATTGTATTCGAGACTTAAGGATGGTGAGTTTACATTCTGCCAAATGATAATTTTAAGAGAGGAGAATTTAATATGAATTATGATGATTGGAAATTAGCAACACCACCGGAGAATGATACGAAATGTCATGAATGCGGAAGAGAATGTTCAGATTGGGATTTACACATATTAATTATTAACTTCAGAGCAATTGATGTATGTTCAGATTGCTTAGATAAACTAACGATAAATGACTAAAATAACACAAGCAAATTCACAGCAACAGGTATACGATTGCTATCTTAAAGGCATGACACCTGAAACAACAGCAAAGCATCTGAAGTTATCTTACAAGTATGTAAAGAATAAGTATGATGACTTTACTATTCATTCAGCTACTCTAAGAGGAAATGATAAGGCAGAACGCATCGGTCAGAGTTGGTCAATAGAAAGAGATTTATTCCAAACTATTGAGAATGATCCTACAGATAGCACAATTGATAATAAGGCATTCATCTGTTCAACTTTTTGTGCATGAAGAAAGACGTCCAGTGGTTACTACTTGTAATCTTAATTACCATGATCTATGCAGGAAGTTACATCAACAAAAGCAAAGAATCATCAGACCAGATCAAAGCAGTAAAGATTGAGTATGTTTTGAAGTATCAGCAGTATTGCGATTCAGTTACCATCTTTTGTATTAACGAATATGATATTGTAGGAAGATGCAAGAAATGATCGCACAACTAAAGGAAATACAAAAGACATTTCCGAATGCTCACATCCGGTATAATGCCGAAACAGATTCACACTTTATCTCTTATTTTAGTGTTAAATATTACAGTTCATTATTAATAAATTAATTACATTTACAAAAAACAAAAACTATGGAAAAACAACTAACACATTGGAAAAAATTACAGAATCCGTTATACTTAGGATCGTATGACTTTCAACCTGGCGAGGAACGTATCGTAACAGTTAAAGATGTTAAACGAGAAATGGTTAAAGGTCAGGAAGGAACTGAAGAACATACCATCGTTCACTTTACTGAAGGTTACAAACCAATGATCATGAATGCCACCAACAGTAAAATGCTGACTAATCTTAGCGGATCTCCTTATGTAGAGAAATGGATTGGAACATCATTTAAGTTAGTGGTGATTAAGATTAAAGCATTCGGAGAGTTTATTGATGCATTGCGTATTAAATCTGAAAAAGTAGTTAAGACATTGCCGGAACTTACCTTAGACAGTCCAAACTTCATCAAAGTAAAGGAAGCAATTCAGTCAGGCAAGGCAACAATCGAGCAAGTAGAAACAAAATACAAATTAAGTAAGGAGGTTAGAGATGCGATTATTTAAGATAAGATGCTCACAGATTGGACAAATAATGTCCAATGCTAAGGTTAAAGGAGAACTATCAGCAGGATGCAAAACGTACTTAGAGAACTGGTATGCCAATGATAAAGAAGAAATTCATTCAAAATACTTCGATAAGGGCAATATGGTAGAGAATGAATGTATTGACTTAATGGCATCTGTATTAGATAAAGGAATAGCATTTAAAAACGATGAACGTAAAGAGAATGAATATTTAATTGGTACTTGTGATGTTCAGCTTGATGATTGTATTGTTGATGTTAAGTCGGTATGGAATAGAAAAGGACTTCATGCAGCTTGTAATGGACTTGACAAGGATTACGAGTGGCAGCTAAGAGGATACATGGAACTGTATAATAAGCAAAAAGCTATTCTGTTCTATGGATTATGTGATACACCGGAAGAATGTAACTATGGTACTGAGGTGATCTACTCAGATATGCCGATTGAGGAAAGATGGATTGCGTATAATGTGGAATCAGATTCCAAATTAGTCCAGGAGATTATTGACAAGGTTGTCAAATGCCGAGAGTACCTTGATGAGTATGCAAGTAAAATTAATAATAAATTAGGTAAAATTAACTAAAAACAAAAAAAAATGAAGCTACAAGGCAAAGTAAAGTTAGTCGGACAAACAGAACAGGTATCCGATAAGTTCAAGAAAAGAGAATTGGTGATTACCACCAATGACAATCCAACGTATCCGCAGCACATTTCTGTACAATGTACGAATGATAAATGTGTTATGTTAGATAATCTATCAATCGGAACAGAAGTATCCTTAGAAATCAATTTAAGAGGCAGAGAATGGATGAGTCCAAAAGGCGAAGTAAAGTACTTTAATACTATCGAATGTTGGAAAGTAGATGTAATTGGTTCAGCACCGGTAGTAAAATCATTATCTGCTCCAATACCCGATGACCTTCCTTTTTAGTTAATTAGCTGATAATAAGACTGCTAATGAAAATTAGCAGTTTTTTTGTTACACTTCCATTACACATTCATTACACATTGAAAACACATTAAAGTATTAATAATCAATAAGTTAAGCTAAAATATTACACATTGCACATTGTTTTGAAAACTTTTTTAAAAAACAGCACCTTCTTTTTTTAAAATTTGAAATGATTAGAGAAATAATGTGTTAATGTGTAATAATTAGAATTTATAATTACATTTGCATCTCCTCAAAAATAAAACTATGGTAACAATATTTAAAGATTTATATACAACATCAACACCATTCTACAAGGATATCACATTTATTTTGGAAAGGATTAAGACTGGTAAGAGTAAAGACCTGGTCGAAGCCATTAGAAAGGAGAAGAATAAAGAAAAGAGGGATGCATTAAAAATTAAACTTCCTGCTATCTTATTCAGTGGAACATTCAGCAATAGGAATGCAAAAGGTCTTAAGGATCATTCCGGATATATCTGTTTAGACTTCGATAAGTATGAATCGGATAAGAAAATGACTGCAGATCGGAAGAAATTTGAGAAGGATGAATATACTTTTTCTGTGTTTACTTCACCATCAGGTAATGGACTCAAAGTAATTGTAAAGATACCTCCAGTGGTAGAGAACCATCGAGATTACTTTATAGCATTAGAGAAGTATTACAATTCTGAGAACTTCGATATTGCTTGTAAGGATGTGAGCAGAGTATGTTATGAATCTTATGATGAGAAGATATACATCAATCCGAAATCTAAGGAATGGAATAAATTTGATGAGATATTAGGATCATCGTTTATTGAAAATTCCCCTATAATAGTATTGGAGGATGAGAACGAGATTATAAGTAGATTAATAAAGTGGTTTGATAAGAACTACAACATGACTGCGAATAGAAATACCAATCTATTTATCTTAGCTTCTGCTTTCAATGAATTTGGTGTATCACAGGATAGTTGTAAATACTACTGCCAAAAGTTTATACAGAAGGATTTTACTGAGAAAGAGATAGAGAGAACCATCAGATCAGCATATTCCAAAGTATCGGCATTTAGAACTAAGTACTTTGATGATGATAAGAAGGTTATGCAGCTTCGTAAAGACCTTAAAAAAGGTGTAGGCATTGATGAACTAAAGAAGCAATATAAAGGAATCGATGTTGAGACCATACTTGAAAATACACCTACCGATATATTTTGGTTTATAACGAAGAACAATAAGATCGGTATTGATAACTTTAAGTATAAGACCTGGTTAGAGCAGAACGGATATTACAAGTATTATCCTGAAGGTAGTGAATCGTTCATACTGATCAGAATTGAGAACAACATTATCGATACAGTAAATGAGGTTAAAATAAAGGATTTTGTACTATCGTTCTTGTTAAAGCAGAAGGAATACGATGTGTATCAGTACATGACTAATCTACCAAAGTACTTCAAAGAAGATTTCTTGAATACCATTGACATCATTGACATCAGATTTAAGGAAGATACGAAGGATAATGCATACCTATACTTCAAGTCGAATGTAGTGGAGGTTTCATTGACTGGTATTAAGATTATTGACTACATTGATTTAGATGGTTTTGTATGGAAGAAGCAGATAATTGATCGTGAATACAAAGAATCTTTGTTTGAGGATTGCGTTTATAACAAGTTTATCTCATTGGTAGCAGATTGTGAGCAGGTAAGATACAATACAATAGTATCAGTAATTGGTTATCTGTTACATTCGCATAAGACATCAGCCAATAACAAAGCAATTATTATTAATGATGAGACCATCTCTGATAATCCCAATGGAGGAAGTGGTAAAGGATTGTTTTGTAATGCTTTAAAATATGTTAAGAAAGTTGATACGATTGATGGTAAGCAATTCGATTTCAATAAAAACTTTGCTTATCAAACATTGAATGCAGATACGCAGGTGTTAGTATTTGATGATGTGGAGAAATCGTTTAACTTTGAGAGTCTATTTAGTATTATCACTGAAGGTATCACCATTGAGAAGAAGAACAAAGATGCCATTAAGATACCAGTATCTCGAAGTCCAAAGATAGTGATCACCACCAATTATACCATTGGAGGTGTAGGAGGATCATTCGATAGGAGGAAATTTGAGATTGAATTTAGCAGCTACTTTAATGCTAATCATACACCTGAGCAAGAATTCGGAGGATTACTTTTTGATGGATGGGATGATAAAGAATGGAATATGTTCTACTCATTCATGATTAGCTGTCTACGTTACTACATGGAGAACGGATTGGTT
>Ga0208916_10000585_pt1 | contig 16860 bp, 5 predicted proteins | sample DEB19_08_DNA_5_FD_184523 | JGI IMG/M metagenome (GOLD analysis project Ga0208916, IMG submission 184523) | Aqueous microbial communities from the Delaware River and Bay under freshwater to marine salinity gradient to study organic matter... | ecosystem: Environmental > Aquatic > Marine > Coastal... | reverse complement strand
TAGCACGCCGGTCATGCCCATGCCGTGGCATTGCACGCAGGCGGGCACCTGCCGCGCCGGGTTGCCGTTCATCACCAACTGCCGACCTTGCTCCAGCAATGCGGCTGAAGCGGTGGTGGGTTGGGGTGGTGGGTAAGGCACTTTGAGAGCAGCAAAGTACTGCGCAATTTCCAGCAGGTAAGCGTCGGTCAGAGGCTCGACCATCTGCGTCATCAACCCGTAATGGCGTCGGCCCTCACGAAAGTGCAGCAACTGGTTGTAGAGGTAGGCTGCGGGCTTGCCGGCCAGCCGCGGGTAATAGCCGTCAGGTGCGGCGCGGCCCTGCGCGCCGTGGCAGGCGGTGCAAGCCTGCGTGCGCTGGGCAATGCTGTTTTCAAACGGCGCGGACCAAGCCGGGCTACTGAGAGCCGCCGCAAGCCCAAAGGCCGCGACAGTGCGCAAGACCACGGTGCTCCAAGGCCCCGTAAGAAAGGAATGAAAACTCAAAAATGACACGATGGACAACTTATTTCTGACGAAGGCCGAAGCCTGGTGAGTGTGCGGGAATCAGCTTCAGATTATGAAACTAACTGAGCACCCGTTTTGTCGCGGGCTTAATCCACCGCACCCAGCACCAAGTCAGACGCCGGATAGGCGACACACGGCAGAAAAAAGCCCTCGGCTTTTTCTTCAGCACTCAAGCCCGGCCATTCCATACGGTAGGTCACGCGACCGCTGTGCAGACGGCAGATGCAGGTGCGGCAAACACCGTTGCGGCATGAGCTCAGCAGCGCGTGCCCGGCTACCAACGCAGACAGCAACACGGTTTGATCTGCGCTAGCGGCAAAAGGCCGGCTTTGCGAATCGAGTTGGACTTGAAAATGGTGGGGTGATGTTTTGAGGGCTGACACGCTCAGCATCATCTCAGAATTTGCTCAGAATCTTTTCTGAACTTCAAGCGAAAACTGCGTCGATTTAACGCTGCCAACCAAAGGCGATTTGGCACCGATGGGTGTGGCCACATAAGCCGTCCCAGAGTATTGATTTGGAGCAGCCCAATTCAGTCCCAGACCTGCGCCGCTCAAAGTCGCCTTGTTGAGTCCCGCACCCGGCCAAGTCTTTTGGTTGATCGTCAGGGTTGCTGTGTCCATGAAGGCAGTGGCTGTCACTTGGCCGCCTAGCGCTGTACCAATGGGTTGTTTTAATTCTGCCGTCAACAAATAGCCAGCATCTGCGGACAGAGTGCCCGCCGCATAAGCCCGAACTGAGTAGGGGCCGCCAGCCACCATTTTCTGAGATGTGTCCAGATTGCTCCCAGCCCATTGGCCTCTGAAGCCCATCACCAGTTCACGTTGACCACTCAGATTTTGGATGTGCAACAAACTGCCGGTGAGTTTTGAAAACCCGCCGCTGGTGTTTGTGGTTTTTGCATTCTCTGTCTTGGCTGTGGGGTCATCGAAAACAAGCCGCCCTAGGGTTGTGTCCAGACTCCAAGAGGTCATGCCAGCGGTCATCAAGTTACTCTGAAAATCACCCGACAGATTGGCCGTGATATTTTCAAGATGTCGGTCTGTGTAAATTTGGGAGCTCCCTACATCGAGGTGATCTCGCAGCACCACGTGGTCGTACTTCAACTGCGCGTAGACGTTTTTATCTCTGCTGCGCAACAGCGCTTGCTTGACCCAAAGACTCGTCACTTGCGCCGTGCCCGATCCGTCCAAAGTGCTTGCGGCAGCTGCACCCGCAGGCGCTGCGCTGGTGTTGAAGTTGTAGCGAAGCGACGAAGTCGAGCCGCCCAGATGCGTTCCATGGCCATTCACCAGCGCGTCGTAAGCGATGCCACCGTAATTCATGCCTGGGCCTGCACTCAGCACGTTCAACGCCAGCGTGTCGCCATGGTGAAACGGGTTATTCACCACGACGGATCCGCTCACATTCGAAACGCCGGTGTATTTATTGCCGTGGTTGTTCAGGCCAAGATTGCCGCTGATAGCCGGGCCAGAACTGGTGTTCACCAGCAGGTCTGATGTGCCGTTCTCAGTCCCGCGTTTTAAACTGGGAACAACAATGATGCCCGGTATGTCCGACAGCAAAAGCAAGGTGCGATCCAACTCAGACTCTTCAACGAAGCCGCCAATTTTTAGATTGGCAAGCGTGGCGTTTAACAAGGGATCGCGGACTTGACTTTGGTTGTCGAGGGTTATTTTTCCGTAGCGTGGCTCGATCACCTGAAACCGTAAAACGCCGGCCTCAATCGTTTGCGCTGGGATGATGGTTCGCGCCAAAGGGTAGCCATGGCTTCGGTAGTAATCCGTGATGCTCGAAGCCAGCTCAGCCAGTTGTGACAGCGCAAGGGTTTTACCCTGCGCGTCTGCGACCAGCGCGGACAGGGTGGCGGTATCGAAAATCGTGTTGTGGGTGATATTGATGCCGCGCAGCAGAAAAGTTTCGCTCGAAAGCAGTCTGGTTTCTTTGTCGCCGGACTTGTCGAACAACAACCAAGGGCTATTGGGCGCAAACGCAGGAGCAGGAAGCGGCTGAACCTGCTGCAAGATAGTTCCGGCATCGGGTAAGACCTGAACGGCTGCCTGTGCCATTGTTGTCAAAATAAGGTTGCTCACAACGAGCAACCCCTCTAGAATTTTTTTCTTCATCTGCGACTTATAACCAAGGCTGATTCAAGCTTTTTAGTTTTCGGCAACGTCAGAAGACTCTTCGTTGCTGTTGGCATTCATGGCGACTGATGCCTCTGGACTATTTTTTGCGGCTAGGTTTGCGCTGTTTGAAACAATTGCAAAAGAAGCGGTTGCGTTGGCCTGTGCTGTTAATCCGATGGTCTGGACATCAGCGCTCAAATTCGCTGGTATTGGTGCTGGCGTTGGTGCTGGCGGAGTAACCACGATAGCGTTGTCGCGCAGTATGGTTGTCAGGTCAAAACCGTTGGTGTTGATGCTGGCCGAGCCACTCACAGTCACTGGGCTGGTTTGGCTGACTGAGCCTGAACTGATTGTCGCCAAATTGCCGTTGAGGGTCGTCGCGCCAAAACGGGTGGTTCCGTTGAGGCTGGTCGTGGTGAGGTTGTTGCTGCTTCCGCTGACGACCAAGTTACCGCCGGACACGAGGGTGCTGTTGCCCGTTGCACTCAGTGCGAAGACGGGGTGCGATGCGTCCGTCAATGTGATGTTGACGGCGGATACCGAGACAACTCCACCTTGGTCATTGCCGGTGTTGGGCAGCACAATATTGCCATTGCTTGATGCCAGCGTACTGCCACTTCCGCTGGTCACAACACTGCCGCTGGTTTGTGTGATGTTGCCTGTGGCGTTGACCGACAGCAGGCCTCTGGCGCTCACTGCGCCCAGAATAGCTGCGCCGTTGTTCGCCGTGAGGTTGATGTTGTTACCACTCAGACTGCTCGTGCTCAAGTCGCCGGAAAGCTGCGCGATGGCCATATTTCCACCCACGGCCACGATGCCAGTGCCGGTCTGTGTGAAGGCATTGGAAACGCTGAAATTGCCGGCGTTGACTACCGAGCCGCCCGACTGATTGAAACTGTTCACGCTCACATTGCCCGTGCCGCCTAGTGCGCCGCCAGATTGCGTCAACGCTGCCAATGTCAAATTGTTCGCCACGTTCAGGCTGCCTTGGGCCATGTTCAGTGCGCCCAAGTTGCCGATGCTGTCGACCTGAACCAAGCCGCCTTGCAGCACCGAGCTGGCGTTCGCGTTGTTGAAATTCACGTTGATGCCAGCAGGGATGGACACATTCGCCACATTGGATAAATCAGGCACAGCGCCGCCTTGCCAGTTGGAGGCGTCGAACCAGTTACCTGACGTGCCGCCGATCCATCCGACTGAATTCAGACGGGTGATGGAGCCGGTCGCGGTGCTGGTGGTGACTGTGTAGTTGCCACCGTTGTTGCCGTCGTTGACGGTGTAGCCGGAGTTGACTTGCAGTGTGCTGCCTGTCGTACCCAAAACGTTCTTGCTGACATAAGCCTGGCTGGAGCTTGTGACTGTGTCACTACCGACGAGACCCGACGCATTCACTGAACCGCTTGAGTTGGTGTTGCCGTCGTAGACCTTGCTGTCGCTGCTTGCGTTCAAAGTCAGTGCGGCTTTGGCAATCGCCAAGCTGCCGCTGTTCAGCGTCAAGTTGTAGTTGCTGTCGGTGCCGGTGGCCACAACGCTGTAATTACCCGCGTTCTTACCGGAGCCGGCTGCTGTCACGCCGGTCAGCACTGCAGTGGTTTCACCGCCGACTAGGCCGGTCGCGGTGAAGCCGCTGACGCTTTGCGTTGCGCCAGAGTAAACGCCGGTGCCGCTGTTAGCGGTGACGATTGCATCGGCCTTGGCGATCGCCAAGCTGCCGCTGTTCAAAGTCAGGTTGTAATTTGCGTCGGTGCCAGCGGCCACGACGCTGTAATTACCCGCGTTCTTGCCGGAGCCGGCTGCTGTCACACCGGTCAGCACTTCAGCAGTTTCACCACCGACCAAGCCAGTCGCGGTGAAGCCATTCACGCTTTGCGTCGCGCCCGAGTAAGTCGTCGAGCCGCTGTTGGCGGTGACAACCGCGTTAGCTTTTGCGATAGCCAGTGAGCCGTTGTACAGCGTCACGTTGTAGTTCGCGTCTGAGCCAGCCGCCACAACGCTGTAATCACCAGCGTTCTTGCCGGAGCCGGCTGCTGTCACGCCGGTCAGTACATCAGTGGTTTCACCGCCGACGAGGCCGGTGGCGGTGAAACCCGAGACGTTCTGAGTTGCGCCAGAGTAAACGCCGGTGCCGCTGTTGGCGGTCACGACTGCATCGGCTTTGGCGATAGCCAAACTACCGTTGTTCAACGTCAGGTTGTAGTTCGCGTCAGATCCAACGGCCACGACGCTGTAATTCCCAGCGTTCTTTCCGGAGACGGCTGCTGTCACACCGGTCAGCACTGCAGTGGTTTCACCGCCGACCAGGCCGGTCGCGGTGAAACCCGAGGCGTTCTGAGTTGCGCCAGAGTAAACACCGGTGCCGCTGTTGGCGGTGACGATTGCATCGGCCTTGGCGATCGCCAAGCTGCCGCTGTTCAAAGTCAGGTTGTAATTTGCGTCGGTGCCGGCTGCCACGACGCTGTAGTTGCCAGCGTTCTTGCCGGAACCTGAAGCGGTCACGCCGGTCAGCACGGCAGTGGTTTCACCGCCGACCAAGCCGCTAGCGGTGAAGCCATTCACGCTTTGCAACGTGCCAGAGTAAACACCGGTGCCGCTGTTGGCGGTGACGATGGCATCGGCTTTGGCGATAGCCAAGCTGCCGTTGTTCAGCGTCAAGTTGTAGTTGCTGTCGGTGCCGGTGGCCACAACGCTGTAATTACCCGCGTTTTTACCGGAGCCTGAAGCGGTGACGCCGGTCAACACTGAAGCAGTTTCGCCGCTAACTAAGCCGCTAGCCGTGAAGCCGCTGACGCTTTGATCGGCGCCGGAGTACGTCGTCGATGCGCTGTTGGCGGTAACCACTGCATTAGCTTTGGCGATAGCCAAGCTACCGTTGTTCAACGTCAAGTTGTAGTTGCTGTCGGTGCCGGCTGCAAGAACGCTGTAATTCCCAGCGTTCTTGCCGGAGCCGGCGGCTGTCACGCCGGTCAGTACCGTTGAAGTTTCGCCGCCCACCAAGCCGCTAGCCGTGAAGCCGCTGACGCTTTGCGTTGCGCCCGAGTAAGTTGTCGAGCCGCTGTTGGCAGTGACGATGGCCTCCGCTTTGGCGATAGCCAAGCTACCGTTGTTCAACGTCAAGTTGTAATTGCTGTCGGTGCCCGCGGCAACGACGCTGTAGTTGCCAGCGTTCTTACCAGAGCCGGCTGCTGTCACGCCGGTCAACACTGCCGCAGTTTCACCACCGACCAGGCCACTAGCGGTGAAGCCATTCACGCTTTGCAACGTGCCAGAGTAAACACCGGTGCCGCTGTTGGCGGTGACGATTGCATCGGCTTTGGCAATGGCGAGTGAACCGTTGTTGAGCGTCAGGTTGTAGTTCGCGTCGGTGCCAGCGGCGACGACGCTGTAATTACCAGCGTTCTTACCAAAGCCGCTAGCTGTCACGCCAGTCAGAGCTGCAGCAGTTTCGCTGCCAACGAGGCCGGATGCAGTGAAGCCCGAGACGCTCTGAGTCGCGCCAGAGTAAACGCCGGTGCCGCTGTTGGCAGTGACGATGGCATCGGCCTTGGCGATCGCCAAGCTGCCGCTGTTCAAAGTCAGGTTGTAATTTGCGTCGGTGCCCGCGGCAACGACGCTGTAGTTGCCAGCGTTCTTACCGGAGCCGGCTGCTGTCACGTCAGTCAGCACCGCCGCAGTTTCACCACCGACCAATCCGGTCGCGGTGAAGCCATTCACGCTTTGCGTTGCGCCAGAGTAAACGCCGGTGCCGCTGTTGGCGGTGACGATCGCATCAGCTTTGGCGACAGCCAAGTTGCCGTTGTTCAGGGTCAGGTTGTAGTTACTGTCGGTACCGGCTGCCACGACGCTGTAAGTACCGGCGTTCTTGCCAGAGCCGGCGGCTGTCACGCCAGTCAACACCGCTGCAGTTTCACCGCCGACGAGGCCGGTCGCGGTGAAGCCTGAAACGCTCTGCGTCGCGCCGGAATAAGTTGTCGATGCGCTGTTGGCGGTGACGATCGCATCAGCTTTGGCGATCGTCGCGCTGCTCACCGCAGTGGTGTTGGCGCTGTAGTTGGTGGCGTCCGTGCCGGCAAGTGCAATACCGCTGACGTTGATCGCTTTGTCGACGCCTGCATTTTTGTCAACGAAGTTGGCGCTGGTGCTGCTCAACGCCAAGACATCGCCGGCCACACGGTTATCACCCAAGGTGATGCTGGCCGTAGCGTTGCCGTCATAAACCTTGCTTGCGCTTGCCGCCGTCACCGTCAACGCTCGGGCGCTGATACTGCCAGTCGCCGTGCTCGTGGTCACGCTGTAGTTGCCACCGTTGTTGCCGTCGGCAACAACGTAGCCGCTGTTGACTTGCAACGTGCTGCCTGCCGTGCCCAAAACGTTCTTGCTGGCATAAGCTTGGCTGAGACCCGTCAAGCGGTCGCTGCCAAGCAGACCCGAAGCAGTCACAGTACTTGTTGAGTTGGTGCTGCCGTCGTAGACTTTGCTGTCGCTGGCCGCGTTAAGGGTCAATGCCGCCTTCGCGATGGTCAGCGTACCGCCCACATACGACACAACGTACTGCGAATTGGTCGAACTCAGCCCGCCAGCGGTGATTCCGTAGGTGCCGGCATTCCGTGCGCCTTGCGACGTGCCGGTGTAGACCAAGCTGCCGGTTAAATAGCTTGAGTAAGGATCGGAGTAGCTGACGCCGTTGCCGCCTGAAAAGTTCAGACCGTTGTAGGTTTGAGTGACGTCATTCGCCGTGATGGTGAATACTTTTATCAGGGACGTGAGGACTGGTTGCCCGTTGATTAGCGTCCATTTCCCTGAGGCTGAAAAATCTTCAAATTTAATCGTGTCCCCGGCGCTCACCGCAAAGCTGCCGTTATTGATGCCGGTTAATGTCCCGGCCAACCCTCCGTCGTTGGTGGTGCCAGTAGCGTAGCTGTTGTTGATGTTTCCTGTCGACGTTCCTGCCAAACTACCCGTGCCGCCCGCCGCCCCGTTGACGTTGCCAGTCGCGTAACTTGTCGTGATGTTGCCGGTGGTTGTGCCAGCCAGACCACCTGTACCCGCGGCGCCCGTCACACTGCCTGTTGCGTAGCTTGAGCTGACAGCGCCAGTGGTTGTACCAGCCAGGCCACCGCTGCCGGCGTGGCCCGTGACATCCCCTGTCGCGTAACTTAAATTGATGGTGCCGGTGGATGTACCCGCCAGACCACCGCTGCCTGCGTGGCCGCTGACGTTACCTGTTGCGTAACTTGAATTGATAGCACCGGTGGTTGTGCCAGCCAGACCACCGCTGCCCGCCGTGCCGATGATATTGCCCGTCGCGTAGCTGTCGCTGATGGTGCCTGTCGTGAGAGCCCCGACCAAACCACCACTGCCTGCGCCGCCGGTGACATTGCCTGTCGCATAGCTGTCGGAAATATTTCCGGTGGTCATGGCCCCGACCAGTCCCCCGGAGCCGGCCGAGACAACAGAAGCTACCAAACCAATGACTTCGCCGGTGGCGTAGCTGTTGCTGACATTGCCAGTGGTGCTGGCACCAATCAAGCCGCCCGTGCCGGCGCCGCCTGTGACGACACCTGTCGCATAGCTGTTAGAAACATTACCTGTGGTGCTGGCGCCGATCAAACCGCCTGTGCCGGCGCCACCACTGACGCTGCCAGTGCTGTAGCTGTTGCTGATGCTGCCCGTTGTGTTGCTTCCAACTAGGCCGCCCGTGCCGGCGCCGCCTATGATGTTGATCGTGCTGTAGCTGTTGCTGATGCTGCCGGTTGTATTGCTCCCCAGCAAGCCGCCTGTGCCGGCGCCGCCTGTGATACTTCCGCCTAGCAGCCCGACATCGCGGATCACACTGTCACCAATGGCAGCGCCAATCAAGCCGATGTCCGCAATGCCAGGTCGGTTGATGGTGAGGTCGCTCACCGCGTGACCGAGACCTGCGAAGGTGCCGGTGAATGCGCCGGCGACGGTACCAATGGACGTGAAGCCTGAAGCTGAGCCCCAATCTGACGCGTTGGCAGTTTTGGATGCATCGATGTCGCTGCCAAGGGCAAAGTTTCTGCCGAGATTTGTGCTCAACGCCATGCCTTGGAGCGTCAGCGGGCCTGAAGACGCGACGGAGGCGTCTGAGGCCTGTCCCAACTCTGTGACAACTGTGTAGACCTTGGTGACACCATCGCTGCCGAGCTTGGTGCTGAAGGTGTCGCCAGCAGCAAGGCTGATGGCGGCTTTGACAACGTAGTCGCCGGTATTATTCAGTGCAACGGCGTTCTGTCCATATTCGAGGGCAAGACTGGCGCTGCCCGTGCCGTTCAGTTGGGCATTGAGGTTAATGTTGTTTTGTGCGCTAAGCGTTAGTTTGTTGGCACTCCAAGCAACAACGTCGTTGACGTTGACGTCACCAGAACCCGAATTGCCGCCCACGGTGCCGGCAGTGCTTTGAATAATGAAATTGTTGTTGGCTAAGGCTGCCGAGACCGCTGCACCCGTCATGTCACCGCCGCTGGCAGCGATGGTGAAATCGATCGGGTCAATCAACCACGTGCCCACACGACCGTTGCTGGCGGCGGTGCTGATCTTGGCTGCGTCAGCCACCGTCACATGCGCAGCACTGGTTTCAATGAACCCGCCATTGCCACCGTTGGGCGCAGTGGCGTCCAGCGTGCCAGCCACGTTGACCGTGCCAGCCGCCATGCCGCCGAGCAAGGTGATCTTGCCTTCGTGGTTGACGATGGTGTGGGCTTCAATAGAACCCGTGTTGTTGACCATGCTGGCCAGCAGCGTGTCTTTTGCGCCCGCGCTCAGCATCACCATGCCGCCATCGGCCTTGATCAAGCCGCCGTTCTCGGCCAAGCTGTTCAAGACACTTTGGTCCACCACCATGTTGACCAAGCTGTTGCCGTTGAAGTTCAAGGTGACAGCGCTGCCGCCACCCAACACCACAGAGCCCAGTTGCGCCACGATAGCGCCTTGGTTGCTGGCTTGCTTGCCCAGCAGCGCCACATAGCCACCGCTGGCGGCGTTGATGGTGCCCAAATTCAAGATACGGCCCGGGCCGTTGCCGCTGAAAGAGCGTGCGCTGCTGTTCAGGCTGGCGTCGTCCAGGTTCAAGGTCGAGGCGACCAAGCCGCCCACATTGATCTGCGAGCCGCTGCCAAACAAAATGCCGTTCGGGTTGACCAGGTAAACCTGGCCGTTGGCGTTGATGCGGCCCATGATCTGGCTGCCGTTGCTGTCATAAATACGGTTGACCGCGATGGCGCTGGCCGACGGTTGCACAAAGTTCACCGTCTCTTGCGCCCCGACGTTGAAGCTTTGCCAGTTCAGCGACAGGTTTTGGCTGGTCTGGTTGATGGTGGTGGTCAGGCCGGACTGGGTGACGGCACCCGCGCCTGAAGTCACTTGGCCGCCTGCGGGTGCCGCTTGGGCGCCAGCTGCCACCAACAACAAGGCCGCCGCTATGAGCTTGCGTGCGGCGCCTTTGCCACGGCCACGCGCCGACTCGGCAACCGCGACCCAACCACCTGCAACGTGACTCCAAACCAGACGGTAAACCCGGTTCATGAACCAGCCAGACGCGTTGACTCATTGCGCGATTGGCAGTTGAGTGGTGGGTGTGGCCAATAAGCATTCATAGGTGCTTATTGGACGATTTTCATACCCCTTTTGGAATACGCGCCAGCACCCGAGTGCTGGTACCCGCGTAGTTTTACGCGCTTCTTAGCGCCTTACTTGGGCTGCAGCGTGGCGACGTCCGCCAGCGGCATGCCAGCGCTGGCGGCCTGCTGCGCCAATTCAATCAATGAATCGACGCCGAGCTTGAGGAAGATCTGCGCGCGGTGGCCTTCTATAGTGCGCACGCTGATGTTCAGCTCTTTAGAAATCGTTTTGTTCGGCATGCCGGAGAGGGCGTGCAGCAGCACCTCCCGCTCGCGCGGGGTCAGCTTCAACAAGCGAGCCTCGAACTGTGAGCGCGCCGCTGCCGCCTCGCGCTGCAGGCGATCGGTTTCCAGGGCGCTGTGCACCAGCGCCAGCAGCTGGCCGCCGTTTATCGGCTTGGTCAGAAAGTCAACCGCACCTTTGTGCATCGCGCCGACCGTCATCGGCACATCGGCGTAGCCGGTCAAGAAAATAATGGGGAGGTTGATGTTGCGCAGCGCCAGCTCGTCTTGCAGTTGCAGGCCACTCATGCCCGGCATGCGCACGTCCAAAATCAGGCAGCCTGCCGGGTTTGGGCTGCAGGCGGCTAAAAACGCATCGGCGCTGGCAAAGCAGGCCGATTGGAGGTTGTCCGTCTCCAGCAGCAAGCTCAGGCTGCTGCGAATGCCCGCGTCGTCGTCAACAATAAAAACGGTGCTTGAAGTCAAATGCGCAGTTTAGTAAAAAACTTATTTTATGCTTTAAATACTACTTTGTAATTATACATCAATTACATCAATTACATCAATTACATTGATTACATTGATTACAATGATATGCGCGTATTTATACGTGGCTGCACACCGTTCCACGTGGGAGGTTCTCTTCTACTGGTGAGGGTTGGTAGCGTGATGCCCACTGGAGTGCGGTTGATGTTCCCTCGATGCAGCCATGCAGACGTGCAAAATCAGGCAACCATTTTAATTGGGTTCGCAGTCAGTCAAAATTCTGCGCTTAACTTGAAATGGGCAATGTGAAATGAAAGGTTGCACCCAGGCCGTCATCTTGGCTGTGCCAGAGCTTGCCGCCGTTGGCCTCGATCAAGGCACGGCTGATGGTCAGGCCCATGCCCAAGCCGTGCGACTTGGTGGTGATGAAAGGCTGAAACACCTCCGCCTGCAGATCGGCGCTAATACCCGGACCATCGTCCCGCACACTGACCTGAATCTCGCGGCCATCGGCGGCCAGCGCGGTGCTGATCAATAGCTTGCCGTCGGCCACCTGTGCCTCATGCATGGCCTGTGCTCCGTTGTGAATCAGGTTCAGCAGCACTTTGATCACTTGCAGTCTATTCACCTTGGCGGCGGGTAAATCAGCGGCGCAGTCAGTGATGAGCGGGTAGCCGAAGACTCCTTCTTCAGCCGCAGTTTGAATTGACTCCGCGACCAACTCGTTCACCACTGCGGGTGCCCGCGTGATGTCTGGCTGGTTCACTGATTTCAGCAGGTTTCGCAGCACGTCGCCGGCTCGTCCGATGTCACTGGCGATGCACTGCAGCGTCTGCTCCAGTCGCTTGGATTTGTCGGCTTTGGCCTCGTCGGAAAGCCCATTGGTGACCAGCATGCGGTTGGCGGCTTCACACAAAATAGAGGCACTCGCTAGCGGCTGATTGACCTCGTGCGCCAAGGCTGCCACGGTGTGTTTGGCAACTTGCCAAGCCAGTATGTCGTGCATCTCGGTTTGCAAATGGGCTATTTCTGCTTCTTGGCGCTTGCGCTCGGTGATGTCCCAGGCGACGCCCAATACCCGCACCGGCATGCCAGCCGCATCGCGTTCAATGATTTGGCCGCTGGCTTGAATCCAGACGCAATGACCGTCCTTGTGACGTAGGCGGTAGCTGGTTTCATATTTAGGGGCTTCACCTCGGAGATGCCGTTCCATCGCTGCTAGTGAATTTGGAAGGTCTTCCAAATAGACGTGCTGCATAAAGCTCTCTTTGGTGGTCGGGGTATTTTCCAACGAATCGCCTTGAAGGGCAGTCCAGCGGTTGTCAAAAAACAAAGCGCCAGTTTTGACATTCCAGTCCCACAAGGCCATGCCCATGCTGGACAAGGCCAAGTTGAGCCGTGATTCATTATCCAGTGACGCTAGCTCGGCCCTCCGATAAATGTCGACGTTTTGCAGCGTGCCTCGCAAGCCGATAACCTCACCCGCCGCGTTGCAGACGGCTTCGCCATTGACGCGCGTCCAGATTTGCCTGTCGTTTTCAGCTAGGGTGAGCAACAGCAACGCGAAACCCGTTTTGGTTTGCAGCGTGGCCTTGGCGGCGGACTTCAGCTCTTGCCACGCTGCGTCGGCAAAGACCTTGTCTTTCAGTTCTGCAAAAGGCAACAGGATTTTTCGCCCGTACAGCCGCTGCAACTCGTCGGACACAAAGAAAACGCCAGTGCCAGCGTCCCACTTCCAGTTCCCAATGTGGGCGATGTGCTGGGCTTCGTTCAGCTCGGTGCTGCGTTCTAGCAAGTTGGCATTGGCGACTTCGAGCTGCTGAGTGCGGCGCATCAAGAGGTGGGCAGACGCTTGCAGTGCTTGGCTGAGTTCATGGGTCTCACTCGTGGCGCCGGCTGGCATGTCTGTCAATTCGCCAGCGCCCAAAGCCACAGCCGCATCATGCAGCCCCCGCACCGACTTGGCGATGCGTTTTCCTATAACCGCAGCAGAACTAAGGCTCAGGCCAAGCAACAGGACGCTCGCTAGGAGCAACACACCCAGATTACGCGTCAATGGCGTTGCAAGGCTTTTTTCCGGAATCGCGATGGCGACAGTCCAACCAGAGCGGGGTGATCGGCGAAAGGTTGTGCGTACCGGGATGCCTGTAGCAGTTGTCACGTCAAAAGCGCCTTCAAATTGCGTCTCCAACTTCTTCAGCAATTCAGGAGAGACTTTTCTACCGAAGACCCTGACTGACTCACGGCTTCTAGCTGCAAAGTTGCCGTTGCTGTCAATAATCGCCGCTATACCGTCGGCATGTAGGGATTGCCGGTCGATAAGTCGGTTGAGATTGTTCGGGGAGAAGCCCACCGACAAGGCATACAGCACTTTTTTGCCAGAAAAAACCGGGACCAATATGCCCACTGTAGGTTGGCCGTCTAAGGTGCGCAAGGCGATGTGTGACCCCATCATCTGCCCGCTGGCGAACACGCTTTGGATATTCGCGATGTCTTGACGTTTGAGCAAACGCGCCCCATAAGGCAGGTCGGTGTTGATTAGTTGTTGGCCACTGGCGTCATAAAGGAAGACGGTGAGATTGAGTTTGTTTTCTTTCAGCAATCGCAGCGCGTCTTGGTGAAACGTGGCAAATTTTTTATCGATCAGAGCTTCGTCGATGGCCAGTGTTTGCGCAAAGAGTTCGGCTTGCGCCAGTTGGGCGTCGACCGTTTCAAGTTTGTCTTGCAAGCTGAGACGGATGTTTTCTTCCAGTTGCGTGCGACCTCGCTCATGTTCCATGTAAATCATGATGCCAGCCCCGAACAGGGCGGGCAGCAAGCAGGCAAGAACTAACCTAAAGAGTAGCGCTGGCAGAGTGGGCAGCGACTTTCCCCGTGATGGCTCTGTACTTTGCACCTCAGCCTGTGCCTCAACTGGGGTTTGCATGTCGGACCAATCTGCGATTTTCGGCGCGTAGAACCACGGCCAAATATCTCTCACCGGATGCGGCGGGAGACTGGCGGGGTGGGTGACTATGGCACATAACCGAACTGTGGCCTCTTGCAGGCCAGCAAGCTGTGTCGGTCAGTCGGCTACTTTTGGCGTTGGACGGCCACGAGCGTTTGGCCCATGTTGCTGCTGGCGTTGGCTACAACGTCAACCATAGGCACAGGCTCAGATTCGCCAATCACCAGCACAGTCAGCGAGTCAGAAAACGCATCGACAAAGGCGTGGCTTGTTTGAGCTTTTTTCCAGAAAGCGCTCAAGTATTGACCTTGAGCTTGGCTCTTGGTTTGAGCGTTCCGGTACGCTGTCTCTGCGTGGGCCTGTGAAAAAATTAGGCACCCTGCAACCACAAGAAAGTGTAAATTTTTCATTCGAACCTTCTTCCACCAAAAATTCAACTTCTATTGACTGAGCTTTAAGAATAGACCTTGATGCAGCACTTTGATTTGACTTGGATCAACGTTGATGAAGACCAACAAATTCACTGTACGCCGATCGTGTGACGTTTGGGTGAAATTGCCGGTGAATGGTCCTTTTTTTAAAAAAACTTAGCCGCCGTCAGTGAGGTGCGGTAAACGCCCCAAGCCAGCGGCAGACAGACTGCCGTCCAAGCCAGTACCAACAGCAGCCGGCTGCTTTTACTGGCTTGCGTTGTCGACCGGCTGATCAAGGTGAGGGTTGGAGCGGCAGTCGCTTGTACTTGTTCATGCGCCAGCTGTTTTTCTTTCGCCAACTCTTCAGCCGTCATGAACCACTTGGCGTTCAGGGGGCGCACCAGCAAATTGCAGATCAAGCCGACGACTAGCATGCCGACCAGGATGTACATGGTTTGGTTGTAGACCTGTTCGCGCGGCAGACCGCGGCCGAGCTGATAGTCACGCATGTAGTTCAGCACCACCGGGCCGATGACGCCGGCCGTGGCCCAAGCCGTGAGCAGGCGGCCATGAATAGCGCCGACCATTTGCGTGCCGAAGAGGTCGGCCAAGTAGGCCGGCACGGTGGCGAAACCACCGCCGTACATGCTGACGATGACACAAAACGCGCCCACAAACAGCAGCTGAGATCCGGCTGCTGCACTGCCCGGAATGCTGAAGTACATCAGGCCGCCAAGCACAAAGAAGATTGAATAGGTCAGCTTGCGGCCGAGTTTGTCGGAGATCGATGCCCAGAAAAAACGGCCCCCGATGTTGAACAAACTCAAGAGCGCCGTGAAGCCTGCCGCTACGCTGGCCATCGCCGCCAACTGCATTTTGTCGAGCTCACCAAACTTATGGCTGACGCCTATCAAGGCCCCGCCAAAGACTTCCTGCAACATGGGTGATGCCATGCCGATCACGCCAATGCCGGCACTGACATTCATGCACAAGACCATCCACAACAGCCAAAACTGTGGAATACCCCAGACCTTGCTGACGTGGACGTGTTGCTGGGTTTGCATGGCGTTGCCGTTTTTGTTTGAGCTTTTGGCTTGGCCGTCTGGGGGCGTCCAGCCTGCCGGCTTCCAGCCCGTGTCTGGAATGCGGTAGCCAAAGGCTCCGGCCAGCATGAAGGAGAAGTACAGCCAAGCCATGACGACAAAGGTTTGCCAGACACCGACCTCTGTGGCGCTGGCGAAATGTGTCATCAGGTCAGCGGCCAGTGGTGAGCCGATCATCGCGCCACCGCCAAAGCCCATGATGGCCATGCCGGCGGCCATGCCGCGGCGGTCGGGGAACCATTTCATCAAGGTGGACACCGGGGAGATATAGCCTAAGCCCAGGCCAATGCCGCCAATCACACCGGAGCCCAGCACCATCAACCAAAACTGGTGCAGGTAAACACCCAACGCCGAGACCAGCATGCCGCCGCACCAGCACAGCGCGGCGACCACGCCGACCTTGCGCGGTCCGACGCGCTCCAACCAGCCGCCCCAGATCGAAGCAGAAGATCCCAGCAGCACGAAGAACAGCGTGTACATCCAGCCCAGTGTCGAAATTTTCCAATCGCATTGGGTCGTGAAAAGCTCTTGTAAGAAACCTACTTCTGGTCCGCAACGGAGGGGCTCTTTGATGCCCAGCGCTTTCGACAGCGGTAGCCAAAAAACCGAAAATCCATAAGCCATGCCGATGCAAAGATGTATCGCCAACGCCGCCGGTGGCACCAGCCAGCGATTGAAGCCGGGGCCGGCCACGATGCGTTCTTTGTCGAGCCAACCGAAGGCTTCTTTGGCAGGCTTGAAGGGGTTGATGCTGGTGCTCATGTCGTCGCTGATGGTTGTCACTGGGTGTCCTGTTTTTGTGCGGATGAGATTTTGCTCGCGAGTCACTTCACGGGGCTGACAACGGTCGATGTCATTTGCGGCGACAATTCTGCTCTTTCAAAAATTCCTGTGACGATTCAAGTCACAGGTTCCAACTTCGAATTTTCAATGTCCAGTTACCTCGTCAGACCCGCCACCATTCGCGACGCCAAAGCCATCGCCCAGATCCACGTCACTGCCGCGCAAGCCGCTTACAAGGGCTTGTTGCCCGAAGATCAGATCAACCCACCGAGCGTTGAAAAACGCCAAGCCTACTGGCGCGAAGCCATCGAATACAGCGAACCGCAAGTGCAGGTCGTCACCAAGAACGACGAGATCGTTGGCTTTGTCGGCTTTGACCGCTCGCGCGACAAAGGCACGCCGTCGACCATGGGCGAGATCTGGTCGCTTTACGTCTTGCCCAATGAGTGCGGTCAAGGCGCCGGCGTGGCCCTGTGGGACGCAGCTAATGACGGCCTGAAGGAAGAGGGCTGCAACAACGTCAGCGTGTGGGTGCCCGTGCGCAACGAACGTGCCATGAGCTTCTTTGAACACGCCGGCTTCAAGCGCGAAATGACCTCGCTCAAAACCGTTCCGGTCGGCATTGCTCGACTG
>Ga0208916_10000584_pt1 | contig 16861 bp, 15 predicted proteins | sample DEB19_08_DNA_5_FD_184523 | JGI IMG/M metagenome (GOLD analysis project Ga0208916, IMG submission 184523) | Aqueous microbial communities from the Delaware River and Bay under freshwater to marine salinity gradient to study organic matter... | ecosystem: Environmental > Aquatic > Marine >... | reverse complement strand
GTGAGAGCAAGCATGCCGACCTCGGCATCAGTCTGCCAGGCTCTGGCGAAGCGCCTGCTGCGCCGGTCTTCATTGATGGCGAAAAGCGCATGACACTGCGTGGCGACCGTATCGCCGAAGAGTTCCAAGTTATCGTCGAAAACTACATTGAAAATCGCTTCGGTCGCAGTACTGCAACAACCGAGGCCGCATAAAAAACATGGCTGAAAAACTGCTTGCCGTCAAAGGCATGAACGACATATTGCCGCCTGAATCGGCGCGCTGGGAATGGTTAGAGGGCAAAGTCCGCGCACTGATGGCGCGTTACGCTTATCGCAACATCCGCACGCCAATTTTGGAGCACACGCAACTCTTTGTGCGCGGTATTGGCGAGGTCACAGACATCGTCGAAAAAGAGATGTACTCGTTTGAAGACCGCTCCGACAAAAACGGCGACCATGCCTTTCTGACCATGCGGCCCGAAAACACCGCCAGCGTGGTGCGTGCTGTGACCGAGCACAACTTGCTGTACGAAGGCGGTAAACGGCTTTATTACATGGGCCCGATGTTTCGCCGTGAACGTCCGCAGCGCGGTCGTTACCGTCAGTTTCATCAAATCGGTGCCGAGGCTTTGGGCTTTGGTGGCCCGGAAGTCGATGCTGAACTGATCTTGTTGGCCGCCGCCCTGTGGAAAGACATCGGCATCACTGATTGGCGTCTTGAGATCAACAGCCTTGGTCAGCCAGATGAGCGGGCGCTGCACCGAACACAGTTGATTGCCCACTTTGAGCAGCATGCAGACGCGCTCGATGAAGATGCCCGGCGTCGCCTGCACAGCAATCCGCTGCGCATTTTGGACACCAAAAACCCAGCCATGAAAGCCGTGATCGAGAGCGCCCCGCGCCTGATCGACTTCCTCGGCGCGGCGTCGCTGGCCCACTTTGACGCCCTCAAAGCCATCCTGGATGCCAACGCTGTGCCGTGGACACTTAACCACCGACTGGTGCGCGGGCTCGACTATTACAACCTCACGGTGTTCGAGTTCGTCACCGATCAATTGGGCGCGCAAGGCACTTTGTGCGCGGGTGGCCGATATGACTATTTGATCGAGCAAATCGGCGGCAAAGCTGCGCCGGCTGTGGGCTGGGCGCTGGGTGTCGAGCGCGTGCTGGAGCTGGTCCGTGAGACCGGCCAAAGCGTGCCGGCCTTGGTGCCCGACGCTTATGCGATTGTCCCTGACGCTGCCGCCGTGCCGGTGGTTTTGCAGACCCTGCAAGCCCTGCGTGCGCAAGGTGTCAGCGTGCAAATGCACGCCAGTGCCGGTTCTGGCGCTGAAGGCATGGGCAGCATGAAGTCGCAATTTAAAAAAGCCGACGCCAGCGGCGCGCGCTTCGCCTTGATTTTTGGCGAGACCGAATTGGCCAGCGGCTGCGTGGCGGTCAAGCCCTTGCGCGGCAGCAAGGCCGAAGCCGAACAATCCTTGCGCAAACTTGACGAAGCAGCCTCTTGGGCGGCGATCCTACTCGGCTGAGCCAACCTCGGCCTCTACAATCCACCTTTCTTTCGGCATCGTGAACAAGACCCATGGCAAAACATCTGGACCTCGAAGAGCAGGAACAACTCGCTGAGTTGAAGCATTTCTGGAAGCGCTACGGCAACGCCATTTCTTGGGCTTTGATCGTCGTCTGTGGCGCTGTGGCCGCGTGGAATGGCTATCACTACTGGCAGCGTAGCCAAGCCGCGCAAGCCGCCATCATGTATGACGAAGTTGAGCGTGCGGCAGTCGCTGGCGACATGCCGAAACTGGAACGCGCCTTGGCCGACATGCAAGAACGCTACGGCCGCACGGCCTATGCCGAGCAGGCCGCCTTGTTGGCAGCGCGGGTGTATTACGACAAAGGCAATCTTGATGCGTCCAAGGGTGCCTTGGGCTGGGTCGCGACCAAGTCCTCTGATGACGGTTATCAAAGCATTGCCAAACTCCGCTTGTCCGGTATCTTGCTAGAAGCCAAGGCCTACGATGCTGCGCTGCAGGAAGTTTCAGGCACTATGCCCAAAGCATTCGCCGCGCTGGCGGCTGATCGACGCGGCGACATTCTGGCGGCTCAGGGTAAAAAGGCGGAAGCCACCGCTCAATATCAGTCGGCCTACAAAGAGTTCGACGAACGTTCTGAATACCGCCGTTTGGTCGAAGTCAAACTCAACGCTTTGGGCGTAGACCCTGTGGGCGCCGCTAAAGCGGTATCCGTCAGCGTGGCGCCGGTCAGCGAGTCCCCAAAATGAAACTGATTCACCTGTCCGTCAGCGCCAGCACCTCGGTCCTTAAAGGCTGCCGCGGCTGGCGTCTACCCGTTGCGGGCTTGTTGTTGGCCTTGTTGTCGGCTTGCGCCGGTGGGGCCAACAAACCCAAGCCCGCCGAACTTCAATCAGTTGTGCCAGTCGTGCCGGTTCAGCAAGTCTGGAGCGCGCGGCTTGGCGCGGTCAACTTCCCCATGACGCTCAGCGTCTCGGGCAGTACCTTGTTTGCTGCAGCCAGCGACGGTGTGGTTGTCGCCCTTGATGCCCGCACGGGGCGTGACATTTGGCGTCTTAGTCTCGCTACGCCTTTGGCCGCTGGCGTCGGTAGCGATGGGCGGATTGCCGCGGTCGTCACGCAGAACAATGAACTGGTCGCGATGGCCGAAGGCCGCGAAATTTGGCGCGAGAAGCTGACTGCACAAGCCTACACCGCACCGTTCGTGGCCGGTGGACGCATCTTCTTGTTGACCGCTGATAGAGCGATACATGCTTTTGACGGCAACAGTGGCCGCAAGCTCTGGACACAGCAGCGACCGACCGAGCCCTTGGTCTTGCGCCAAGCGGGTGTTTTGCTGGCCGTTGGCGACACGCTGGTGGCCGGTTTGGCGGGTCGACTCACCGGTTTGAACCCTGGCAATGGCAGCGTTCGCTGGGAAGTGCCGATCGCTTCGCCACGCGGCATCAACGACGTTGAGCGTCTGGTTGACTTGGTCGGCCCCGCCAGCCGCCTGAACAATGTCGTCTGCGTGCGAGCGTTTCAAGCCAGTGTCGGCTGCGTGAATGCCGAGCGTGGTGTCTTGCAGTGGACCAAGCCGGCAGATGGCAGCGTCGGCCTGGACGGCGACGAGCGCTTGGTCTTCGCGGTGGAGTCTGACGGCAAGGTCGTCACTTGGAAGCGGGCAGACGGCGAAAGCGGCTGGAGCAGCGAGAAATTGCGCTTTCGTGGTTTGACGGCGCCACGCGTCGTGGGACGTTCGATTGCCATCGGCGATGCCTCCGGTTTCGTGCATTTGTTGTCTCGTGAAGACGGTAGCTTGATGAACCGCCTGACGACCGACGGCTCAGCCATCGTCGCAACGCCCACCTTGGCTGGCGAGACGCTCTTGGTCGTCACCCGCGCTGGCACTATTTTCGGCTTTCAGCCCCAATAAACAGGCTCACCCAAAGAGCCCGTCCTGAGATTTTGATGAAACCTGTAATCGCCCTGGTGGGCCGCCCGAATGTGGGCAAATCGACTATTTTTAACCGCCTGACCAAATCGCGGGATGCGATTGTGGCCGACTTTGCCGGCCTCACGCGGGACCGCCACTATGGCAACGGCCAATTGGGGTCGCAGGAATACATCGTCATCGACACCGGCGGTTTTGAGCCTGACGCGGCTTCCGGCATCTACAAAGAAATGGCCAAGCAGACACGTCAAGCGGTGGCTGAAGCCGACGTTGTCATCTTCGTGGTCGATGCCCGTGCCGGCCTGAACGCCCAAGACTACGACATCGCCAAATACCTGCGCAAGTTGGGCATCCCCACGCTGCTGGCCGCCAACAAGGCCGAGGGCATGCAAGAGGGCGGTGTGCAACTGTCTGAGTTCTTTGAATTGGGCTTGGGCGAAGTGCTCGCGGTCTCGGCCTCACACGGCCAAGGCATGCGGATGCTGATCGACATGGCGCTGGAGCCGCTCAAGCTGCCAGACCCGGATCAGGACGCCGAACCCGAAGACCCAACCGTTATCAAACTCGCGGTTGCCGGCCGCCCGAACGTGGGCAAGTCCACGCTGATCAACACCTGGCTGGGTGAAGAGCGCCTAGTGGCTTTCGACATGCCGGGCACCACCCGCGACGCGATTTCTGTGCCTTTTGAGCGTGCCGGTCAAAAATTCGAATTGATTGACACCGCCGGTTTGCGCCGCAAAGGCAAGGTCTTTGAAGCGATCGAAAAATTCTCCGTCGTCAAGACATTGCAAGCCATCGAAAATTCAAATGTCGTGTTGTTGCTGCTTGACGCCACGCAAGGCGTGACAGACCAAGATGCGCACATCGCCGGCTACATCTTGGAGTCTGGTCGTGCCGTGGTCTTGGCCATCAACAAATGGGACGCGGTCGACAGCTACCAACGCGAAACACTGGAGCGCTCGATTGAAACGCGATTGGGTTTCTTGAAGTTTGCGGCGATCCACCGGATCTCCGCCATCAAGCGTCAAGGGCTGGCGCCCGTCTGGAAGTCCATCATCCAGGCCCACGCATCTGCCAATCGCAAAATGTCCACGCCAGTGCTCACGCGTTTGCTGCTGGAGGCCGTGCAGTTCCAGCAGCCGCAGCGTTCCGGCATGTTCCGCCCCAAGATGCGTTATGCGCACCAAGGCGGCATGAACCCACCCATCATCATCATTCACGGCAACTCTTTGGAGCACGTCAGTGAGTCTTACAAGCGTTATCTGGAAGGTCGATTCCGCAAGGAGTTCGACTTGGTCGGCACGCCGATGCGGATCCAAATGAAGACCTCGACAAATCCCTTCACGGACAAAGATTCGGACTAGGACTACAGGTCATCCCTGTAGTGCTGTGGTAAGGTTAAGAGTCCTAAACAACATCTCTAGAACACGGAGAATATCGTGAGCAATAACAACAACAACAAAGGTCAGCTGTTGCAGGACCCCTTCCTCAACACCTTGCGTCGTGAGCATGTGCCAGTGTCGATTTATCTCGTCAACGGCATCAAGCTGCAAGGCCAGATCGAATCTTTTGACCAGTACGTCGTGTTGCTGCGCAACACCGTCACGCAAATGGTCTACAAGCACGCCATCTCAACCATCGTCCCCGGACGTGCCGTTAACTTCTCTGCGGCCGAGTCCGAAGAGGGACCTGCAAGCTGAGTTCCGTGGACACCCGTCCTGCAGCGTCAACATCCGTCCTGCTTGTCGGGGTTGATTTTGGTCACGCGAATTTCGATGACAAGCTCGAAGAGCTAGGTCTTCTGGCGCAAACCGCTGGCATGCTGCCGGTTGCGCGCATGACCTGCAAACGAAAAGCGCCCGATGCGGCGCTTTTCGTCGGCACCGGCAAGGCCGAAGAAATCAAGATGACCGCCCTTGAACACGGCGCCACTGAAATCTTGTTTGACCAGTCGCTCAGCCCAGCCCAGCAGCGCAACCTTGAACGCACACTGGACATGCCTGTCAACGACAGGACTTTGCTGATCCTCGAGATTTTTGCGCAGCGTGCGCGCAGCCACGAGGGCAAATTGCAGGTCGAGTTGGCCAAGCTGCAATACCTGTCGACACGGCTGGTTCGGCGTTGGTCCCACCTCGAGCGACAAACCGGCGGTGCCGGTGTGCGCGGCGGCCCTGGCGAAAAACAAATCGAACTCGACAAACGCATGATCAGTGAATCGATCAAGCGCACCAAAGAGCGTCTGACCAAGGTCAATCGCCAGCGCCAGACACAGCGCAAGCAGCGCGACCGGCGCAACTCGTTCACGATTTCCTTGGTGGGTTACACCAACGCTGGCAAGACGACGCTCTTCAATGCGCTCGTCAAAGCCCGTGCCTACACCGCCGACCAGCTTTTTGCCACGCTCGACACGACCACGCGACAGTTGTACTTGGGTGATGCTGCGCGGTCGGTCTCGCTGTCTGACACCGTTGGTTTTATTCGCGACTTGCCGCATGGTTTGATCGATGCATTTCAGGCCACACTGCAAGAGGCGGCTGAGGCCGACTTGCTGTTGCATGTGGTCGATGGTTCAAACCCCGACTACTTGGAGCAAATCGAGCAGGTTCAGCGCGTGCTGGCTGAAATCGGTGCTGACCAAGTTCCGCAGCTTTTGGTTTTCAACAAGCTGGATGCCATTGAAAAAGACCGTTGGCCGCTCCAGATGAATGATGCGTTTGAGGTCAATGATCCAGTCTCCGAGACGGCCAGGTCTCTTGAGCGAGTTTTTGTGAGTGCCAAAACGGGTGAGGGGCTGCCTTTGTTGCGGCAGGTGCTCGCCAAGCATGCCGGCACCTTGCCGGTAGACGAAAGTCCCCATGCAGATGAGTCCGTTGCTTGATTAGGCACAATGTCAGAGTTATCCAAAACCAGAGAATTTGCCCCATGAATCTGAACCCTGTACTGCAGACGGTCACGGCCTTGCCCGCACGGCTGAAGCAGCGCGCGCTAGGCATGTTCAATTTGAACGATCCACGTTGGGGTCGTGAAGAAGACAAGACCCCCGCATCTTCTGACGAATCCAAACCAGCGGCAGGTCATGACGAGTCCGCGCCGGTCAACCCACCGCAGCGACCCAAACCTCAAGGGGCCAATCAGGGGCCGCCTGATCTGGACGAGTTGTGGCGCGACTTCAATCGCAAATTGGGCGGATTTTTTGGCGGCAACAAAGGTGGCGCCAACCGTCCGCAAGGCGGTTTCGGTGGCGGTGCTGGGGGCGGTGGAAATGCGGGCGGCCCAGGCGGCTTTCAGCCTGACATGAAGGCTGCCGGTGTGGGTGTTGGCCTGATCGGCGCAGTGGCTGTGTTGATCTGGTTGGGCACAGGGTTTTTCATCGTCCAAGAGGGTCAGCAGGCTGTCATCACCCAGTTCGGCAAATACAACTCAACCGTAGGCGCTGGTTTTAATTGGCGCTTACCGTACCCGGTGCAACGTCACGAAGTGGTCGTTGTCTCGCAGATTCGGTCGGTCGATGTCGGCCGTGACAGCATCATCAAGGCCACGGGCCTGCGTGAATCGGCTATGTTGACCGAGGACGAAAATATTGTCGAGATCAAGTTCGCTGTGCAGTACCGCTTGAGCGATGCGCGGGCTTTCCTTTTCGAAACGCGTGATCCTGCCGCCACGGTCGTTCAAGCGGCCGAAACAGCGGTCCGTGAAGTGGTCGGCAAAATGCGCATGGACTCGGCCTTGTCCGAGGAGCGCGACCAGATTGGCCCACGCGTTCGGGTTTTGATGCAGACCATTCTTGACCGCTACAAAGTCGGCGTTGAAGTGGTGGCGATCAACTTGCAACAAAGCGGTGTGCGTCCGCCTGAGCAGGTGCAAACTGCATTTGACGATGTGCTTCGGGCCGGCCAAGAACGCGAACGTGCCAAGAACGAAGCTGAAGCCTACGCGAATGACGTGATCCCGCGGGCTGTCGGTTCGGCTTCGCGTTTGAAAGAAGAGTCTGAGGCCTATAAGGCCAGGGTTGTGGCCCAGTCTCAAGGTGATGCGCAGCGTTTTCGTTCAGTGCTGACGGAGTACCAAAAAGCGCCGCAGGTCACCCGCGACCGGATGTACACCGACACCATGCAGCAGGTCTACACCAATGTGACCAAAGTGCTGGTTGATTCAAAGCAGGGCTCCAACCTCTTGTATTTGCCGCTGGACAAACTCATGCAAGCGGCTGGGCAGGGTGTCGCGCCCAAAACAGGGCCTGAGTCATCCAGTGCGGCGGTGTTGCCGCCGATGAGCTCGGTGCCACCGAACGCTGAGACACGCGCCCGTGAAACTTCACGTACTCGCTAAGGAATTATCGTGAATAGAGTTGGATTTATAGCATCTTCGTTGCTGGTGTTTCTGGCCTTGGCCAGCTCCATGCTGTTCGTCGTCGATCAACGGCAGTTCGGCGTGATCTACGCCCTTGGGCAAATCAAGGAAGTCATTCTGGAGCCAGGCCTGAACTACAAACTGCCGCCGCCATTTCAGAACGTCAGCTACATAGATCGGCGTCTGCTGACGCTGAACAGCACAGACGCTGAGCCCATGCTGACGGCTGAGAAGCAACGGGTGGTCATCGACTGGTACGTCAAATGGCGCATCAATGAGCCATCTGGGTACATCCGTAACGTCGGTCTTGATGAGCGTGCAGGTGCCAACCAATTGAACCGCGTGGTGCGTAACGCCTTTCAGGAAGCCATCAACAAGCGCACCGTGAAAGAGCTCTTGTCGACTCAGCGCGACACCTTGATGGCCGATGTCAAGTCTGAAGTGCTGAAGGTCGTGAGCGGTACGCAGCCATGGGGAATTGATGTCAACGACGTGCGCATCACGCGCATCGACTATGTTGAGTCCATCACCGAATCGGTTTACCGGCGGATGGAGGCTGAGCGCAAGCGGGTCGCCAACGAGTTGCGCTCCACTGGTGCGGCCGAAGGCGAGAAAATTCGCGCTGATGCTGATCGCCAAGTTGCTGTCACCGTCGCCAATGCCTACCGCGAAGCTCAGAAAGTCAAAGGCGAGGGCGATGCCCAAGCGACGGGTATTTATGGCGAGTCTTTCGGCCGTGACCCGCAGTTCGCCCAGTTTTATCGCAGCCTCGACGCCTACCGCGCCAGCTTCGACAAAAAGAGCGATGTCATGGTGATCGATCCATCGTCTGACTTTTTCAAGGCCATGCGCAGTTCAGGCACTGGGGCTGCACCTAAAAGATAAGACTCAGGCGACAGCTCCTTCGGGGGCTGTTTTTTGGTTTTAATCGCTGTTGAATGGCTGCTGAATGGCTGCTGGCGCAGCTTTTCCAGCACGCTCATCCCAAACCGGCACGAAGCACCGGTAAAATCCTGCTTTTACAGCTCATCTTAATTACGCATGCCCGCTTGGTCTTCATCATGGCAATTGCCGGATCAAATTGCCGACGTCCTCCCCTCAGAGGCGCGTCACATTGAAGAACTCCGTCGTCTTTTTCTAGACACAGCTCGCCGCTTCGGCTACGAGCTGGTCATGCCGCCGCTGCTCGAACACCTCGAGTCTTTGCTCACCGGCACCGGTGAAGCCCTCGATCTGCAAACCTTCAAACTGGTCGACCAGCTGTCTGGGCGCACGCTTGGTTTGCGCGCTGACACCACCCCTCAAGTGGCCCGCATCGACGCTCATTTGCTGAACCGCAGCGGCGTGGCTCGCCTTTGCTACTGCGGCCCTGTCTTGCACACACGTGCTGAGCGCCCGCACGCGACCCGCGAACCGTTGCAGTTGGGTGCTGAAATCTATGGCCACGCAGGTCTTGAGGCCGATCTCGAAATCCAGTTGCTGGCCCTCGAAGGCTTGACCGCAGCCGGCGTCGGATCGCTGTCGGTCGACATGGCCGACGTCCGCGTGGTCAGCAGCTTGCTGGCCGGTGCGACGATCAGTCCGGGTACTTTGGCGCAATTGCACGCCGCTTTGGCTGCCAAAGATGCCAGCGAGTTGGCCAGCTTGCTGGCTTCGCAACCGTCTATTTCGCAGCCTGCTGCCGCAGGCCTGAAGGCCTTGCTGCAACTTTACGGCGACGACAAAGTGTTGGCTGAAGCTGAAAAAGCGTTCAAGGCGGTTCCCGCTGCGGTCGCTGCCTTGCACGACATGCGCTGGTTGGCTTCGCATGTTGCCAGTTTTGGCGGTGCAGTCAAGGTCGGTTTTGACTTGGCTGACTTGCGTGGCTACGCTTATTACAGCGGCACGCGCTTTGCCATTTACGGGCAGGGTGCTGAACTGGCCCGTGGTGGTCGGTATGACGAAGTCGGTGCTATTTTCGGACGCCGACGTCCGGCGGCCGGCTTCAGTCTCGACTTGAAAGAACTCGTCAGTGTGTTGGCGCCACGGCCTTTGCGGGCCGCTGTTTGTGCGCCTTGGGGCGTTGAGGCCTCGCTGCGCCAAGCCATTGCCGGACTTCGTGCAGGCGGTGAAACCGTCGTTTGCGTGCTGCCTGGCCATGAGCATGAGATCAATGAATTCGATTGCGACCGCGAACTGGCCCAAGTGGCTGGTCAGTGGGTCGTGCAGCCATTGGGCAAGACTCTCGCCTGAGTCCGGCCGGCCGCTTTTTGCAACCCTTTACCAAGCAAGTACCAAGAATGACACATAAACAAGCCGCAGTCGCGGGACGCAACGTCGTGGTTGTCGGGACCCAGTGGGGTGACGAGGGCAAAGGCAAACTGGTCGACTGGCTGACCGAGATGTCACAGGGCGTGGTGCGCTTTCAGGGCGGCCACAACGCCGGCCACACGCTGGTTATCAACGGTGTCAAAACCGCCTTGCACCTGATCCCCAGCGGCATCATGCGGCCCGGCGTCAAGTGCTACATTGGCAACGGTGTGGTGTTGTCCGCGGCCAAGCTCTTTGAAGAAATCGAAGGTCTTGAAAAGGCGGGCGTTGAAGTCCGTTCCCGGCTACGCATCAGTGAGGCTTGCCCACTGATTTTGCCGTTCCACGCCGCGCTTGATATCGCCCGCGAAGCTGCCAAAGAACAAGCCGGCTTGGCCAAGATCGGCACCACTGGCCGTGGCATCGGCCCCGCCTACGAAGACAAAATTGCACGTCGTGCTTTGCGTGTGCAAGACCTGAAATACCCAGAGCGCTTTGCCACCAAACTGCGTGAGTTGCTGGACCTGCACAACTTCATTTTGACGGGTTACCTCAACGCGCCAGCGATTGATTTCGACACCGTCTACAACGAAGCCATGCGCCACGCTGAGCTTCTCAAACCCATGATGGCCGACGTCTCGCGCGAGCTCAATGACGCCCACCGCGACGGCGCTAACTTGCTATTCGAAGGCGCGCAAGGAACTTTGCTCGACGTCGATCACGGCACCTATCCCTTTGTCACTTCCAGCAACTGCGTGGCTGGCAATGCCGCTGCCGGTGCCGGCGTTGGCCCGGGCATGTTGCACTACATCCTCGGCATCACCAAGGCTTACTGCACCCGTGTTGGCGGTGGTCCGTTCCCGACAGAACTCGATTGGGAATTGCCGGGCACCGTGGGCTACCACCTCAGCACCGTGGGCGCTGAAAAAGGCGTGACCACCGGCCGCAGCCGCCGTTGCGGCTGGTTCGACGCAGCGCTGCTCAAGCGCTCGGCGCAGGTCAACGGTCTGTCGGGTTTGTGCATCACCAAGCTCGATGTGCTCGACGGCATTGAGACGCTGAAGCTGTGTACTGGCTACGAACTCGACGGTGCCATCACAGATATTTTGCCGATGGGTGCGGAAGACATTGCACGCTGCAATCCGATCTATGAAGACATGCCCGGCTGGAGTCAAAGCACGGTCGGCGTGACGGATTACGACGCCTTGCCGCCTGCCGCGCAACGCTATTTGCAACGCATTGAAGAAGTCACCGGCGTGCCGATTCACATGGTCTCGACCAGTCCAGACCGCGACCACACGATCTTGCTGCGCAACCCTTACGCGGCTTGATCGCTGCTTGATTTCAGACTTGCGTAGACCCTTCGGTTATCTTGAAACTGCTCTTTTGATTGGAAGTCCTTCATGTTGACTGAAGACGGCAAACACCTGTACGTGAGTTACGACGAGTACCACAACCTGATCGAAAAACTGGCGATCAAGATTCACCAGTCGGATTGGCAGTTCGACACCATCTTGTGTCTGGCGCGCGGCGGCATGCGTCCCGGCGACATCCTCTCGCGTATTTTTGACAAACCCTTGGCCATCATGTCAACCAGCTCTTACCGCGCTGATTCGGGCATGGTGCAGGGCAATCTGGACATCGCGCGTTTCATCACCACGCCCAAGGGCGAGATCGCTGGCAAGGTCTTGCTGGTCGATGACTTGGCTGACACCGGCCACACCTTGAACGCAGTGATTCATCAGCTGCGCAACAACTACAAGCCCATCACCGAACTGCGCAGCGCGGTCATCTGGACCAAAGGCGTGTCGACTTTTCAACCCGATTATTCGGTTGAGGCTTTGCCGACCAACCCGTGGATTCACCAACCCTTCGAAGGCTACGATGCCTTGCGTCCGGCGCACTTGATGGAAAAGTGGAAAGTCTGAGGGACTGAGAGAGCGTCAAGCTCAACAAGCTCACAAGGTCTGTAACATGCTGACATGCAAGACCTTTCCACTCAGCTGATTCACCATCCCTATCAGGCGCCGGCTGGCTTTGCCAGCGTCAATGTGCCGGTGCACCGTGCCTCGACGGTGATTTTTTCCAGCGTCGCGGCACTGCGCCAGCGTGACTGGAAACACAAAAACGGCTACACCTACGGGCTTCATGGCACGCCCACCACTTTCACCCTTGAAGAACGCATCGCCACTCTAGATGGCGGACGTTTTTGTACCTTGGTGCCCAGCGGATTGGCCGCCGTGGCACTCGTCAACATGGCTTTTTTACAAGCCGGTGACGAGCTGCTGATCCCCGACAACGCTTATGGTCCGAACAAGACGCTGGCCGAGCACGAGATGCAAGCTTGGGGTATCAGCCACCGCTATTACGACCCGATGAATCCGGCCGACCTGCCCGAAAAAATAACGCCCAAAACCCGTTTGGTCTGGCTCGAAGCGCCGGGTTCCATCACGCTTGAATTCCCCGACCTGCCGGCGTTGATCGCGGTCATCAAGGCGCAAGCTTTGACGCACCCGAAAGGCATCGTCAGCGTCTTGGACAACACCTGGGGCGCCGGTTTGGCTTTCAATGCTTTTGCATTGGGTGTCGATGTCTCCGTACAAGCCTTGACCAAATACCCCAGCGGCGGTGCCGATGTGTTGATGGGATCGGTCGTCACGCAAGAAGAGGCGCTGCATCAGCAAGTTCACTTTTGCAATATGCGCGTCGGCTACGGCGTGGCTGGTAACGACGTTGAAGCCGTGCTGCGCGGTCTGCCCAGCATGACGCTGCGCTACCGGGCGCAAGACGCGTCTACGCGCGCTTTGTCGGTGTGGATGCAAACGCAAGCCGCCGTCGCCGAAGTTCGCCACCCGGCCTTGCCAGGCTCACCGGGTCATGCCGCGTGGCTGCGCGACTGCAGTGGTGCTGCCTGCCTGTTCAGCGTGATCTTTAAGCCCCAGATCAGCCAAGCGCAAATTGACCTGTTTTGCGACAGCCTGCAGTTATTCAAACTAGGCTACAGCTGGGCCGGTCCGATGAGCCTGTGCGTGCCCTACGACATCCAAAGCATGCGCACGCAAGCCTGGCCGTACCAGGGCGGATTGGTGCGTTTTTCAGTCGGGCTGGAGTCTGTCGCTGACCTGCAGGCCGACCTGACGCAAGCGCTTGCAAAGATCGTCGCGTGATGCAGTACAGTACAGGCTATTCATATTGAAAGCAGTCTGTGGCAACACCTAATTATTCCTACGAAAAGCGCCAAAAAGAACTCGCTAAAAAACGCAAAAAAGAAGACAAGCTGAAGCGCAAAGCCGAAGGCAAGCCTGAGGACGGTGACGAGGATGGAACTGAAGGCGAAAACGGCGCTGTTGATGGCAGTGTCGAAGGCGCACCAGAGACGCCGCCGGCCGGTACACCAGGCTGAGATCAACGCTCAGCAAGGTCGTTTCTTCGAAAAAAAACTGCAGGGCTTTGCGGCCACTGCAGTTTTTTTTCGTCTTCCGTCGTGTCGTTCGCTAGGTTGATTTGACTTTTTACGCCGCCAGCAAAGTGCTGGCCAAAGCTTGCATGGCCTGCACGCTGTGGTCTGTTGGCGTGAGGCGTTTGGCTGAACCGTAGTATTCAAAGTTGCGCTGCATCGATTGCAGGTAAACCGGGTCATAGTGCTTGGTCAGCAACTCGTGCACCACGCCGGCCACGTCACCGCTGCGGGCGCGGGCCTGCCAGTCAGCCACCACGGCTTTGCCGCGCGCTTCGGTCAGGGCATCTAAGCGGTCGCAGAAAAACTCAATGTCGCGCACAAAGAAATCGTAGTCTTGCAGCAGCAACTTGACGCGCTCTTCTTCGTTCAGATACAGGTGCAAACAAGGGCTGCGCCGCATGACGGCAATCAGGCTCTCGGGTACCACCACGTTGCCTACTTTTTTGCTCTCGCTTTCGATGTACACCGGCTTGGCCGGGTCAAACGCTTGCAGCGCCGTCCAGACCCGGGTGTCAAAGGCTTTTTGCGTTGGTTGCGCTTGGCCAGGGATCAGCCCCAGCACCGAGCTGCGGTGATTGGCCAGCGCTTCCAAGTCAAGCACTTGCGCTCCTTGTTCGGCCAGCGCTTGCAAAAATCGGGTTTTGCCTGAACCCGTGGTGCCGCAGACGACCTCGTAGTGAAAGCGCGCCGACAGTTGCGGCAGGTCTGCCACCAGTGCAGCCCGAAAGGCCTTGTAACCACCTTCGACCAAGCGCACCTTGAAGCCGATCTGGTCGAGGATGAGGGCCAGCGAGCCGCTGCGTTTGCCGCCGCGCCAGCAATACACCAGCGGTTGCCATTCTTTTGGTTTGTCGAGCAACTCGCGCTCAATGTGGCTGGCGACGTTGCGCGCCACCATGGCCGCGCCTTGCTTCTTCGCTTCAAAGGCGTTGATCTGCTTGTACTGTGTGCCCACAATCTTGCGCTCGGCATCATTCAGGCTGGGCCAGTTGACGGCGCCGGGCAGGTGGTCTTCGGCATACTCGCCTTCGCTGCGGGCATCGATGATGGCGGAAAAGCCGCCCAGCCGGGTCAGTGCTTGCTCGGCGGAGATCAGTTGCACGGTCACTTGAAAAGCTTCCTCAGTTCAGGCCAGACGTTGGCCAGGATGATCGGGTGCGCGGCTTCGTTCGGATGAATCCGGTCGCGCTGAAAAAGCGGGCTGGGGTCAGGGATGTCCGCCACGCCGGTGAGCAAAAAGGGCACCAGCCCAGATTGAGTGGCCTTGGCGACTTGGGGAAACAGACCCGCAAAAGTCTTGCTGTAGGCGGCACCGTAATTCGGCGGCACCTGCATGCCAACCAGCAACACGCGGGCTTTGGTTTTTTGTGCGGCGCGCGTCATGGCCAGCAGGTTCTGCCTAGTGCCATCCAGCGCCAAACCGCGCAGGGCGTCGTTGGCGCCCAACTCGATGATCACGATGCTCGGTTGGTGCTGGCTCAGCAGTGCCGCCAAGCGCGCGCGGCCACCGGCCGTGGTGTCGCCGCTGATGCTTGCGTTGACGACGGTCACTGCCGGCTTCTCAGCCCGCAGCTTGTCTTCCAGCAAGGCGACCCAGCCACTGCCGCGCTTGAGGCCGTATTCGGCGCTCAGGGAATCGCCGACCACCAGCACTGTGTCAGTGCCGCTGCGGGCCGCTGGAGACTGCGCCTGACTCAGCATGGGCAGGGCGAGCAAAACGGTCAGCAGCAAGAACAACATGCCTTGCGAGAGCAGGGCGCGATGTATCAAATTAGCCCATGGCATTCCGCACGTTTGCAAAGGCTTTGCGGCGGTAGCTGTGGCTGAAGAGCCGCGCTTGTTAAAGTCACTGCGTGCGCGAAGATTGTTGAGCGTTGTGTTTATTGAAAAGGCTGTCATGTCCGAAACGAATCCTGTTGAGCGTCCCGAGGCCGCACCGGTTGCCATTATCTCCGTCGAGCATGTTTTCAAATCTGTCACTGACTCGACGGGTACTCTGACCATTTTGCGCGATATTGATTTCTCCTTGGCGGCCAAGGAAACTGCCGCCATCGTTGGGGCTTCTGGTTCTGGCAAAAGCACCTTGTTGTCGATCATCGCCGGCTTAGACACGCCCACCACAGGCACCGTGCGCCTGGCCGGGCAGGATATTTTTGCCATCAATGAAGACGACCGCGCAGCCTTGCGTGCGCAAAAAGTTGGCTTTGTGTTTCAGAGCTTCCAGTTGATGGCCAACCTCACAGCCCTCGAAAATGTCATGCTGCCGCTGGAGTTGTCCGGCACGCGCGGGGCGCGGGCGATGGCCACCGAGATGCTGGGTCGGGTTGGGCTCGGTCAGCGGCTCGGGCACTACCCGAAGGTGCTGTCGGGCGGCGAGCAACAACGCGTGGCGCTGGCCCGTGCTTTCGTCGTGCAGCCTGCCGTGCTGTTGGCCGATGAGCCGACCGGCAGCTTGGACTTCGCCACGGGCGAGACCGTCATGAAGCTGATGTTCGAACTCAACCAAGAGTTGGGAACCACATTGGTACTGGTGACGCATGACCAAGCCATTGCCGCGCAGTGTCAGCGCAAGATCACGATTGAGGCTGGCCAAGTGGTGTTGACTAGCCCGTGACAGAGCCTGAGATAATCGGGCATGTCTTCTCCTCCTAAAGTTCTTTTTGGCTTTCATGCCCTTGGCGTGCGCATCAAAACCGCGCCGCAATCGGTCATTGAAGTTTTTTACGATGTCTCCCGCCGTGATGCGCGCATGCGTCAGTTCACCGACCGTGCCCGTGAGGCCGGTATCCGGCTGATCGAATCCGACGGCTTGCGCTTGGCCAAAATGGCCGGCAGCCATGGCCATCAGGGCGTGGTCGGTCGTGTCCATGCCTTGGCTGTGATCACCTCGCTGGACGAATTACTGGAACAACTCGAAGCCAGCGGTGTTGAATCGCCGTTGATCTTGGTGCTCGACGGCGTCACCGACCCGCACAACCTCGGCGCCTGTTTGCGCGTGGCCGACGGCGCGGGTGCTCACGCCGTGATTGCCCCCAAAGACCATGCCGCCGGGATCAATGCCACGGTGTCCAAGGTCGCCAGCGGTGCCGCCGAAACCATGCCTTACTTCATGGTGACGAACCTGGCGCGCACCTTGGGTGAGCTCAAGGAGCGCAACATCTGGTGCATTGGCACCAGCGACGATGCGCCTAAAACCATTTATGACGTCGACCTCAAAGGTCCGGTGGCCTTGGTGCTGGGGGCTGAAGGTGAGGGCATGCGCCAACTCACCCGCAAGACCTGCGACGAACTCGTCAGCATTCCGATGCACGGCGCG
>Ga0208916_10000581_pt1 | contig 16944 bp, 15 predicted proteins | sample DEB19_08_DNA_5_FD_184523 | JGI IMG/M metagenome (GOLD analysis project Ga0208916, IMG submission 184523) | Aqueous microbial communities from the Delaware River and Bay under freshwater to marine salinity gradient to study organic matter... | ecosystem: Environmental > Aquatic > Marine >... | reverse complement strand
CGCCTTAAAGAAAGCGTTACTAACATTTTCCGAGAAGCAATCAAGATTAGTTACATATGACACTAGCGATGAAGATGATGCGAGTGTGGGTATTCAATTAGGTTGTGAGGGGATCATTCAAGTGTTATTTGAATACATTAATGAAGCAGACCTGCTTAACCCAATCGAACTTTTAAGAAAAGCAATTTCAAAAAGACAATCTGTTGCTATTGTAACTTTATTTGATTTAACAGATAAAAAAAATAATCAAATTGGCACTTGTTTAATGCAAGAACAAGATGGTCAAATTACTTCAACAGCTGCTGCCGACCATTTTGATGAAATAATTACATCATCTGTAAAAGAGGTTTTTGCAAATGCCGCATCTTCCTTTAAAACCTACACACAACAAGCTATTACAACTAATATATTTGTTGAATTTATAGTACCTGCAATTTCCTTGGTAGTAGTAGGTGCGGGCAATGACGCGGTTCCAATGATGCAAATAGCAAGTATTTTAGGCTGGGAGGTAAAAGTGGTTGACGGACGTAACACACATGCCAAAGTGGATCGATTTATTAATGCATGTCAGGTATTAGTTAGTAAGCCCGAAAATGTATTAGATCAAATTGCCATTGACAATAGAACCTGCTTTGTTTTAATGACACATAATTACAAATATGATTTACAAATGCTAAAAGCATTATTAAATACGTCAGTGCCTTATATTGGTGTACTAGGACCCAAGAAGAAATTACAGAAAATGCTAGAGGAGCTTAAGGAGTCGGGGTTCATAATTACGGAGACAATGTTGTCAAGAATATATGGTCCCACAGGTTTAGACATAGGAGCAGAGACTGCTGAAGAAATTGCTTCTAGTATTATTGCAGAAATCCAAGCAGCATTTAACGGGAAAAATGGGAATATGTTAAAATGGAAGCAAGACCTAATTCATAGTTAATGCAGACTCCAAACCAATATTCAATTCATAATTGTGAAATGCTAATCATTGCTGCTGGTCAGAGTAAAAGATTGGGTAAGCCTAAGCAATTGTTGGCGTTTGAAGGCAAGTCGCTAATTAATAGACTAATTGAAACAAGTAAACGTGCTGGTACATATCCTATTACGCTAGTATTGGGTGCGAATTCAGATAAAATCACAGCACAATTAGAGGACGAACACTTGACCGTTGTGATAAATGAGCAATGGGAGGAAGGCATGGCTAGTTCCATTAGGACGGGTGTTAAAAGCATGATACAGGCAAGTCCAAATATAGACGGCATCATGATATTGGTTTGTGACCAGCCATTCATAAATGCCGAAAGTATAAATGGACTAATTGCTTCGCAATTGTCTACAGGAAAGCCTATTGCAGCTTGCTATTATGCAAATGTATCGGGCACGCCAGCTTTATTTCATAAAAGTATTTTCCCTGAATTACTAGCATTAAAAGGAGATATAGGAGCAAAAAAAATAATTAAGAATAAGGAGGAAGAAGTTACTAAATTGCATTTTGAGAAAGGTGTATTAGACATAGATACAGAAGCAGATTATAAACAATTACTTAAGGAGGAAAACAAATAATGATTGTAGATAAATTTAATAGAGTCCATGATTACCTCCGTATTTCGTTAACGGACAATTGTGATTTAAGATGCTTTTATTGCATGCCCGAAGAGGAGTATCAGTTTACTGCGCCTAGCAAATTAATGCAAGCCGAAGAGATTGAGTCTATTACTAAATTATTTGTACAAGAAGGTGTAAATAAGATAAGATTAACTGGTGGAGAGCCTTTAGTTAGAAAGGACTTTGCAGACATATTAGCGCGTTTGGCTAAATTGAATATTGAATTAACTATGACTACCAATGGAACTCGATTACATGAGTTCGTGGACGCAATTAAGAACTCAGGTATTAAATCATTGAATATTAGCTTGGATACTTTGCAAAAGGATCGCTATATATTAATGACTAAACGTGATAAGCAAGAGCAAGTGATGCGCAATATTCAATTAATGTTGGAAAATGGCATTGGCGTAAAAGTGAATGTGGTGGCAATGAAGGGAGTGAATGACGAAGAAATTAACGATTTTATTAGATGGACAAAAGACACGCCAGTTCATATTCGTTTTATTGAGTTCATGCCTTTTGACAGAAACAAATGGAATATGGATAAGGTAATTACACTTCAGGAAATACTAGAAAAAGTAAAAAGTGAATTTGAAGTGGAGTCATTGGATAGATTACCACACGAAACTGCAAAAAAATTTAGCGTCCCAGGACATAAAGGAACATTTGCTGTAATTAGTACTATGAGTGCTCCTTTTTGCGGTGATTGTAATAGAATGAGATTAACTGCCGACGGAAAAATGAAAAATTGTTTATTCTCTCAGTCGGAAACGGACATATTAGGTGCATTCAGAAACGGGGACAATATTATCCCACTTATTCATCAAAATATAGGGGACAAGAAACAAGCATTAGGAGGGCAATTCACTACCGATATGGAAAAGATAGAAACCGGCTCCCTGCATAATAGGACAATGATAAGTATTGGAGGTTAATTCCTTCAATTAAAGCAAAATTATATAAAGGCATCATTAGCAATATGATAAGTGTAAACACTGCAAAAGAATTAATTCACGCTCAGGTATATCCGCTTTCGTCTGTGGTAAAACCAATAGACGATGCTGTTGGTTTTGTACTAACAGAGGATATTCTTTCTCCTATAAATGTGCCAGCCTTTGTGCAATCTTCCATGGATGGATATGCTTTTTCATTTGATGGGATTCAATCCAACAGTTCATTAACAATCACAGCTATTGTTCAAGCAGGGGATGCTAAAAAACACAAAATATTACCTACAGAAGCGGTAAGGATATTTACAGGAGCACCACTGCCAGAAGGGGCTGATACTGTGTTGATGCAGGAGAAAGCCAAAGTGGACGGGAATAATTTAATCCTAGCAGATATTGATTTAAAAAAAGGAACTAATGCACGCTCTATTGGTGCTGATATTAATAAAGGTGCGATAGCGTTAAGTAAAGGAACTTTGTTAAGCCCTGCTGCAATTGGATTTTTAGCAAGCATTGGAATTGTAAAAGTGGAAGTAATCAATAAGCCAAGTATTAATATTATTCTAACAGGAAATGAGCTACAAGATATTGGGCAGGAATTAGATTTTGGACAAATTTACGAGTCAAATTCTCATACGCTGCTGGCGGCATTAAAGCAGCTAGGCATTGTTAATGTAAATGTTGAAAAAGTAATAGATTCATTAGCAGCTATTACAAAGTCAATTCATAATTCATTGGAAAATTATGATTTGACTTTAATGACTGGAGGGGTAAGTGTGGGTGATTATGATTTTGTTTTAGAAGCAACTAAGGCGAATCAGGTTACACAAATATTCCATAAGATTAAACAGAAACCAGGGAAGCCTTTGTTCTTAGGGAAAAAAGAAAATAAAATTATTTGCGGATTGCCTGGTAATCCAGCTTCGGTATTGTCTTGTTTTTATAATTATGTGACTTTGATATTGGATCAACTTTCAGGAACGCAAACTGTATTGTTGAATAAGCAGGCTTTATTGACAAATGCTTATAAGAAGCCCACTGGCCTTACTCATTTTTTAAAGGGTCTTTATGATGCAACAAATAACAAAGTAACTATTTTAGACGGTCAAGAGTCTTTTAAAATGAATTCGTTTGCTTTAGCCAATTGCTTTATTGAACTGCCAGAAACAGTTTCAGACGTGAATATAAATGACGAAGTTTTAATTCATTTATTTCCTAGATAAATTATAATACATGACCACTACTTTTTTTATACTCTTATTTATTGTAGCACTATTATACGCTTCCGTTGGACATGGAGGTGCTAGCGGCTATTTGGCCTTGATGGCAATTTATGGATTCGCTCCAGAAATAATGAAACCAACGGCTTTAATTTTAAATTTATTTGTATCACTAACATCATTTTTACTTTTCTTAAAAGGAGGACATTTTAAATGGAAATTATTCCTGCCTTTTGCAATAGCTTCCATACCATTCTCTTTTTTAGGAGGTACTATTTCTTTAGACGCGCATATTTATAAAAAAGTGCTGGGGGTATTATTGCTTTTCCCTGTATTAAGGTTTTTTATATTTCCTAATACAGCCGAGAAAGACATGAAAACATCAAGTATTGCTATTTCCTTATTGGTAGGGGCGGTAATTGGATTTTTATCTGGACTCATTGGGATTGGGGGCGGTATATTGCTTTCGCCAATTTTATTGCTGTTGAATTGGACGAATCAAAAACAAACAGCGGCTATTAGTGCCTTATTTATTTTCGTTAATTCTGTATCAGGCTTGGCAGGTCAATTATCACATGGCATTAAAATTGAACCACGAATGTTTAGCTTTGTAGCCATTGCATTTGTAGGCGGATTATTGGGTGCTTGGCTAGGGTCCTTAAAGTTTAACCAACAAATTTTAAAATATACATTAGCAGTAGTCTTATTAATGGCGTCTGTTAAATTAATTTTAACCTAGTTATATGAGCGTAGAAATATTATTTTTTGGTCAATTAACGGATAAAACTGGTTGCGCCACTTTAAATATGGACAATCCTGGAACTATTGCAGTATTGAAAAGTGAATTGTTTGAAAAGTTTCCTTCCCTGAAAGAAGCAAAGTTCACTATTGCATTAAATAATAAGTTAGCACTTGAAAATGAATTGATTGTTGAAAATGCTAAAATTGCTTTAATGCCTCCCTTTTCTGGAGGATAGTTATTAAAAGAAACATGAAAGAATTTATTTTAAGATATCAAAGACAAATCACACTGCAAGGGTTTGGCATAGAAGCACAAGAAAAGCTTTCAAAAGCTAAAGTATTGGTGATTGGTGCCGGTGGTTTAGGTTGTCCTATTTTACAATATTTAGTTGCCGCAGGTGTTGGAAAGGTGGGTATTGTTGACAATGATATTATCTCACTTCCCAATTTAAATAGACAAGTACTTTTTGGGCAGGCGGATCTGGGTAAGTATAAAGTGGCTATAGCTGCCGAAAAAATGCAAGCATTGAATAATTTGGTTCAAATTATTCCTTATCAACAACGTTGTGATCAAGATTTTGCAATTGAACATTTTCCATTATATGATATTATAGTGGATGCTACAGATAATTTTGCAAGTAGGTATTTAATTAATGATGCTGCTGTGTTACTAAATAAACCTTTAGTTTTTGGTGCAGTTTCTATGTATGAAGGACAAGTTGCGGTTTTTAATATCTCCAAGGAAGGGCTATCGCTTAATTATAGAGACCTATTCCCGGAACCGCCTAAAAATGATGAAGTATTGAGTTGTGCGGAGGGTGGCATATTAGGTGTCTTGCCTGGTTTGATTGGGGTAATGCAAGCAACGGAAGTGATAAAAATTATCTCAGGTATTGGGGAGACATTGACGAATGAATTACTAACTTACAATGCTTTAACACAAAGTATTTTTAAAATGCAATTGGTTAAGAATCCGGCAGCGGCACAATTAGCTCCAGCAAGTTTGGAGGCGTTTAAACAATTAAACTATGAATGGCTATGCAATTAAAAAATATATTTATGGAGGGCGCAATACCTGCTAGCTTTATTGCAGACAGTATTGCAAAACATGCTACTAAAACAGAGATTGGAGGGCACAATATATTCTTAGGTCAGGTAAGAGCGGATGACATTGATGGAAAAATAGTTAAAGCCATTGATTATACCAGTCATATTGATATGGCATTGGAAAAAATGCACGAAATTAGAGAAGCAATTTTTGCTAAATATGAAATTACCTGTATGCATGTTCATCATAGCTTAGGTATAGTGAAGGCGGGTGAATTATGTTTGTTTGTATTCACTTCTTCTAAGCATCGTAAAATTGCTATAGATGCTTGCACAGAATGCGTGGAAAGAATTAAATCAGAATTGCCAGTATGGGGGAAAGAAATATTTGAAGGAGACGAATATCAGTGGAAAGTAAATAAATAAAATCATGGTAAACATTACGCATAAATCATCAACATTAAGAATTGCTATTGCTTCGGGCATTGTAAAAGTGTCTAAGCAAGAAACTATTGAAGCAATACAAAATAGATTAGTGCCCAAAGGCGATGTTTTTGAATTTAGTAGGGCTGCAGGATTATTGGCTTGTAAAAAAACTTACGAAGTGGTTCCCGACTGTCATCCTTTACCAATTGAGTTTACTTCTATCAAACATGAAATAAATGGGTTAGAGATAAAAATCATGGTAGAAGTACATACTGTATATAAAACAGGCGTGGAAGTAGAGGCAATGCATGGGGTAATGATAACTGCATTAACTATGTATGACATGCTAAAACCAATTGACAAACAAGTTGAGATATTGAATGTAAAATTAGAAGAAAAAAAAGGAGGCAAGACAGACATTAAATATGCTTATCCTGAAAGTTTAAAAGTAGCTGTTATTACATGTAGTGATTCTATTAGCAACGGCATTGGGATGGATAGGAGTGGAGAAATTGTGGTAGAGAATTTAAAAACGCATCATTTGACGGTTGCCAATAAAAAAGTAATTGCTGACGATTTTGAAACCATTCAAAATGAAGCCAAGCAATTAGTAAGTGAGGGTTACCAGCTAATATTATTCACAGGAGGTACAGGCTTATCACCTAGAGACGTCACACCAGACGCAATTAGACCTTTAATTGAAAGAGACGTTCCAGGAGTTATGGAAGCAGCGCGTGATTATGGTCAACAAAGAACACCTTATGCTATGTTAAGTAGAGGTATTGCTGGTTTTGTTGGTGATAGTTTGATTATTACCTTACCTGGTTCTCCTAAAGGGGCAGAAGAAAGTATGCAAGCTATCTTCCCTTATATTTTACATGTGTTTCGAGTGAAAGAAGGGGTGAAACATAATTAAAACTGGTCTTAATAGTTATACCTTTGTAAAAATTTAAACATAATTATCATGTCAACTTCTAGTATAAAAGCGTTTGGTACACAATCTCCAAAAGATGAATTAAAAGAAATTAATATTCAACGCAGAGAAGTTACTGCCAACGATATTGAAATTGAAGTTTTGTATTGCGGTGTTTGTCATTCAGATTTACACACGGCAAGAAACGATTGGGGCGGCACTGTTTATCCTGCAGTTCCTGGTCATGAAATTGTGGGTAAAGTAACTAAAGTTGGAACTGGTGTAACTAAATTAAAAGTAGGTGATCACGCTGCAGTAGGTTGTTTAGTAGATTCTTGCAGAACCTGTGCTAGTTGCAAGGAAGACTTAGAGCAGTATTGTTTAAATGGATTTACTGGTACTTATAATGGCCCAGACAAGCATTTAGGAGGTCAAACCTATGGTGGATATTCTGAGAAAGTAGTGGTAGACGAACACTTTGTTTTAAAAATACCTTCTAATTTAGATTTAGCTGCAACAGCACCTTTGCTTTGCGCAGGTATCACTACCTGGTCTCCACTAAAGCATTGGAAAGTTGGTAAAGGATCTAAGGTAGCTGTTATTGGTTTGGGTGGGTTAGGTCATATGGCTATTAAACTTGCAAAAGGATTAGGTGCGGAAGTTACTTTGTTTTCAAGATCAGAATCTAAAATAAAAGATGCAATTGAATTAGGCGCAGACGCGGTAGTGATTTCAACTAATGATACTCAAATGGCTGCTGTGAAAGGTAAATTTGATGTTATTATTGACACAGTGCCTTATGTGCATGACGTTAATCCATATATTACTACATTAAACGTAAGTGGTACTTTGGTATTGGTAGGTTACTTAGGCGGATTAGAACCAATATTAAATACAGTGCCAATGATTTTAGGAAGAAAGTCTGTTGCAGGTTCACTTATTGGCGGTATTGCCGAAACGCAAGAAATGCTTGACTTCTGCGGCGAACACAATATTGTTTCTGATATTGAAATAATTAAAATGCAAGAGATTAACGAAGCGTACGAAAGAATGTTGAAGAGTGATGTTCGTTACCGTTTCGTAATTGATATGTCTTCTTTAAAGTAAAGAATTATCTTTTACAAGGAGTAAATTGAACTAGCCTATCTTAACAGATGTCATAGTTAAAGACCCTCCAACAGGCTTGTCATTGAAAAATGAAATAGGTTCATTTTTTCCTTGCAGTCCTAAAGTATATAATAATGGCAAATAGTGTTCTGGTGTTGGAATTGCCAACATAGCTTCTTTACCCAACTGTTCATAATGAATTAATGGTTGATGGTCGTTGTGCAATATCAAATCTTTGAATGTTTGATTCATGTGCAGTGCCCAATCGTATCCATATGCAGGTCCGTCTAATTTATCCCAGGCAACCATTCTTAAATTGTGTACCATATTGCCACTACCTATTATCAACACCCCTTTTTTACGCAATTGGTATAATTCTTTAGCTAATTCATAATGAAATGCCGGTCCCTTTGTGTAGTCAATACTTAATTGCAAAACAGGGATATTGGCAAGTGGGTACATATGTCTTATTATACTCCAAGTTCCATGGTCTAAGCCCCAATCATGATCCAATTCCACGTGCGTAGAATGTATTAAGGAGGCCGTTTCTTTTGCTAGGGCTGGGTTGCCTGGTGCAGGGTATTGCACTTGAAATAATGCTTCTGGGAAACCACCGAAATCATGAATGGTTTTAGGAAAATCCATAGCGGTTATACTAGTTCCTTTTGTAAACCAATGTGCAGAAATGACTAATACTGCTTTAGGTGTTGGGATGTCTTTTGCTATTGCAGTCCATCTTTTGCTAAATTCATTATCCTCAATTCCATTCATTGGTGAGCCATGCCCTATAAATAAGACAGGCATTAAATAGTTTTGTTCTGGTAATGTGTCGGTGAAGCTTTTAAATGCGCCTAATGTATTTATGTCACTCATAAGAAATAGAGGTTTAATTTTTCGAAAGTAGTACAATTAACTTCTGTTTTTAATTTTAACTAGTAAGTCTTATTGTGAGTTATATTTTTTTCTTAAACTGATATAAATAAGGAGCTTTGTTTTGGGCGCCTGTGAATTTCTTTTCAAGACGAGTTAAAACGTTTAAATCAAGCATTTTCTTTTGAAAATTGTTATTAGAGAAAGTTCTTTCAAAGACAGCTTCATATAATTCTTGAAGTTCTTTCATAGTAAATGTATCAGGTAGAAGATTAAAGCCAATAAGCTTTTGATCAAAATTTTGTCTAAGGGCGTTCAGTGCTTCTAATGTTATCTCAGCATGATCGTGCATCATTTTTGGAATATCTTTAATGCTTCTCCATTCAATAAATTCATCAAAATCTCCAGCTCGTGGTTGCACTTTATTAATATCTACTAGGGCATAGTAGCCAATACATATAAAACGGCTAGTCATCCATTCTGTAACTTTTGCTGTAAATATTTTTGGATCAAATTTGTGAAATTCTTGTTTTAATGTTTTTTTTAAGCTGCTTTTTACAATTCTGTCTTTATCTCCAAATACTTTAAATTGTTCTAAATAAATTTGTTTCAAACTTGTTTTTTCATTTAGGATTCTACTTGCTGCTTTTTCGATGCTTTCGGTTTTTTTAATATAGCCTCCTGGCAAGTTCCAGCTACTCTTCCCAAATTTAGATTTGGCAATTAAAATCTTCAATTCTTTATCCTGATATCCAAATATGACGCAGTCAATGGATAAGTTAGGTAGGTATTGTTCAATATCAAAGTCCTTCATAGTTGCTTGTTTTTTCACTTATTCCCTTTGCAAAACTAAGATAATTATAGTCGCTCAGGCCAATTCTCAGGTATAATATGCTCAAAAAATGTTTTATTATCTTTTTTATAGATAATAAAAATAAAATATTATATTTGGTTTAACGATTAAAATCTTACCTATGAAAAAAGTAAATCAATTACCTTTTACCTCATCTTTTCTCAAGCTAATTTGCTCCACTATTTTATTTTTACAATGCTCTGCAAACCTTAATGCAGCTTACATTTCAGACACAACCAGTTATATTCAAACTATTGAAATTGGAACCGGTAAAATTGACACCATTAAGTCTATTAATGCTCATTTTGAAGCTCCAAACTGGCATCCTGACAATTACCTTGTTGTAAATAGTTATGGTAAACTATATAGTCTAGGACTTGCTTCCAAGCAAATTGTGGAGATCAAAACTGGTTTTGCAACTTCTTGTAATAACGACCATGGAATTTCACCAGACAAGAAATGGCTTGTGGTAAGTCATAATGATACAACCGACCCTTCCCCTAAAGCATATAAGTCCGCTATTTATATTCTTCCAATAAAAGGGGGAACGCCGAGACGTGTAACTTCGGAAGTAATGTCCTTTTGGCATGGCTGGACACCAGACGGTAAAACCTTGGCATATTGTGCTGAGCGCAATGGGAACTATGATATTTATTCTATTGGTATTCAAGGTGGTAAGGAAACAAGATTAACAAGTTCAGAGGGATTAGATGATGGTCCTGATTACGCTCCAGACGGTAAGTATATCTATTTTAATTCTTATCGTACTGGGCATATGCAAATTTGGAGAATGCTAGCAAATGGTATGAATCCTGAACAATTAACATTTGATGAAAATTCAAATTGGTTTGCACATCCTTCTCCAGATAACAAATGGATTGTTTATATTGCTTATGCTTCAGACGAGAAGCAAAGTCATTTATTTGGGAAAAATGTAAAACTTCGATTAATGAATACGCAGACCAAAGAGATCAAAGACCTTACACCGATATTTTATGGAGGACAAGGGACTATCAATGTTCCTTCTTGGAGCCCCGATAGTAAAAAAATTGCTTTTGTTAGTTACTCAGTTAAATAATTCATAAACACTAAAATTTAATTTCATGAAAAATGATAATTCAAATTCAAGAAGGAAATTCTTACAACAGATTGGTGCAACAAGTTTATTTGCTGCAGCTTCTCCTTTGTCTTCACTTGCCGCAAGTAGGAAAGCAGAAGAACGTATTTTAACCTATGACAGGAAAATATCTTCAAATGATAAAATCCGAATAGGGGTAATTGGGTATGGTGTTCAAGGACACTTTGATTTAAGAACTGCACTTAAAGTACCTGGTGTTGAAATAGCAGGTATTTGTGACTTATATAATGGAAGACTAGAAAATGCAAAAGAACAATTTGGCAAAGAGTTATATACTACTAATAACTATAAAGATTTATTAGATAGAAAAGATATTGACGCAGTTCTTATTTGTACAACAGACGTATGGCATGCGCGTATTACTTTAGATGCATTAGCTAAAGGCAAGCATGTCTATTGTGAAAAGCCAATGGTGTATAAAATTAACGAAGGGTACCCTGTAATGGAAGCGGCTAAAAAGTCTGGTAAAGTTTTACAAGTAGGTAGTCAAAGAGTTAGTAGCATTGGCTATGCTAAAGCGAAAGAATTATTGGCTGCAGGCGAAATAGGTGAATTAAATATGGTGAATGCAGTGTATGACAGACAAAGTTCAATTGGTGCTTGGGAATATACAATTCCTAAGGACGCAAATGCAATGACTACGAATTGGGATATGTTTATTGAGGCAACTGGTAAAATGAATTTTGATGCAAAGAAGTTTTTCTGGTGGAGAGCTTTTAAAGAAGTTGGTACAGGAGTAGCTGGAGATTTATTTATACACTTATTAAGCGGCACCCATTTAATAACAAATTCAAAAGGTCCTGAAAGTATTTATAGTACTGGTCAGTTTAGTTATTGGAAAGACGGTCGTAATTTACCAGATGTAATGTCGGGTGTGATGCAATATCCAAAAAGTAAAGAACACGCTGCTTTCTTAATGACTTTACAGGTGAATTTTATAAGTGGAACAGGTGGACAGGAAATAATTCGTCTGATAGGCTCTGAAGGTGTGATAGAAGTAAATGGCAACAATATTACTTTAAAACATAGTTTAATGCCGGAAGCTCCTGGTTTTGGAGGCTATGATTCTCTTTTCACATTTTCAAAAAGTATGCAGGAAGAAATGCAAAAAGATTATGATGCGAAATGGACTGCAGACCAAAGAAAAAGAAAAACAAAAGAAGATATCATATTTAAAGCGCCAGCAGGGTATGATGATCATTTAGACCATTTTACCAACTTCTTTGATTCTATTAGAACAGGAAAGCCAGTTGTAGAGGATGCTGTATTTGGATTTAGAGCAGCTGCACCAGCTTTGTCTTGTAATGAAAGTTTCCTTACTAAAAAGATTGTGAACTGGGATCCTGTAAATATGAAATTGAAATAACTAAATACAAATTTCACAAGTAATTTAATATTGAAAGACCCTTGCTTTTTTGCAGGGGTCTTTTTGTTGTATATTTTATATGATTTGTAAACCCATAATTTCACTTAATTTTGTAATATGAAACGTAAAGCCATATTAACATCATTTATAGTTTTATTTTTTGGGAATTTGTATTCCCAAAACGATACTACCATCACTTTAGAAAAAGTCACTGTTCGTAAAAAGGCTCCTTCTCCAATTTCTATTGTTAATGAAAGATATGCGTCAAGGGGTATGTTTAAAAATACGGTGAATGTTAAAATGCTAGATTTTATAAATAATCCAGCTCCTCCAACTAACTTACCTATTTTGGAATTTTTAAGAGGGAAATTTGCTGGATTATATATTGAGCGAGGAATGAATGGAAATTATGTAATTAGCTCTGGCAGAAATGTTACTTTCACAGATGACGCAGGGGTAAAGCTTTACTTAGATGAGCAACAAACAGACCCTGATTTTTTATCGGATGTATTTCCTAGGGATGTTGCATTGGTAAAATATTTCCAACCTGGAGCGTCAATGAGTACAGCACTTGCAGCATCGTCTGGCACTTTAGCTATTTACACAAAAAAGGGTGCAGATATGTACAATTTTTCTGATAAAGCGGAGATAAAGGAGATTAATAAAATAGTTGATTCTCTAAAGCAGCATCAAAAACCATAAAATTACCTTTTCGCGTACTAGTTTCCCTTAATTTTGCTCCATAAATTGTCATTCTTGGAATCGCCTATTTTTCTAATAACACCTCCTTTTACTCAACTGAATACACCGTATCCAGCAACTGCGTATTTGAAAGGTTTTTTTAATACCAAAAATATTGCCACTGTGCAAGCTGATTTGGGTATTGAAGTTACTTTGGCTTTATTTTCAAAACAGGGATTAGAAAAATTATTTGCAACAATTGCATCAAAAAACACGGAACTAAATACAAATAGTAGCAGAATAGTTGCTTTGAAAGAAAGCTATATCATTTCGATTGACAATGTGATACTTTTCTTACAAGGAAAGCTGCCAACCATGGCACATTTAATTTGTACAAGACAGTTTTTGCCAGAAGCCAGTGCATTTGAACAATTGGATGATTTAAAATGGGCATTTGGTAGCATGGGCAAACAGGACATGGCTAAGCATATTGCTACAATGTATCTGGAGGATTTAAGTAATTTAATAAAGGAAAATATAGACGAGCATTTTGGCTTTAGTCGTTATGCTGAAAGCTTAGGAAGGTCAGCTAATTCTTTTGACGAATTATATGCTGCGCTTCAATTGCCTCTAACTTACCTAGATGAAATTTTAATTAATATTTTTGAACAAAGGATTAATACGATTAATACAAAATTGGTTTGTATCTCAGTTCCGTTTCCCGGAAATTTATATACTTCTTTAAGATGTGGTCAATGGATCAAAAAACATCATCCAAACATTAAAGTGGCTATGGGTGGTGGATTTGCGAATACGGAATTAAGGTCACTTAGCGATGCTAGGGTATTTGAGTTTTACGATTTTATCACACTAGATGACGGCGAAGCGCCACTGGAAATACTTGTTGAACATATTGAAGGTAAAAAAACACAACAGGAATTAAAGCGTTGTTTTACACTTGTTGACGGCGTAGTAAAATATATTAATAACACAAGCTGTTCAGATTATAAACAGGGCCAGGTAGGCACGCCCGACTATGAAGGGCTTTTGTTAGATAAATATATTTCTGCTATTGAAGTTACGAACCCAATGCATAGTTTATGGAGCGACGGCCGTTGGAATAAATTGACTATGGCACATGGTTGTTATTGGGGTAAGTGTACCTTTTGTGATATTTCGTTAGATTATATAAAAAGCTACGAACCTATTACAGCTTCATTGTTGGTGGACAGAATGGAGGAGTTAGTTGCAAAAACAGGTCAGAATGGATTTCACTTTGTTGACGAAGCTGCACCCCCTTCTTTAATGAAGGCATTGGCTATTGAAATTATAAGACGTAAACTGATTGTAAGTTGGTGGGCTAATGTAAGATTTGAGAAAAGCTTTACACAGGATCTTTGTCAATTATTGAAAGCATCAGGATGTATTGCAGTGAGTGGTGGATTAGAAGTTGCCTCAGATAGACTATTGGAATTAATACAGAAGGGTATTACAGTGTCGCAGGTTGCTAAAGTAAGTAAGCACTTCACAGAAGCTGGAATAATGGTACATGCATATTTAATGTATGGCTTTCCTACGCAGACTGTACAAGAGACAGTAGATTCATTAGAGATGGTAAGACAATTATTTGAAACCGGAGTACTACAATCTGCCTTTTGGCATTTGTTCACCATGACAGCACATAGTCCAATTGGTTTAGAGCCAGACAAGTATTTAGTAAAAAAAGTATCCGACGAAATAGGCACATTTGCGAATAATGACATTCAACATACCGATCCTACTGGTGCAAATCATGAAATTTTTGGGTATGGTTTGAAAAAAGCGTTATTGAATTATATGCATGGTGCTTGTTTTGAATTTCCTTTGCAAAAATGGTTTGAATTCAAAATACCTAAAACTACAATTGCCCCAGATTATATTAAAAAAGAAATCGAATCTCCTGAATATGGGACTTCAAATAATTACAAAACAATTTATTTAGGTGTATTACCTGAGTCGACAATAGTTCAGCGTTCTAAAAAGGGAACTAAGTGGGAAGAAATGAATATACAATTTCAGACCAATAAAAATACAGTTGCAATTAGTGTTGATCCCGCAAAAGGGGAGTGGTTATTAGATTTATTGCCAAAATTAAGCATTGCAAATGCAAGCGGACTTAGTTATACTACAATCAAAGAAAGCTATGATGCAGCTGGGCTTGAAGCATTTGAATTATTCTGGGATAACAAACCAATCACAACATTATATAAAGCAGGTTTATTAAGAATTTAAAAAGGACTTGCAGTTTTCAATTAACCGCAAGACCTTTTAATAAGTATTAGTTTAAAAAATACCAATTAGTTCCGTCTGTAGCTAATTGAATAGTTTTAATTGTATTAGTTCCATTCACAGAGATAGTATAATCGCCACCGCCATTTGTTTCGATTGACTCAGTAGAATTTGGTTTTATAGTTAAAGTTTTTGCTGACCCACCTCCAGTATTTGTATTTTTATACTTAATGATAATTATTTTACCAATATTACTAGCAGGTGCTGGTAAAGTAAAAGTAGGTGTATTAGTTCCTGAATAGTATATTAATGTATTTAATGCAGTTGCATTTGATATAGTATAAGTTGAAGTTACTCCAGAAGTTATGAAACTAAAATTACTTGTCCACACTGGACTACCTGTTCCTGCAGAAGTTAAGATTTGACCACTAGCACCTGCGGCAGTTGTAGCTGCAGCGGTAGTAGTGGATCCATACAAAATTCCTCCCTGAGTTAATGCACTTGATTGCCCTGTTCCTCCATTGGCAACAGGGAGCGTACCTGAAACTGTAGTTGTTAAACTAACTTTGCCATAACTAGGAGCAACTCCTACACCTCCACTTATTAAAGCACTTCCAGTAGCTACATCTGCTAACTTAGAAACAGCGGTTGAAGTGGAAGCATATAATATATCACCAATTGCATAGCTAGTTTGACCTGTTCCTCCATTAGCGGCAGCTACTGTACCTGTTACATTAGCTGCAGTGCCTGTTGTATTTTGATTTAGTGTTGGATACAGACTTGTTGTTGTTGGCAATGACGTCAATCCATTACCAGCTCCCACAAAACTTCCAGCTGTCATACTACTACTAATGCTTATTGCAGAAGGTAAACTTAAAGTTACTGTTCCTGAATTCGTAGTTGCATTTACTTGATCGCTTGTACCAATGATTGAATTTATTGTACCTGAATTATTTGATGGAGTAAATCCTAGTGCATTTGAAATATCTGAAGACGATAAGGTAGCCCATACTGGAGTTGCAGAACTACTTCCGTTTCCTGTTTGAGAAAGAAATTGTTTTCCAGAACTAGTATTGCCAAGTATCATTCCTGTAGTTCCAGCTGCAGATTGATAAGGAATGCTTCCTAATAATCCACCACTAATATTTGTAGCGCTATTTGCTGTAGTTGCATTGCCGGTTACATTTCCTGTTAAATTACCTGTAATAGTTCCAGTAAAAGTCGGAGAAGCTAATGAAGCTTTTGTCGCAAGGCCGCTTGTTAAATCAGTAGCATTTGCTTTTAAATCTAATGCAGTTTTATCTGCTTTAAGTGCTAGTCCGCTTGTTAGATCAGCAGTATTTGCTTTTAATAAAAGGCCGCTTGTTAAATCAGTAGCATTTGCCTTCAATAAAAGTTCACTTGCTAATTCTGTTTTTGTTGCTTTCTCATTTAATGCTGTTAAGGTTTCAGCAGCATTTGCTTTTAAATCTAATGCAGTTTTATCTGCTTTAAGCCCAAGACTGGTTGTTACATCTGTAGTGTTTGCTTTTAATAAAAGGCCACTTGTTAAATCGTCAGCGTTTGCTTTTAAATCTAGTGCTGTTTTATCTGCTTTAAGCCCAAGGCTATTTGATACATCAGTAACATTTGCCTTTAATAAAAGGCCGTTTGACAATTCAGTTTTATCTGCTTTAAGCCCAAGGCTAGTTATTACATCAGTAGCGTTTGCTTTTGAAGAAAGTTCAGAAGCTAATTCTGTTTTGTCTGCTTTAAGTCC
>Ga0208916_10000579_pt1 | contig 16964 bp, 23 predicted proteins | sample DEB19_08_DNA_5_FD_184523 | JGI IMG/M metagenome (GOLD analysis project Ga0208916, IMG submission 184523) | Aqueous microbial communities from the Delaware River and Bay under freshwater to marine salinity gradient to study organic matter... | ecosystem: Environmental > Aquatic > Marine >... | reverse complement strand
CTGCTGAGCTGCGCCGTGTTCGATGTGCGCTGTGTGCCGAGTCCGTGCGGCGTGAGCGTAATGCTGGTGATGTTTGTCGGGCTGTGGTTGCAGATGTAGAAGCAGCCATAGTACTGCCCGCCCGTTTCGTCTACGTTCGGACCCGCCACTACGCCATTCACGGTGCGCAGTAAATCCAGCGTCATGCTGCCGCCGAGGTCGCTGCTGTTGTACACGGAATCGCGATAGACACGCACGGAGCGCGCGGGTGTGCCCGACTCCAGTAACACAGAGGTGTTAGCCGGTACACTGACTGGCGTGCCTTCGGTGTCACCGGGCGAAGTCCATGCCAGCGTACTTGTGCTGGCTGCGCGGATAGTGCCCTGCCCAACGCCGCACGCGGGTGACACGCGCTGCACGACGATAGGCCCGATAGGGTTAGAGACGAACGCGGGCAGCGGCTGAAACTCGATGTCCGCGCGGATACCGCCCAGTCCTGCGGGGCTGCTCTGGTATTGCCCGAGGCTGTCTGATTTGGTGCGTGCGGTTGCCATCAGCTAGCGTCCGCCACTGTTAGCAGCCCGGTGCCCGCGCTGTAGCTGTATGCCACTGCGGGCGGTGCCGGGTTGCAGACAACGGCGTGCGTTATCGGCAGCGGCAGTCCGGCGTAGCCGCGCGCGTCGTAGGGCACCACGCGGAACTCTGCTGTGGTGTCGTCCACCTGCGCCGATGCCTCGAAGGAGTAATAGCCCGCGCCGTTTTCCTTGACCATGTTAATCGGCGTCCACTCCGCATCCACGTACTGCTGCACTTGGTAGTAGCTGGCGTCGCTCTGCCCGCGCCACTGGAACCGCACGCAGGGCGAGTAGTGCTTAGACTCTGCGGTGTCAGTGTCCGTCGCGTCGGTGATTTCGACGGCGGGCAGCGGGTTCGTTGTGCCGTCCGTGGTCTGCGCCGTGTACGTCGTGAGGCTGGTTTGATTCAGCACCAGCACGCCGTTCAACCACACGTCATATGGCGCGGTGCCGCTCCAGTCGTACTTGACTGAGTAGCTGCCGATTCGTGTGGCTGTCGGGGTTAGTGGCATGGTTAGGCTTGGTCCGTGAGGATGGTGGCGAGGTCGGTATAGAAGACGGGCGAGACGATGCGAACGAAAACATTTGAACTTAGAGTTATGAATGGATTGGACGCAGGAACTGCTGTGTCGATAGATATTGGTATAGATAGAGGTGCGCCAGTAGAATAGGTGTTTGTCCAACTATGAACTACGTTATAAATACTGCCACCGCCAGACGCATTCTGAGCTAAAGATCCAGTTATATCTCCTGCTGTCCAATCAATATCAATATCCGATCCATTACCAACCTGAATCCGATACTCACCACCAATAATAGTGCCGCTATAATTTGTCAGATCAACAACAGTAAAAACGTTGTCATATATACTCGCGAGGCCTCCAAAATTTTCCCAATAAGCCTCATTTACAGTGCTTGATGGAGTTGGCGTATCAGATACAGCAGCGGCCCATGCTATGCCCTTTGTTGCACCAGTTCCTTCGCGCTTCATAGACGTTCCACTGAGAGTTCCAGAGAAAGCAAGACGTCCAAATTTGAGCAAGTCCAACGCGTCTTGCATCGCCTGCCAGAATCGCGCCTCTTGTGTCCTTATCGGATCTGCATCAAGGTCTGTACCGATGGCGGTTTCGAGTGTTGCCTTTGTCCACTGAGTGGATCCACCTGTAGTAGTTGTAAATTTTCCGCTGTTCGACATAGCAATAATTGCATCGCGTATTTTCTTGAGGTTCAGGAATGCGCGTTGGCTGGGAGGAAATGCCTCTATTTCGGCAATGTCGCTTGATGCCAAGTCAGATCCCAGTGTCCCGTCTGTTTTGTAGAACTGCGTCTTAGTTATGTTTACCGCACCTTGCCGCTCATTCACTCCGCGCATCAGTTCAAACATGGCAGTGCGTGCATTGCTGGGTTGTCCGCCCATCTTGGTGCCTGCGTATGTAGAAACAGTCCAGCCCATCGTTTACTCGAAGTAGTTGATCGCGTCCCATCCATCATTGAATGCGTTTCGCACACAAACCATACCAACCTGCGCGCCTGTGGTAACTCTGCCAAGTGATGTCTGTGATATACCGGTATTTGGCAATTCAGCTTTGCTCTCCGCGGAATACCAGCCCAGCCCGCCACCGCCTATTCCACCGCCGCCACCCTTCACACCATCAGCCAACGACACAATCACAGACTCGCCTACGCGTGTCACATTAATACCGGGTCCACTCTTCACCGTGTTCAGTATCAACGCGCGGAGCCGCTCCAGCATCCAGCCGGTAATTTGCTGGCCGCGTCCTGGCATCCTGTTTTTCTGGTTAGTGTCCCTGTCATACATGTCAGGTGTTACCAAACAGCACGTTGAAGTCCTTGAACAAATACCAGTCAACCAGCTTCGTGCCTACACCTTCGACAACATCGTCTGGCACGTTGCCCGTCTGCGGGTCGCGTATTTTTGCAACGACGTACCACGATTCCGGGTTGAACTCAAACGTCCAGTCGAACTCCCACAGGTGCGATCTACCGAATCCGATATCGCGCCCTCGGAAGTTGCACGCGGTACACATCCAGTAGTACGGCGGCGCGCCTGCCCAGTAGGTGCTGTTGACTTTGTTAATCCACTCCAGCGCGATTTCGTTCGGGTAGTCCACATACAGCGAGCCGGTCGCTGTCATCGTGAGGTGCGGAACCGTCACTGACTCGTTTATCGATGTGGTATATATCTCGCCGCGCAAATTCTGATCGGGGTAATCAGCGGGGTATGTCCAGCTTAACTGGATACGATTCCCAAGCCTGTCAACGTCCGTCTGTTTTTGCTGGATGCTGGAGCCGCCACTGAATATAAACGAGCTGGCAACGTCGGCCACTGTCTTGTATTCAACGTCGATAATCGCGGCGGACGGTGTGTCCTGCACCATCTGATAGGAACGCCGCATAACGCGCAGGTTGCTGTTACCTGGAGCCGCGTCGCCGTGCTGTGGTACGCCTGATGTGAGGTACAGCGCTTGGTCTACAGGAGTCGGTAGCCCTGTGGGTGTCAGCCCCGTGACCATGAACTGGCGCGTCATGGATACGCACACGCCTTCCTCTTCAACTACGTTCAGCGTATTTATTCTGTCAGCAATTACACCCATGTATTACCCCGCATATGCGATTGTGTTCTTGCCGGTGTTTTGCGCGATCTGGCGAAGCAGCGTGATATCTTCACCGCCCGATTTCGTTGACTGCGCCTGCTGCGCGCCGGGCGTTGCAGTTGCCCACGATGCTGATGCACTCGTCGTCCGTACCCGTGGCGGTGCCATGGGTACGACAGGCTGCACGCCTGCTGCGATATCGGCGTTAGTGTTCGCCTTCGCGCGCCACTGCCGGAACGATTCGCCGTACTGTGTCTGCTTCGATGATGCCTCAGCCGCGCCAGCGTACTGCCGGGACGATATATTCATCTCGTTAGCGATGCGCCGCGCGGTAATGCCTTCCTGCTGGAATCCGCCGCGCTCTGCAAGAATTCTGCGCGCCTCGGCTTGGTGCTTCGGCGCGATGCCGTTATTTATTCTGTTCTCGCTCTGCTGCGTCCGCACAGCATCGGAGATGCCCGTGGCTTTCGCTGCGTCGGCCACCTTATCCGCCACCCAACCAACGCCGCCTGTAATGTTTTTCGCGATGTCGTTATATGCCGTCTTGATCTCGTTGATCTTGTTCAACAACGAGTCCAGCTTATCCAGCGCGCCGCCAACCATCGCATCCATCGCAGGCCCAACGCCGCCCATGGATTCAAGCCATGACAGTGTGTCGTCTGCTATCTGTGATATGTATGGCGCGACATTCGCGGCCAACTGATTTCCGATTCCTTCCAGTAGCAACGACATCTCGCCCATCGAATCGCCAGCGTTATCAATCTTCGTCACGTCGAGCTGTGACAACGAGATACCGAAGGTGTCCAGCGTCGTTCCTGCTTCGCGTATCGCAGCCCCAGCGCCATCGAACAAACTAATCAGCGCGCCGCCAGACTTGCCGAAGATGTCCCGAGCCGCTGCCATCTTTTGGGACGGGTCCTGTATCCGATTGATCGCGTTCGCGATAGCCTCGAACTGCTGGCCGGGACTCATGCGCTGGAGTTTCTCAACGCTCAGTCCGATATTCTCGAATGCCTTGATAGCCGATGCGTTGCCGCCCATCGCGCTGCCGAGCGTGTCGCTCATCTTCGCGAACGACGCGTTCAGCGCCTCGCTATCAACGCCTGCCTGCCCTGCTGCAAACTGAATCTTACGCAGCTCGTTATACGTTAAGCCCAGTGACTTGGCGAAGTCGTTGGTGTCGCCAACGGCATCAATGCTGTTTTTCGTGAGGTACGCAATCGACGCGCCAGCAGCCGCTGCCGCTGTGCTGAGTCCCATGAATGCGCGGCTCGCGCCGGTGCCTATCTTGTTGAATGCCGTGTTGAAGTTAGCGCGCATCCGTTGCGCGTCTTTGCTCAACCCCTTCAACATCCCCTGCGCCTTCGATATGCCAGCTGACAGCCCCTTGGTGGAGGCTGTCAGCATTACGTTCAGCTTGGTGATGTTTGCCATTTACTTCTTTGCCTCAAGACGCGCGTTGTGTGCGTCCGCGTACATGTTCAACAGATTAGCCATCTCTTGCGGTGTCTGCCGTTTCTTCGGTGCGAAGTCCGGCAGGAAATCAGATATCTTCATCGCCTTTGCGCCGCGTCCGCGTGTCAGGTTATACTGCGTTGCAGCAACGCAACCGGCCCGAATATCCGCGCGTTCTTCGCCCCATGGTGATATCTCGTACATCGCCATGTAACGAATCAGCTCGCGCGCTGGCATCGCCTCCACCTCCCATATCCATTTGCCGAGATGGGCCCCCAGTGAAAACAGGAACTGCTCTACTGGGCTGTCTCGGAGTTTTTTACTTCTTGCTCCACAACGTCACTGTCAGCAAGTCGGTTCAACTTAAACCCTGCTTGCATAATCGCGTCGATGGGTCCCGCGTTCAGCCGCCCCAGCAGTTCAAACTGGTTATCGCCAAACAGCCGCTTGCCGTCCGCATCGCTCAGGAAATACGCGCAGCATTCAGCCCGGAACAGCTTCACGTGCTCACCTGCGCCGATGCGGCCACACAGTGACTGAATGCGGTCGTATTCCTTCGCGCTTACTTCGCGGATGAACACGCTACCGCCGAGGTCGGCTACTTCAAGTTCAACTGTCTTGAACATGCCTGCGCCTTGCAGGATCTCTTCTTTGCTGAGTGCTGACATTTAGTTTCCTTCCACGGATACTTAGTTGCGGGTGATAGCGCCGGAAATCTTGAATGTGCAGGTGGCCGTCATCTTGTCTTCAAGCGGTACCACGATACCGAGGTCCGTCTGTCCACAGAGGAACGACAGGCTGCTTGCGCTGCCAGCAAACGACACAGTGACGGTTTCCATTGCGGCGTTGGTAAGGATGGGCGGCACGAGTCCAGCCACCCACGCAATTTCCAACTCCATGGTTCCGTTGTCCACCAAGTCGGTGAGCATGAACGTGTGCGCGGTGGTGGTGCCCATGTGGCTGGTGTTCACTGTTTCGCGGGTGATGCCGGACAGATTAACGCCGATGATATCGGCGGTAAATCCGCTGGTTCCGAATACGACCGTTGAACCTGTTCCGATGTCTGCTGACATTAATCAGACCTCCTGATAGTGCATGCTGTACGTCTGGCTGATCGCGTGTATCGGATTGCCTGTGCCGTCAGCTAGTTCGATTTGTGATTCACCCATATCCTCCATCCAGAGGCGGGCGATGTTTATTCCTGCGACCGTCGTGCGGTCGTTTACTGTGTCGAGAGCGGATTCAATTGCCTCCGCGATAATGCCCAGCGCGAGGATGCGCGGCCCGTATATCGTTATGCCGATTCGCACAAGCCTCAGCCCCGACGCGCCCAGTAGGTGGTGGTCTGGATCTGTGCTATCTCTGCCGATGACAGCGAACGGAAACGCAGCATCCTGTGGTGCATAGCCGGAATAGATGCGCGAGCCGAGCGCGGAAACGCCAGACTCGATAATCTCTATGACGGCTTGCTCTGGTTTCATCCGATGATGTCGTCCACTGCTTTTTTGAACTCGGTTGCGTATGCCAAATCAGACAAGTGCTTCGCTTCTTTTAGTGCGTCTCTGCGGATGTTCTGTGCCGCTGTGCCCGGGTGCAGGAAGTACGCTCTGCCAAATACCTTGGCGCGGTGCTGCTTCGTGCCGAGGTCCACTAGGTGGAACGTGAAGCGCGGGTCGTGAATACCCTTCGAGTCGTTCTTGCCTCTGAATTTATTGATTGCTTTGCTGTATGGACGCCGGACGCTTGAGGTGTTGCGAACGCCTATCAGCGCGATTGCAACTTTGCTGTTCTTGTAAACCTTGATCTTTGTGCCGAATGAACGCGCGATAGTTTTTGATATTGGCCGCGACTGTGCCCGCATCGCTTTCAATACAGGTGCCGCGCCTTTGCGGCTGGCCTTCTGCAACGTCTTCTTAATCAGTGTCGTGTCGAGCCGCCGCAGGTTCCGCTGGAACCTAGCCATGCCGAAAATTACATCGTCGTGGCGTTCGTTAGGCACGCTCGTTACACTCCAGTGTCAGCATCACGCCCTTCTCTTCGGCGTTCCTGATGCCCTGTATGTAGAAGTTCCTGTTGTCGTGAACTATCCGCATGTCTTCTGTGACTGCGGTATAGCGCAGGGTGATTTCATGGGTGATGCGCGCCACGTTCTGCTGCGCCTCGTAACCTTCCGCCGCCTTCATCGGAGCCACACGGCCCCATACCGTTGCGAGCGTTGTCCATGTTTCAATTGGCTGGTTCATGTCGTCTGGCGCTGTGCTTTTCGACTGGATTGCCAGCCTATGGCGAAGTGATCCCGCACGCATAAATGTTCAGGTCTCCTCTGAATTTCGCCAGTGAATCAAGCCGCTGCGCAGCAAGTGGTGCCTCTGCCACAATCGTTCCGATAATCAGCGCCTCGCGGTTTTCGTACCAGTGCGCCGCCTTCATTCGTATGGACTGCTTAATCATTTCTGGAACATCAGCGGCATCGCCGTAGCCCGCGGTGTATTCGATCTCGATTGCGTTCCTGCGCCAGTACGTAAGTGGCCACCACGTGCTGCGGTCGATGTAGATGCGCCCAGGTTCCGTGCTCAGGTCCACTTCGTAACTCGCTGCGCTCAGCGTCTGCTGTGTGTTCAACGTGTCGTAGTACTTGATGTGTGTGACACTGGCGAGCGGCGGACGTGGCAAATCGATGTAGTCTTCAGTCGGGAATCTATCCAGCGTGAGCGTGTACGTGGCAGTGCAGAGCTGCCGCCACGTGAACGCCTCGGTGTCGCCCGTAGCCGCCGCGATGAACGTAGTGAGTTCGCCGTCGCTGGCATCGGTATCGATGTGCGAGTGCGCTTTCATTTCGGCCACCGTAATCGGCTGCACGGTCGGTGCTGTCGTTAACACTAGGCCCATTACGGCGAGCCATCCTGTACAACTAGCGCGCTGACTGTGGCGCTGCTGCCGCTGGCGTTGGTGACGTAAATCTTCGTCACGTCGGCAGTCAGCTTCAGGGTGTCGGGGCTGCCGGTGTTCCACATATACGGAACATCCGCAGCGAGAGTGATGGTGTTGCCACCACTGGCGTCGGTCGCGTTGGTCTCCAGCGTGACGGCCTTATCAGATGCGATGTAGCAGGCAACTACCTGCGACACGTCGATGCCGCCCAGATTCCACAGAGCATCAGTGGTGCCATTGCTAACAGTGATGCTGCCGGTAACGATGCCTTCGTCACTTGGCGACAGGGACTTCGCCTTGCTGAACTGGATTCCGCCAGCAGAAATACTTCGGGTGCAGGTTACAGACATAGCTTTGCTCCGGGGAGTTTGTTGAAATCAGTACTCGCCTCAGCAGTGCCGAGCGCGAAGTGGTGCGCACCAATAAACGTGCGGCTGTCGATATCGAAGGTGCCGATGAACGTGGTATAAACCAGCGTCTCTGCGGCAGCGTCGCGGAACGCCTTGCTGTTGCGCTTGCCGTACTGCGCTGCGCACTCAGCTAACTGCTGCTTGGTAATCGTGGCGTCGATGGTCATCGGCGGTTCCTGCGCCCATAGCGCTGCGTGTTAACGACGGGTTCAGACACGACAGCCGTTTCAATCATCACGTCATCTTCGTCGTCGCTGATATCGTCAACTAGTACCGGCGCGGACGCGGGTTCCGGTATTTCTTCGATGCGGCCACACATCAGCAGCTCATCGCGCAGCATGCCGGTAGGCTGGATAATGTCGCCTTTCCGGTAAACTCCATACGCGGATTTAACGCGATATTTCTTTAGCTCTTTCATCGTGCCTCCAGGGGTTTCCCTGTTTTGATGTAATCAGATACTCGCTGGTAAATCGGGGTCAGGTCGGCGGACGGCCAGAGGATGCAATCCTCGATATGTCCTATAACCACGCGATTCGCCATGTGAACTACGTTGCCGTGCATTTCCCACTTGAACCAAAAATCAATGTCGGGGTCTACGTGTCCGTCGCCCCATGTGCCGTCATTCGCTGGACGGCCAACCATCCACGGGCGGGGAAACTCGCGCAGCTTGTCAGCGCGGATAAACGTGAGCCCGAAATGCCCGGTGGTAATCTCCGTGGTGAGCATGTCGAATACAGCGGGGTGTACCTGCGATTTCATCTTGCCGTCGTCGCCGCGCATCGTGAACAGTGGCTTGTTACTGCCGCGTCCAGACTGCATCGGAACTATCGCGTCGATGTGCGGGTGTGTCTCCATGATTCGGTAGAGCTCAGCAACGTCCTGCGGCGTGAACAGCGAATCGTAGTCGAGTGTGCAGATGTACCGGCATTCAGGCCGCGCGATCTCGGTTTCGATTGCGTTACACAGATGCTGGTTCCAAAAGCAGCCGCCGATACTGCGCACGCGCGCATTGAACTGTTGCAGCGCCTCGTAGATGCAACGGTGGTGCTCGCTAGGACCATAACGCGGCGTCGGCAGCACAAACGTGACACCATCGAACTGGAGCGTGCCCTGGGGCAGTACAGGCTTGTAGCCGAGCATGTTCAGGCTGATATCGAGACTTGAACAGTCCGGCGCGTCACTCGGAAACATCTTCACGCGTTCCATGCCCAACTCCATGAACATCGCCGCCAGCTTGTCGCGTGTGAACGTCGCACCGTGTCTGTCGTCGCTGTCAACGTGCCCACCCATGAGGTAGCCCTCGGCGTTAATCGGGGTGCCAGCCGCAACAGTCAGGCAGATGACTTCCATGTCTGGAACGCAGATTTTCATGCAGCCACCGGGCTTCAGAACGCGGAACCACTCACGCAGCACATCCATCGTTTCACGGTGACTGAAATGCTCCAGCACGTGGCTGGCGCGAATCTCATCAGCGCATTCATCGGGATACGCGAGCGGGTAAACTTCCTGCCCTTTTTTCCTGTCCACGTTGTCGTAGTCAGACAGTTCGCAGCCACCAGATCCAAGATTCAACTTTAGGATGTCGGGCAGTGCCGAGACCGCCGCTTTCTTCTTCTTTGCCATGGGATTCCTTCCGAGAGTCCGAGGTTAAATGTCACTTCCCAGTGCTGCGCGGTTAGCGAGTGCCAGAGCCGCGCAGCACGTCGGGAAGGAAGGCGGGTTACACGTAAACAGCAGCGCCTGCGCCAGCCAGCGTGGCGGACGTGGGAGATACAGCAGCGCGGGTGAGCACAGCCTGAATGTTCGTTGTGCGGGTCGTCGCGGTGCCGGTGACGGTGGCGTTGATGTACCGCTTGCGGCCATTCGCCAGATTCACGTGGAACAGGACGTTATCGCCGGTGCTGGTGTTCGGGGTCGGAATCGTGAACGACGTGCCGCCGAGCGTGCCAGAGATATCGGTAAACGCGGAGGTGGTGTCACCCTCCTGAAGTTTCAGGGTGCCAGGGACGCCGCCGGTCGCCACAGCAGCGCCGATATACATCACTGTCAGCGCGTCGTAGCCGAGGGTGTCAACGTAGCCGGAAACAGCAGATGTGCCGACGGTCTGCGGCGCAACCATCTGCGCCACCTTTGCATTTTGCAGTTCGTACATAGTTTTGAACCTTTTCAGTAAGCCGGGGCTGGTGTCAGCCCCGGCGTGTGGTTGTTGTCAGGTGGTGCCAATCAGCGCGACGATGGGTCCGGCGTTCGTGGTGTCGCCGAAGTCATGTACGTTGATGTCGATGCGCTCCGTTGCCTTCACAGCAATCTGGTCTTCAGCAAACTTGTACTGGTCAGACTGAGCGAAGCTGAACTCGCGACGGTCGCCCATGGTGCAGGCCGAAGAGAGGTCGCCAAACAACAGCATCGTGGTTCCGTTGATGGTGCTCGCGCTGGAGGGGAGCACCTGCGATACGACGATGGGGTAGCCCATAAACGACGGCTGGAACATGCCGCTCACGCTCTGGATGGTGTTACCACCAGCGGTCAGCGCCAGACGCTGGAATACGGTGGAGTAGCAGAGCTGTGAGCAGTAGAACTTGGCGTTCGGCTGCGCGTACTGAGGCAGGATGCCCATCAGGCCAGTGAGGTCAGCGGCGTCCACTTCGGCGAACGTGTCGTGGCCGGAAGCAGCCGCGTAGTTGCCAATCAGTGACGCGTTGGACTCCAGCGCCTTGGTCAGGCCGAGCACGCCGTTGTAGGTCGAGGTTCCGTCACCGATGAAGCCGGTCTGGTCTTCTTTCAGTGCGAAGGCGTAGGCAGCTTCACGAGCGAGGTCATCGGCCATGTTGATGATGGCGTCGTCGTTCAGTTCGCTGGGAATCAGCGCGTACACGCCGAGCTTCTTGGCAACGAGGTTGACGTTGTTCCAAGACTTCGTGCTCTCGGTGATCGCCGTGTTTTCAGCGGACCAATACGCGGTCAAACCGCCAGTGCGCCGGGCCATGGTCATGGTGTCGCGGGACATCGGAACAACGCGCGCGTTCTGGCGGAATACGCCGTACTGCTCGCGCAGGTCGATGATGGTCTGGCTGAATTCGTTGGGAACCATCGCGCCGCCGGTGGTATTGGTGTTTTCGCTGTGGGCGCGGGTCTCAACATCAAGACCGTGCTCACGGCACCAGCGCGCGGCACTGGAGTTGCCGAGGATGTTTGCGCGAATCCACTGGCCGGACTTGTACGCGTCGATTTCGCGCTTGAACGCCTTCATCGAACCGTACCGGGCAAACTCGATGCGGGGGCTGTCGTCGGGGTGCGCGCCGTTGGTGGGAGCAATGGCGGGAGCGCGGCGGGTTTCTGGCTGCGCCTGAGCCGCAAGGTCGGCGGCGATCTTCGCGTTCAGCAGGTCGCTCTCGCGAATGTCTTCAATCTTCTTGGCAAGCAGGTCGGCGTCCTTCATGTTCGCGGCGATGTCTTTCTTTTCATCGTCGGTAAAAGAACGGTCTTCCTTTTTGGCCTTGGCTGCGATGTCGGCGTTCGTGCGCAGGAGGTGGTCCCGCTCGCCTTTGAGTTGTTCGATGTCCATGTGTCGTACCTGTAAGTAGTGGTACGCGCACAAAAAAGGCAGCGCGTACCGAAGTGATCGGTTTACGCGCCGCCCAAGGCAGCTAAAAGTTATGGCAGTCCGCAGCCAAAGGCGCGGTCAGTAACTATATTGTAATACGGCTGAAATGCCGTGGTTGTAAAAACTACAGGGTGCGTTTCAGTTCACGCGCGGTATGGTTCAGTACATCCTCAGCCGTTACGCGCTGGCGTTTTTCAATTCCGCCGATGCCGCCCAACTCACCGGGGATATTCCGGTACTGCAATTCACGGCAGCGGTTGCCGTCGATAGCGTCAGCAACGCCCTGCTTCGCGGTTGCGAATCCAGCGTCTATGGCTTCCTGCGCGTTGTACCACGTTTCATCCTTCATCCACGCGCGCACATCTTCGATGCTGTTGCCACTGCGGCCCGCGAGGATGCTGGCAATCTCATTGTCGATACGGTCGAGGAATACTGCTTGGTCGCGCAGGTCGTTGGCGTTACCCTGCGCCACGGTCCACGCGTTGTGAATCATGATATAACTACCCTCACCCATGGTGATGGTGTCGCCAGCCATGGCGATGATACCGGCAGCACTGGCAGCAAGCCCGCGAATCTCAACATTCACTGGCGCAGGGTGCGCTTTCAGTGTGTTGTATATCGTGTTCGCCTCAAACACGTCGCCGCCCGGGCTGTTGATGATGACGTTAATCTGTTTCGCGTCCGGTACAGCGGCCAGTGCTTCAATAACCTTGCCACTACTAACGCCGTCCGGCAGATATCGACTCATCCAAGTTGGCATGATTTCATCCAGCACGTTGATATCAACGACGGAACTGGAATCACGCATGGACGCCAGCGCAGCGGCGCGTGCCTCAACACTGGTAGATTCGTAAGCGGGCCCATCAACAGGTGCCACGTCAACCAAATCAACATCCAATAGCTCGCGCGTCGGTGGAGTCGTGGTGTAGTCCCAGCGCATTCCATTGGCCCTGTCTGGAACCGTGAACGCGAACGAAGATTTATTGATGTAGCCGCCAGATACCAACGTAAGCAGGTCGCGCGCAGACTGGGTATCAGGCAGCGCGGTCAGTTCATAGTTCAGTCCACTGGAATCCTTGAACAGGCGCAGGCTTCCGTTCTTCGTGGTACCAACAATAGACAAGCCGCCGTCGTGCTGAATCCGTGCGGATACATGGTTCTTGCCAGCGGCGATGTCGCTGAGTGTACGGTCGAACGCGCGTGGGTTAATTTTCTCACGGTAGCCGCCGAGGTCGTGGCTCAGGCTATTAAACGTCGCTGCCCTGCCGCGAATCATGCGCTGGTCACCGTCTGCGCGAACTTCGACTGGCGCTTCGGTTACGCTGCAAAATTGCATAGCTTCTCCATTATCGCAGAGGCCGCGAGCCTCGCCCGTGTGCCGTCCTGCCATGTAGTGAGGTCATTTACTGAGATATCAACCATGCTGCGGTCGCAGTGGCCTGCCGCGTACCAATCAGATACGATTGCAATATCGGCATCGATATCAAGCCCAGTGGCTACAGCACTAACGACATCGATTATCTGGTCTCGAACATGCGCGCGATGTACAGTGTAGAATTCGTCGGTTGCCTTGGCGCGCTTCGCTTTATCAAGTTCGACGCGAAGAATGCCACCGACTTTATTCTCAAACACCAGCCGGAACGCCTCGCGGATGCGGGCCATGGTTTCGGTGTCTTCGTTCGGGTCGGCAGGATCCTGTGGGTCAACTGTGTCAACGGAACCGTCACCCAATACATCATCAACCATATCAGTCGGTATCAGGTTCGCCTGCATGAAGCGGCGGTCGCCATACTCAACAGGGTTCTCGTCTTCCAGTTCCAGTATGTCGTTTGCGGACATCGCGCCGAGATAGAACATCTCGCGGTAGAAGTCGGTCCGCGCGGCGGCGTCACCACGCATCAGCGCTTTCAGTGACACATCAAGATAAACGCCGTTATCGAGTTCTTCGTCGCTCATCAACTTGAACTCTATTTCGGACTTCAGGCGCGAACGCCAGCCGTCGAGCGTGTCCGTCGCATACAGGATATTATCTTGTTCGATGTTCGCGTAGTGCGCGTTTTCGAGGTGCTGCACTTTATGAGGCGGCATCCTGAACATGCGACAGATATCGATGACTGTAACGTTCGTGAGTGATGTAGCTTGCGCGTCTTCGGGTGACGTGCTTATCTGGCTCCACTTCATGCCCTCTTCAAGAGTCAGAATAGAGTGGGAATTAGCCGCGCCTGAATAGCGATTAGTAAACTGCCGCCGCAGCCGTTCCGCTGCTTCGTCGCCCAGGGCGGCGGGGTGTTCGAGTACACCGCTCGGCGTCGCGCCGTTGCCGAAGAAGCCGCCAGTATATTTCTGCATCGCAATGGCGGTGCCGAGTAACTGTGACGCGAGCTGAGGCAATGAGTAGCCAGAGATAGCGTCATAGCCAAGCCCGTGGATATGCAACACAGCGGACTGCCGCAGCCCTTCATTCTGGCGCATGCCACGAATGTGATAAAGAATCTCACCTGTCTTATCACTGCGCATGACACGGACGGTAGACGGGTCAAGATTGTACAGCGCAACAGGACGGCCCGCACCGTCGCGGATAATTTCGGCATAGCCACCAGGTGTGGTGCAGGCGTGAGCGAATAGCGTCTCCCAGAACGTGTGCGCGTCTGTCTCGGGGTTCGGGCGGCGGAACAGTTTATTCAGCGGGTGCCCGATGATATCGACGTGGCCGCGCCCCTTCTTCTGCCGCACGCGCTTGGGGAGTTTCGCCATATCCTCGGAGATGTTGCGGACGCAGGCAAAAAACGTCATCACTGTCATGGCGCTGTGCGCAGACACGTGCTCGCCCGCCGTCGTAGCTTCGCCCATCGAATAGGTTTGATTCAACCAATCCAGAACAGACGATGACGATGCGCGAGTCTCGACAGGACGGCCATAGGCGTCCAATATACCGGAATCACTCAATAGAATTCCCCAGTGTTATTGGTATTATATTATCATTAAATTTTAGGCTGAATTGTAAAAACTACGGACGCGCTGATACAGATATCGACGCCAGTATTTCCATCGCCTCGCGCGCCTTAAAAATTACCTCAACATCGGCGTACTCGTAGCACTCGTAAGTCTCGAATGAATGCCCCTGCGGACAGCGGCGGCGTCGCACCACCATGCTCCAACCGTCGGGGTCTGTCCGATGCTGCACCTTATCGACGCGGTGCCCGGCTTCGCCACACTGTGGACATTTCATTCTTCGTCTCCGAATGTGATGAATCCGCGCGTCTCATATACGCTGGCCTTCGGTTTGCGTTTCAGTAGTGCGGTTGCCATGCTCATAATCAGGGTTACGATGCCGTCAATCTTGCCTGCCGACTTCGCCTTGTCTGGCATGCACATCTCCTGCCGTCGCGACAGCACAGCGTTTGCAGACTGCTCCCGCATGAATCCGTTATCCCCGTGTTTCAGCATGCCGGAGTTGATGAACCGCAACACCTCCCCTGTGGGCGCGGTCATATTTACCATGTTACACTTCCAGTAGATAACTTCCAGCCCTTCATCCTGCAACTGCTGGCAGAGCTGTATAGACTGGAAGAGAGGGTCAACATTCAACGACTTAACCCCATACTGCGCGCAGAGCAGCATAATGTCGTCTCTTATACGGTCGTAGTGAATGATGTCACCATCCGTGAGTGTCACCCATCCTTCACGTTCCCAGACACTGAACGGCTTCGCGTATTTCCGCTCATACTCGTTTGCTTTATCTATGGGCATCCAATGGAACCATATAGACTCATAGCCATCACCACCAGCAGCCTCGTATAGGATGTTAAACGACGTGCTGTCAGACGTGCTGCCACAGTCGAGTGATGCAGCCACTGGTGTGCGGCCAGCGAAGTGGTCATCTGGGAATTCGCCGTCGTTCAGTGCCCATCTATCACTAGATATCATCCGCTCGCTAGTCTCGGTGCGGATGTTCAGGAATAGGCGCTTAAACGTATTTTCGTATGACGGGTCATCAATTGCGCGCTGGCACTCACGGTGTAGGAACTCCAGCGACACAGACTTACCAAGCATCGGATTCGCCTTCGCCCAATACACTGGATCCTTCCAGCATTCGGGGTACTCGTTGACATCTTCTTGGCTTATTTCAAATATGACAGGCAGAAATCCAGCGTCACACAGTACGCCATCGCGCACTTTACAGGCATAGTCGTATACCTTGTTACAGACAGACTCGCGCTGGTAGTCGGAGGTTGTCGTATACAGCATCAACGGCTGCTGGCGTGCGCCCATGCTGGTTTTGATAACATCTATCAACTCACTGTTTGGATAGGCGTGTATTTCGTCTGCCACACAGAAATGGGTGTTTAGTCCGTGCTTCGTCCCTGCATCGGCAGTCAAGCTGCGGTAGATGCTGCCATCTGCCAACAATTCATAGGCGTGTGTCGATTTGTAGACTTTCACCCGTTTCAGTAGTTCTGGATTGGCTGAAACTTGCGCGTTGGCAATTCGCTTGATGATGTTAGCTTGGTCGAGGTTCGCGCCCAGTGAGTAGTTCTGCATCCGCGCCTCGCCATCCATAAACATGACGGCGTTGATGATAGTGGCGGCAAAAGTAGACTTTGAGTTCTTGCGTGGAACGAAAAACAGCGCCTCGCGATAACGGCGCAGATTTGTCTTGATGTTGTACCAACCAAACAAGTTATAAATGATTGTGAGTTCGTGTGGCTGGAGAATGTAGGGTTGCCCAGATACCTTACCCTCGATGTGAGTTATCTGGGTTTCGATGAAGGTGCGGTATCGTTCAGCACGGTCAACATGAAAAACATAACCCGCCGCGTCCCGAAATGGGTTATAATCCGGGATGCCCATCAATATATCGATGATGATCTGTTCTCTTGAGTCTACGATGCTCAGCCCTTCGCAAACAGCGATACGATGTCGCTCTTTGGTTTAGTCGGGTTATTCATTACAAGCCCTGCCCGGGCCGCTGGACTACTGCCGAATTCGCGTCCCAATCGCAGCGCGTCGGTACTTGCGGTGTCGCGTGCTTTAATCAAGTCCTTCATTTGAATATCAAGGTCGAGTTCTCCGTTCTGCATTTGCTCCACCTGTTCGGCAAGTTTCAGATACTCAGCCATGCGCGCGCAGAAAAGTCCGAGCATGTGAACATCAACATTGGTCAGCAGCCCGTTCGAGTGCAGCTCTGGAGCAATGTGCTGCCATATATCGTGTGCAGGGCCGCCCAACCACGCTGGGGCGGCGGGAATGGTAGCGGGAGCCACAATTTCAACTTCGTTCTGGCGCTCAGCGGTTTTAGCGAGCCAACTGCCGCGCTTGGCAAGTTCAACCGTCGGCGTTTTTTGTGGTCCTCGTTTACCCATGTTACAAAAACCCTTGACTTATTTTTTTAAGG
>Ga0208916_10000578_pt1 | contig 16964 bp, 15 predicted proteins | sample DEB19_08_DNA_5_FD_184523 | JGI IMG/M metagenome (GOLD analysis project Ga0208916, IMG submission 184523) | Aqueous microbial communities from the Delaware River and Bay under freshwater to marine salinity gradient to study organic matter... | ecosystem: Environmental > Aquatic > Marine >... | reverse complement strand
ATCATTTCTTGCGTCCGGCACGGCCGCACCGCCGCACTGGCCGCACCGTTCAAGCAACGCGACACCGAACTCTTCGCCATCATCTCTGGCTTCGATGCGGCCTACAGCGCGTACAACGGTTTTCAGTCCGGCATTGAGCGTTACTGGACGCTCAAGTACCTACAGCAAAACGGCATCACCGAACTGACCGCAACCTTCTTCAAAGACAACTTGGTGCGAGCCGATGACTTGCCGCTGGTGCTGCCCGCAGCGGGCGCACAAGGCCTGCCGCGTGGCGCACGGGTGCGCGTCAAGCTGGGCGAGATTGACGAGATCACGCTGGACATTCACAGCACCGTGATCGAACGGCTCGACACCGAGCCGGAAGACGCCGCAGCGGCCGAAACCGAAGACTTGGACTCTGAAGAATCCGAATTCGCCGCCGGCCCGATCTCGATCGCCGTGGATCTGAACGAGGCCGACAGCGATGCGGCCAACCCCGCCAGCGCGGCTGCTGCTTAAGCGGCGGCCTCTCACCGCAGCAGCCCACCCGTGAAATTGCCCGGCACCCTGCAACTGGCCTTGGGCGTTTCAGTGCTGCTGCACGCTCTGCTGCTGGCCGTGCGCTTCGTTGACCCGGCGCAATTTGACCGGATTTTTCAAGACACGCCACTGGAAGTGATCTTGGTCAATAGCAAAGCCAACGAGCGGCCTGACAAAGCCAAAGCGATTGCGCAGTTTTCATTGGCTGGCGGCGGCGACTTGGACAAAGGGCGTGCTTCATCACCCATGCCGCCCTCGGCGCTGACCGATCTGGGCGACCCGGCGGAAGAAATTCAACGCAAGATCGAATCGATGCAGGCGCAGCAAATGCAGCTGCTGACACAAATTAAAAAACAGCTCGCCGCGATGCCGCCGCCCATTGTTGCGCGCATGGCGCAAGACCCTGCGCAAGCCGAGCGGGAAGAAAAACGCCAGCAGCTGATGAATATCTTGGCCGAAATCGAAAAACGCATCAGTGCCGAAAACGAACGCCCCAAGAAACGCTACATCAGCCCGGCCACGCGCGAAGAGGTTTACGCGCTGTACTACGACCGCTTGCGGCGCAAAATTGAAAGTCAAGGCACGACCGCCTTTCCGGCGCTCGCTGGCAAAAAGATTTATGGCGAACTGACAATGGCTTTGACGGTTAACTTCAACGGCCAACTGTTGGCCAGTGAAGTCATGCAAAGCTCGGGTAATCTCACGCTAGACCGGCAAGCGCAAAGTATCGCCTCGCGGTCTGCACCGTTTGGACGCTTCACACCAGAGATGCGGCGCCAAGCGGACCAAATTGTGGTGGTGTCACGTTTCACGTTCACGCGTGACGACACCTTGCAAACCCAGATGAGTCAACGCTGAACCCCGTATCAAGAGACGAGCCTAAAAAATGAACCGTTACGTCGTCATCGGCAACCCGATTGCCCACAGCAAATCCCCACAGATCCACGCCCGTTTTGCAACGTTGACGGGCGAGTCGATGGCCTATGACCGCTTGCTGGTGCCACTGGACGGCTTTGCCGCCGCCTTGGCTCAGTTGCAGAAAGAAGGCGTGCTCGGCTGCAACGTCACCGTGCCCTTCAAGTTCGAAGCCTTTGCCGCCGCGCAGGTCACCAGCGCGCGCGCGCAACTCGCGTTAGCCGCCAACACCTTGAAGTTTGAAGCAGGCCAGGTCTACGCCGACAACACCGACGGCGTCGGTCTGGTGCGTGACATTGAAGCCAATGCCTGCGTCTCGCTGGCCGGCCGCGACGTGTTGCTGATTGGCGCTGGCGGTGCCGCAGCGGGTGTGCTGGCGCCGCTGTTGCTGGCCAGCCCACGCAAACTGGTGGTGGTCAACCGCAGCCCCAACAAAGCCGAGGCACTGGTGCTGCGGCACCGTCTGCATCCGTCGCTGCAAAAAGCGCTGCGGCACACCGAGCTGAGCACGCAAACGCTGGCATCCCCCGGTGGCCCGTTTGACGTGGTCATCAACGCCAGCGCCAGCAGCCTGAGCGGCGCTGGTGTGCCAGTACCTGCCAGCGTACTCAAAGCCGGCGCCTTGGTCTACGACATGATGTATGGCCCCGCCGCCGCGCCCCTGCTGCAGTGGGCCCGCGACCACGGCGGCGTCGGTCGCGATGGGCTTGGCATGTTGGTCGAGCAAGCGGCAGAAGCCTTTCTGCTGTGGCGCGGCGTTCGGCCGCCGTCGGCGCAGGTCTTGCAAGAAATGCGAGCAGCGCAGCCATGAGCCTTGCGGTGAGAAGCCTGCTACGGCCGCTGTTCAAGCTGCTCATGCTGCTGCTCGTGGCCGTGTTGTCGCTGCAGCTTTATTTTGTCGGCCGCATCGCGCTGATGACCGTTCTCGCACCCGAGTCCACCTCTTTTCAACGCTCAGAAATCTTCCGCGTGGTGAACACCACCGGAGCGCTTAAATGGCGCCAAAGCTGGGTCCCTTATGAACAGATTTCAGTGAACCTGAAGCGCGCCGTCATCACGTCCGAAGACGCCAGCTTCACCGAGCATGATGGGCTCGATCTGGAGGCACTGGAAAAAGCTTGGAGTAAAAATGCCGCTGCTGAACAGCGCGCTCAAAAAATAGCGGACCGGCTCGCTGCCGATGCGGCCAAACGCCAGTCCAACAAAAAAACCAACGCCGCGCCAGCGCCCTTGAAATTAGTCGCCAAAGCACCCAAAATCATTGGCGGCTCGACCATCACCCAGCAGCTGGCCAAGAATCTTTTTCTGTCGGGTGAACGCACCTTGCTGCGCAAAGGTGAAGAACTGGTGCTCACGCTGCTGTTAGAGGCTATGTTGAACAAACAGCGCATTCTGGAGATTTACCTTAACAACGTCGAATGGGGTGAAGGCATTTTTGGTGCAGAGGCTGCGGCCCAACATTACTTCCGCAAACCAGCAGCCCGACTCAGCCCTTACGAAGCGGCAAGGCTGGCAGTGATGCTGCCGCGTCCACGCTATTTCGAAACCCGACCCAACTCAGAATACCTGGCCTCGCGCGCCAACACCATCGTTGCGCGCATGGGCGGTGTGGTCGTGCCCTGATGCGTATCTTAGGCATTGACCCCGGCTTGCAAATCGCCGGTTTTGGCGTCATTGATGTCGATGGCCCAACGCTGACTTACGTTGCCAGCGGCACCATCAAAACCACGCACATGGTGGGGGGCCCGTTGCCGGCGCGGCTCAAGGTTTTGTTCGATGGCGTGCGCGAAGTGGTGGCCCGTTACCAGCCCGATCAAGCCTCGGTTGAAATCGTTTTTGTCAACGTCAACCCGCAAGCCACCTTGCTGCTAGGCCAAGCCCGCGGCGCCTGCATCACAGCTTTAGTGGCGAGTGATTTACCGGTGAGCGAATACACCGCCCTGCAGATGAAAAAAGCCGTGGCGGGCTACGGCAAAGCAGGTAAAGCAGAGGTGCAAGAAATGGTGATGCGGCTGCTCAAACTGCCGTCATTGCCCGGCAAAGACGCCGCCGACGCTTTGGGCCTAGCCATCACCCATGCGCACGTCGGGCCAGCCATGGCTAGGCTGGCAAAAGCCAGCGGCCTAGGCACGGCGATGGATGGAGCTTATCGGGATGGGCGCAGCCGATAACGATCAGTATTTATTTGGCCGGGTTAAAAAATGAAGTGCAACACTAGCGAACCTGTAAGGTCAGCAGATGCAGTCCTGATCCTGATCATGGTCAAAATTGATCGCTTTGAGATTGCGAATCCAAGACTGCTGACTAAAGCTTTGCCTCAGCTGAGATCGCTACTGCGATTGAAAACCCCCCGACTTATTCGATATTTAGCGCAAGCGCTCAACAGTCAAAACAGCAAAGAATCCAAAAGCTGAAACCAGCGTCCACTTCAAAATCAGCAGGCCGTAGCGTTTGAAGCGCGCCTGACCGGTGATGGCGAACAAGGCGAAGCAAGCACCTGCCGCCAACATGAGCACGATGAGAAGCCAGCGAAATATCAGCATAGTGTGGCCTTGTATTGAAGCGCAGCCTACCTACCAAGCCGGCGCAAGTTGCGCCAAGCCTTTGGGGGCGGTTTTGTCGTCGCTGAAGCTGACGATTTCATAGGCCTCTGGATGCGCCAGCAACTCTCGCAACAGTAGATTGTTCATCGCGTGGCCTGAACGGAAAGCGCTGTAGGCTGCTAGCAAAGGTTTGCCAAGCAAATAGAGGTCGCCCATCGCATCCAAAATCTTGTGTTTGACGAACTCGTCGTTGTAACGCAAGCCTTCGGTGTTGAGCACCTTGTAGTCATCCATGACGATGGCATTGTCCAGACCGCCGCCCATCGCCAAGCCATTGGCGCGCATCATCTCGACGTCTTTGGTGAAACCGAAGGTACGGGCCCGGGCGATGTCACGTGTGTAAGAGTTGGTACCCATGTCGAACTCTACCCGTTGCCCGGTGGAGTCCACCGCCGGGTGGTCAAAATCAATCTCGAAACTGAGCTTGTAGCCGTCGTAAGGACTCAGGCGTGCCCACTTGGTGCTGGCGCCCTCGCCTTCACGGACTTCGACCGGCTTGATGACACGCACAAACTTTTTAGGCGACTGTTGCAAGGCAATGCCAGCCGACTGCAGCAAGAACACAAACGAGGCCGCGGAGCCATCCAGAATGGGCACTTCTTCAGCGGTGATGTCGATGTACAGGTTGTCTATACCGAGGCCGGCGCAGGCCGACATCAGGTGTTCCACCGTGAACACTTTGGCGTTGCCGTTGGAAATGGTCGAAGCCATGCGGGTGTCAGTCACCGCTACGGCGGACACCACGATGTCCACCGGCAACGGTAAATCAACCCGCCGAAAAACGATGCCTGTGTCTGGCGGCGCTGGGCGCAGTGTCAGCTCAACGCGCTGACCACTGTGCAGGCCAACGCCCACCGCTTTGGTCAGGGTTTTGAGCGTTCTTTGGGCAAGCATCGATTTATTTTACTAAGCGTAGACGATCTGCGAGGAAGTAAGGACTCTGCCGCCGATCTACCCCGCAAAGCGTCAACTTCAATCGGCTTGCTTGCGCAAAAAGGCCGGGATTTCGAAGTCATCCATGCCACCTGACGCCAAGGCGTCAACCTTCGCAGCCGCTTGTGTACGGTTGGTGCGCCAGACGCTTGGCACGGCCATGTTGCCGTAGTCGTGCTGTGTCGGGCTGACGGATTGAACGTTGTTGTACGCTTGACCCGCATTGCCAACTGCCATGTTCAACACCGGCAAATTGTCGGTACCGGTGCGCAGCACTTGCAGCGGTGGCGCGGTACGTCGTCCAGCTTGGCGGCTCAGGCCGGTAGCCACCACCGTCACGCGAATTTCTTCACCCAAGTTGTCGTCATAAGCGGTGCCGTAAATCACGTGAGCGTCAGGCGAGGCATAAGCGCGGATGGTGTTCATGGCCAGCTTGGATTCACTCAATTTGAGCGAACCTTTGGCTGCCGTGATCAGCACCAGCACGCCTTTAGCGCCAGACAGGTCAATGCCTTCCAGCAGCGGGCAAGCAACCGCCTGCTCAGCAGCGATGCGCGCGCGATCCGGGCCGCTAGCCACAGCCGTGCCCATCATGGCTTTGCCGGGTTCGCCCATGACGGTGCGCACGTCTTCAAAGTCGACGTTGACGTGGCCTGGCACGTTGATGATCTCAGCAATACCGCCGACTGCGTTTTTCAGCACGTCGTTGGCATGTGCAAAGGCTTCGTCTTGGGTGATGTCGTCGCCCAAGACGTCGAGCAGCTTTTCGTTCAGCACAACGATCAACGAGTCGACATTGGCTTCGAGTTCTGTCAGGCCACTGTCGGCGTTTGACATGCGACGCCCACCTTCCCAGTCGAACGGCTTGGTGACCACGCCGACGGTGAGAATGCCCATTTCCTTGGCAATGCGAGCGATCACGGGCGCTGCGCCCGTGCCGGTGCCGCCGCCCATGCCGGCGGTGATGAACAACATGTGCGCACCGGCGATGGCTTCACGAATGTCGTCCACCGCGAGTTCAGCCGCATCACGACCTTTTTCGGGTTTGCTGCCAGCGCCCAGACCACTGCCGCCGAGCTGGATGGTTTTGTGCGCGGTGCCGCGGCCGAGCGCTTGCGCGTCGGTGTTAGCGCAGATGAATTCGACGCCCTGCACGCCGCTTTCAATCATGTGCTCAACAGCATTACCGCCGCCGCCGCCAACACCGATCACCTTGATCATGGTGCCTTGGTTGAACTCTTCAATCTCGATCATTTCGATGCTCATGGGAGCCTCCTGTTTGTAATGCAATTATGTAAATATGGAAAATTTTGAAGTTCTGACATGGTGTTTTTTATGACGGCGGGTCAGCCCCTCCTGAATGAGTTGGACAAGTTGAAGCCAGGCGTTGCATTGAAAAATGGTTCATCAGAAGTTCCCCACTAGCCAGTCTTTGACCTTGCCGAATGCGTTGTGCACGCTGCCCGCTTTTTGTGAGACCTTGTAGCCGCGCATACGGGCCAGCCGGGCTTCTTCCAGCAGGCCCATCACGGTGGCAGCGCGTGCTTGCGCGACCATGTCCGACAGCGCGCTGGAGTAGCGCGGCATGCCGCGCCTGACTGGCTTCAAAAAGATGTCTTCGCCGAGCTCAACCATGCCCGGCATGACGGCGCTGCCGCCGGTGATGACGATGCCCGAAGACAGGACTTCTTCGTAGCCTGATTCACGGATGACTTGCTGCACCAGCGAGTAGATTTCTTCGATGCGCGGCTCGATCACGCCGGCCAACGCCTGACGGCTGAGCATGCGCGGTCCACGGTCACCCAGGCCGGGCACTTCGACTTGGCGCTCCGGGTCGGCCAGCAGTTGCTTGGCGCAGCCGTTTTCAACCTTGATGTCTTCAGCGTCTTTGGTTGGGGTGCGCAGCGCCATGGCGATGTCGCTGGTGATCAAATCGCCGGCAATCGGGATCACTGCGGTGTGCCGAATCGCACCACCGGTGAAAATCGCTACGTCCGTGGTACCGGCGCCGATGTCGACCATCGCCACGCCCAGCTCGCGCTCGTCTTGCGTCAACACCGCAAGGCTGGATGCCAGTGGATTCAGCATCAGCTGATCGACTTCTAATCCGCAGCGGCGCACGCATTTGATGATGTTTTCAGCGGCGCTTTGTGCGCCGGTGACGATGTGAATTTTGGCTTCCAGACGGATGCCGCTCATGCCGATCGGTTCGCGCACATCTTGGCCGTCGATCACAAACTCTTGCGGCTCAACCAGTAGCAAGCGCTGGTCGGTCGAGATGTTGATGGCCTTGGCGGTTTCAATCACTCGGGCGACGTCGGCCTGACTGACTTCTTTGTCCTTGACCGCGACCATGCCGCTTGAATTGATGCCGCGAATATGGCTGCCCGTGATGCCGGTGTAAACGCGACCAATCTTGCAATCCGCCATCAGCTCGGCTTCTTTGAGCGCTTGCTGAATGCTCTGCACCGTGGCGTCGATATTGACCACCACGCCGCGCTTGAGTCCGTTGCTGGCGGCAATGCCCAGGCCCGCCAGCTTGAGCTGGCCATTGAGCAATATTTCGGCGACCACCACCATCACTTTGCTAGTCCCGATGTCGAGCCCGACAACCAGATCTTTGTATTCTTTGGCCATAGTTCTTAAACCTTATTTCTTGTTCTGTTTGCTGCCGACGGCCACAGTCGTGACGCCGCGCAGCTTGATCGCATAACCGTTGGGATACCGCAAATCCGCTGACTCCAGATTGCGGTCAAATTTGGATGAGGTTTGCGCCACAGTGGCGACAAAACGCTGCACTCTGGCTTGAATATCAGCCGGGCTGCCCAGCCCCATTTCAATCACCGCACCGCCTTCCAGCAATGCACGCCAGCTGCCTCGGTTGGTCAACTCCAGCTCGTTCAGCGATGTGTCGAGTTCTTCAAACAAAGGTGCCACGGCATTGAAGCCACGCAACACCAGCGCAGCCTGTCCTTGAGGGCCTTTGAGCAAAGGAAGGTCTTCGGCTTCGACGTCACCTTGATTGACTTCAAAGATTTCGCCAAAATTGTTGACCAAGCGGGCGTCGGTATCAGTCCCCCAAAAGGCCACCGCTTGATGCTCTTGCAAGACCACGCGCAAGCGATCGGGAAACTCGCGGCGTACCACGGCATGACGCACCCAGGGTACGGTCTCAAAAGCACTGCGGGTCTGCGCCAGATCCAGCGTGAAAAAGTTGCCAGCTAGTTTTGGAGCGACATTGGCTCGCAAGGTGGCCGCGTTGCTGTGCGTCAATTCGTTCTCGACCTGAATCGTCTTCAGGCTGAACACCGGCTGCTTGGCCAACCAGCTCAGCGCAGTGCTCAAGGACATCGCGGCAAACACCAGCATGAACGCGAATGCGACATGGTTCATCAGCCTGACGTCTAGCGGCAGGGTTCTCATGAAAGGTGCAGGTGCTGCGCGTCTCATGCACTGACCCCTGCATTGACGTTGGCCGGTTGGTAATCCAGCGCGGCACTTTGCAGCACGGCCAGACACAACGCTTCATACGACATGCCAGTTGCCCGCGCCGACATCGGTACCAGTGAATGGCTGGTCATGCCGGGTGAGGTGTTCAGCTCCAGCAAGTAAGGCTTGCGCGTAACGGCGTCAATCATGACGTCGGCACGGGCCCAGCCCCGGCAGTTCAAGGTTTGATAAGCGGCCAGCACCAACTGCTGAATGGCTGCCTCTTCTCCCGCCGGCAAACCGCAGGGCACGATGTACTGCGTGGTGTCGGTGAAGTATTTATTTTGGTAGTCGTAGTTGCCTTCAGGGGCAACGATGCGGATGACCGGCAACGCCTTTGCATCAGCGCCAGATCCCAGCACAGGGCAAGTGACTTCATCACCGCTGATGAACTGCTCGCACAGCACGTCGGCATCGAGTTGTGCGGCCAATGCTACGGCGTCGGCCATCTGCTGGGCGCTGGTGACTTTGGTCAAGCCAATGGACGAACCCTCACGCGCCGGTTTCACGATCAGCGGCAAGCCCAAGGCTTCAGGCACGCTGGCCACATCGGCTGGACTGTAAGCACCTCGACGCAATAAAACGTAGCGCGGCGTGCTCAGGCCATCAGCCAGCCAGATCCGCTTGGTCATGACCTTGTCGATGCACACACTCGACGCCATCACGCCGGAGCCGGTGTACGGAATGCCCAACAATTCAAGCGCACCCTGCACCGTGCCGTCTTCGCCAAAGCGGCCGTGCAAGGCAATGAAGCAGCGCGTGAAGCCTTCGGCCTTGAGCTCATTCAGTGCCCGCTGAGCGGGATCGAATGCGTGCGCATCGACGCCTTGCGAACGCAAAGCTGCGAGCACGCCATGACCCGACATGAGTGAAATTTCACGCTCGGCCGAATGCCCACCCATGAGCACGGCGACTTTTCCCAAGTTTGTCACGTCGATGTTTTCAGTGCGCATGCGCATCTCCCATGGCGATGACCTTGCCGGGCACCAGACCGATGGAACCGGCGCCCATGCAAACGACCACATCGCCGTCTTGCGCCAGATCCAAAATCGCCTGCGGCATGGCGTCGATCGCGTCGACAAACACCGGTTCCAACTTGCCGGACATGCGCAAAGCGCGGGTCAGCGCCCGACCGTCTGCGGCGACGATAGGCGCTTCACCGGCGGCATACACCTCTGCCAACAGCACAGCATCGGCTTGGCCAATGACCTTGACGAAGTCTTCAAAACAATCTCGGGTCCGACTGAAACGGTGCGGCTGAAAAGCCAGCACCAAACGCCGTCCCGGAAACGCGCCGCGGGCAGCGGCCAGCGTGGCAGCCATTTCGACCGGGTGGTGGCCGTAGTCATCAATCAGCGTGAAGTGACCGCCCGCAACAGCAGGCGCTTCGCCGTAACGCTGAAAGCGCCGGCCCACACCGTTGAATTCAGCCAGCGCTTTTTGCACCGCTGCATCTGGAATATCAAGCTCCACCGCCACCGCAATCGCCGACAGCGCATTCAGCACGTTGTGCTCGCCGGGCAGGTTCAGCACCACTGGCATGTCTGGCAAGGTGACGCCGTTGCGGCGCTGCACCGTGAAATGCATCTGGCCATTGACGTGGCGCAGATCAACAGCGCGCACTTGCGCGCCTTCATTGAAGCCGTAACTGGTGACCGGACAAGAGACTTGCGAAATGATGTCGCGCACCGCCGCATCGTCCGTGCACAAAATCGCGGTGCCGTAAAAAGGCATGCGGTGCAGAAAGTCGACAAAAGCGGCTTTCAGCTTTTCAAAGTCATGACCATAGGTTTCCATGTGGTCGGCGTCGATGTTGGTGACCACTGCCATCACCGGCAGCAGGTTCAAAAACGAAGCATCAGACTCATCGGCTTCGACCACGATGTAATCGCCCGATCCGAGCTTCGCATTGGTGCCTGCACTGTTGAGACGGCCGCCAATCACATAAGTTGGGTCTAGCCCGGCTTCCGCCAACACGCTGGCGACAAGACTGGTGGTGGTGGTTTTGCCATGCGTGCCCGCAATCGCGATGCCGCGTTTGAGGCGCATCAGCTCGGCCAACATGAGCGCGCGTGGCACCACCGGAATGCGTTTTTCGCGTGCCGCCACAACCTCAGGGTTGTCAGCTTTCACAGCCGTCGAGGTGACCACGGCGTCGACAGTGGCTAGGTTGCTAGCAGCATGACCAACATAGGTTTTGATACCCAGACCAGCCAAGCGCCGCAGCGTTGCGCTGTCGGCCAAGTCTGACCCGGAAATCACGTACCCAAGGTTGTGCAGCACTTCGGCAATACCGGACATGCCAGAGCCACCGATGCCGATGAAGTGAATGTTGTTGACAGCGTGCTTCATCGAACCAATTCCTCACAGGCCGCGACGACACTCGCCGTGGCATTGATTTTTTTCATTTGATACGCGGCCTCGGCCCGCTCTAAGAGATTGGCCCGCGTCATGGTTTGCAGCAAGCCAGCCAAGCCTTCTGGCGTCAAGTCGGACTGCTGGATCAACCAGCCTCCGCCAGCCTCGACCAAAAAGCGGGCATTCAAAGTCTGGTGGTCATCCACAGCGGCGGGGAAAGGCACAAATAGTGCGGCTGCGCCGACTGCAGCAATTTCTGTCACGGTGCTGGCGCCAGCGCGGCCAATGATGAGGTCGGCGTCGGCAAACGCTTGCGCCGTGTCGTCAATGAAGGGCGTCAATTCAGCCAACACGCCGGCCTGTGCGTAGTTGCTGCGCAGCGCTTCAATTTGTTGCGCGCCACTTTGATGGACCACCTGCGGCCTGCTGGCATTGCTCATCAGCGCCAGCGCTTTGGGCACCAATTCATTCAGCGCCCGCGCACCCAGACTGCCGCCCACCACCAACAACTTGAGTGGGCCGCTGCGGCCGGCGAAACGCAGGGCAGGTTCAGCTTGTTGCGTAAAGGCTGTGCGCAACGGATTACCCACCCACTCGGCTTTTTTGAAGACATTCGGAAAGGCCGTGAAAATGCGGTCCGCCACACCCGCGAGCACGCGGTTGGCCATACCGGCGACTGAATTTTGCTCATGCAAGATGAGCGGCTTGCCCAGCAGCACAGCCATCATGCCGCCCGGAAAACTGACGTAACCGCCCAAACCGATGACCACATCGGGCTTGACCCGGCGAACGACTTGAATGCTTTGCCAGAAGGCTTGCAGCAGGCGCAGCGGCAGCAAAGCCAGCGTCAGCAGACCCTTGCCGCGAACACCTGCAAAATCAATCGCTTCAAAGGCGAAGCCGCTTGCTGGCACTAATTTACTTTCCATGCTTGGCTGGCCAACCCGGCCTTTGCCGCCCAGCCAATGCACCTGCCAGCCACGCTCGCGCAGGGCTTCAGCCACCGCCAGACCAGGAAAGATATGACCGCCGGTGCCGCCGGCCATGACAAGCGCTGTGAGAGGACGCTTCATAGCCGGCCTCCCCGCATCAGCACGCGATTTTCGTAGTCGATGCGCAGCACCACCGCCAAGGCCACCAGGTTCATGAGAATGGCCGAACCGCCGTAACTCATCAAGGGCAAAGTCAGGCCCTTGGTGGGTAGCGCGCCTAGGTTCACACCCATGTTGATGAAGGCCTGAAAGCCGATCCAAATGCCGACACCCTGCGCCACCAAGCCTGCAAACAAACGGTCGAGCGCAATCGACTGACGTCCGATGTGAATGATGCGGCGGGTCATCCACAAGAACAGTCCGAGCAAAACAGCCACACCGACAAAACCGAATTCTTCGCCAATCACCGCCAACAAAAAGTCGGTGTGTGCTTCTGGCAACCAGTGCAGTTTCTCGACGCTGCCGCCCAACCCGACACCAAAAAATTCGCCCCGCCCAAAGGCAATCAGCGAGTGCGTCAATTGATAGCCCTTGCCGAGCGCATGCTTAGCATCCCACGGATCGAGATAGGCAAAAATCCGGTCGCGCCGCCATTCGCTCATGGCCACCATCAGCGCAAAGGCGATGACGACGACAGCGGCAATCGCAAAGAACATGCGTGCGTTGACACCGCCTAAAAAGAGAATGCCCATGGCAATGACAGAGATCACCATGAAAGCGCCCATGTCAGGCTCAGCCAACAACAGCACACCGACCACACCCACGGCAGCAGCCATCGGCAGCACAGCGCGGAAAAAACGTTCTTTCACGTCCATCTTGCGGACCATGTAGTCGGAGGCATAAATCAAGACCGCGAACTTGGCCAGCTCAGACGGCTGAAAATTCATAAAGCCAAGCGAGATCCAGCGGCGCGCGCCGTTCACACCCTTGCCAATGAAAGGCAGCAGTACTAGGCACAACAGCACCAAGGAGCCAATGAACAACCACGGCGCCATTTTTTCCCACACCGTCAGAGGCACTTGAAATGTGGCGAAGGCGACGATCAAGGCCAAGCACACCGACAAAATATGGCGGATCAAAAAGTGGTTGTGCGCATAGCGCGAAAACCTCGGGTTGTCTGGCATCGCGATGGAGGCCGAATACACCATGATCAAGCCCCACAAAACGAGTGCCAGCGTTACACCGACCAGTGCTTGGTCAAAGCCCAGCAAACGAACCGGCGACGAGTTGCTGATGCGGTCTAAGCTGGTGCGCACAGGCAAGGTATCGCTGCCGCCCTGCGGCGCACCGAACCAACCGACCAGACGTGCGCTGAGGCTCATATGACCGCCCCCGAATCCAGTGCCAGCGCTTGCACGGCGTCACAGAAAACTTGGGCCCGGTGGCCGTAGTTCTCAAACATGTCGAAGCTGGCGCAGGCCGGTGACATCAGCACGGCGTCACCGGCCTTGGCCACACCGGCCGCAAGTTCCACAGCGGCGGCCATCGAATCAGCAGCCAACATGTCGACACCTGAGTCTTCAATCGCCGCTTGAATCAAAGGCGCGTCTCGCCCGATCAACACCACGGCGCGCACATAGCGCGCCACCGGCTCAGCCAGTGGCGCAAAGTCTTGACCCTTCCCCTCACCGCCCAAGATCAACACCAATCGACGGTCTGCTCCCAAACCATTCAGGGCCGCGACGGTAGCGCCGACGTTGGTGCCTTTGCTGTCGTCAAAGTATTCGACATCGTTCACCACCGCGACCGACTCGACCCGGTGCGGCTCACCACGGTAGTCGCGCAAGCCATGCAACAACGGCGCCATGGTGCAACCAATGGCATTTGCCAAGCCCAAAGCAGCCAGCGCATTGGTGGCATTGTGGCGACCGCGAATGCGCAAGGCATCAACCGGCATCAAGCGCTGCACATAAATGGGAATTTCTTCGTCACGCCGACGCTTGATGGTCTCGTCGGCTTCCGCCGCACGCACCAGCCAAGCCATGCCGTTGACGGTTTCAATGCCGTAGTCGCCCGGGCGTTGCGGCACATCACCGCCAAAAGTCAATATATTGCGCAGCTGTTTGCCCTTGACCAAAGCCGGCACTACGGCCATGACCTGCGGGTCATCGCGATTCAACAGCATGACACTGGTGTGGCCGTAAATGGCGGATTTGGCGCGCACGTAAGCGGCCATGGAGCCATGCCAATCGAGATGGTCTTGGCTAATGTTCAGCACCGTGGCCACGCTCGGCTCAAAGCCGGTGACCTCGTCCAGCTGGAAACTCGACAACTCCAGCACCCAGACTTCAGGCAAGGCGTCGGTGTCGATGCAAGTTTGCAAGGTGTCTAACAATGTGGGGCCGATATTGCCGGCCACCGCCACGCTTTTGCCGGCGCGCTGCACCAACTGCCCGGTTAAGGATGTGACGGTTGTTTTGCCGTTGGTGCCGGTGATGGCGATGACTTTGGGGCGGTAGGGAAGCGTCTCTGCTTCTGTTTCAGCAAGCTCCCGCAGTGCCTCAGCGAACAAGCTGAGTTCATTGCCGCAAGGCACGCCCTGCTCTTTGGCTACTTGCAGCACAGGTGCGACCTCAGCGGGCGACAAACCAGGGCTGCGCAAAATCAAATCAAAATGCTCGCCACGTTGCATCAGCGCGGCAAAATCACCGGACACGAATGTCACGGCTGGCCACTCTTGCTGCAAGGCGGTCAACTGCGGCGGTGCAGTCCGGGTGTCGGCTACTGTCACGCGACTGCCATGGCGCGCACACCAACGTGCCAATGCCAGGCCGGACAAGCCGAGCCCCAGCACCAAGACATGTTGTGTGGCGAGTTTTTTCATCGCAGTTTCAGGGTCGACAAACCGACCAGGCAAAGCAGCATGGTGATGATCCAGAAGCGCACCACCACTTGCGTTTCTTTCCAACCGCTTTTCTCAAAATGATGGTGCAGTGGCGCCATCTTCAAGATGCGCCTGCCGGTGCCGTATTTGCGCTTGGTGTATTTGAAATAGGTCACCTGCAGCATGACCGACAAGGCCTCAACCACGAAGATGCCGCCCATGATGGCCAGCACGATTTCTTGCCGCACGATCACCGCAATAGTGCCGAGCGCTGCGCCCAGCGCCAACGCGCCCACGTCACCCATGAAGACCTGTGCCGGATGCGTGTTGAACCACAAGAAAGCCAAGCCAGCACCGGCCATGGCGGCGCAAAAAATCAACAACTCACCGGCACCCGGAATGTAAGGGAAAAACAAGTAACGGGAATACACCGAGCTACCGGCGACGTAGGCAAAAATGCCCAGCGCCGAACCGACCATCACCACCGGCATGATGGCCAGGCCATCGAGGCCATCAGTCAAGTTCACGGCGTTGCTGGAACCCACAATCACCAAGTAGGTGAGGATGACAAAACCGAACACACCCAAGGGGTAGCTGACTTGCTTGAAGAAGGGCAACAACAAGCCAGCCTGCGGCGGCAGGCTGACATCAAAACCCGACTTGACCCAATTCACGAACAACTCGAACACGCGCAGGTTTGAGCTTTCTGAAATGCTGAACACGAGGTACAGCGCGGCAAGCAACCCGATCAGCGATTGCCACAGGTACTTGTCACGTGAGCGCATGCCCTCGGGATCCTTGCTGACCACTTTTTTCCAGTCATCAGCCCAGCCGATGGCACCAAAACCCAGCATCACGACCAGCACGATCCAGACAAAACGGTTGCTCAAGTCGGCCCACAGCAAGGTCGAGATCGCAATCGCCAGCAGAATCAACACACCGCCCATGGTCGGTGTACCACTTTTGCTCAAGTGCGTTTGCATGGCGTACTCGCGAATCGGCTGGCCGATCTTCAATTCGGTCAGGCGGCGAATGACGATCGGGCCGGCGATCAAGCCAATCAGCAAGGCCGTGAGTGCGGCCATGACGGCACGCAATGTCAGGTATTGGAAAACCCGAAAGAACCCGAATTCGGGCGACAGGGTCTGCAACCACTGAGCCAGACTTAAGAACATGTTTTTTCCTTTGCGACGGGAGTGGCTCTTGGGTCTGCTTGTGTAGAGATAGCTTCGACCACGCGCTCCATCTTCATGAAGCGGGAGCCTTTGACCAGCACACTGGCGCACCCCAGTACGGCACGCTGAACGTCCGTCAACATGGCGTCAAAAGTCTCGTGGTGACGCGCATCTTTAAAAGCCTCAGCAGCGTGTCGGCTCAGCGCTCCGGTGCAAACCAACTGGTCAATGCCGCGCAGCTTTGCATGTGCGCCTATCTCTGTGTGAAATTCTGGACCACGGTCGCCGACCTCACCCATGTCACCCAACACCAGCATGCGAGGCGCTGGCAACTCAGCCAACACATCGATGGCGGCGCGGACTGAATCCGGGTTTGCGTTGTAGCTGTCATCAATCAAAATCAATGCGCGGCCGTTAATCATCAAAGGCACTGCGCGTGAGCGGCCTTTGACCGGCGCAAAGGCCGTCAGGCCCGCAGTAATGGCGGCCAGCGGTACGCCAGTCGCCAAGGCGCAAGCGGTCGCGGCCAAGGCGTTTTTCACGTTGTGGCGTCCGGCCACGTTCAACTCAAACGTCACGGGGCCAAGCGGTGTCTGCGCAGTCACTTGCCAGAGCACACCAGTCCATTCGGCGGTTGCCGTCACGTCGGCTCGGCCAGTCAATGCAAAGGTGATGACGCGGCGCGTTCCAGCCAATGCCTGCCAGATCGGCGTGTATTCCTCATCGGCCGGAAAAACGGCGACACCGTCTGCCGGCAACGCAGTCAGCACCGCACCGTTTTCACGCGCCACGGCTTCCACACTGGTCATGAATTCGAGGTGCTCGCGCTGCGCGTTGTTGACCAGCGCCACAGTCGGCTGCGCAATGGCGGCCAGACTGGCGATTTCGCCTGGGTGGTTCATGCCCAGCTCGACCACCGCTGCAGCGTGGCTGGCGCGCAAACGCAGCAGGGTCAGCGGCACGCCGATGTCGTTGTTGAAATTGCCTTCGGTGGCGAAGGCCTGCTCACCCTTGAAGGCGCGCAGGATGGCGGCGATCATTTGCGTCACGGTGGTTTTGCCGTTGCTGCCAGTGACGGCTATTAAGGGCAACGAAAACTGCGCACGCCAACCAGTCGCCAACTGGCCCAGCGCTGCTTTGACGTCAGGCACTT
>Ga0208916_10000577_pt1 | contig 16988 bp, 14 predicted proteins | sample DEB19_08_DNA_5_FD_184523 | JGI IMG/M metagenome (GOLD analysis project Ga0208916, IMG submission 184523) | Aqueous microbial communities from the Delaware River and Bay under freshwater to marine salinity gradient to study organic matter... | ecosystem: Environmental > Aquatic > Marine >... | reverse complement strand
TGATATCTGTCTTCGCAAGGTACTGAAGGATGCGACGACGACGACCTACTAACAACAAAAGACCACGACGGTTGTGGTGATCATGTGGGTTAGCCTTCAAGTGATCAGTGATCTGATCAATTCGCTTTGATAGGAGCGCGACCTGAGCTTCAGGTGATCCTGTGTCAGTAGGGGTAGAACCGTACTGAGCAATGATTTCCTTCTTTACTTCTGGTGTTAATGCCATTTCTTGTTCTCCTTATGTACTGAGCACGAGGGCTTCTCGGTTTGACTCACGAGAAACTCGCTAACTCGATTGAAGGGCTAGGTTATCAGCCGACGGTGCAATAGTTGAAATCGAGGTAAATCCCCCGCTTAGAGCTCGGTCAATCTACGAGCCTCTAGACAATCCTTAGCCATCTGCTCCAAAAGTGGCTCCAGGCCATCAAATTTCAATGTGTCGCGCAATCTCCAGCCAAACTCGATTGTTGCTGGTTTTGTATATAGATCAAGACCTGTTTGATCCAACGCATAGGCCTCAACCTGTCGGCCTCGTACACCTTCAAATGTTGGATTTGTTCCAATAGAAATCGCAGCCGGCCAACGATCAATTCCGACAGTTAACCAACCTGCATACACACCATCGGCAGGAATCGTTTGATTATCAAGATTTCCAAGGTTTGCAGTTGGATAACCGATTTCACGACCACGCTTTTCGCCATGAACAACAATTCCATCTAAGCGATGAGGGCGAGTCAACATTTCACGAGCAGACTCAACTTCACCATTTACGATCGCCTTGCGGATTCGTGTTGAAGAAATCGCATCAGCATCATCAGTTTGTAAATCAAGCACGATAGTTTCAAATTCGGTGTGAGCCTTTAGGGATTCTACATTTCCTGCTGCCTTGAACCCATAAGTGAAATTTTGCCCAACGATTACTGTGGTTGCTTTCAACTGTTCAACTAATACTTTATTAACGAAGTCTTCAGGAGACATTGCTGCAAACTCTTTTGTGAATTTAATGACTGCAACTTGATCAGCGTTATGAATCTTCAGCAGTTCAATTTTGTCAGTTAAAATCGTCAAAAGGCTTGGCGCACGCTCAGGAGCAAAGACAGAAACTGGATGTGGGTCAAAGGTCAGGGCAACGATCTTTTCATCCCCTGCCAGCGCTTTGGCACGGTTGAGAATCTGTTGATGGCCCTTGTGAACTCCATCAAAGTTTCCGATTACAACGATGCTCATACTCGTATTATCTCAGAATCATTGCGCTGCCGCGAACACAGCGATTGGCTTGGCCTTGCCATCAACATTCTGCAAGAGCGCAATCAGTTCATTGGCAGCAGAAATTCCAGCATAAATCTGATCATCTGTATTAGCCGAAAGAGTTCTACCAAAGGAGAGTTCTAGCTTTTCATCCAATGCAATTTCGCGCACCGGAAAGGTTGCGCGAGCAACATCTGCTAAATCAAGGGTGGTGAACTCGCCACTCTTTAACTGCTGTAAAGAAACCGCTCGATCAAGGCCAAATCCTGCAACCCTTGATCTACGTAATGAATTCAGATGCCCACCAACCCCAAGTGCAGCTCCGCAATCACGAGCGATAGCGCGAATGAAAGTTCCTGCTGAGCAGGTCACTTCGATATCTATCTCAATTCCTTTTTCAAGGCGTCGAATAGCAAGTACATCTAATTGCGAAATTGTTACTTCGCGCGCAGGCAGAACAACCTCTTCGCCTGATCGAACACGATCGTATGCTCGCTCGCCATCAATCTTTACCGCAGATACTGAACTTGGACGCTGCATAATTGTTCCGCGCATCTTTGCTAGTTCGGCGGTGATTTGCTCATCAGTCACAGCTGAAGTGTCGGCGGTACTAATTACTTCGCCTTCAACATCATCTGTAATAGTTGCAGCACCAAGAACCACAGTTGCTTGATATGTCTTATCGCCATCAGTTATGTACTGCAGCAATCGAGTGCCGTTGTTAAATCCCAGCACCAAGATTCCGGTAGCCATTGGATCAAGAGTTCCGGCATGACCAACTTTGCGTGTTCCTAGCGCTCTGCGACCTATTGCAACAACATCGTGGCTTGTCATACCTGGTTCTTTATCGACAACCAGAAATCCGTGCTGCATCACAATTAATCTTCGATTACACGCGGTGCTTTATAAGGATCTTCTCCCCCGGCGTATTGCGCGTTCTTGCGAAGCTCAGCAACCTGCGCATCTTGCTCATGAACCTTTTCAAGCAAGGAATCAAGAGCTAATGCGCTTTCAGGTAAACCATCTTCAAAGAATTCGATACTAGGAGTAATGCGAAGTCCAAGTTCGCGACCTAACGCAGAACGGATCGTTCCCTTGGCGCTCTCGAGAGCCGCTGCTGTTGCAGCGCGCTCATCGAGGCCACCAAGAACTGTGTAAAACACCGATGCTTGTTGAAGATCGCCTGTAACGCGTGCATCTGTAACTGTTACAAAACCAAGACGCGGATCTTTAATCTTTGTCTCAAGTAGGTTTGCAACTACTACCTTGATGCGGTCGGCGACCTTCAGAGTGCGATGTGATTGACCCATTGCTTATGCTCGCTTTTTCTCGCGCATCTCGAAACACTGAACGATGTCGCCTTGCGCGATCTCCTTCATGTTTCCAAGGCCGATACCGCACTCGAATCCTTCACGGACCTCGGTGGCATCATCCTTAAAGCGCTTGAGTGAATCAATTGTGAGGTTATCAACCAAGACTGTTCCGTTACGCAAGATACGTGCCTTTGCGTTACGACGGATGATTCCATCCTTAACAACAGATCCTGCGATATTTCCAGCCTTAGAAGATTTGAAGATCTCGCGAACTTCAGCGTTACCGATGATCGCTTCTTCGTACTCTGGCTTCAACAGACCCTTGAGAGACATTTCAATCTCTTCAATTGCATTGTAGATAACTGAGTAGAAACGAACTTCAACGCCTTCTTGATCAGCATAGATTGCAGTTTGTGGCTCTGGCTTAACGTTAAAACCGATCACAACTGCAGTTGATGCAGATGCCAAGGTGATATCGCTCTTGGTAATTGCACCAACGCCGCGGTGAATAACGCGAAGATCTACTTCAGCGCCAACATCCAACTGCATCAATGCATCTTCTAGCGCTTCAACAGAACCAGAAACGTCACCCTTAAGAATAAGGTTGAGAGTAGAAATCTTGGATTGCTCCATGAAGTCTTCAAGTGAGACCTTCTTGCGTGCCTTAGCAAGCTGAGCATTACGTTCTGCTGCCTGACGCTTTTCAGCGATCTGACGAGCGGTACGGTCTTCATCAGCTACAAGGAAGGTATCTCCGGCACTTGGTACAGATGTGAAACCAAGAACCTGAACTGGACGTGATGGACCAGCGGTCTCAACATTGTCACCATTCTCATCCAACATCGCACGAACGCGACCAAATGCGCTACCGGCAACGATTGCATCACCGATCTTCAAAGTTCCGCGTTGAACAAGAACAGTTGCAACTGGACCACGACCACGATCGAGGTGAGCTTCAATAGCAACACCACGAGCATCATCATTGGCAACTGCACGAAGATCAATAGCAGCATCTGCTGTAAGAAGGATTGAATCGATCAACTGATCAATTCCCATTCCGGCCTTTGCAGAAACATTTACGAAGATTGTGTCTCCGCCGTACTCCTCAGCGATCAAGTTGTACTCAGTTAACTGCTGACGAACCTTGTCTGGGTTTGCGCCTTCCTTATCAATCTTGTTAACAGCAACAACGATTGGAACATCCGCTGCTTGAGCGTGGTTTAACGCTTCAATCGTCTGAGGCATGATTCCATCATCGGCAGCCACAACAAGCACAGCGATATCAGTCACCTTCGCACCACGTGCACGCATTGCGGTAAACGCTTCGTGACCTGGTGTATCGATAAAGGTAATCGCACGGTTTGTGCCATCGTGATCATGGTGAATTTGGTACGCACCAATGTGCTGAGTAATTCCGCCAGCTTCACCCTTCATAACTTCAGATTTACGGATCGCGTCAAGAAGTGATGTTTTACCGTGATCAACGTGACCCATAACAGTTACTACTGGCGGACGTGCAACCAAAGTATCTGGATCTAGATCAGTTAGCTCGCCTGCAAGATCGATATCGAAATCAGATAGCAGTTCGCGGTCTTCATCTTCTGGGCTAACAATTTCGATGTTGTAACCAAGTTGAACGCCAAGAATTTCGAAGGTATCTGCATCTACAGATTGTGTAGCTGTAACCATTTCACCTAAGTGGAATAGCGCTGCTACTAATGCTGCTGGATCTGCGCCAATCTTTTCTGCGAAATCTGCAAGTGATGCACCACGACGCATACGAATTGGAGTCTTTCCATCGCCGTGAGGAACAACTGCTCCACCCAATTGTGGAGCTTGCATATTGTCGAATTCATCGCGTAACGCCTTGCGAGATTTTTGTTTACGTCCCGACTTCTTACTTGCATTCTTTCCGAATGCTCCACCTGCGCCACCGCGTTGTGGTGGACGACCGCCACCTGGACGTTGTGGTCCGCCAGTTGTTCCACCTGTACCAGGTGTATTTGATTTATATGGAGATGATGATGGTGCTGATCCACCTGGACGCGGAGTAAATCCTGCGCCTGCTGGACGTGGTGCACCTGGACGGGCTGCAAATCCTGGACGAACAGAACCTGGACGTGATCCAGCCATTCCTGGTCGTGGTGCGCCTGCACCCTGAGGACGTTGTGGTGGACGAGGTACCGCACCACCAGTTGAAAATGGATTGTTTCCGGGACGAGGTGGACGTGGAACCGCGCCACCTGCAGAGAATGGATTATTTCCTGGACGAGGAGCTGGTGCTGAAGGTGTTGGTGCAGATGGTGTCGCGCCATTTTCTGCTGCGCGCTCTGCCGCTTCGTGCTTTGCTGCTTCCTCTTTATTTGCTTGCGCCTTAGCTTGTTCCAGCTTTAACGCTTCAATATCTACGCCAAGTTCTGCGGCGAGTTCAGCTGCTTGTTCAGCACTTACTTCACCCTTTGGCTTTGCAGCGGCCTTCTTTGCTGCAGCCTTCTTAACTGGCTTTTTCTCCTCGACCGGTTTTGCATCGGGATACATTTCAATCAACTTACGGACAACTGGTGCCTCTACTGTTGATGATGCAGAGCGAACAAACTCGCCCATTTCTTGGAGTTTTGCAAGAACAACCTTGCTCTCCATACCGAGTTGTTTTGCCAACTCATGTACGCGGACCTTTGACACATTTCTCCTGTCTTGGCCCGCATTTACTCAAATGCAAGCCTTAGTTGAACGACCTCATAGTTCTAACGAGCTCATTTGAGTTTCATATCTTTCTTTTCCATTCTGGTTGTGTACTGCTTCGTTTAACCTTCTAGAAACTTCAGAAGTTCTGATACATCGACCGCTTCGTTTTGCTTGAAGGCAAATCTAAAAGCGTTCCGAGCTATCGCAACTTCTGCACATTTCTTGTGAAGCCATGCGCCCCGACCTGGTGCGCCTGTTTTGATATCTGGAATTACTTTTCCATCTACCAAAGTCACTCGAATTAATGCTGAAGGATGATCCTTCTTTCGGCAGCTAATACAGCTACGTACCGGAAATTTCTTGTCCAACGGGCTTATGGTATCCAACTAGTGGCACCTTCTCATAATGCTGCGTCTGTGGGGGCGGGCACAACGGTGTCTGGATGGATATCAATACGCCATCCGGTCAAACGTGCAGCCAAACGAGCATTTTGCCCATCTTTGCCAATAGCTAGGGAAAGTTGGTAATCAGGAACAATTACCTTCGCACTGCGTGTGGCTAAATCAGTAATTTCTACCTTGCTCACCTTTGCAGGAGCAAGGGCAGCTGCAACAAATTCGGCAGGATCTTCAGACCAATCAACGATGTCAATCTTTTCGCCATGGAGTTCATCCATTACTGCACGTGCACGTGAACCCATTGGTCCGATTAAAGATCCCTTTGGACTTACACCTGCACGGTGAGTTTTGACTGCAAGCTTTGTTCGGTGACCTGCTTCGCGTGCCACAGCCATGATTTCAACAATGCGATCACCAATTTCTGGAACTTCAAATGCAAATAACTGCTTAACAAGTGCTGGGTGAGAACGAGACAACATAATCTCTGGACCCTTTAACCCTTGCTTTACTTCAACAACGAAACACTTAATTCGATCTCCGTGGTTATACACCTCACCAGGAACCTGCTCTTGTGGCGGAATGCGACCTTCGACACGACCAAGGTTGACGTTAATCATCTTTGGATCGCGGCCTTGTTGAACAACTCCAGAAATTACATCTCCGACAGAGGCGGTGAACTCTCCAACGATTTCAGCATCATTGGTTTCACGCATTTTCATCTTAATAATCTGGCGTGCTGTAGATGTTGCAACTCTCGAAAAACCATCGGGAGAATCCAACTCTTCACTTATGCGGGTACCGTCTTCACCAAAAATAGGAACTAGGATCTGAATTTCGCCAGTTTCGCGGTCTAAGTGTGCACGCGCATGACGCTTTGCAATATCAGTTTGGTTGTAAGCACCAAGAACGGCAATTTCAATCGCATAGATCAGCTCTTCCAGTGGAATATCTTTTTCAGTTGTTAGTGCGGCCAGCGCAGACATTTCTACATGCATTAGATCTCATCCTTACGGTTAAATTCGATCTCGACATTTGCACGTTTGATATCGGCAAAATTAACTTCGTGAGTTTTCATTCGGCCCTTGATGTTTTCAATCAAGATCGCACGGTTTTCATCAAACTCAGTTAAACGACCAGATACTTCGCTGTCATCGTTAAGAAATACCTTTACGATGCGGGTTAAATTCTTAGTCCAGTGACGTGGAAGAGTAAGTGGACGCTCAATTCCAGGTGAGGTTACTTCGAGGGTAAAAGCCTCAGTTAATAGTGGTGAATCATCAAGCAACGCAGAGATTTCTCGACTTACTACGGTGACCTCATCAAGGCTAAGCGGCTTTATGCCATCAACCATGCATGTAACGATGCGGTGATTACCAGGATTACTTGTGAATACATCTTCTAGAAAGAAGCCTGCATTTTCTACAGCAGGGCGGATTAAATCGGCAATTGAATCTTTAAGGGCCATCGGACTCTTCTTTCTATTAAGTTGTGAGGTAATTGTAACGCGAGTATTTAGAAGGTTGCAATTCCTACCTTAATAATCAGAGCAACGGTGACAATAAGGAAGACTTTACGCACCAAAGTTGACCCACCCTTGATGGCCAATCTCGAACCGATAATCGCTCCAGAAATATTAGCTACTCCCATGATGATTCCGATCTGCCAAATAACGGCGCCATGGATTCCAAACACAAGAATTGCACCAACATTTGTTGCAACATTGACCACCTTCGCAATTGCTGATGCGGTGATGAAGGCGTAGCCAAGGGAGGCAACCAGAATCAGCATCAAAAAAGATCCAGTGCCAGGACCGAAAATTCCATCATAAAAACCAATGACCGCACCTGCAATTGCAGCGATCTGAACGCGACGCTTTGAATGGTGGCGAAGATTTTCAAACTTTCCAAGATCTGGCTTGAACCAGGTATAGATAGCAACGACAATCAACAACGCCAACACCATTGGCCGCATGCTGCTCGTTGGAATCTTTGAAGCAAGAACTGCTCCGCCGGCAGATCCCAAGAATGCCGGAAGCCCCATTGCAATAAGTACCTTTGGATCAGGTTTAATCTGCTTGCGATACAAGGCTGCAGCTGTTGTAGTTCCAAATACTGCCGATAACTTGTTAGTTCCAAGTACTTCGGCGGTTTCAGATTTTGGCAATCCAATTAAAAGTGCTGGAAGTTGGATTAATCCCCCGCCGCCGGCAATCGAATCAACAAAGCCAGCAAAAAAAGATGCTGCAAGTAGAAAAATCCCGGTAGCTATAGAGATATCGTGAAACACAATTACTTCAGAAGTTCTGCGATCGCAGTAACTGCTTGAGTAAGTGGCACTTCTTGCTTGTCACCGCTCTTGCGAACGCGCACTTCAACATTTCCTTCAGCTAGAGCTTTGCCGACCACGACAATAATTGGGTTACCAATGAGCTCGGCATCCTTGAACTTAACGCCAGGGCTGGCATCTCGTCGATCATCCAACATCACGGTAATGCCTTGTGCTTCAAGCTCTGTTCCAAGTTTGAGCGCAGTTTCAAAGAGCAGATCATCCTTACCTGCAGCAACGATGTGAACCTTTGCTGGAGCTAACTCTGCTGGCCAATTAAGCCCGATTTCATCATGAGTTTGTTCAGCAATAGCGGCAACTGCACGAGTCACACCAATTCCGTATGAACCCATAGTGACGATCTGAGACTTTCCGTTGTGATCTAACACAGTCAGATTAAGTGCTTGTGCATATTTGCGACCCAGTTGGAAAATATGTCCAATTTCAATTGCACGATCAATTACAACAGCGGTTGCACACTCTGGGCATGCATCACCTGCGCGCACTTCAGCTGCTTCTACATATGCATCTGGTGTGAAGTCACGACCATTAACAACATTTCGGGCGTGACGATCCTTTTCATTGGCACCTGTTACCCATGATGTTCCTGGTGCAATGCGTGGATCTGCGTACACAGTAATTCCAGATTTCTTTGCATCCTGAGGTCCGATGTATCCCTTTACAAGTCCAGGGAACTTCGCAAAATCTGCTTCCTCAAATACACGTAGCTCATGAATTCCACCGATGTTTTCTTGGAAGCGCTTTAAATCAACTTCACGATCACCTGGAACCAATACTGACACCGCTTTGTTATCGGCCATCAACATTACATTTTTCAAGGTATGTGCGCCGGTGTATCCGCCGCCGAACTTAGCGTTGAGCAATTCAACCAAAGTATCGATCGTTGGAGTATTCGGTGAATCAAATACTTCAAGTGCAGGGGTCGCTGATGAATCCTGCGCATCAACCTTTGTAACCATCGCTTCAACATTTGCGGCAAATCCACACTTAGGACATAAAACATAAGTGTCTTCACCTGTTGTACATGGCGCTAAGAACTCTTCAGATTTTGATCCACCCATTGCGCCAGACACAGCCTTAACAATGTTGTACTTCATGCCTAAACGATCAAAGGTTTTTACATAAGCATCACGGTGCTTTTGGTATGAAAGCTCAAGACCTGCATCATCAATATCAAATGAGTAAGAATCCTTCATCACAAATTCGCGTCCGCGAATGATTCCGCTACGAGGACGCGCTTCATCACGGAACTTTGTTTGAATCTGATAGATGCTTAGTGGCAAATCCTTATAAGAGGAGTATTCGCCCTTCACCATGAGGGTAAACATCTCCTCGTGTGTTGGACCTAGGAGGTAATCCCCACCTTTACGATCTTGCAGGCGAAATAGAGAAGGTCCGTACTCTTCCCAACGATTTGTTGCTTCATAAGCATCGCGTGGAAGAAGGGAAGGAAAGTTAACTTCTTGGAATCCAGCGTTATCCATCTCTTCGCGGATTACGCGTTCAACATTGCGAAGTGTGATGACACCCAATGGCAGCCATGAGTAAATACCTGCAGCGATACGGCGTACATACCCCGCACGAACTAACAACTTATGACTTGCAACCTCAGCATCTGCTGGGTCGTCGCGAAGAGTACGCAAAAAGAGCGTAGACATTTTCAACATGTCGGTACCCTATCGAACATCAACTGAAGGTTGCCCTGAAGCAACTCCGGCGGCTTCCATTTCTTCTGCTAAACGCATAGCTTCTTCGATAAGAGTTTCAACAATCTGCGCTTCTGGAACAGTTTTGATGACCTCACCCTTAACAAAGATCTGTCCCTTGCCATTACCTGATGCAACACCAAGATCTGCCTCACGTGCTTCGCCTGGTCCATTTACTACACAACCCATAACAGCTACACGCAATGGAACTGTCATTCCCTGCAAACCAGCCTGAACCTTTTCAGCCAATGTGTACACATCAACTTGAGCGCGACCACATGATGGACATGAAACGATCTCAAGTTTACGTTGACGAAGGTTTAAGGATTCAAGAATTGATATTCCAACCTTTACCTCTTCAACAGGAGGGGCTGAGAGTGAAACTCGAATAGTGTCGCCAATTCCCTCAGCTAACAAAATTGCAAAGGCGGTTGAAGATTTAATTGTTCCTTGGAAGATTGGGCCAGCCTCAGTTACTCCAAGGTGCAATGGGTAATCACACTTTGCAGCCAGGATTCGATAAGCGTTCACCATAGTGACTGGATCATGATGCTTTACAGAAATTTTGATATCGGAAAAACCATGCTCTTCAAATAATGATGCTTCCCATAATGCTGATTCTGCAAGTGCTTCTGGTGTTGCCTTTCCATACTTCTTGAGCAAACGTGGATCTAGTGATCCTGCATTAACGCCGATGCGGATTGGAATTCCAGCATCTCCGGCAGCCTTAGCAACCTCTTTTACCTTGTCATCAAATTGCTTGATGTTGCCGGGATTAACGCGAACCGCGGCGCACCCTGCATCAATTGCAGCGAAGATGTACTTTGGCTGGAAGTGGATATCTGCAATAACTGGAATCTGAGACTTCTTTGCGATCTGCGCAAGTGCATCTGCATCATCTTGGCTAGGAACAGCAACACGAACAATCTGGCAACCAGATGCGGTTAACTCGGCGATCTGTTGCAATGTTGCGTTCACATCCGCTGTAAGCGTGGTGCACATTGATTGAACTGAAACTGGTGAATCGCTACCTACTCCTACTGAACCAACTTTGAGCTGCTTGGTCTTGCGACGGGGATGCAATGTTGGTGGAGGTGCGCTTGGAATTCCTAGATCAACCATGGCTTTATTCTGCCTTACCTGAGCAAAATCCGCCGAATTAAAGGTTCAAGGTCACGGGATTGATGACATCGGCAACAAGAAGTAGCAATGTCAGACAAGCAAGAATTACGAAAACCACCATTGTTACAGGGGTTAACACCGTCACATCAATAGCTGCTGGGCGGGGACGGCCACGAAGTCGGGCAAATACCGCGCGAACTTCATCTGCTATCGCCACAGCCATATGCCCACCATCTAGTGGCAAAATTGGCAGTAAATTAAATATTCCAACAAAGATATTTAAACTTGCAACAATCAAAATAAATGTCGCTAATCGCTCAGAGATACTCAATTGGTTATCACCAACGGCTTGACCAGAAACGCGAGCAACACCAACCACACCTACCAGGCCATTGGCATCCCGCTCCTCACCGCGAACTGTTTGACCCCATAAAGCAGGGACCTTTGATGGAAGGGCTACAAGTGATTTAGCGCTTTCAGTAACAAAGCTCTTTGTAAGGGTGAAAGCGTAAGAAGCAGATTGCACAACTCCTGAGCGTTTCATTCCGATGGTATTAACAATTCCTAATACATAACGCTTAGTGCCTTCAATATCTGTTAAACGTGGTGTGGCGGTAATTGTGAGTTGTTGGCCATCGCGATTGATTCCAAGAGTTAACTCTTTGCCTTGTGAATTTCTGATCGCTTCTACATCTTTGTACCAGCTCTTTACCTCAACACCGTTGATAGAGGTAACTTCATCACCGACCTTTATACCGGCAGCAGCTGCCGCTGAATTGCTAACGACTTCACCGATTACCGGCAGGACTTGATTTGTTCCAACACCTGCAAATAATGTGAACAAAAGTAGGTATCCGAGAACAAAATGTAAAAATGATCCCGCTCCAAGAACAACTAACTTCTTTCCTGAGCTCGCCTTGTAAAAGGCGCGACCCTCTTCGCCAGCTGGCATCTCATCATTTGGTGCCATGCCTTCAATGCGGCAGTACCCACCAGCGGGAATCGCCTTGATTCCAAACTCAGTTTCTCCGCGTTGTGTTGACCATAAACGTTTTCCAAAGCCAAGGAAAAACTCGGATACCTTCATTCCGTAATGGCGCGCAGTGAGGTAATGGCCAAACTCATGAACCATTACTGAAAAGAGCAGCGCAACAACAAAGGCCACGATTCCAAGAATTTGCATCACTTACCTATCGAGAGTTGGTGCTGATGAGTATGCACGATACCGCTGACACCTTGAGAATTTGGTAATTATCGGTCTAGAAGGTTCTGAGTGGCTGAATACACGCCACCAGATCTGCGTTTTGCGATTGCGCTGAGCGCTTCAAGAACGACACGATTAGCAAGAATTGCAGTGATATCTGCGCTATCAAATGGAGGCGCAACTTCTACAACATCTATTCCTACAACTGGAAGCTCTAAACAAATACGACGAACCGCTTCAAGAAGTTCGCGACTTGTCATTCCACCTGGCTCTGGAGTTCCAGTTCCTGGAGCCATTCCTGGATCAACAACATCAATATCGACAGAAAGAAAAACTCCATCGCAGCCATCGACCAAGGTTGCAAAGGATTCATCCAAGACAGCTTTTAATCCACGATGGTGAATTTCGGTCATCTCATACGAGCGCATTCCTTGATCGCGCATCCAATTAAGAGTTGCATCTTCCGGCCAATAGCCACGAAGACCTAACTGTAGAAAACGATCACCGCGAACAAATCCATTGTTAATTAAGTTGCGCATCGGAGTTCCGTGCCCAACCAATGCACCAAATTGATCTTCACCGGTATCGGCATGTGCATCAAAGTGGATCATTGAAACTTTGCCAAGACCGCGATGATTTGCAATACCTGCAACATCTGCTGAAGCGATTGAGTGATCTCCGCCAAGAACAACTGGAATGATTCCTGCTCGTGAAATTTTTTCAGTTGCTTCGCGCAGAACTGAAAGAGATGCCACCAAATCTCCGCCTGGCATCATTAAATCGCCTGCATCAAAGACCTTTAAATCCTTTAGGCCATCGGTGCGAAGTGCAAGGTGTGGACGTGATCCATCATGCGGCAGGTAATCTCCCCCGCGGATGGCTTGTGGCCCAAACTTTGCACCTGATCGATGAGATGTTCCGCTATCAATTGGCGCACCAACAATGATTACATCTGCGCCTTCATAGCTTTTTGGATCATCTAAATCGCACGCTGGAATTCCTAAGAAGGTAAAGCTGGGGCCATACATATTGCCGTGGTTGGTCACTTAGCTACCTTTGTTTTACGGCCAACAAATTGACCTGCGATAACAATTGCTAGCGCGAGAATAAACATCGCAGATCCAATTACATTTGCCTGCGCTGGGATTCCACGAGCAGCAGAAACATAAACAAACTTAGGGAAGGTTGTTAGCGTTCCTGAATTGAAGTTGGTGATGATGAAATCATCAAAGGACAAGCTAAATGCAAGAAGTGCTGCACCTGCGATACCTGGAGCTACCAATGGGAAGGTTACGCGGCGGAAAGTTTCGAGCTCATTGGCGTAAAGATCCATCGCTGCTTGCTCAAGGCGTGGATCTAGGGATGCGATACGAGCTTTTACCGTCACAACCACAAATGAAATACAGAACATGATGTGCGCGATAACTGTTGGCCAAAATCCTGGGTTAATGTGAAACACCAAGAACATTGAAAGCAGAGAAGCTCCCAAAACAATTTCAGGTGTAGCCATTGGTAGGAAAATCAAGAGATTGGATGTAGAACGACCCTTAAATGCGTAACGACCAATTGCAAAAGCAATCATCGTTCCTAAAATCGTTGAAAATGTTGTTGCTAGTAAACCAATCTTGATTGAATTTCCAAGGGCAGAACAAACCTCTGGTGCGCCACATGGGTTCTTCCAGTTATTTAATGTGAAGCCCTTCCAGATGAGGTTGGACTTACCTGAATCATTAAATGAGAATGCAAAGGTGTAAAGAACTGGAATAAAGAGATAGGTGAATCCAAATACGGCGTAGATGCGAATTAGATTGCGACCAAACCAGCGTGAAATTCGAGCTTTAACTGGAATTGTTGGAATCGAAGCATCCTTTTGATGTGTCATACCAACTCCTCCGTTCCGGCCTTGCGGATATAAATCGTGACAAGAATCAGGATTGCAGCCATTAATGTGAATGAAAGCGCCGCAGCAGTTGGGTAATCAACGATCTTGAAGTAACGAGATTCAATAACATTACCGATCATCTTTGTATTTGGTGAGCCCAAAATAGCGGCATTTACATAATCACCAGCTGCTGGGATAAATGTCAGCAAAGTTCCTGCGACAACACCGGGCATTGAAAGCGGCAATGTCACCTTGCGGAAGGTAGTAATTCCATTGGCATACAGGTCGCCGGATGCTTCCATTGTGCGCGGATCAATGCGCTCTAAAGATGCGTACAAAGGCAAGGTCATAAATGGCAGGAAGTTGTAGGTCATTCCCATGACAACTGCAAAAGATGTCGATGTCAGGGTTGTACTTTCACTGATAATTCCGAGATTACGAAGTGTGGGAACAAAGAATCCTTCTTCACCAAGGATCTGCTTCCAAGCCACTGTACGCAACAAGAATGAAACGAAGAATGGTGCAACAACAAGAACGAGTAAAACATTTTTTAAACGTCCTGCTTTAAATGCGATTGCGTAAGCCAATGGGTAGGCGATCGCTAAAGCCAAGATTGTTGCTAACAATGCAAAAACAAATGAACGGCCAAACTGCTCTTTATTTTCAGTAAATGCGTTGATGTAATTTGAAAATTGGAAGGTCTGCTCGTACTGGCCTGTATCTCCCCCAGCTATGGGAGTCTGGGTTGAAGTCTGTGCCAGGTTTGCGATCGGCAAGACAAAGAAGGTAAAAAGAAACAGGAAACCTGGAAGCAACAACAGGTAAGGCATCTTCACCTTAGACAAGGCGTTGCTCATTCCTCGTCGAGATCCTCAGGGGTTACCTCAAGACCTGCTTCAACATCCTCATCTCCACGCAATGCAAAGGTGAAGTTTGGCTCCCAAGAAATGACAACCTCATCGCCCTTATCAAATGGTGGAACTCCATCATCATTTTGCTCAAAGACCATTAGCTCTTGTCCCCAAGGCATAAGCACTTGGTACTGAGTTGAAACACCGATGTATGAAACATCTTCGATGCGACCACCAGTAAGAATATTTCCGCGAGTTGGCGTTCCAACTAAAGAAATGCGGAACTTTTCTGGGCGAATACCTGCATACATTGATTTATCAACTGCATGGCTGCGGTTCTTTGGCATTGAAATCTTTTGACCAAATAGATCAACTACAAGGTTGTCGCCATCTGTGCCTTCGATGCGACCCTTGATCAAGTTTGATTGACCCAAGAAGTTCGCAACAAATGCTGTCTCTGGATTGTCATAGAGATCTGCAGGAGATCCCATCTGCTCAATCTCGCCTTCATTCATAACTGCGATCGTGTCAGCCATTGTCATGGCCTCTTCTTGATCATGTGTTACGTGGACGAAGGTCAATCCAACTTCGCGCTGAATCCACTTGAGCTCGATCTGCATCTGACGACGCAGTTTCAGATCAAGTGCACCCAATGGCTCATCAAGAAGCAACAAAGCTGGGCGGTTAACAATTGCGCGGGCAAGTGCGATGCGCTGTTGCTGGCCACCTGATAGCTGTGTCGGCTTACGTTGTGCCAAATGTGGAAGTTCAACTAATTCAAGAACCTTGTTTACATCTGCTGTTACATCTTTAATGCCGCGTCGACGCAGACCAAATGCAATGTTTTCAAAGATTGTTAAATGTGGAAACAGTGCATAGTTCTGGAAAACGGTATTAATTGGTCGTTGATATGGACGCTTTGTGGTGATGTCAGTTGCACCCAAATGAATGCTTCCAACAGTTGGCTCTTCAAGACCCGCAATCATTCGAAGAGTTGTTGTCTTTCCACATCCTGATGGTCCAAGCAATGCAAAGAATGAACCTTCAGGGATGGTTAATGAAAGATCATTAACTGCCGTGAAATCACCGTACGACTTTGTAATGCGAGTAAGACGTAGATCTCCTCGCGTTGCAGATGAAACGTCAGGCACTAGTTTCCGGCTGCCTTCTGGAACGCCTCGCCCCATGAAGTTTCTTCAGCAGGAGTCAATGAACGGAAGACGCTCAAGTTCTTTGATGTTGCTGCATCAGGGAAGATGAATGGACTGCTTGCCAATTCAGGAGCAATCTTTTCCATCTCAGCTTGTGCGCCCTTAACAGGACATACGTAGTTCACATATGCAGCAACTTCAGCTGCAATTGCTGGCTCGTAGTAGAAGTTGATCAACTTCTCGGCATTTGCCTTTCCTTCTGCAGATGCTGTTGAAGGAATCATCATGTTGTCACCTGAAATAGTTCCGCCTGACTCAGGGATTGCGAAGTCAAACTTTCCTTCATTTTCAGATTTCAAAATAAACATATCGCCAGACCAGCCAATTACAGCTGTTGCATCACCTGATGTGAGGTCTTCTGCGTATTCATTGCCCTTAACGCCGCGAATCCAGCCATCACTAATCTTCTTAGCCATGAAATCAACTGCGTTCATGAACTGATCTTCAGTAACTGTCTGAAGGTTTACGCCTTGCGAGCGCAAGATAATTCCGATTGTGTCGCGCATTTCTGAGAGAACAACGATCTTGCCCTTGTTCTGTGGCGCAAACAGTTCATCTAGTGTGTGAATTCCCTTTGGATTCTTTTCTGTGTTCCAACCAAAACCGGACATGATTCCCTGCCATGTCAGTGATTGCTCACGGTTTGGATCAAATGATGGTGATGCAAGTGAATCAAGAATGTTCACCTTGTTAGGAATATTTGCTGCATCAAACTTTTGTGTGTAGCCAAGACGGATCCAGCGAGCTGCCATCCAGTCAGTTGGTGTAACTAGGTCGTAACCAATATCTTCGCCAAGTTTTAACTGTGCCTGAACTTTTCCGAAGAACTCATCGTTGTCGTTGTAATCTTCAAAGTACTTTGCAGCAATGCCAGTTTCCTTTGAGAACTTTTCTAATGTTGGATACTTCTTTGTGTTCTCGTCGTAATCAAGATACAACGGCCAGTTACCCCAGCGAACAGAGTTCGCAGAATCAGCGGAATCAGATCCGCCGCCACACGCAGCAAGTAATCCTGCTGCACC
>Ga0208916_10000574_pt1 | contig 17066 bp, 24 predicted proteins | sample DEB19_08_DNA_5_FD_184523 | JGI IMG/M metagenome (GOLD analysis project Ga0208916, IMG submission 184523) | Aqueous microbial communities from the Delaware River and Bay under freshwater to marine salinity gradient to study organic matter... | ecosystem: Environmental > Aquatic > Marine >... | reverse complement strand
ACCGTGTAGATTTTTGGCACAAATTGGGCAAGTTTGCCGGTCGCAAGTCGTTACAGGGCGCAAGGTACGGTCGACTTCGGTGATTTATGGGCAAGGGGCGCAAACCAAAACCACCCGCAATCCGCCTGCTCGAAGGCACTCGGCCGCGCAACCGGACGAAGCCCGACGAGATGGCGATTGTATGCCCCGGCACGCCGGAAACCCCTCCGCACTTGGTCGGCTTGGCGCTAGAGCACTGGCAATATTTGACGGGCTACCTGAGCCGCGCGGGGCTGCTTGAACGGATCGACTCGGCATCGCTAGAAGCTGCGTGTGTTGCCTACGGTCGCGCGGTCAAGGCTGACATCGAGATTGAGAAGTCTGGCATCACCTACATCGACAGCAACGGCAACCCCAAGAAGAACCCCGCCTGCTCTGTCTCGCTCGAAGCCTGGGGCCAGTACCGACACTTCGCGGTTGAGTTCGGGCTGACGCCTTGCAGTCGTTCGCGTTTGAAGATGCCGCCGAGCGGCGCGATTGAAGACAAGTTCACCAAGTTCACGAAGAACGCATGATCCGCATTGCCGGTGACATTCCGCCGCAGTCGTCATGGCGCGAATGGATTCGCTCCAAGGCCGATGAACGCGCCGTTGCCGAGGGGTGTTGGTTTGACATCCGCGCGGCGAATCGCGTCAAGGAGTTCTTCGAAGAGTTGCTTTGTCACTCGTCGGGCGAATGGGCCGGCAAGCCGTTCGTGTTGATCGACTGGCAATGGCGCGAGGTTATCGCACCGCTGTACGGCTGGCGTCGGGCTGACGGCACCCGGCGATTCCGCCGAGGCTACATCGAGATTCCGAAGAAGAACGGTAAGTCGACCCTCTGCTCCGGCCTATCGCTCTATCACCTCGTCGCTGACGGTGAGCAGGGCGCACAAGTATTCTGCGCCGCCGCTGACCGCATCCAAGCGGGCATCGTGTACGACGAAGCCGCGCACATGGTGGAAGCATCGCCGGAACTTGCCGCACACTTGGAGCTAATTCGCAGTCAAAAGCGAATCGTTTACCAAGAAGCGGCGTCGGTGTTTCGCGCCTTGGCGGCGGATGCAGGACGCAACGAAGGGCTCAAGACGTCGTTCCTGATCTTCGATGAGTTGCACGCACAAAAGTCGCGGGCGCTGTGGGATTCGCTGCGATGGGGCGGCGCATCGCGAGAGCAACCGCTCATGCTGGCGATCACGACGGCCGGATGGGACCGCACGTCGATCTGCTACGAGCAATATCTGTACGGCAAAGGCGTCCTTGCCGGGCACATCGAGGACTCATCGTACTTCGCTTACATCGCCGAAGCCGAAGAGTCGGACGATTGGAACGATGAGAAGACGTGGTTCAAGGCGAACCCAAGCCTAGGCCACACGATCAAACTCGAATCATTCCGCGACGACTACCGCGAAGCCAAGCAGTCAACCGCTTCGGAGAACGCTTTCCGCCGCTATCGGCTAAACCAGTGGACCGAGCAGGATGTTCGCTGGCTCAACATGGACAAGTGGGCCGAGTGCGCCGACGAGTACGACGAAGCATCGCTCGAAGGAATGCCGTGCTACGCCGGGCTCGACCTTGCGACCACGATGGACGTGTCCGCGTTCGTGCTGGTGTTCCGCATGGACGACGGCAGCTACCGAATCTTGCCGTACTTCTGGGCACCGGCGGAAGCAAACAAGATGCGCGAGCGAATGAACAAGAGTCGCGTCGATCACTGGATGCGAGAGGGTTACATCAAGACGAGCCCCGGCGACCAAATCGACTACGGCATGGTGCGCAACGACATCATGGAACTTTCGCGCCGCTTTGACATTCGCAAGATTGCCAAGGACCGCTGGAACTCGGCGCAGATCGGCCAAGAGCTTTCCGCAGAGGGATTCGAGATTCTGGATATGGGACAAGGCATCGCCAGCATGTCGGCCCCGGCCAAGGAATTTGAGCGGCTGATTCACGCCGGGCTACTGCGGCACAACAACAACCCCGTGCTTAATTGGATGGCGGGCAACGTCTCAGTTGAGGTAGACGGCGGCGGCAACATCAAGCCGAGCAAGAAGAAGTCGAGCGACAAGATCGACGGGGTTGTCTCGGCAATCATGGGCGTGGCGCTACAGATGCAGGAACCTGCCGAAAGCGGCATTCAGGAGATCAAATGGGCTTAGTTTCCGGCTTGAAAAATCGCGCCCGTAAATGGCTCGGCGTCGATCAGTTATCGAACGACGACGGCGGTAGTTGGTGGCAAGCGATTGCCGGGCCTATCAACCGCTCGTCGTCGGGCATTGCCGTGACGTCTGATCGCGCCATGCAAGTCTCTGCCGTGTTTCGTTGCGTCAACCTCTTGGCGAACGCCGTGGCGTCGATGCCGCTTAAGCTCTATATGCGCACGGCGACGGGCAAAGAGATTGCCGACGATCACCCGCTCTATCGCGTCTTGCACGACAGACCGAACAAGTGGCAAACGTCCGTCGAGTGGCGGGCCATGATGGAGGCTCATCGCTGCCTGCGCGGAAACGCCTATTCTCTCATCGTGCCGGGCGTTGCAGGGAGTGTTAGCGAACTTATCCCGATGCACCCCGACCGCATGACGGTTGAGATGCTAGAAAACGGGCGATTGCGGTACATGTACAAGAACAACCGCGGCCAGCCGGAACCGTATTCGCAGGATGAAATCTTCCACCTGCGCGGGCTGACGATTGACGGCATCTACGGCTTGTCGGTACTGTCGGCCGCACGCAATGCCATCGGGCTGACGATTGCAACCGAAGAGCACGGCGCGACGCTGTTCAAGAACGGCGCACGGCCTGGCGTCGTGTTCTCGTCGGACCAGCCGATTAAGCCTGAAGCGATGGACAAGCTCGTTTCAAGCTGGCACGCAGCGAACGGCGGATCGAGCAATCAGCACAAGACCGCGTTCATGCCGTTCGGGCTGAAGCCGGTGCAACTCGGCCTGTCGAACGACGACGCGCAATTCCTTGAAACCCGCTCGTTCGAATTGTCCGACATCGCTCGATTCTTCGGCGTTCCGCCCCACAAGATTTACGATCTAAGCCGCTCGACAAACAACAACATCGAGCACCAGGGCATCGAGTTCGTGCAAGACACGCTGTTGCCGATTGCCCGCATTTGGGAATCGACGATTAGCCGCGATCTGATTGCCGACGACGAAACCTACTTCGCCGAGTTCGGCTTTGAGTTCTACCTGCGCGGCGACTCGGCGGCACGGGCGGCGTTCTACAAGGAACTGTTCTACATGGCGGTTCTGTCGCCTAATGACATCTGCCGGTCTGAGAACATGAACCCGATCGGCCCCGACGGCGATAAGCGATTCGTACAGGTCAACATGACCACGCTGGAACGCGCAGGCGAAGAGCCGCCGGCACCTGCGCAGCCGGGCGTGCCGCCCATGCCCGCCGAGCCGGATGCCGGCATAGCGGGCGACGGGCCTAATGAGAACGGATTGTCAGCGGCGTGGGCCGTCTACGAACTCGCCGCCAATAAGTTCTTGCGATGGGAAGTCGACGAGCTTAGCCGCATCGCAGGGCGTCCCGGCAACTTCCTTGAAGCCGTAGATGCGTTCTATCTGAAACACTCCGAGCGAACCGCTAAGGGCATGCACGAATATATGCGGCTCTTGTCGGCGCTCGGCGCTGACCCGGCTGACGTTTCAATCGGCCCTGCCGTCGAAGCCCGCAAGCAATCCATTATCGAAGCCGCCGGCACTTGCACGGCCGCGAATTTGAAGCCGACAATCGAAGCACTTACCGCCACTTGGATACCGAAGGGGGAAGATCATGCCGCAGCTTAAAGAGACACCGGATTGGCTACGGGCGAACCCCGAAAGCAAGATGCAAGTAGGCGTCGACCGCGAGAAGAACATTCTTCACGGCTTCGTCGTCGCACAAGAGGGCGTGTTCAAGGATCGCCGCGGCGAGTTCGACTTGAAGTCGTTGAAGCAGATTAACGCACTGATGAACAAGGCGGGCGCTGCCGGGCTCAAGAGCAACTTCGGCCATGCCACGTTATCGGCTGACGGACTTGGCAAGTATCTCGGTCGTGCCAAGAACCCGCGATTGGATAGCGTGAGCGTCAAAGTCGACGGCGAGACGCGGCTGCTTCATGCCGTTCGTGCCGACCTGCACTTCACGCAAACCGCTTTGGAAGAACCGCCCGGCGGCGGCAAGCCCCTCGGCGTCTATGTCATGGACTTGGCCGAAAGCGATCCTGACGCAATCTCGTCATCGCTGGTTTTGCAAGCCGGGCAAGAGGAACAACTCGACGAAAAGAAGCGGCCGAAGCTGGACGCGAACGGAGAACCCCTGCCCCCGCTCTGGCGTCCGTCGAAGCTGCACGCGAGCGACATTGTAAGCGTCGGCGCTGCGGTCGACGGCTTGCTCTCGGCTCACGGGCTGTCGGTCGAAGGCTTGCCGGATGAACTGCTTTTCCGCGTCTCGGAACTCTTGGCGGCGGCGTTCCCCGGTGCATCGCGCGAGGTGATTAGCGCCCGTGTCGACCAGTGGAAAGAACGCTACTTGTCGATGCGATTCGGCGACGAAGAACCGGCGGAAGAGGCGAAGCCGACCGGGCTGAACGATCGGTTGCGGCGTCGATTGAAACTCTTGGAGGGCTAGGAATGGCAAGCAGTCGCAATTTGGTAGTAAATCTGCGGTGCATCAACACGGAGTCCCTGCTTGATCGCGTAGAAGGAATGCGCGAGTTAGTCGGGTCCGCGGAGGCTTTCGTTTCCGCATGGGAAGACGGGCAGTTGCCGCAGTCTCACCTCATTGACGAGCTTGCCAGTGCTTCACGGCAGGCAGTCATCCGAATTCATGCGGAGTCATAATCATGGGCGACAAGCAAAAGCCAGCAACCAAAAAGACGATCGTGCTGAATGGTTTCAAATTCACGCAAGACGAGATAGTGAATGTGACCGTCTACTCGCATTAAAACGTGCCTTTACAGAGACGGCGTAACCAAGGCGTGGCATGTTTTTGCGGCCAGTTGTGACGACTTGCTTTCATCTCGCGGAGTTGGGATTAACGGCATCAATGAACTCATTGCGCTGAGGGAACATGGAACGCTGCAAGAAGTGCAATAACGCGTATCTGGTGGTTGTCAAAACTAAGGTTGCCGGAACGTGCAGGCTTCGCCAGCGCGGCTGCCGATCTTGCGGCTATACGGTCCCTGGCAACTGGGAATCAATTCCGCTTGAGTACGCCCCTCGACATCCAAGCAAGGGGGCTACTGGTAGCCGGTAGAAACGACACAGAGAACCAACTGACCGATATTATCCAAGTAGTTAAATGCGAGTCGCGCGGCGCTGATGCGTCGCAAGGCTCTCTCAATACACCGCGATTCTAGCGCACGCTGAACGGGCGCGAATTGCTGGCAGTTTCCACAACTGCCGGTGGTTTGCGTCCGTCATTTGTTTGACGGCTCACAGGCGACCGGCCATTCGCACCGGGAGTCTGTGAACATGAAGCGTCTTCAGAAGTTGCTCGACCGCAAGGCGGCGTTGATTAAGGAAGGTCAAGACCTGCTCTCGAAGGCAGACGCGGAAAACCGCGAACTGTCGATCGAAGAGAAGTCGGCTTTCGACAAGACCGAAGCGGACCTCGTTTCGCTCGGCTCGGACATCGCCCGCGAGGAAAAGCTCGCCGCTTGGGAACGCGATGCCGCCAAGGTCGTCGAGAACCGCGGCTCAGCCCCGGCTTCGCAAGGCGAAGAGCTTGCCAAAAAGCCCATCAAAATCGAGGGCATCAGCCGCAAGTCGCAATTCTTCAAGAGCAACGAAGACGCCTATCTGTCGGGCCGATTCATCCGCGCCGCGATCGAGAACCGCGAAGCCGACGTGCTGTGGTGCCGCGAGCATGGCGTTGCCAGCTTGGCCGCATCGACCACGCACAGCAGCAGCGTCAACGCCCAAGGCGGGTTGCTGATTCCGACCGAGTTCGCAACCACGCTTATCAACCTCAAGGAGACGTATGGCGTCTTCTCGGCGGCTGCCAAGCGATGGCCGATGTCGTCGGACGTTCTGCAAATTCCACGACGCAGCGGCGGTGTGACCGCTTACTACGTCGGCGAAAACACGGACATCACCGCGAGCCGTGCGGCGTTCAACTTCGTGCAACTGACGGCTCGCAAGCTGTCGGCAATGTGCGTCTATCCGCAAGAGTTGGCCGACGATGCGGCAATCGCGCTCGCCGATCACTTGGTCAGCGAAATGGCTTACGCCTTCGCGAAAGCCGAAGACGATGCGGGCTTCATCGGCGATGGCACTTCGACCTACGGCGGCATCCAAGGCATCATCTCGGCCATCGGCACGGGCAGCACCTACACGGCTGCTTCGACGCACGACAGCTTCGAAGACCTGACGATGGCCGACTTCGCCGGGACCGTCGCCTTGCTGCCGGAATACGCCAAGCCGCGAGCCAAGTGGTACGTCAGTAGCGCCGGTTACGGTGCGTCGATGCTGAACCTTGCGATGGCTGCGGGCGGCAACACCACGGAGCAGATCGCGGGCGGCTTCCAAAAGATGTTCATGGGCTATCCGGTCGTGATTGCCCAAAGCCTGAACAGCACGCTCGGCACGGACGCGAGCGCCAAGAAGTTGATCTTCGGCGACTTGTCGCTGTCGTCGGCTTACGGCGACCGCCAGATGTTCAGCGTCAAGGCTGACTCGTCCCGCTACTTCGAAGCCGACCAAGTTGCGGTCAAGGCTTCGCAACGCTTCGACATCGTGAACCACGACGTCGGAAGCTCATCTGCTGCCGGCCCGGTCGTCGTTCTCAAGACCGCTGCCTAGTCCGCGGTCTGAAGTTTCGCAACTCAACCTTTCAGGAAATCAGATATGAACTCGACCCAGAACGTGAAGTACTTTGCGATTACCCCGCCGGGGGCGATCATCGACAACGCTTCGGCGACCACGGCCAGCATCGACACGCTTGGTTTCGACCGGCTCAAGGTCGTCGTGTTCTTCGGTGCGATGGACATTGCCGCCACGGCGATGAAGTTGCAGTACAGCGACACCGACAGCAGCTATGGCGATCTTACCGGCGCTGTCTTCGGCACGTCGACCAACTCGGCCGGCTCGACTTCGACCCTGCCAAGTGCGACGGACGACAACAAGTTCTTCGTCTTCGACGTCGACCTGCGCGACAAGAAGCGCTACTTCGACTTGGTTCTGACGCTCGGTGACGGTGCCGCCGGCACCTACGTTGCCGCGTGGGCTGAACTGTCGCGCGGCGAAGCCATGCTGCAAACCGCAGCCGGTCGCGGCATCTCGCAAGAACTCATCGTCTAACCATGAGAGTTCAAGTAATCCGACCATTCGGGCCGTATGCCCCTGGTCATCAACTCGACCCGCCGGGTGGGCAAGCAGACTTGCTCATCCGGCGTGGGTTGGTTGTCGCGGTCGAAGAACCGCAAGCCGTCGAAGCCTATCGCGCCGAGACCCAAGATCCGCAAGTCGCACCGCCGCCGCAGTCCCGAGGCGTGAAACGTGTACAGCGTCGTTAAGACGGTAGAGCCGACGTCGGAGCCGGTCACGCTGACCGAGGCTAAGGCTCACTGTCGTATTGACACTACCGCCGATGACACGCTCGTCTCGTCGCTCATCACGGCGGCGCGGCTTTGGTGCGAATCGCGGCTTGGTCAACAGATCATGCCCGCGACTTACCGCTGTAAGATTGACGGCTTTTGCTCGCACGCCGTCGAGCTTCCCTATCCGCCGCTCACCACCGTCTCGTCGATCACCTACGTCGATACCGCAGGCACGACGCAAACGCTTAGCTCGGCGTTGTACACGGTCGACACCGATTCCAAGCCCGGGCGCATCTCGCCGGTCTACGCCGAAGTGTGGCCGCTCACGCGCGACCAACTACAAGCCGTCACGATCACCTACACCGCGGGCTATGCGTCGGCCGCTGCCGTGCCCCAAGTCATCAAGCAAGCGATCCTGCTGCTTGTCGGGCATTGGTATGAGAACCGCGAAGCGTCGCTCGTCGGCGAAACCTCGTCGGCGCTAACGCTCGCGGTTGAATCGCTGTTGATGTCGCAATGGCACGGCTCCTACAGCTTCGCGGGGGTGAGCCCGTGAGAGCAGGAAAGCTGCGACATCGCGTGGAAGTTCAAGAGAACCGCTACACGGCGCAGGACGCGCACGGCGCACCCGTTACGGAGTGGACGACGTTCGCCGTGGTGTGGGCGGCTATTGAGCCGATGGGCGGCAGCGAGGCGATGGTTGCGAACCAAGTCAACGCAGCCGGAACGCACAAGGTAACGATTCGCGGCGGCACGACCGTCACGCCGAAGCATCGCATTCGCACGGAGACTCGCGTCTTTGATGTGAACGCCGTCACCGACACCGAAGAGCGCGGACGCGAAACCATTCTTGCCTGCACGGAGGCGAAGTAATGGCCGACTTCTCTGTCGACGTCACAGGCATCGTCGACCTCACGAAGAAACTGCAAGAACTGGCAGGCGACAAGATCGCCAAGAAGGTTCTGCTCAGCGCGATTCGCAAGGCGGCAAAACCAATGGTCGCCGCGGCCAAGGCATACGCGCCGGTCGACAGCGGACTGCTTGAGGAATCAATCAAGCTCAAGGCAATCCGTCGCACGCGAACCGGCTTCGGCGTCCGTATTAGCACGTCCAATTCGGAATTTGATAGCCAGGGCGAAACCTTTTACGGCCCGATGCAAGAGTGGGGCACGGCCAAGATGGCCCCCAATCCGTATCTGCGCCCGGCATTCGACACGACCCAAGATCAATCGGTGCAGATCGTCACGACCGAGATGCAAGCAGCAATCGCGGAGGCGACCCGCTAATGCCTTCCATCTTGTCGCTACTGCAAATCGCGCCGCCGTTTGTCTTGGAGCGAAATGTTCCGACGCTCGAAGCGTGGCTGTTTGCGTTCCTTTGCGCGGACTCATCCGTTGCGGCAATCGCGGGCACGCGCATTTACGAAGGAATCGTGCCGCAAGGCGAAAGCTACCCGGCCATCTCATATTCAGTCATCGGCGGCAACCGCGAGGCGGAATCGCTCGACGGCGTTGACGGGCAAGTATCGAACCGCCTGCAAATCAACTGCTATGCGACGTCGGGCGTGAAGCGTCGGCAACTTGCCGATGCCGTGCGCAAGGTGATGAACGGACTGAAAGAGGACGACACGAAAGAGATTCAAGACTGCTGGCTGGAAAACGAATTCAACCGGGAAGAACCGATGCCGGGCAATGAAGCCCAGCGGCTCTATGGCCGGATTCTTGACTTTGAAATCACGCACATTGAGCCAATCTAGGAGGGCGCAGTATGACGGTATCCGCAAAGAAAACCTACGGGACGCTGGTGAAGATTAGCGGCACCACGATTGCCAAGGTGGTGACGGTCGGCGACGTCGGCCCCGAGGCGGAAATCATCGACATCACGTCGCTCGATTCGTCCGACAACGCGATTGAGAAGATGGCCGGGTTGATCGACAGCGGGCAGATTCAGCTTGGCCTGAACTTCCTGCCGGGCAATGCGAATCAGCAATCGCTGCGGGCTCTCGTCGGCACAACCCCCGACCCGCTTACGACGTTCACCATCGTTTGGACCGACACGGGCGAAACGTGGTCGTTCGGCGCTCTCGTCAAGAGCTTCAAAGCCAAAGGCGAAGTGAAGTCGAAACTCGACGCCACGGTTGTTCTCGAAATCAGCGGCGTCATCACGGTCGCCTAACCAACTCACTGAAAGGATTCATCTATGTCCCTTGTTACGAATCTCGATCTGACGCTGCGGGGCGACTTTCAAAGCGCCCTGGACCTTGTGACCGTCAAGGCTCCGTTGTCGCTTTCCAAGAGCGACGAATTGACCAACGGCACCGGCGCGGTTGATACCGCCGACATGGTCTGGAGCGATACTCGCACGCTGGCGACGACAAGCGAAAATCTTGACCTTGCCGGTTCGCTGACCAACGCATTCGGCGCGACCATGACGTTTGCCCGAATCAAGTCAATCCTGATTCACAACAAGTCAACCACGGTGGGCCAAACCATCACGGTCGGCGGGGCTGCATCTAATCCGTTCCTGCTGTTCGCTGATTCGACGGACAAGTACGTCATCGGGCCTAATGGCATCTTCCTAATTTGGGAACCTTCCGCCGCGGCCAAGGTTGTGACTGCTGCGACCGGCGACATTCTCAAGATCGAATCAAGCGCGTCGATTACCTACGACATCGTTATCGTCGGGAGTTCGGCTTAATGCTAGACCGTGCATCCATCCTGAAAGCCGACGACCTGAAGCGGCGAGTTGTTCACGTTCCGCAATGGGGCGGCGACGTGACGGTGCGAGGGCTCACCGGCGTCGAGCGCGACGCATGGGAAGCGTGGTGCATCGCGAAGCATGAAGAATGGGGCGGCAACGTCGGGCCCAACATTCGCGCTTCGCTCTTGGTGCGAACGATTGTCGACGACAAGGGCGAGCGGCTGTTTACCGATGAGGACGTCATCGCTCTTGGAGAAAAGAGCGGGGCGGTTCTTGCCGAGCTTCACGCGGTCGCGTCTCGCTTGTCGGGCATCACGGCATCCGATCAGGAAGAACTCGCAAAAAACTAGCAAAGAACCCGTTCCGCCGGTTCGCATTGTTTCTCGGCCGAACGTGGTTCAAGTGCTCGGCAGACGAAGTTTTGCAGCGCTACACAAGCTGGCAGATTGCGGAGATGCAAGCGGCGTGCATGGTTGATCCGTGGGGCGAGCGAGCCGACGACGTTCGACGCTCAACCGCAGGACTAACGCAAGCACGAAGCAACACCGAAAGCGTTTCGTTCGACGACTTCATGCCGCCGTTTGAGTTCGGCAAGCAAGTAGAGCAAACCCCGGCAGAGATGCGGAAGCGGTTGCGGGCGGCGCTCGGTAGTCGATTCGTAGATGCGAAAGGCAGGAAACAATGGCAGTAATCGCATCGCTGAACGTGCTGCTTAAGGCGAGCGCGGATCAGTTTCAAGCCGGGATGAAAAAAGCCGGTTCGCTTGTCGGCGACTTTAAGAGCAAGGTTAACTCGCTCACGCCGACGCTTAGCGGCTTGCAAAAGGGGCTCGCCGGTCTTGCTGCCGGCGTCACGGTCAACGCTCTCAAGAACATGACCGTTGCCACGCTTGACGCGGTTGCCGCAAACAGCAACTTCGCGAACCGAATCGGCGCGACCTACAACGGCTTACAGGCGTTGCAGCTTGCCGCCGCTAAAAACGGCAGTAGTGCCGAAACGATGAATGATGCGCTGCAACGCATGACGGTTCTATTGGGTGATGCTGCCGGCGGAAGCGAATCGGCCGCGGCTTCGCTTAATAAGATCAATCTTTCGGCGGGCATTCTAAACGGGCTCTCGCCTGATCGTCAGTTTGCACTCATTACCAGCAACATTAACCAACTTGCCACGGCATCTGAGCGGGCTGCGGCGATCCAAGATATTTTCGGCAAGGGCGCTGCCGACCTTGGCAACCTTCTCAACCTAACCGCCGACGACTTCGCCAAGTACGCATCGGAAGTGAACAATAGCGCGGCGTCGCTGAGCGAGTTTCAGGTTGCCGAAATGAAGCGGGCGCAGGATTCAGTTGAGGCATTATCCCGTTCCTGGGAATCGCTCAAGACGACGGTTGTGGCGTCTGCTGCGCCTGTCATTGCCCGCGAAGTCGGCTCACTTGCCGCGAGTATTGAGACGCTTAAGGGCGCAGCGCCGACCAACAATCTTGACGATACGTTCACAGCCAACGGCTCGGCCGGATGGATGAACAACCGCACCGGCGCGATGATTAGCGACACGGAGTACGCGGCATTCGTTGACGCTCGAAATGCCAAGTACGCATCGACTGCCAATAACCAGCGGCAAGGCACCGGGCTTGCCGGTTTCTCCAATCCGCTCGGCTTCAAACTCTTTGAAGACGTAACCAAGGCAATGGGCGCTGCGGTGGTTGCCGGTGCCAAGGAAGGCGAAGCCGCAATCGTCGGCGGCGCTATCACAGCATCTGTGCAGAACTCGTTGCGTGCGGGTGGCGTGGCGTTCCGTTCGATCCGCGATTCGCTAGCCGATGCCGCGAACAAAGAGCTTGAGTCGCGACCGGTTGCTACGGCTGCGGGTATCGTCGGCGCAGGCTCGCAAGCCGACCGACTGTTTTCGTTTAACCGCGAGGCGCGAACGCAAAGCACGAACCCGGTCAAGAACCTCGAAAGACTGGGCGAGACGACGAATGACCTGCTCGCCGATCTTGTTCGCGCCGTATCGGGTCGCGTACCGGAGTTTGACCTCTAATGGCAGTAACCGAAGTTATCGAAATCCACAGCGGGCGCGATGGCGATCTTGCGCTTGACGGCGAGTGGAAGATCAAGCGCTCGTATATTGTCGTTACCAACTCCAAGCGAGATGGACAGATTACCGTCTGCGGCGCTGCGGGACTGCCGACGCTCGGCAGCGCCTACAACAACGGCAGCGAATCAAGCTCTGCAATGATCTTGCGGAGCAAGAAGGCGAAGCAGAAAAAAGAATCGCCGCTCGTTTGGGAAGTGGATTGCGAATATACGCCGGTTACTTCCGAGGGCGAAGGGGAGGCAGCGCCGACCGGCGACCCGACGCTACTGCCGACCAAGTACACATGGCGCACGATTCAAGAGACGGCCGACGTTCTAATTGATACTGTTCCGCAGAAGGTGCAGAACGCTGCGGGCGATCCGTTCCTTGATCCTGTTACGGCAGAGAAAAGCTACTTCCAGCTAATCATCGAGCGGAACGAGGATTCATTCGACGGCATCGACATGAGCACTTATATCAACACGCTCAACGCAGAGCCATTTTTCGGCTTCGAGGCCAAGACATGCCGGATGGTCGCAATCGACGCGACGGCGGAATACGACGTCCTGTACGGTGGGCTCTGGACCGTTACTTACGAAGTCCACATTCGCAAGCCGGATGACTGGAAGCCGTACATCACGATCGGCCGCGAGTTGCCGGCCGGTTCTGAGCAAGGTCCGTGGGATCGCATCGTTCGCAACATCGGCAACCGCGAAAGGCTGGCCGCAGGCGAAGCACCGGTGCCGGTAATTGAACGCGGGCACGTTGTAACCGATGGCGTTGATTTGGACGACGACGGCGTGAAGTTGGCTGAAGGCGAAGAACCGTATTACTGGATTTTTAAGCCGTATGCCGAGAAAAGCTGGACGCCATTGGACATCGAGCCATGACGCAAGCCGGACGCATAACCGAGCGATTCGCTAAGAAGATCGCAAAAGCGGTCAAGCAATCCGAAGCCGCTAGTCGGCGTCGCGATTCATCGACGCCGAAGCGTATCCCACGCACTACCGGACTGGTTGCTATTGAATGGGTAAAGCTCACGGCCGATCTAACGCGCAACAGCTTTGCCGCTGGCACTCTGCTTTACCAAGCCGCCGATCCTGACGGCGACGGATCGGGTGGAGCATGGACGGAAGGCACGGAAGATTACGACACGGTCAAGGTATTCTCCAAGCATCTCACCGGCACGATCAACCTAATCCCGTCCGGTTTTAAGCTCGCATCCGGTTGCGTCGTCGCCTGCACGCGTAACCCGCAGTCAGGTCTGCTGAACCTACTGCAATCGACCTGCTGCCCCGTGACGGTGTAGCTATGACGCTAGGACTCTGCCTGCAAGCGTGCTGCGACACCTGCGCCCCGCTCGCGCTAACCGACCCCGAAGATATGCCGCTCGAAGAGGGCGAGTATATCGCTTGGGAAATCCTCTGCGACACGACCGGCAACAGCGGGACCGGGACGGCCTTGAACACTTGCGGCGGCTCGCCTTCGTCGTCGGTAATCGGTTGCTGTGGCGATTGGCACGACACGATCACCAACTTCGCAACGCAGTTTCTGCCCGATCCGACTACGTTCGTTCCCGGTGATTGCGACGTTGATTGCCCGCAGGAAGGACTCGACTACACGGGTGCGGAGTGCGGCTACTGCTTCGCTGGCGACGCGTTCGGGCCTTGTGCTGCGGCTGACGGCGGGATTGAGGATTTTGACACCCGACAAACGACCGTCGTATTCGTCAAGAATCCCACGGACGGTCACATTTGGGTCGGCGTAAAGCACTCTTTTGAGTTCGTGTATTCCAGTCCCGCACGCTGCGGACAAGGCTCGGCGTCGGGCTGGCTCGATACCGGGCTAACATCGCTGACATACGCCGACTTTCCTTTTGCCGTTCCGCTAGACGGCGACTGCTCCGACGACTCTTGCTGGTCGACTCCCGGCACAACAACGGTTGATTTGAATCCGATCATCATTCCGGCACCGCCCTAATGCTCTGTGACTTCGTTGAGCACGCTGACGGTCGATGGGTTTGCGCGGACTGCAAGGCGTCCTACGCGCAACGTCGCAACCGGCATTGCAGCGTAAGGCTCCCTGCATGGTCGTGGTACTTCCCCGAATATCGGCGACCCGCAGCGAGCATGAGACCGCGAGCGAAAGGTTGTACCCCCTGCCAAGAACGTGCACGACTGAGAGCGGAACAAGGAGATACGGCCATGAGCGACCCACTCGACGACGAAGAGATCGAAGACGACGAAGATTCCGACTTTGGCGGACCACTAGTAACCCTGGAGACTCAGAGCGATGGCGAACCCAAGCCTGCTGGACGAACTCACAAAGCCCGAGCCAAGGCGACTAAGCAACTGGTATCAAAAGCTAAGCCGCGAAGCACAAGAAACGCTCACCGCGATTCGGCGTAAGTTCGCGGAAGAGGGCGGGCGAACGGTATCGAATGCCGTGCTACGCGACAGACTAGCCGCCAAGTTCCAAGGGATTCCCGTCTGTGCCAAACGGCTCGGCGAGTTCCTGCGCGGTGTCTCGGATTCTTACCCCGATGTTGAGGCCGAAGATGAGCCGAAGCAAGCGAAGCGAAATCGTCGCTGAGTTGACCGAAGCGGAGTTGAAGGCGCAGCCCGACCCGCGAGGATACACCGCCAAGGAAAAAGGCGACGCGCTAGAAGTGCTGAGCATCAGCGACCGCATCCGAACCATCGACGACGCGTTCCGATTCGGCGGGTACGACGCGGCTATCTGGCAGGTTCACGCGAGCGAATGCAAGGCTTACCAATGCTGCATAAAGAACGCCGACAAGCGGCCCGAAGTTGTGCAGTTGTGGGCGATAAAGCTGACGCTGCGGCGGAAGGTAAGCAAGGGGATTGAAACCGCCGCGGGCGAACTGATCGAGCGAATGCGGAAGTGGTCGCCAAAGCCTAACCGAAAGCCTGCTCGAGCAGCCGCACGCAAGACCGACCCGCACATGCTCGAGGTGAGCGTGTTTGATGCCCACTTCGGCAAGCTCGCCTGGAAGCCTGAGACGGGCAACAATTACGACCTCGAGATAGCCGAGCGGGTTTATCTGGATGCCGTTCGGCAGCTAGCGGACGACGCTAAGGGCTTCATGCTCGAGCGTATCTTGTTCCCCATCGGGCAAGATTTCTTTCACATCGACAACCTCGAGAGCAAGACCACGGGCGGCACTCCGCAGGACGCGGACGGGCGGTACGGTAAAATCATGGTCGCCGGGACGATGGCTTGCGTGAAGGCGATAGACCACTTGCTCGAGCTTGCCCCGGTAAAACTGATATGGGTGCCGGGAAACCATGACCGGACCTCGAGCTATCATCTGGGCATGTTCTTGTGGGCGTGGTATCGGAACAACCCGCGAGTCGAGATCGACATGACCCGCACGCAGACCGGGCGGCGCTACGAACAATACGGCCCAGTTGTAATCGGCTTCGCTCACGGCGATATGATTCGCCACGAAAAGCTGCCGGCGGTGATGATGCACGAAGCTCGAGACCTGATGGCGACAAGCCGCACGCTCGAGATTCACCTAGGGCACCTGCACAAGTCGCAGGAAATGGTCTACCGCAACACCGACACGCACGCGGGCGGCATCAGGGTGCGAGTGTTGCCGAGCCTAAGCGGGACCGACAAATGGCACTACGACCAAGGCTATGTCGGCACGGCTCGAGCGGCAGAAGCGTATCTATGGTCGAAGCGGCGGGGCTATGTCGCCCACTTTTCCGCGAACGTGAGTGAGTAACAAACCGCCGGCACTTCTCAACATCTGCCGGCTTTTCTATCCATGACCGACGCCGCAATCGTATTCATCGCGCAATTCTGCATGATCTTCGCGCACGGGTTGCAATCGCAAAACGTCATCGGCGGGCATTACGGAGCCGCATTTGCCACGTCGCTCTGTCTCGGCGTCGGCGGCTTCTACGTCACGGGCGCGATTGCCGCGGCAAGGGGCGATGCGTTCGGGCTGGTGTGGTTCGCGTATATCTTCGCGGGACCGCTGGCAATCATCATTTCAATGCACGTTTTTAGACGTTGGAGGCACAAGTGAAAATCGGCATTTGTGGAATGGGTCGCGCGGGGAAAGACACCGCCGCCGAGTTCTTGCGAGATGAGTACGGCTTGCGATACACCCACGGCACAAGCCGCTCGGCTGCCATGATCGTTTGGGTCGCCATGACCAAGCGTGGCATCAATTACGATACCGTCGATGAATGCTTCGACGATCGCCGCAACCACCGGGAGCTTTGGGCCAAAATCATAGGTCGACATAATGCGGGTGAGCCGACGCGAATGTACCGAGAATGCTTGGCGCATCAGGACATTCTAACGGGCATCCGTTGGCGTAATGAGTTTGCAGCGTGCAAAGCCGCCGGTATCTGCGACGTGTGGCTCTGGATCAGCCGCCCCGGTTGCATCGACCCGACTTGTGAGATTCGCGCGAGCGATTGCGACGTCGTGATTCGGAATGACGGGACGCTCGATCAGTTCAAGGTAGAGCTATCGAAATGGGCTTGTCCGTACCTTGCCGCATCGACCGCGAGATTAAGCGGTTGACGGAATGAGGGGCTAGTCGTTGGCGTCCCTTGTAAACATCGCACCATCGCTGTCGCCGATAAACGGAATGGGTCCGCGGTACTCGTCAAAATCGCGAAGCTGCCGGTCGATTTCAGTCCCCATTTCCCAGACCGTGAAGTGCTGTCGCGTGCCTAGCCATTCATCTTTGGA
>Ga0208916_10000571_pt1 | contig 17134 bp, 12 predicted proteins | sample DEB19_08_DNA_5_FD_184523 | JGI IMG/M metagenome (GOLD analysis project Ga0208916, IMG submission 184523) | Aqueous microbial communities from the Delaware River and Bay under freshwater to marine salinity gradient to study organic matter... | ecosystem: Environmental > Aquatic > Marine >... | reverse complement strand
CGTTGTTGTGCTTGGAAGAACCAATGAAGTACACGCTGTCTGGGCCGCTGGCTTTGCGCAGCTCCAACATCTTGGCGCTGATTTCGGTCAGGGCTGTGTCCCAGCTGATGCGCTCGTACTTGCCGTTGACCAGCTTCATGGGGTAGCGCAGGCGGTATTCGCCGTGGCCGTGCTCGCGCAGGGCTGCACCTTTGGCGCAGTGGGCACCGAGGTTGATTGGCGAGTCAAAGACCGCCTCTTGGCGGACCCAGACACCGTTTTCGACAACCGCATCGACCGCGCAACCCACCGAGCAGTGTGTGCAGATGGTGCGTTTGACTTCAACCTTGCCAGCCCCCAGGATGGCTGCGCCAGTCGCGGCCTGGGCTTTTTGCACCAGGCTCAGCTGAGATGCGGCCAGGCCCACGCCAACACCCAAACCAGAACGGCGCAAAAAGCTGCGGCGATCCAATGTGGGCAAAGCTTGCGACAAACCACGGCGCAAGCTGTGGATGAATGGGGAAGATGCGACACCGGCCGTGCCGGTTTGTTTTTTGGTCAGCAACATGGAGGGCTCCAGTTGGAAATGAACAGGAAGGAAAGCGAAGGAAGAATCAGACGCGGGTGGTCTTGTAGTACTGCTGAACGTGTTCGCTCAGCGTGTAACCACCACCGCGCGTGGGTTTTGGCAAGGCTGCAGCCACGGGGGCTGCCTGCTTGACAACACCCGGCAAAACAGCGGAGACAGCGGCCACAGCGCCTACGGTGGCAGCACCCGAAAACAGGCTGCGACGCGAAAGAGGGGAAGTTTTGGAAGACATCAGAGACTCCAGGAAATGTTTCACAAGCAGATTGCCTACTTAGGCAATTTTTTGCATAGGTAATTTTAACGGCAAGAGCGCATTGTTGTTATGTGGCGGATTCAAGCACGAAGTGCAACACGGTTTAACGAGGCGTGAAACACCTCGTGGGGAGTCTTGAATCCCAGCCGCTTTCTGGGGCGGTGATTCAATCTGTTTTCGATCATAGTCAACTCCTCATCGGTGACGGTTTCCATGCGCCGCTTCTTGGGAATGTATTGCCGCAGCAAGCCATTGAAGTTCTCGTTGCTGCCGCGCTGCCAGCTGCAGTACGGATCGGCAAAGTAGGTTTGGATGCCAAGAGCCTGATCGATGGCCTTGTGATCGGCAAACTCCTTGCCGTTGTCCACCGTCAAGGTCTTCACCCGTAAGCTCAAGGGCTTGAGCTTGGCTTCAATGGCCCGACCTACCAAATCAGCCGTCTTGTTGGACACCTTCGCCAGCACAGCAAAGCCGCTTTTGCGCTCCACCAAGGTCACGATCGCTTGTTTGTGCGCCGCGCCAATGACGGTATCACCTTCCCAGTGGCCCACTTGCTTGCGATCTTCAATGTGGCTTGGTCTCTCGCTGATCGGGCGGCGATTGGGGATCTGGCCACGCCTGTCACGCCCGCACAGGTGGCGTTTGCGCCGAGGCTTTTGGCTACGCAGGTTCTTGTGTAAATCACCTCCGGCGGCCTTGTTCGCATACACGTGCAAATAGACGCTCTCATGGCTGACCGCCACCTTGCCTGCAATCTGCTCGGGGCTCCATTGAATGCCAAGGTAGAAATCCACATCGGACCAGACCTTGGAATCTACACGGCGGGCATTACGGCTTCGCTGTGCTCGCTCAGACGCCTTGGCACAGGCTTGTTCGGCGCGATAGCCACACTGACCTCGGCCACGGCAGAGTTCGCGGCTGATGGTGCTGCGGCTCCTGCCCAATGATCGGGCGATCTCGCTGATGGTCTGTTGGGCTTTCAATAGGCTGTGAATTTGGTATCGTTCTTCTCGGCTGAGGTGCTTGTACATCTGGCAACTTGGACTTGGCGGTTTGAGTGGCCATGATGCCTTGACATCCTCAGCCACCCATCACCGGGTTCATCTTTGTTGCACCTCGTACTTGAATCCGCCTGTAATAACCCTTGGTTCAGCTTGACCTTCGTCAAGCAATTGAGCCACAAAGAATTCAATGCTTCAAAAAAAATCAACGCACACAGAAACAAAGCTCTGTGTGCGTTGACTCTCGGTGCCTTTTACTTGTACAGAACTTCAGGCAACCACATGCCAATGGCCGGGAAGATGTACAGCAACACAATCGCAAACACCTGGATTGCCATGAAGGGCAGCATGCCTGCAAAGATCTGATTCAAGGTGACGTGTGGTGGGCTGACACCTTTGAGGTAGAACGCGGCCATGGCCACCGGTGGGCTGAGGAATGCGGTCTGCAGGTTCAAGGCGACCAACAAGCCAAAGAACAGCGGATCGATGCCAAAGTGCGGCAACAAGGGGATGAAGATCGGCATGAAAATCACGATGATCTCGGTCCACTCGAGCGGCCAGCCCAGCAAAAAGATAACCACTTGCGCCAGGATCATGAACTGCACCGGCGTCAGGTCCATGCCCAGCACCCAGGTATTGATGATCTCTTGCCCACCCAGCAACGCGAACGCCGCAGAGAAGATGCTGGAGCCCACGAACAACCAGCACACCATGGCACTGGTTTTAGCCGTCAGGTAGACGGACTCGCGCAGCACCACATAGTTCAAGCGTCGATAAGCCGCCGCCAACAGCAAGCCGCCCAAAGAGCCCATGGCTGCCGCTTCGGTCGGTGTGGCCAAGCCAAACACAATGGTGCCCAGCACGGCCAGGATCATCAAGGCCAATGGGAAGAACGAGCCGAGCAGCATCTTGAAGATTTCAAGTCGCGCAAAACTGAAGTAGGCATAAAAGAGGGCCAACGCCACGGCGCAACTGGCCAAACCAATCCAGAAGGCCGTTGGCGCGGGCTGTCGCTCGGCGACGGCCTCAGGGCTTTCGGCAGCGGCACTGACCGCAGCCGGTGCCTCTGCTTTGGCAGGCTCAGTGGCGGGTGCAGCAGCTGGTGCCGCATTGGCCACCTCACTCGAACCGGGAGGCGTTTGCAAGCCATCGGCTTCGGGTTCAGACAAACCACTGACGCTGCCTGCTTCTTCGATCTCGGCAGAATCGGCCAGTTCGCCGCCCATCGCCACAACGCCTTCCACCACCTCGGGAGGCAATGGTGCCGTGACCTTCAAATAAATGGCCCCCATCAGCAATGCCACGGCCAATGCAGGCAACAAGGCAATGCCCAAATGGTTGAGCAACTCACGCATGGGCACAGCCGCATTGCGCTTGCCTTTGAGAGCACCGATCAAGCCGGGCAACACGGTGTTGCTGATGTCTTTGGACACCACTTGCGCAAAAGCTGGCAAGGGCACGATGCGGTCTTCGGCCGACATGGGGGGTGCCATGTGGGGTTTGATTTTGGCGATGATGACCACGTACAGCACATACAAAGTGGCCAGCATCAAGCCAGGGAAAAAGGCTCCGGCATACAACTTGACCACCGACACACCGGCGGTGGCACCGTACACGATCAGCATGACCGAAGGCGGAATCAAAATGCCCAAACAGCCGCCCGCGGTGATCGCACCGGCCGACAACTGCACGCTGTAACCCGCACGCAGCATGGCAGGCAAAGCCAACAAGCCCATGAGCGTGACCACCGCACCCACAATACCGGTGGCGGTCGCAAAAATGGCGCAGGTCACGATGGTGGCCACCGCCAATGAGCCGGGCACACGGGCCATGGCCAGGTGCATGCTCTTGAACAGTTTTTCAATCAGGTTGGCACGTTCAATGAGGTAGCCCATGAACACAAACAACGGAATGGAGATCAGCACGTCGTTCGACATGACCGAATACGCGCGCTGAACCATCAAGTCCAGCGTTTGCTGAATCGCCAAATCGGGGTTTTGGCTTTTGTAGGCGATCCACGCGAAGATCATGCCCATGCCCATGAGGGTGAACGCGGTCGGGAAACCCAACATGATCGCCACCACCACCAGCGCCAGCATCAACAAGCCCAAATGACCATTGGTCATCTCGGAAGGCGATGGCAACAAGATAAAGGCCGACAACACGACCAAGGCCATGATCGTCAGGCCAAACCAGACTTCTTTTTTCATTTGTGAGTTCCCTTACCAGCCGTCACCAGCACATCGAGCTTGGCGATGTCTTCGTCCTTGACGTTGACCATTTCCTTGAGTTTTTCGACATCGACCTCGTCCACGTCATCGCCGCGCTTGGGCCATTCGCCTTGCTGAATGCACACAATGCATCGCACGATTTCGACCAAGCCTTGGGCAAACAAAAATGCGCCTGCGATCGGCAAGATGGTCTTGAAGGGGTACACCGGCGGCCCGTTGGCCGTGATGTTGGAATGTTCATTGATGGCCCATGATTCGGCCGCAAAACCGTACCCCGCCCAAGCCAGCGCGAACACACCCGGAATAAAAAACAAGATGTAGAGCGCCAAGTCCAGCCAGGCTTGCAGGCGTGGCGGAAAGAAACCGTAAAGCACATCGCCGCGCACATGGCCGTTTTTGGACAGCGTGTACGCACCAGCCATCATGAACAACGAGCCATACATCATGCTCATCACGTCAAACGCCCACGGGTGGGGGTCGTCAAGGGCATACCGCGAGAAGACCTCCCAGGAGATCATGAGCGTCAACGCCACGATGAGCCAAGAAAATACTTGGCCTATCCAGGTGCTGATTTTGTCGATCGACAACAAGAGTTTTTGCATATCAAGGGTCACATAAATGAATCAGCCATCCGTTTAAAGCGGATGGCTGATGGGGGGCTCAACTCAAACGATCAGGCCTTTTTGGCACCAAAGAAATGGTTCACAGCCATGCGACGGCTGACGTTGGTGTCTTGGTCCCACTTCACAGCACGGGCTGCGAAAGCCTTTTGCGAAGCCACGATTTCCTTGAACAAGGGGTTTTCAGCTGATTTTTTCTCGACAATTTCGGTCCAGATTTTCAGCTGTTCTTGCAAGATGGCATCGGGTGTCTTGTAGAACTTGACTTTGTCCTTGGCCTGCAACTCGATGTAGTCTTTGGAATAGCGGTCAATGGCTTTCCAGGACATGTCGGCCGATGCGGCTTCTGTGGCACCCGAAATAACGGCCTTCAGCTTGGCTGGCAGCGCGTCGTACTTGGTCTTGTTGAACATGATCTCAAAGGTCTCGGCGCTCTGGTGGTAGCTTTGCAGCATGCAAACCTTGGAGACGTCAGGGAAGCCCAAAATGCGGTCAGAGGTGGCGTTGTTGAACTCAGCCCCATCGAGCAAACCACGGTCCATCGCAGGCACGATTTCGCCGCCTGGCAAAGCGTTCACGGCAGCACCCATGGCGGTGAACAGGTCAATGGCCAGGCCGTTGGTACGGAACTTCAAACCCTTGAAGTCCGACGACTTGGTGATCGGCTTCTTGAACCAGCCCAGCGGCTGAGTGGCCATAGGCCCGTACAGGAAGGACTGCACATTGCCACCAATGGAGGCGTACAGCTTGGCCAGCAGCTCGGCACCACCGCCGTACTTGTGCCAAGCCAAAATCATGTTGGCGTCCATGCCAAAAGCCGGGCCTGAGTTCCACAGGGCCAGGGCGTTTTGCTTGCCGTAGTGGTAGCCCAACACACCATGACCACCGTCCAGGGTGCCCTTGGAGACGGCTTCGAGCAAACCAAACGCAGGCACCACGGCACCAGCAGGCAGCACTTCGATCTTCAGATCGCCACCGGTCATGTCGTTGACTTTTTTGGCGTAGTCCAGGGCGTACTCGTGGAAGATGTCCTTGGCAGGCCATGTGCTTTGCCAGCGCATCGAGATCGGGCCCGTTTGGGCCGTGGCGATCATGGGTGCAGAGATGGCACCTGCGGCAATGGCTGCACCTTTGAGAAGGTTGCGACGACGTGGGGTTGTGTTGTCTGTCAAGGGAAGTCTCCAATCGTTGTTGAACTTACAAGCGTATAAAAGAACCGCTTGGTCATTCATTATGCGATTGCCACTTCCGATGGCTTTAAGTGAAAACCCGCGCCTGCCTCGTCATTTTTTTCAGGTCAAAACACAAATTTTTTCAATCACGCGACCAAGTCGAATCCTTGTGACTCCACGCTGATGAAGGCTTCGGTGAAAGCGGCCAGCCGCGCATAAAAAACCGCCCGAGGCTGGGATTGCAGGGTCTGGCACATCGCGGGCAACCAAGATTGGACATGCTGGGTAAAAAACGCCTGCTGGCGGGTCAGGTTGGACACGGCTACGTCATCGCCCGCGATCAGGAAGCGCATGACCTCAAACACATAAGCCACATGGTCTTCGGTTTCAAACATGTCTTCGCTGCGGGCCAAACCCAGATCGGCCAAGTCATCGCGCAAACGCACCAGTGGTTTTTCATTCAGAAAACCGCTCAGGTAATGCGACCCAAACAGGTACACCTCGGGCTTGCCCACGCCGCCAAAGAGGCTGGTAAATTCTGCGGCAATCTGAGATTGGCTCAGACTGCGGGCACTGGACACCAGCTCGCGCCAAGGCTCCTCCAAAAAGCCGCCGGCATCGGGTGCTTCGGTCACGGCCACTTGCAACTGGCCCAGCAGCTCGGCGCTGGGCGCTTGGTAATACAGCTGCGACAGCAGGCCATAGACTTCGGCGCGGGCGGTCTCTTCGTCGAGTGCGTGGCTGCTGGTGGACAGGTTCAGGTCTTGGCTCATGTCAAAAAACTCATTGGGGTTTGGAAGGCGACTGGGTGCCGCTGATGTGTACCTGGTTGGTGTCGGTGAACATGTCCACGACGCGGCAGTCACCACACATTTTGAGGCGCTCGAGGGCCGCGCCCTGGAACATGCTGTGCCCGGCCAGTCGGCCCAGCATGGTCTCGATGCCCTTGAGCGTGCCAAAGGGTTTGCTGCAACGAATGCAGGCATAGGGCGGGCTGCCGTGCAGCACACGCGGCTGCTGGCGCTCGGGCACCAGAGACAGCCGAGACTGCAGCGTGATCGCGTCTTCAGGACAGGTCTTGGCACACAAACCGCATTGCACACAGTTCTTCTCGACAAACCGGATCTCGGGCTGCAGCGGGTTGTCTTGCAGGGCTGACGACGGGCAAGCGCCTACGCAGCTCATACACAGCGTGCATTTGCTGCCGTCGACCGCGATGGTGCCCAGTGGCGACCCCGCGGCGGGCAAGTCGAGTGCTTTGGGACGGGTGGTTTCGTCCAGCGCCATCACGGGGGACTGGGCCATCAAATGGTCGATGACCAGCTCCAGGTTGCTGCGCTTTTCGGCTTGCACCGCATGGCGGGCGGCGATGGCAGGGCCTGTGGGCATGGCAGAAGCCTTGAGGCTGCGGGCACACAGTCGCTGCAAATCCCCGTCCAAAGAAGATGCGGTTTTTGCCTCGATCAACTGGAAATGCACGCCGGTGTAGCCCAGGCCGTTCAGCAGGCTTTGGGCCACGGCCATTTGTTCCATCAGCGCCGCGCGGTACTGCGGCGCTTCTTCGTGCGTGAGCAAGACCATGACTTGCCGTGCGCCATAGGCCACAGCCGACAGCCAAAGCTCCATGCCCACGCTGGCCGTGTGCCACAAGGCCACAGGCATCACGCGGGCGGGCACGCCTTGCATGACGCCCAGCTGCGCACCCCGGCCCAGCTCGTCGATCAATGCCTGGCCACGGTCCTGGCTGTGCAAGAGCAAAGCGGCATCGCGCCCGCCTGCGGCCTGGTAGGTGCCCAGCAGGCTTCGGATCTTGGCGCCCTGCTCTGCCGGGCGCGGGTAAGCATAGGTGAGTGCGCCTGTGGGGCAAGCCGTGGTGCAGGCACCGCAGCCCACGCACAGGTTGGGGTTGACCACGATTTGCTGGCGGCTTTTGTCAGAGCGCACGGCTTCGGCCGAGCAGATGTCGATGCACGCATTGCAGCCGACTTGCTCGTTGCGGCTGTGAGCGCAGAGCTTTTGTTTGTACGCAAAGAAGCGGGGTTTTTCAAACTCGCCAACCAGTTCACGCACTTTCAGCAAAGTTTTCAAGTCTTGGCCATCCCAGCGGAAATAGCCTTGGGGCAAAGCGTGCGCGCTGAAAGTAGGCGAGGCTTGGTCACCCCGCAAGTCCAGCACCACATCGAAGCGCTCGGTTTGGGGACGGGCATCGCGGGTGAAATCGATGGCGCCTGCGGCCTCGCACACCTTGACGCAGTCGCGGTGCGAGCTGCAGCGCGACAGGTCAATCTGGTAGTCAAGGCCAATGGCCTGTTCTGGGCAAGCGGCGACGCAAGCGTTGCAGCGGGTGCACAGGTCCAGGTCAATCGGGTTGCTGGCGTCCCACGACACGTCAAACGCGCCCAGCCAGCCCTTCAGGCTTTGCAAACGCCCGGCCAACACCGGAAAGCGCCGCTCCTGGCTGCCGCCGGCCTTGCCTGGGCCCTGGGTGAATACGGTGACTTGCATTGCATCCGACAAGAAGCCAGCCGCGTGCTCAGCGGCATCCATGGCACCGATGATGAGCACGCGCCCTTCGCTTTTGTAAGTGACAGTAGGTACCGGCTCGGGCTCGGGCAGACGGGCTGCGGCCAGCAAGGCGGCCATTTTGGGCATAGCGTGTTCGGCTTCGCGGCCCCAACCACCGGTTTCGCGGATGTTGACAAAGCGAATGGGGGAGATCGCGCCCTCGGTCTGCTCGGCCAGTTCACTGAAAAGGCGTTTTTCCTGGGTGCAGGCCACCACCACGGTCTCACCGGTTTTCACGGCTTTCTGGAATTGTCCAGCCTCACGGCGGCACAAGGTCGTGTGCAGCGTCAGGTCTTCACCCAGTGCTTTGCCCAGGGCTTGGGCTTGCAGGGGCATGGTTTGGTTGCAGTTGCAAATCAGGGTGGTCATGTTCTATCGGTTCGGATGCCTGCAGCGCCGGAGTGGGCTGCAGTGCCTGGGTCATTGGGGATGGCGGCGACTGTGCCACAAGTGGCGAGCCTTCCGGCGCGTCAGGACTTTGATCAGGGTTTTCCTGTACGTCGGTCGCAGCAGTCTGAGGCGCGTCAACCTGGGTCTTTTTAGGGAACAGGTTCAACAACTCGGCGCCGACCATTTTTTCGAGCATGCCCGCAGGCAAAGGGTCTGGCGTGTTGTAGTCGCCGATGTAGATGTCGAGTCCATCCATCACATTGAAGTGCGGATCGGTGAAAAGTTTTTTCATGGCCGCGTTGCGCACCTCACCAGGCACGCCTTGGCGCATGAACGTCTGAAAGTCAGAGGATGGCGTCAGGCCTTGCACGTCTTCCATGGTGGGCACTGGCGCTTGCGGCCCATCGGCAGGTGCAGTGGATGCGACCGAGGCCGATCTCGCTGCGGTGCTTGGCTGTGGCTGTGGCTGTTCTATAGCCCGTACTTGGGGCAAAACAGCTGCCGGAACAGTCTGAAGCGGGGTGGCGGGCTCGGTCTTTGGCGTCTCGTTTGTATCAAGGCCCTGCTTGCGACGCGACCAACGACTTAAAAAGTTATCGCTCATGGGACCGGCCTTGCGCCTTTGCGTTTGCTGTCGGTACTGACCGAGACAGGTTGGCCAAAACGGTCGGTCAGGCGCTGAAAACTCTGCGGGCGTTGGCGCTTTTTTTCTTCGGGTACAAAGTGCTGCTCGGCGAAGGCACGCATCCACTCGACCACGTCGGGAGAGGCCACTGCGGTTTCTACGGTTTCCTGTGCGTCCAGCCAACGGCCTGCGTCGTGGTAACTCAGGCTCACGGCTTGTGGCACGGCCAGCGGCTCGCTGCCGTCTTCGGCGTCGATGACTCGCCACATCACGAAATAGCAGGGCGTGGGCGAGGTGGCATTGAGCCAATAGCCTTCGGCATCGTCGGTGAAAAGCGTCACCGACCAGCCAGGATGAAGCCAAAGCGACTCGGTCTCAGCTTGGCGCAGCTTGCGGGGGTCTGCGCCAAAGCCGGCTTCGTTGGGCACCACATCGGCCAGTACCCAGCGCCAAGCTTGCCAACGCGCCATGGGCCCTTGCACCGCCTCTCGGCGCATCAAAACAGCCACGTCAATTTGCGGACGAGAAGACATGAACAACTAAACCCCTGGAGAAATGGAACATCAAGATGCCAACACATAGTCGCGTGTGGGCAGGCTCAACAAGAATACCGTACCTTGGCCTGGCTCGCTCTCGAAGCTCAAATGACCGCCATGAGACGCCACAATCGACTGGCTGAGCCACAAACCCACCCCCATCCCTTTTGATTTGGATGTTTTGAACAGGGCAAATACGTCCTGTTTTTGAGCGTCATCGATACCGCAACCGTTGTCTGCAATGCGCAGATCGATCCAGTCAGGGCGGACCTGCCCGGAAATTGAAATGCGAGAGGGTTGCACCGGCTTTTCGACCAGTGCATCGATGGCATTGTTCAGCAAGTTGAGCACCACTTGCTGCAACTGGGTGGCGTCCCCTGTCAACAGCAACGGCTCATTCAGGTTGATGTTGATTTCGATGCCGCAACGCGTGGCATGGGTGCGCGCGATGTTGACCACGTCTCGCACCTTTTGGGCCAAGTCAATGCGGGCATATTCACCCTTGCCGGTGGCAAACATGCTGCGCAAGGTGCGAATGATGGCGGCGGCTTGGCGTGTGTCTTCCCGAATAAGATCGGCCAGTTTGTGGGCTTCGGCCAATGCGGCTTGCGGGTCACGGTTGCGCTGAAGGTGTGACTCGATCAGCTCGGTCTTGAGCACGATGGTGGTCAGGGGTTGGTTCAGCTCATGGGCGATGCTGGCCACCAGCGCCCCCATGCCCGCGCTTTTGTTAGACAGTGTCAGCTGTCGGATGATTTCTTCGCGTTCACTGAGAAGCACCGACAAATCTTCTGAGTGTTTCAATAACAAAGCCGAGCGTTCCTGCTCTCGCGCCAGACCCTGCTCAGCCTGAATTTGACCTTTGTGAATCTGGTCCACAAATATTTGCATGAAGCCCACACTGAGCATGGTGACGGCGACAAACTGGCCCCCAAACACCACCGCTTGGTCCCAGGACATTTCGTACAAATCCACAGCACCCCAACCGCCCAGCAATGCCAAGGTCTTGATGCCCAGACTACCCACCAGCAACCACCCGGCCAACTGCACGGCCCTGGAACCAAAAGGGTCATGCGTGACGCCAATGCGCCGTCCTGACACCACATATTCCAGGCAATTGAGGGTGTAAAACCCGTAAAAAAGAAGAATCACACCGGCCTCGGAACCACCCGAAAAATAAAAGCCGTACGTGGCCAGCAGGTACACCCCGTAGAACGAACCCATGCCCCATAGCCAGCGGCGGTCGGCAGGACCATTCAGAGAACGCAATGCGGCCTGCCGCCCGAAATTGCCCAAGGCCATGAACAACACGCCCCAGAAGACCACCACATCGGTAGGCAAGAGGCCCCGGCACCCCAACACCCAAACCCCCAGCGCACTGAAGATGCCCGAGACACTCCACAACGTGACCAGCCCACTGCGATAGCGCGCCATGCCATACCAGATGGCCGCGTGCAGCACCAGGTAAAGAAAAGCATCCATCCAGAAAATGGTTTGCACGTCGATGTTCAAGCGAAATCCCCCCGGTGGTCTGGATGAAGCCCATGTGCTGCAAGGCATGCAGCACAAGAGGTGGGCAGCGCCGGATTATGAGGGCTGGAGCGCTGAGACCCGCACCGCGCAGTATTTGAACTCCGGGATCTTGCCAAACGGATCAAGTGCCGCATTGGTCAGCTCGTTGGCTGCCGCCTCGACATAGGCAAACGGAATGAACACCGCGCCCAGAGGCGTGCCGTCATCGCAGCGGACTTGCAGCTCAACTTCGCCCCGGCGTGACGCAATGCGCACGCGTTGCCCGGCTTGCAGGCCCAGTCGGGCCAAGTCGGCGCTGCACATCGACACGGTGGCCGCAGGTTCGAGCGCATCGAGCACCGTGGCCCGGCGCGTCATGCTGCCGGTGTGCCAGTGCTCCAGTTGCCGCCCGGTGATGAGCACCATGGGGTAGTCGGCATCGGGCTGCTCATTGGCCGGGATCACCTCGACGGGCACCAGCCAAACACGGCCATCTTGGGTGGGGAAATGGTCATGGAAGACGATGGGCTGACCGGGATCGTCGGCACTCACACAGGGGTAAGTGACCGAGCCCGCGTTCAGCCGCGCCCAGTCAATGCCGCCAATCGCCGGGGCCATGGCCTGGCGCATTTCGTCATACACCGCTGCCACGCCATCGTGTTCACCAGCGTAGGGCCAGCTCAGGCCCATGCGTTCGGCGATCTGCTGAATGATCCACAAATCGGGCTTCGCGTCGCCTGGCGGCAGCACCGCCTGACGGCCCATTTGCACCGTACGGTCGGTGTTGCTGACAGTGCCGGTTTTTTCAGGCCAGGCGCTGGCGGGCAGCACCACATCGGCCAGCCAAGCGGTTTCTGTCAAAAAGATGTCTTGCACCACAAGATGCTCAAGACTGGCCAGCGCATGACGGGCGTGGTTCAGGTCAGGGTCACTCATGGCCGGGTTCTCGCCCATGATGTACATGCCGCGCACCTTGTGTGGGTCGCTCTCAGGCGCAAGCGCCTTGTGCATGATTTCGACCACCGTGTAACCGGGCTGGTCGTCCAGTTTTGTGTTCCAAAATTTCTCGAACCAGTCGTGCGCCGACTTGTCATTCACGCGCTGGTAGTTGGGGTACATCATCGGGATCAAACCCGCGTCGCTCGCACCCTGCACGTTGTTCTGACCACGCAGTGGGTGCAGGCCCGTGCCGGGGCGACCAATCTGGCCGGTGATGCTGGCCAAAGCGATCAGGCAGCGCACGTTGTCGGTGCCGTGCACATGCTGGCTCACGCCCATGCCCCACAAAATCATGGCGGCCTTGGCGCTGGCATAGGCCCGCGCCACTTCGCGGATCGTCTCGGCAGGGATGCCGCAAACCAGGCTCATGGCCTCGGGCGTGAAGCCCTGCACATGGGCCTTGAGTTCGGCCACGTTGTCGGCACGTTGGCTCAAAAACTTTTCATCGCACAGGTTTTCGGTGACGATGACGTGCAGCATGGCGTTGAGCAAGGCCACATCGGTGTCGGCCTTGAACTGCAGCGTGCGCCAAGTGTGGCGACCAATGTCGGTGATGCGCGGGTCGGCCAGCACGATGCGGGTGCCGCGCTGGGCGGCGTTCTTCATCCAGGTGGCTGCCACCGGGTGGTTGGCCGTCGGGTTGGAGCCGATCACGATGATGAGGTCTGAATGCTCGACATCGCGCACTGGGTTGCTGACCGCACCCGAGCCCACGCCTTCAAGCAAGGCCGCCACGCTGGAGGCGTGGCACAGGCGGGTGCAGTGGTCCACGTTGTTGCTGCCAAAGCCGGTGCGCACCAACTTCTGGAACAAGTAGGCCTCTTCGTTGCTGCCCTTGGCCGAGCCGAAACCGGCCAGCGATTTAGGGCCATATTGGGTGCGCAGGGTGTTGAGCGGCTGGGCAGCCAGATCAAGCGCTTCTTGCCAGGTCGCTTCGCGGAAGACCTCGCGCCAATCGGTGTGGCCGTCAATCAAATTCAGGTCCTTGGCCACGCCGCTTTTTCGGATCAGGGGTTTTGTGATCCGGTCAGGGCTGTGGATGTAGTCCATGCCAAAGCGGCCCTTGACGCACAAGCGCCCTTCGTTGGCCGGGCCTTCGCGACCTTGAACGCTGATGATTTTGTCGTCCTTGACTTGGTAAGTGACCAGGCAACCCACCCCGCAAAACGGGCAGACCGAGTCAACTTCACGGTCCACCTTTTGCGGGCCGATGTGGCTCTTGGGCATCAGCGCACCCGTCGGGCACGCCTGCACGCATTCCCCGCAGCCTACACAACTGCTGCCGCCCATCGGGTCGGCCAAGTCGAACACCACCTGCGTGTGCGCGCCCCGAAATGCGAGGCCAATCACATCGTTCACCTGCAGGTCGCGGCAAGCGCGTTCGCATCGGTTGCACTGAATGCAGGCATCCAGATTGACGGCCATGGCGGGGTGTGACAGGTCGGCAGGCACGGCTTCACGGCGCAGCTCGGCCAAGGCGGGGCGTACCTGCACGCCATGGTGCTCAGCCCACTGGCTCAGCTCACCATGCGGGGCTTCGGCACGGTCATCGAGCCATTTGTAGCCTTGCTCAGGCAGATCGGCCAGCAACATCTCAAGCACCATCTTCTGGCTTTTGACGGCACGTTCGCTGTCGGTGCGCACCGACATGCCGGGTGTGGCACTGCGGCAGCAGCTGGGCGCGAGCGTGCGCTCACCGGCCACCTCGACCACGCAGGCGCGGCAGTTGCCGTCGGGTGCCAAGCCCTCCTTGTGGCACAAATGCGGGATGGACAGCCCCAAGTCTTTGGCGATGTTGAAAATGCTTTTGCCAACGGGTGCCTCGACGACTTGGCCATTGAGCGTGAATTGAACGGTGCTCATGCGCGGCCCCCCACTTCATGCTGAAAGTAATCCAGCACACATCGGATCGGGTTGGGCGCGGCTTGGCCCAGGCCACAAATGGAGGCATCGCCCATGACCTGCGCCAGGTCTTGCAGAGTGTCAGCATCCCACGCTTGGGCGGCCATGAGTTGCGCCGCTTTGTCGGTGCCCACGCGGCAGGGGGTGCACTGGCCACAGCTTTCGTGGGCAAAGAACTTCATCACGTTCAAAGCCGCTTCGCGGGCACTGTCGTCCTGGCCCAGCACCATCACAGCGGCCGAGCCGATGAAGCAGCCATGCGGCTGCAGGGTGTCGAAGTCCAGCGGCACATCGGCCAGCCGGGCAGGCAAAATGCCGCCACTGGCCCCTCCGGGCAAATAGGCATACAGCGTTTGCCCCTCGGCCATGCCACCGCAGTATTCGTCCACCAGTTCGCGCAGCGTGATGCCCGCAGGCGCGAGCTTGACACCCGGCTGGCTCACACGCCCGCTCACGCTGAAGCGGCGCAGGCCTTGGCGACCATGACGCCCATGAGCGGCAAAGCTGTCAGCACCCTGCTCCAGCAGTTCACGAATCCAGAAAAGCGTCTCAAAGTTGTGCTCCAACGTCGGGCGACCAAACAGGCCCACCTCGGCGATGTAGGGCGGACGCAGCCGTGGCTCGCCGCGCTTGCCCTCAATGCTTTCGATCATGGCGGATTCTTCGCCGCAGATGTAAGCCCCAGCTCCCCGGCGCAACTCGATGCGCGGCAAAGCGCAAGGCGGGTTCAGTTTGAGCGCGGCCAGTTCTTCGGTCAATAAAACACGCGCTTCGTGGTACTCGTCACGCAGGTAGATGTAGACCGCTTCGCAGCCCACGACGCTGGCAGCAATCAGCACGCCCTCCAAAAAACGATGCGGGTCGGCCTCTAGACAGGTGCGGTCCTTGAAGGTGCCGGGCTCGCCTTCGTCGATGTTCACGGCCATCAGGCGCGGCCCAGGCTGGCTGCGCACGATGCGCCATTTGCGCCCTGCCGGAAAACCCGCGCCGCCTAAACCGCGCAGGCCCGAGGACTCCAGGCATTGGATGACCGATTCATGGTGTTTCAAACCCGCTGCCACCTGCAAAGCCAACTGGTAACCACCAGCCCGTTGGTAAGCGTCGAAGCGAATGGCCTCTGGCAAGGGATTCGGTGCTGTCTGCTGTGCGGTCACACGCTGGGTCACCGCCGCCACCGTGGCTTGCGCCACAGCCTGCTGGCCCACTTGCACAGCAGGTGCCTGCTCGCAACGGCCCAGGCAAGGCACCGGCACCACCTTCACATTCAGCAACTCGTTTTGCAATTGGCGCAACAAGGCGTTGCTGCCTGCCAGGGTGCAGCTCAGGCTGTCGCACACGCGCACGGTGATGCTCGGGGCGACTTCGTCGTCTTTCAGGATGTCAAAGTGGTGGTAGAACGAAGCGACCTCGAACACCTCGACCACGGGCAAACGCATCTCAGCAGCCAGCGCCACGATGTGGCGCTCGAACAGGCCATGAAAATGGTCGTTGAGCACATGCAAGTGTTCGATCAGCAAATCACGGCGGTGGCCGTCTAAAGGCGGCAAACCGATCAGGCCCTGCACCTCGGCGCGTGCCTCGGGCGTGGTCTGACGGCCTTTGAGTTGCGACCGGGGCTTGCGCAGTTGGTCGCGCAGCGCATTCAGTCCGATACGGGTTTCAGAAATGGAATCGGTCTGCATGCGAAATTGTCACATCCGTTTGAGAAATTCATGGCTGCCATGAACAAGCGCTGAAAGAGACCTTCGCCTGGCATACCCACAGGTCGGGGCCTTCAGGTACGTCATGGGGCGATGCGCTTGGATCAGTACGTCTCGAGGTGCAGACGACCCTCTTTTTTGAGCGTGCCACCGATGGCGTCCCAGTCAAGACCCGCGTTTTGCGCGATGTCGCGCAAGGCCATGACCACGCCCTCTTCCATGCTTTTAAGGCCACACACGTAAAAACAGGTGTTGCCGTCTTTGAGCAAAGCCGCCACATCGGCAGCACGGTCTCGCAGGGCATCCTGCACGTAACGCTTGGTCTTGCCCTCTTCGCGGGAGAAGGCGAATTCGGTGTCGATGAAGTCTTTGGGCAAGTTGTTGAGCGGGCCAAAGTACGGCAACTCAGCAGGCGTGCGGGCACCAAAGAAAAGCATCAACTTGCCGCCCTCGAACTTGCCGCTGGCGCGCAGGCGGCGACGCCATTCGGTCATGGCCCGCATGGGCGCAGAGCCTGTGCCGGTACAGATCATGACGATGTTGCTCTTGGGGTGGTTGGGCATGAGGAAGCTCGCGCCAAACGGCCCGATCACCTGCACCTTGTCACCCACGTTCAAATCGCACATGTAGTTGGAGGCGACACCGCGCACGGGTTTGCCATCGTGGTCTTCGAGCACGCGCTTGATGGTGAGCGAGAGGTTGTTGTGGCCCGGGCGCTCGCCATTGCGGGGGCTGGCAATCGAGTATTGGCGAGCGTGGTGTGCCTTGCCTTTGGCGTCTTCGCCTGGGGGCAAGATGCCGATCGACTGGCCTTCGAGCACCGGGAAAGGCAGGTTGCCAAAATCCAGCACGATGTGGTGGGTGTCATATTCCTTGCCAACTTCGGTCACCCGCAGGTTGCCGGTCACGGTGGCGGTGATGGATTTATCGGCGGCCTTGGGGCCATAGAGGTTAGTGTAAGCGTGGGCGGCAGACCAAGGGGGGATCGTCGCACCAAACTGGGCCGAGTTGAAACCCGAAGCGGTGGCGGTGCTGGCCACGGAGGCGGCCGAGGCGGCAT
>Ga0208916_10000570_pt1 | contig 17135 bp, 16 predicted proteins | sample DEB19_08_DNA_5_FD_184523 | JGI IMG/M metagenome (GOLD analysis project Ga0208916, IMG submission 184523) | Aqueous microbial communities from the Delaware River and Bay under freshwater to marine salinity gradient to study organic matter... | ecosystem: Environmental > Aquatic > Marine >... | reverse complement strand
GGCCACCATGGGTTCTGAAACCACCGCCGCCATTGTTGGCCAAGTCGGTGTGGTGCGCCGCGACCCGTTCGCCATGCTGCCGTTCATCGGCTACAACATGAGCGACTACTTCCAGCACTGGTTGAACATTGGCGAACAACTCGCCGCCAAGGGCGCCAAGCTGCCAAAAATCTACACCGCCAACTGGTTTCGCAAAGGCGCGGACGGCAAGTTCGTCTGGCCAGGCTATGGCGAAAACATGCGCGTCTTGAAGTGGATGATCGAGCGCATTGAGGGCACAGCCAAAGGCCAAGACCACACCACCGGCGTCAGCCCTGGCTATGCGGATCTGACTTGGGACGGGCTGGACTTCAGCGCGGAACAGTTCAACTCCGTCATCAGCACCGACAAAGCCGCTTTGCTCAAGGAGCTCGAGTTGCACACGGAGTTGTTCACGCAATTGGCGCATCATCTGCCGACCGCTTTGATCGAGACCAAAGCAGCTATTGAGAAGCGCCTGGCTGCCTGACCTTCGCTAGCGCCCACAAAAAAGCCACCTTCTTCGAAGGTGGCTTTTTATCGTCTGTGCCAAACGAGCTTGGCAGCGGTGCCTATCTGCCCATCAGGCGTTTTGACGTTGGTAAGCGCGCAGTTCTGCGCCACCCAGACGTATCGCACGAGCCGACAAACCATTCGTTGCTGCAACATCTGTGCTGCCATCCAACGACACTTCAGCCAATGACTGTTGACGGGTGATGGCGGAATGCAAGTCGGCCATGACGCGGCTGTCGGTCTTGGCAATCACCCACAGACGTTCGTCAGCACGGGCTTTGGCTTGACCACGGGCCCAGCTGTCAAGCGATGACTTGCCGCGAGCCACGAGATTGCGCACCGTACCCGAGTACAAAGCCATAACAGCGAATGCGACAGCCCACAGTGCCATCCACATCACCAGCAAGTGGCCTTCAACCACGCTGTCCATGACTTGGTAAGCCACGACCAACACGGCGGAGACGACCGCTGTAAAGAGCAGGGCGACTAAGCCGCTGAAGGCAGACCACCGTTGACGCAACAGCAGTGCGCCTTGAATGGCGGCTTCTGCGCGTTGAACGCCGGGGTGAACGTTTGAATAAGGAGTGTTGATAAAAGTGGTCATGATGATTCCCTTGGTCAGGGCCGTCAGCATTCAGAAAGTCTGCTTGCTTACGACGGCCACGTTGAGCAAGGACTCGACTATAGGGTTAATACTGATGCCGCTCCACTTTATCTTTATGATTTAATTCATTCACTGTGGTTATAGTAGGACTCTCACTTGAAGACCTTACCCATGAGCAAGCCTAACTTCCGCACCCTCGACCTCAACTTATTGCGCGTCTTTGACGAGGTCATGGCTGAGCGCAGTTTGACCCGCGCCGCCCGCAACCTTTCTTTGACGCAACCCGCCGTGAGCAATGCACTCAGGCGTCTGCGGGAAACGCTGGGCGACGAATTGGTTCAACGCAGTGGTCAGGGCATGGCGCCAACACCGCGCGCGCGCGCCATCTGGCCAGCGGTACGCGAAGCGCTGCAACAGCTGCAATCCTCTCTGATACCCAATGAGTTTGTGCCGGCTGAAGCCAATACCAGCTTCGTACTGGCCATGGCCGACGCCACTGCGGCCGAACTGATTCCCGGCCTCACAGACATCCTCGAACAAGAAGCCCCGCGCGTTTCGCTGCGCGTCGTTCCCCTGACAACCCGCGACCCGCGCCGTCTGCTCGATGAAGAAAGCTGCGACCTCGCTGTCGGCTACTTTCCATCGGTGCTGGCTGATTTAACGGCTGGCGCACAAAGCGGCGAACCGCAACCGTTCTCGCACTTGCGGCTTTATGACGGCGAGTACGTCTGCGTCATGCGCAAAGGCCATCCCTTGGCGCGGAGCCCGCTGACGCTCGACGAATACTGTGCTGCGCGCCACATGCTGGTGAGTTTTTCCGGCCGGCCTTATGGATTCATTGACGAATCGCTGGCATCCCTAGGGCGCGAGCGGCGCGTGGTGCTGACGGTGAATCAATTCTTCACCGCCGGTCTCGTGGTGGCTAATTCCAACTTGCTGACCGTCTTGCCGCGTCATTTTGTACGTGTCACGGGCATTGCCGAACAATTGATCTTGCAAGCACTGCCCTTTGACGTTTCACCCGTGCACGTCGATGCCGTGTGGCACCGACGCAGCCAGCAAAACAGCAGTCACCTGTGGTTGCGACAAGCTGTGATGCGGGCGGCGAAGCAAAGTTTTTCGGCCTGACAGTGACAATTGATCCGTGAACATACAGCTGCTGTCCGACCTCCACCTCGAGTCCAACCCGCACTTTGTGGCCCGACCGACGCCGGGTGCCGACGTGCTGGTGCTGGCGGGTGACATTGGCTCTTACCAGCCTGGCTCAGCACTGACCCGCTTGGGCGTTGAAGACTTTGGCTTGGCGCGCTTTTCACCGCGCCCGGTCAGCGAAGGTGGCGCCGGCTGGCCATGTCCGGTGCTGTTCATTCCTGGCAATCATGAGTATGACGGCCATGAATTCGACGACGCAACGCGCCGACTGCGGGCCGCCTGCGAGCGTTGGGGATTGATTTGGCTGGAGCAACAAAGCGTGGTGCTGCAAGGCGTGCGCTTTCTGGGTTGCACGCTGTGGACTGACTTTGATGCGCTGAGCGGCGATTCCCTGAGCGCTTCGCTGTCGGGCCGCGACAAGGCTTTCCGGGCGGCCAACTACTACCTGCGAAAAAACCATTCGCTGCGCAACGGCGTGCCGATGCTGGCACCCGAGGTCCGCGAACTCGGCTTGCAAAGCCAGGCTTGGCTGCGGGCGGCATTGACGCAGCCTTTTGATGGGCCGACTGTAGTAGTCACTCACTTCTCTCCAAGTCTAATCAGTGCAGACCCGCGTTATGGACTGACACCCGGTACTGCCGGCTTTTGCAACGCGCTGGACGCGCTGCTACCTGCTGCGCAACTGTGGCTGCACGGCCACCTGCACTGCCCGCAAGACTACCTGAGCCAAGGCTGTCGCGTGGTTGCCAACCCGCTGGGTTATGCGCACAAAGGTGAGCAAACAAGCTACCGTCCAGAGCTGCTGATCCACGTTTGAAGGCGTCTTGCAACGCGACCAAACAAAGCAACACCGAAGCTCATCAGTGGGAAAGCGCCTGTCGCCAAGCCACCAATTACCAGCCGGTCACAACAAAGACCATTGAGTTCATATTGCTACTGATATGCCTTACATTGGACTTGCACCACCCGTTAGGTGCTTACTTTTAACCCAATGGAGTCACCTATGAAAAAATCCCTTATTGCTTTGGCACTGAGCGCCAGCGCCGTCTTTTCGGCCCAAGCTGCCGACATCGTGGACACCGCCGTCAGCGCCGGAAACTTCAAAACCTTGGTGACTGCCGTGACGGCAGCCGGTTTGGTCGAGACCCTCAAAGGCCCAGGCCCGTTCACTGTGTTTGCACCCACTGACGCAGCCTTCGCCAAGATCCCAAAAGCAGATCTGGATGCACTGCTGAAAGACAAAGCGGCACTGACCAAAGTGCTGACTTACCACGTGGTCCCGGGCAAAGTGATGGCCAAAGACGTCAAGGCTGGTAGCGTCAAAACAGTACAAGGCGGCAATGTGACGCTGGCCACCATGGGCGGCGTGACAGTCAACGGCGCCAAGGTTGTGGCAGCCGACGTGGCCGCCAGCAACGGCGTGATCCACGCCATTGACACGGTCATCATGCCGAAGTAATTCGGTTTGTGAGACGGATCAGCGGGGCCTGCGGGCCCCGCTTGCGCATGCGCATGCGCTCTTGAAAAGCTACTTGCGTAAACCGTCGAAGCAGGTGGTGACGACGAATTCGACGATCTCTTCATCGCTGTGCTGACCGGTTGACTTCATGAATTCAAGCACCGGGTCGCATGCACGCGAATACACGGTGTAAAGCACCAAGATGGGCGGCAAAGCTGGGTTCAGGTTGCCATCGGCTTGAGCCTCTTCAATCCAGCTGCCAATGTGGTCACTGACCTGTAACAAGCCATCCAAATAAGCCCGATTGGCCATCAAGTTGGCCCGCAGGCTGGAGTTCTGACTCGGCAGCGACGGCATTTCGCCAGCCAGCTGCAAACGCATCATCCAGCGCACCACGGCTTTGAGTTGGTCGATGGGCGCGGCGTCGGACGGCAAGCTGGCCAACAAGCTCTTGGCCCTTGCCAACACCCGCACCATGGCTGCGGCCGCCAAGTCTTCCTTGCTGGGGAAGTGCTTGTACAGGCTGGCCTTAGCGATGCCAACCTCGGCGGCCACTTCATCAACCGTCATCAAGTCGAAGCCTTTTTCGGCCAAGAGCCGGTTCACCGCTTCAACAATGGCGTCCTCTCGGGCCTGCAACATCTGCGCCTTGAAAGACACCTTGATGGGGGCGGCAATGGGACTCACGCCATTTTGAAGAGATAAAGAGGAGAGCATACGCAGAGTTTAACGTCAGAGGTTTCTGCTCGCCTGTTTTCTGGGGGCTTCGCCCATCAAGTGACCTTGACGCTTTTTTTGTGACTCAGTAGTTACGCGCGATCCGGTGTGAAGGTTTCGGCCCCGGTCTCGTTCGGATCGAGATGACCCAACGTGAAGCGAAACGTAGCACCTTGCCCCGGTGCCGATTCACCCCAAATCCGCCCGCCATGGCGCAAGATGATGCGCTGCACAAAAGCCAAGCCAATACCGGTGCCCTCAAACTCAGACGGTGAGTGCAGCCGCTGGAAGGGACCGAAAAGTTTTTGCGCGTAGGCCATGTTGAAGCCGGCGCCGTTGTCACGGACGACATAAACCAAATTCCCGCTGGCATCGGTCTCCGAGCCAAAAGAAATGCGCGTAACCGGCTCGCCGGCACTGAACTTCCAAGCATTGCCCAGCAAGTTATCCAACACTTGACGCAGCAAACGGTTGTCCCCCGTGGCGACGAGTCCGGGCTCAACTTGCGCCTGCAGCACGCGGGACGGGTCGCGCTCACGACAATTGGCCAGCACCTCGTTGGCCAGCGCACTGAGGTCAACGCGATCATGGCGCAAAGGAGCCCTTGCCAACCGGGCCAAGGACAGCAAGGCGTCAATCAATTCGCCCATTTGCACAACACCAGCGCGAACACGCTTGAGGTAGTGCTGCCCTTTTTGCGCCATCGGCTCCGGCAAAGCCTCCACCGACTGCTCCAGCAAGCTGGCAAAACCATCGACAGCGCTCAGTGGCGAGCGCAGGTCGTGCGAGACAGAATAGCAAAAAGACTCCAGCTCTTCGTTGGCCGACTTGAGTTGCGCGGTGCGTTGCTGGACGCGGTCTTCCAAGGTGGCATTGAGGTTGCGTATTTCCAGATCGGCCTGCAAACGCTTCAGCTCAGCAGAGGTGCGAGCCGCAAAAATTTGCAGAGTAGAGACCATCAAGACGCTGTGTTTGAGCGGCTCGCGAAACATCACAAAGAGCATGCCCGCCAATTCCCCAGACGCATTTTCCAGCCTATGCCCGACATAGGCTTCGGGGCTGAGGCCAAACAGCGTCTTCACCTCAGGGTAACGACTGAGCACATTTTTGGGCAGCGTCACACTGACTGCGTCAATCAGCTCCCGGCATGGCGACTGCTGCACCGGATAGTCAAAACTCTCGACCAACTTGCCGTCAACGACGCCGGCCACCCGCCGCGCCATCAAAGGCTCGCCGGGCAGCACCCGCGTCACAAAGGCCGCTTGCGCGCCCAGCGCGTCAGCCATGTTACGGACCAAATGTTCAAAAAAATTGCTGCCACCCTGCACCGAGACACCGGCAGCAACCTTGGAAATAGCCGCCTCTAACTGGTTCCGCCACTGACGTGAACGGATGCTGTCAATACCGAACGCCAAATTGTTGGCCAGTTCCTGCAACAGCAGCACCTCTTCAGCTCTGGCAGGCAGCGCATCCGCTGAATAAAGGGCCAACATGCCGAAGGTCTGGTCGGCATAGGACAGCGGGATGGTGAGCAAGCTGCGGTAACCGCGCTCCAGCGCAGCTTGAGCCCAGTGCACACGGTCTGCCAGCGACTCAAATTCATAAAAATCAGACACCTTGCGCTGCCGGATCACGTCGCCCACGGGCCCGCCACTGCCGGTCGGCTCGTCGGCCCAGCTCAGTTTGATGGCCGACAGATAACCGGCCTCATGGCCCGCATGCGCCATCGGCTCAATGCTGCGCGCCTCGTCTTCGCGGGCATAGCCGACCCACGCCATGCGGTAGCCGCCAACCTCAACCGCCAAACGGCAAATTTCTGCCAGCAACTGCCGCTCGTCATCCATCCGCGTCAAGGCGCGATTACACAAGCTGAGCATTTCCAGCGCCCGCGCGGTGCTGGCGAGTTCAGCGGCAGCCCGCTTCTGAAAAGTGATGTCGTGCGCAACACCCACAACCCGCTCGACCTGACCGTCCGCCCCCACCACGGGGTGAGAATAGTCGCGCACCCACAGAATTTCCCCATTGGGCAACATGAGCCGGTACTCAAGCTCAGTCGTTACACCGGCAAGGATAGCCTTGTAGGCGGCTGCGACGGTCGCATGATCGACTGGGTGCACGGCATTCAGATAAGAATCGGGATTCGCGTAGAGACTTTCACAGCTGAACCCCCACAGCCGCTCGTAAGCCGGGCTGATGTAAAGCAAAGCACCCGTGGCACCATCGCGGCTGTAATAAACGTCGTTGGTGTTCTCCGCCAACTCCAAAAAACGCGCCTCAAGGGCGAGCCGCGCAACCTGGGCGGTGTGGAGCTCTTTTTGTGCAGCGCGGGGTTTCATGGCTTGGCCCAAAGTAAAGGTTAATGATGCACTTGCTCGGCCGCACCATTGTCAAAAGACATACAGCGATGTTAGCCGGATGCACCCCTCACAGAAAAAGCGTATTCTTTGCTGCACCGCAGCAATGCGCTTTGGAGCTCAAGCAGTGCCCTTCTGGATGAATGAATTGACCCGTGCAACCCGCCAATCGGCTATTGGCCGACAAATCGTGGCGGCCGAGCAGCTGTTGCGCCGCACCTTTGGCAAGGAATCCGTACGCCCTGCATTTGATGCAACACACACAACGACGGCGCCAGCAGCGGTCTGGACTGAAAGCGTTGCGGAACAAGCCGCCGCTGAATTAGATGCCCCGATCGCGCCGCAAGCCAAACCGAAGCCCCGCCGCGCCGCCTTCACGCGACAAGTCTTTGAGTTTGAAGGCGAGCGCTACGACTTCAATCTTTATGTTCCGCCTTTGCCGCCTCTGTCGCACTTACCGCCTTTTGCATCCACAACAGAAGTACCGATCGGCCTGCCATTGGTGGTGATGTTGCACGGCTGCAAGCAAGATGCCCCCGACTTTGCCCGAGGCACCACCATGAACGAGCTGGCAGCCAAGACACCCTGCATGGTGCTGTACCCTGAACAACGGCCCAAGGCCAATCAGATGCGCTGCTGGAACTGGTTTGACAGTGCGCACCAAGGCCGACACGCCGGCGAGCCCGCCATGCTGGCTGCGCTGACACGGCAAGTTATCTCGCGTTACCCGGTGGATCCGACACGTGTTTACATCGCTGGACTCTCGGCAGGTGGCGCGATGGCTGCCATCGTGGCCGCTCACTACCCCGACCTGTTCGCCGCTGTGGGTGTGCACTCGGGCCTGCCGCCGGGTGCCGCTCACGACGTGATGTCGGCGTTCAGCGCCATGCGCCATGGTGGCCGCTCCAGCGCCCCTGGCGATCCTGCGGCCCTGAAAGACGTGATGCCGACCATCGTCTTTCATGGTGACGCAGACCGCACGGTGCATCCTGACAACGGTGACCAAATCGTGCTCGCTGCCACGGCGGCACTCAAAGCCTCGGGCGTGACCTTGCAGCGCAGCCTTGTCACCCAAGAATTGCCCGCGCCTACCGGAGAGTTGCGTCACACGCTGCGCACGGTTTACAGCGCCTACGATCAGCGCAGTTACGTCGAGTACTGGTCGGTTGAAGCCGGGCCGCACGCTTGGTCGGGCGGCAATGCGGCCGGCTCGTTCACAGACCCGCACGGACCGGACGCGTCGGCAGCCATGCTGACCTTTTTCCTGCAGCATCACCGCTGAAGAAGTCCTGCCTTGAGGCCGACCTTGTCATGCTTGAGATCGGAAAAGCCGCTTCTTCGCAGACAATCAATGCCATGACTTCAATGCTGTCCAACGCCCAGATCCTCGCCGCCAACGCTCCGAATTTTTCACGGCAGGAGTTTCGCAGTGCCCTCGGCACCTTCGCAACCGGCGTGACCATCGTCACCGCGCGCACCGCTGACGGTGACTTGGTCGGCCTGACGGCCAACTCCTTCAACTCGGTCTCGCTAGACCCGCCGCTGGTGCTGTGGAGCCTGAGCCGCTCCGCCGCCTCGATGGTGGCACTGAGCACGGGTTCACACTACGCCATCAACATTCTGGCTGCAGACCAAAAAGAACTGGCCGAGCGCTTTGCCGGCAAACGCGAAGACCGGTGGGCAGGCGTTGAGTTCACCGACGGGCTTTGCGGTGCACCCCTGTTGACAGGCGCTGCCGCCAGCTTTGAATGCTTCAACCGCAGCCGCTATGAAGAGGGCGATCACGTCATCTTCGTCGGCGAGGTCGAGCGCTGCAAACACCGACTTGGCATCTCGCCTTTGCTGTTTCACGGCGGGAAGTTCTACACCGAGCATCCGCTGTAAGGTACATCCTTGTGGGCGGGTGCCGGTGGTAGAGCGTCAACTGCTAAGGTATCAGGTGAGGCGTCTGACTACACTTGTCCTTTTAGCCTTTCTACAAACACCCAATCCGACATGGAAATTTTTGTTCTCTCGATGATGTTCGCATTTGTCGGCTACACGCTCAAGTCACGGGCTGAAGGTAGACGCATCGCCTTGCTGGGGCTGCATCTGGGCAACTTCCAAATCGAAAAACTGATGGAGACCCTGACCGAAGGCTATGCACGAGCACTGGGGGAAAACGATACGGCACGGCGCTCGTCCATCTGGCAACTTTTGAATGGCACCGAAGACAAGCTGGCTGCACAACTCAAGCAATTGGCCGACAGCATAACCAAAGTAGATGCCGCCGAGACGGGTGTCAACCTCTGGCCTTGGCCGCTGAGCGAAGCCGCGCAATGGGTCCCGAATGCCCGCTTTGACTTGCGCAAGGCCTTGAAGATTCATGCCGACGGCTTGGCCCGCGCAACCAGCCACAGCGACACCGTCTCAGCGCCGTCACGCGCCTTCACGCTCAGTGCCGAGCTGTTTTTGATGCAGCACACCTGCCACTGGTTTTGCAAATCAAAAACGATTGCCTCCGCACGCATGCTGGTGCGTCATAAAACGCCTTACGAGATGGTGCTGCAGTCGGTGTCTCCTGAAACACGGCGGGCTTATAACGCGCTGGTCGAGCTGGCCTGAGCTAGTAATAACCCAGCGGCTCAGCAGCTCACAACCCGACCATCGACCAGCTCAATCACCCGGTCGCAGCGCAGCGCCAGCCGCGGATCATGCGTGACGATCAAGCACGCACTGCCGTGGTCTCGGTTGAAGTCGCGCAGCAGTGAAAACACTTCGTCAGCGCTGACAGTGTCTAGATTACCGGTCGGCTCATCGGCCAGAATCAGCCGCGGCTTTTGCGACAAAGCGCGGGCAATCGCCACGCGCTGCTGCATGCCGCCAGAGAGCTCGCCGGGCCGCTTGTATTCAGCGCCCTTCAGGCCCACGCGAATGAGCAGCTCACGCGCCAGCGCTTCGGCGGCAGGGGTCGCCGTGCCGTGGCGGATGATGGACGGCAGCAAGACGTTTTCCAGTGCCGTGAAGGCCGGCAGCAAATGGTGAAACTGAAAGACAAAACCAATGGTGGCGCCGCGCAAGGCCGTCAGGCCGGTATCGTCCAGTGACTGTGCCGCCTGACCGGCGATGTCCAGCTGGCCGCTGGTCGACTTCTCAAGCAAGCCAATGATGTTAAGCAGCGTGCTTTTTCCCGATCCTGAAGGTCCCTTCAGGGCGACAAACTCGGCCTGCTGCAGCGCCAGCGTGATGCCATGCAAGACCTCGGTCTCGACATCGGTGCCGATGTTGTAGCGCTTGGTGATCGCCTCCAAACGGAGAATGGGGGACTGGTCGGACGGCATCATCTGTTGTCTTCAGGCACGAATGGCTTGCACCGGGTCCATCCGAGCGGCGCTGCGCGCGGGCACAAAGGCTGCCGCCAAGCCAACCCCGCAAGCCACGACGGAGGCCAGCAACACCAGCTGTGGGTCTAACTGCGGCGAAAACATCGGACTGCCGTCAGGGCTTTTAAAGATGTGCGAAAAAATCACCAGCAAGGCGTATGCCAACGCGGCACCGAGGATGGAACCCGCCAAACCAACCAAGCCGCCTTGCAACAAAAAGACCGCCATGATTTGACGCCGGCCCGCCCCCATGGCGCGCAAAATACCGATCTCGCGCTGTTTTTGCACCACGCTGACCACCAGCACGCTGGAAATACCCAGCGCCACAATGAGAACGACAAAACTACGGATCAGGTTGTTCGAAACGGTCTGGTTGGACAGCGCATTCAGCAAGCCGGAGTTGGTTTGCATCCAGCTGTCGACCGTCAGGCCGGTTTGTAAACGCAGCGTATCAGCGACGCTGTCAGCGCTGAACAAATCAGTCACCGTGAGGTCGATATTCGACACGCCGCCGGGCAGGTCTAGCAAGGTTTGCGACAACTTGAGTGTGACAAAAACCCAGCGCCGATTGAGGTCACGGTTGCCCATGTCAAAGAGGCCGGTGACCTGCAGCGTTTCACTGCGCCCAGTGGCGCTGGTGACGCGCAGTTTGTCGCCGAGCGTGAGGCCCAGGTCTTGCGCGAGGTCGATGCCGATCAGCGCGCCGGTGCCGGCGACATCAAACGTGCCACGCGTCATGTAGCTGTCCATCCGCACCACACGGCGGTAAACGTCGGGTTTGACGCCCTGCAGCACGACGCTTTTGTTGTAGTTACCGCGGGCCGCGAAAGCCGGGCCGCTGGCCACCGGAGACACCGCCAACACGCCTGGCGTAGCGGCAGCCAACGCCGCGATCCGCTCCCACTGGTCGACCGAGCGTAGGCGCTGTTCGCGCGGCTGCACTGCGGCGGCGACTGCTTGACTTTCGTCCGCTCGCAACACCGGCCGGGTCAGCTCTTCGGTCGGCCGGATCACCACATGCGCTTGCGATCCCATGACGCGGTCAATGATGGTGCTCTGCAGCTGGTTGATGAGTTGCGTCAGAAAAATGATCACCGCCACGCCGCCCGTGACACCAGCCAAAATCAGCGTGCTCTGCATCCGGCCTTCGCGCAAAAAACGCAAGGCCAGCAGCAACTCAAAGGGCATCCAGCGGGCCCATGCGCTCAGTTCCGGCCGGTGGTGGGTTTGCCGCGAGAACGGCCACTTGAAGCGCCGACGGGGCGTAGACGCTGCCCCGGTAACAACCGGTTCAGGCAATGGCATTAAAGGCGGGTTTGGCATGACGGCGGGTAGTTTTAGCGCTGCAGGCTTCAGCGCTTCAACGCGAAATAAAAGATGGCACTTCCATGCCTTTTTCTGGCAGCGCGCGGGCCGCCTGCCGCACGCTGTCGCCCGGTAGCGCTTTTTCGGTTTGTGGAATCGCCAGCTCGCCAGCCGCCAAACCACTGACAATTTCGACCGTGCCGATGCCGCGCAGCCCCAGTTTGACGGGTACGCGCGCAGCGCGGTGGTCACGCAAAGCCAAGACCCAGGGCGAAGCACTGTCGGCCTCCCGCACGGCGGTGACAGGCAGTACCAAGGCACCCTGCCGCTTCTCGCCGATGAGCTCCACCGACACCGTCATGTCGGGTTTGAGGAAGACGGGTGGCTGCGGCACCGCCAAACGCACCTCGACGGTGCCGCGTTGCAAGTCCACCGCTGGCCCGATGTAGCTCAATTGCGCATCGAAAGGCTGAGTCGGATAAGCATCGGCTACCGCCCGGGCCGGCATGCCGAGCACCAGCATGTGCAGATGTTTTTCATCAATGCCTGCGTCAAGGCGGGTACTGCCCGCAGCCAAAGCCAGCAGTACCCGACTTGGCTGAGCCATGCTGCCGGGCTCGACATGTCGGGTCAACACCACGCCATCGACTGGGCTGGTAATGGCCAAGCGGGCCAGTCGCGCCTCGGCCATTTGCACGGCGGCCTGCGCTTGTGCGACGCGGTCAGCGGCCAGACCGCTTTCTACCCCACGCGGCTGATTCGCCTCCGCCTGCACACGAGCAGACTGCAAGGCGCTGGCCGACGTGTCGAGGGTGCGCTTAGCTTCGTCTAATTTTTGCTGCGAAAAAAAACCCTGCGCGACAAGCTCCTGCGCGCGTTGGAATTCACGCTCTGCATTGCGCCAAGCGGCGTTGGCTTGGACCACGGTTTGCACCGCCAACGGTGCCGCCACTGTGGCTTGCTGAGTCGCCCGGTTGCGCGCCTCAGCCAACGCGCCTTTGGCTTGTTGCAAAGCAGCGCGCGCCTCCGAGTCTGACAAACGCACCAGCAGTTGCCCGACCTTGACGTGATCGCCCTCCCGCACCAGCACCCCCAATACGGTCGCCGTGACTTCAGCGGCGAGTTCGATACGAGCCGGGGCATTCAAGCGGCCGGTTGCAACCACCGATTGCACCAAATCACTGCGCAGCACGGGCACCACCTGAACCGACGTTCCGCGCTGCTGGAACAACAAGCCACCCGCAAGCAGCAAGGTGAGCACAACGGCGGCAAAGATCCACTTCTGGCGAGGTTTCATAGGGGGCGAGCTTAGCAGCGCAAGTGACACGTCAATTGACCAGCATCATGAAACACCAAATTAGCACGGCCCGCTCAGGCCGCGCCTTCTCCCTGCTTCGCCAACCGCTCGCTCTTCCAGTAAACGTCATCACCGCCGTTCATGCGGTTGAGCACGCGTGACAACACGAACAGCAAATCGCTGAGTCGGTTGAGGTATTGGCGTGGCGACTCATTGAGTGTCTCGGCCAAGTCCAGCGCCACCACGGCGCGTTCAGCGCGCCGTGCCACCGTGCGGCAGACGTGAGCCAAAGCGGCAGCACGCGTGCCCGCAGGCAAGATGAACTCCTGCAGACGCGGCAAAGTCGCGTTGTATTTTTCGAGTGCAGTGTCAAGCCCGATCACGGCCTCGGGCTTGAGCAATTCGAAACCCGGAATGGACAGTTCGCCGCCCAGATTGAACAGCTGATGCTGCACATCAATGAGCAGTGCACGCACGTCAGCCGCCATGTCTTCGCACAACAAAACGCCGATATTGGAGTTCAATTCGTCGACATCGCCCATCGCACGCACCCGCAAGTGGTCTTTAGAAACTCGGGAGTTGTCGCCCAAGCCAGTGGTGCCGTTGTCGCCGGTGCGCGTGGCGATTTGGGTGAGTCGATTGGCCATGAGGTTCCCGTCAAAAAAGTTGCAGATTTTGGTCTGGCCGCTGTTGCATGCGTGGGCTGTGCGCGCCAAACGTCTGATTATTCACGACTTCAATCTCCCCAGCGTAAACTGCCCAAAACGCTGGAAACACTCATGAACGCACCGCTGCCGGTCCATTTGCTGCCCGAGATTCAACAACGCGAGACACCCGTCGCGCTGATTGAGGCACTCAAGGCGCGCTTTGCCGAGCGCTGTTCAACGGCGCTGGTGGTACGCGAGCAGCACGGCCGCGACGAGTCCTCGTTTGCCTCACCGCCGCCCGCCGCGGTGGTATTTGCCGAGAGCACGGCTGACGTGGCCGAGATTGTCAGGCTGGCCAGTCAGCACAATGTGCCGGTCATTCCTTTTGGCGTCGGCACCTCTCTTGAGGGCCATTTGCTGGCGGTGCAAGGCGGCATCAGTATTGACTTGGGCCGCATGAACCGCGTGTTGTCGATCAACGCCGAAGACTTGACGGTGACGGTGCAGCCGGGCGTGACGCGCAAGCAGCTCAACGAAGCCGTCAAAAGCACGGGCTTGTTTTTCCCGATTGACCCAGGCGCCGATGCCACGCTGGGCGGCATGAGCGCGACCCGCGCCAGCGGTACCAACGCCGTGCGCTACGGCACCATGCGCGAGAACGTGCTGGCGCTGGAAGTGGTGACCGCCAGCGGCGAAGTTATTCGCACCGGCACGCGAGCCAAGAAATCGTCGGCCGGCTACGACCTGACGCGCTTGATGGTCGGCAGCGAAGGCACGCTGGGCGTCATCACGGAAGTAACTGTCAAGCTGTACCCGCTGCCTGAAGCCATTTCGGCGGCGATCTGCTCATTTCCAAGCATCGAAGCCGCAGTGCGCACCACGATCGAAGTGATTCAGATGGGCGTGCCGATTGCGCGGGTTGAGCTGATCGACGCCAATTCAGTTCGCATGGTCAATGCACACTCCAAGCTCTCGTTGCGCGAAGAGCCCATGCTGTTGATGGAGTTTCACGGCTCACCCACGGGCGTTAAAGAACAAGCCGAACTGGTACAAGAGTTGGCCAATGGCCACGGCGGCCATGCTTTTGAATGGGCTAACACGCCCGAAGAGCGCACACGGCTGTGGACAGCGCGGCACAACGCTTACTTTGCGGCGGTGCAGTCGCGCCCCGGTTGCCGCGTGATTTCAACCGACACCTGCGTGCCGATCTCGCGTCTGGCCGATTGCCTGCTGGACTCGATCACCGAAGCAGATGCCAGCGGCATCCCTTACTTTCTGGTCGGCCATGTTGGCGACGGCAACTTTCACTTTGGCTATTTGATTGACCCGACCCAGCCCGAAGAGCGCGCCGTGGCCGAGGCGCTGAACCATCAGCTGGTAGAGCGCGCGCTTCGGCTAGACGGCACCTGCACGGGTGAGCACGGCGTGGGTCTGCACAAAATGGATTTTTTGGTGACGGAAACCGGCGACGGCACAGTGAACATGATGCGCACCATCAAACGCGCGCTGGACCCGAAAAACATCATGAATCCGGGGAAGATCTTTTCGCTTTAGACCGCAGCTTGCTTGGTCAGGACCACAAGCGGCGCGGCATCGGCGGCGCATGGCGTGCACTCATCGCGTTCATGAGCAAGCAAAAAATCGCTATAAAACGCAGCGCTATCAACCCGGCAATCCACTGCGTTGGCGTCTGGCTAAGGTACACATACGCGTTGAAATAATCCAGCACCAAAGCCGTCACACCGATCCCCAGAAAAACCAGCGACACTTGTTCAAAGTGCCAGTCCTTCAAGTAGCTGTAAAGATAAACTGCGCTGATCAAGACAACGAAGGCCGCACGAAACTGGAAGTATCGGTCCATCGATAAATTGCCCGCACTGAGGTCAAAATTGGCTGCAGCCACGGCTGGAAAGAAAAGCAGTTTGCTGGTGTAAGCGACCACCACCGCCAGCAAGAAAAGCATGCGGTACTTGAACCAAATATCAACGCCGGCACCAGCCAATGGCGCCCGCTCAGCAGGCGCTGCTGAAGTCGCTTGACGGGGTACTGGGCCCAATAAAGCGAGCAGCTCTTCTTCCGATATGCGGATTTGGGCAGGGCGTGTTCGGATCATGTGAAGCTTTGTAACTCTTAATTTTTAAATTAGTTGCAAGTGTTTACGTAACTTGCAAATTGTATGAAAAAACCATGTCAGACAGTGCCCCGAAACCCTGTCAGCCATGCTTTGCTGGAAGCCCTTACTTGCTGCCGCGCAAGCGCTCAATTAAGCCATTGAGCTCGTCCATTGAGGCAAACTGGATCGCAACTTCTCCCATGTCTTCACGCCGACCATTGCGTTTGACCTGCTTTTTCACGCGCACCTCGACCTCCGCCATCAGCAGATCCGCCAGTTCTTCTTCGACCCGGCGCGTGTCGCGCGACTTTTCCTTGGAGACTTTTTGCGGCTTCAGGGAAAACTCGGCACTGAGTTTTTTGACCAAGCTTTCAGCCTCGCGGACCGACATTTTTTTGGCCGCGATCTGGTTCGCAGCTGTGATTTGCGTGGCGCGGTCTAGCGCCAAAAGAGCCCGTGCGTGACCCATATCGATATCACCAGCCATCAGCATGACTTGAACCGGATCGGCCAAGTTAAGCAGCCGCAGCAAGTTGCTGGCGGCGCTGCGGGAGCGCCCAACGGCTTGGGCGGCGAGTTCATGAGTGAGTCCAAACTCTTTGACCAAGCGCTGTAAACCCTGGGCTTCTTCCAAAGGGTTCAGGTCTTCTCGTTGGATATTTTCGATCAGTGCCATGGCGGCGGCAGACTCGTCTGGCACGTCGCGCACCAGCACCGGCACGCTGTCGAGGCCGGCCAGTTTGGCCGCCCGGAAGCGTCGCTCGCCGGCGATGATTTCGTACTTGCCGTCGTTGGCGCCACTGCTCAAACGCCGCACCAAGATCGGCTGCATGATGCCCTGCGCCTTGATCGACTCGGCCAGCTCATACAGCGCGCCTTCGTCCATGCGGGTGCGCGGCTGGTACTGACCCGCCACCATGTCGCTGAGGCGCAGCGAAGCTGGCAGGCCGGGGCTGTTGGCCTCGCTTCCGTTTTCGAGCACGTTGGCCGACTCGCTGACGGTGGGGCCGAGCAAGGCTTGCAATCCGCGGCCGAGGCCTTTTGGTTTTTTGGTGACCATGTTGTTTTTGTCTTTCAGGTTTCTAAATATCATTGGGCTGGCTGCGTCAGCGGCTCAGTTGGCAGGCGGGCGGTGGCTGTACCTGCGCTCGTAATTTTTGTAATTGAGCGTGGCCTTCTGCCCAGTCGCCGAGTTGGCTGTCAGCGTTCAGATGCCCTTGCGAGCCCGCATTCACCCAGTCTGCACTCCAAGCATCGGCGAACTGGCGCGCACGCTCAGCGCTGCAATACGGGTCGTTCTCGCTGGCTATTAACACGCTGACAAAGGGCAAGCGCTGCATTGCCACCGGCGACCAGCTGCTCAGCACGGGTCGCAGAGCTTCCCGCTCGGGATCGCCCGGCGCCACCAGCAGCGCAGCTTTGACGCGGTGTGTATTTTTTGAATGTGAAGCCCAGGCTGCCACCAACTGGCAGCCCAGACTGTGCGCGACCAGCACCACAGGCTCATCTTGCGCGCCAGTTAAAAGTACATCTTCGAGCCGCGAGATCCAGTCGCCACGCAGAGGCCGCAACCAGTCATGTTGCTCGACGCGCT
>Ga0208916_10000568_pt1 | contig 17183 bp, 18 predicted proteins | sample DEB19_08_DNA_5_FD_184523 | JGI IMG/M metagenome (GOLD analysis project Ga0208916, IMG submission 184523) | Aqueous microbial communities from the Delaware River and Bay under freshwater to marine salinity gradient to study organic matter... | ecosystem: Environmental > Aquatic > Marine >... | reverse complement strand
CTCCAAAATCAACAAAAACTCCATGAAGACCGTATTTTGTCAATTGCTTTTCATTATCAGGATATAATTCGTTTACTATTTGCTCCTTAGAATCTTGAAAACTTAAATGTAAATACCTTTTTCTTTCTATGTCGTCAGTCAAGAAGTCTGCTCTTTGTATGCTTGTAAGTTCTGAAGTATCTGGCTTGTAATACCCTTCTATTTCTTCTTCCCCCAAAGTTACTTGATAAGGACTTAATAATTTTACTATCTTATAAGTATTGTCAACATCTATCTTTCCGTAGATCATATGTGCAATACCTTTCGTGAGATCCAATAAAGAATCTTCATAAAATAAATCTTGAACTTTATAACTAGATGTCTTATTCAAAAACCTTCTATGTAGTTTAGTTTCTGCTATTCTTATGTCTGTAACCTGAATGTATTGCGGCTCATTGCTATTTACACTATCTTGTTTTAATTCTATCTCTACACTTAAAGAATCTCTTTCGTTTACAGATATTTCGGATAAATCAATTGTAACAAATTCGCTATCACCTCCTGCTAAATAATAATTGAATCTACCTAATTCAAAAAATACATCTGAATTTATATTGCCTTTTACAATGACTATCCTTACTTCTCCTTTAAATACGTTTGCAGTTGGAGATATCCTTTTCAGTGTCATGCTAATATTGAAATCAGCTACGATTGCTTCTGTGAAAAATCCATCATTAAACCATTGGTTTGTTATTGGTGGAGTTGTGCTTTGTTCAAAATTAAAAGGCCCAGAAGCGTTTTGGCTTCTAAACATTCTATATTTCTTGAATATACCTGTAATGCCATAATAAGCAAAACAATTTTCAAGTAACAATGGCGTTCTTTCTATTATTTGAGGAAATTCATCTTTACATAAATCTACCCAAATTCTTCTACCGTAATCACTTTCTAAAAAAGGGCATTCAAACTTCCATCCTATTTCTGCATATCCTTTTTGTAAAACTCTCAATAAACTAACGTAAGGTGTTAAGTCGCTTTCTACTATATAGTGTCTATCAAGTGTGTTTACTGGAAATCCAAAAAAGTTACCTTCTATTTCTTTAGGGCTATTTCTAGTCACCAAAGGAAACCTAACGGGTATGGTGCTGTCTTCCCACTTAGCACCTAAAGCGTTGAAAATATCTATATTGCCGCTATTTTGAAGTATTGGTATGTTAGCAAAAACTTCAATTGTGTTTATTTTTTTCTCCGACGCTAACTTAACCCAATTCTGCGAATTAAACAACTGTACTTCAAAACGATCATCATTCAAATATCCGTTTCGTATTGGGTACATCTTATCGACATTCAGTATTTCGCCATTATAAACAGCAAAAATACTATAATCCTTCCTTTCTAACTGATAGCTAGAGCCTGACAACATACCACCAAGTATTCTGTAGTTCTTTTCGGTCTTAGGAAATGACACGTTATAAATTAACTCTCCTGTGTAACTACCTTTGAATAAATCAGGCGTGTCTAATTCTATTACCGGCTGAGTCTCGTTGTCAACGTCTAAATCAATAGGTAGCGTCGTCCATCCCATTGTATTGTCACCTGTAAGCTGCAATCTAAAACAAATCATGCGACAAATGGTATTTTTTGGGTTACGGAAACGCTAACTTTCCAAATTTTATCTCCATTTTCGATCTGATCCAAACTTGCACTTATAGAATCTATGCTCACATCTATAATGGTTTTCATGTCTTCGGAATCCGAAACCAAATAACCTACTTTACTAGCGCTCATGGCAGCTATCCATAATTCGTTTATATTTGAAACATATCCTTCGTATGACTGGCTAAACCTTCCTTCGCTTGAAATCGGCAACGTAGACGTACTAAACTTTGATGCTGCTTGTGTTGTGACTTCAAATTGATTAGCACTGCCACCATGAATGTAAACTGTGTCCTGAACTCTTAAATCTTGTCTGTTTGACGATCCCGAAATTCCCACTGCGTTAACGTTTGCGATATGGTCTAGTCCACCCCAAGGATGCTTGACAAATAAATTAAATCTTCTTTGACCATCTTCCGAATAAGTACCACTCCTTCTGAAAGGTAAGGTGTCAATATAAGGAGAAACAAAAACGTCGTACCCTATTTCTACGCCACTAGCACTTAATACTATTCGGTACTCCTTTAAATCTGTTCCCCATAAAGTTCCGTTTAAAGAAACTATATACATGCCATTTGCTGAACAGCTCACTGAATTTAATTCGGTTCCTGCTCGGTTGAATATTTTAACTGTACAAGCAGCCAAAGCGTAAAAAGTAAAAACATCATAACTGTTTTTTGTGATCAAAACTTTTCCACCATATGAATATTTATTGCTCAAAAATACATACTTTGACGTAGCTTGGTTGAGCATTTGTTTTGAAAAATAATTACCGAATTTACCGTTTATTATTTTATTCATACTCACTGAACCTAATTCAGTTTCAACGGTAACGCCTGTTGCCTTAGTATAAGTTAGATTGTAAACCTTTACCTGAGCGTCCTTAGTTGGGCTTGGTACGGTATAAACCGCTCCTGATCCTGCGAAGTTATTCAGATAGGCAAAAAACATATCGTTATCGAAAGGTATCAGATTTTCGATATTTATTATTGCGTTTATAGTTCCTGTATTCCTGAAAACTCTCATTTCTGTGACGGCAGAACCACCCACAAAAACTTTGTATCCTTCAGACACTATTTCTGTATCTGATTCCGTATAAGCACTGATTGGCGTTGGATAAACGCATTGATCTTTAAAAAGCATTAGAACGTATTTACTCTTCTTGCTGAATCTCTACTAGCAGTCTCCCTAGCAGCTCTATTTATTCCTTTACCTGTTCCCATCTCTGATCCCATTTCAGTTCCTTTCATAGAACCTATTAATACACTTTGACCTACCCTTGCAGCTATAATGTCAGCCATTGCCGCCATTGCTTCAAAATTAAATCCATTTTGTTGCGATGATGCCACAAGACCACCACTTGCATATCCTCGTAATCTGTCACTCTCCAAAGACCTGATAAGCGAAGGATTTTTCCTTACTTGCCACTTAGGTATTACATATTCTTCAGCGTGAACAACTCCGACGGGAACTTCACCTGTTTCATCTGGCGAACCATAACCTTGTCCTGTATAACCACCCCTTGCAAACTTCTGTCGTCTTATAGTCGCTATTTGAATACCTCCTATTACTGCCGCAACGCCCATCAATACTAAATTTGGGGCAGCCTTCAAGATAGACAACGCTAAATTTACTATCGCTTCTTTTAAAGCTATTTGTCGTCGCTCTTCTGCTGCTTTTTTCTCTCCTGCTTTCTTGGCAGCTTGGTATTCTTGTTCTATTCGCTCGGTTTCGGCTGCGTTGCCTTCTGCTGCCTTTAATCTTGCTTCATAGATGGTATCTATGGTTTCCAATTCAGAATCGGCTCTCGCTTGTTGTTCTGCCTTTTGGTAATTGAACAATTCTGAACTTATCTGACCTGCTATGTCTGCTCCCTGCTTAACGATATCCCAAAACTCCTTTTCCTTTTTCTCCTTATTTTCGTATTGCCTGTTTTGGTTTTGTATTATTAGGTCGTTGTATTGTTTCTCTAGTTCGGCACGCTCCGCACTAAACAATAATTCCCTACTTAGCTTATCTTCAATTATTTCCTTGTTTTTCTCAAAAGCTAAGTCAGCTTCTATTTCGCCTAGTTTTTCAATATCGTTTTTAGACAAACCGCCTTCACTCAAAGAACTAAAAGCATCATTAAAGCCTTTATTGGCTTTAAATCCTGCTGCTTCTGCGATTGCGCCACTCCCTAGTTGAGTATTTATCTTGGTTATTTTATCCAAGATGCCATCAAGTCTTTCTTGCTCAACTAAACTTAAAACTTTTCCTGTGGCGACGGCTGCTTTTATTTTAGCTGCTTCCAATTCTAAAAACAACGCTTCTTTTGCTTTTCCAAAGTCTTCTTCGTTGGTATAGATTTGTCTTAAAACTTTAAGCCTTTCAGTGACTTCCATTTCTCTGGAAATCTCGCCAACAACCAATACTCTTGCTTCACCTGCTTTTACGATCTCTACTTTTTTGTTTTCGATCTCTTGTAAAGTATTCAGGTACTCACCGCTCTTGTCTGTTCCATCATCAAAAGACTTTTTTTGGTAAAATGCTCTTAATTCTAGCTTCTTGAGTTCAGCTTCTTTTATTATCTCTAAATCTACTGCCGACCTAAGTCTTTCGTCTTTAAATCTTTCTTCGTTAGCCCTAAGATTGGAATCTTTTTGAGCATCCACGAAATTATTATACAGCTTGATCCTTTCTTCATCAGTCGGCTCTAAATCTGCTTTTAATTTGGCTCTCGCTTCTTTGACTAATTTTTTGAATACTTCCGCTTCTCTTTGGAGACCATTTCTTAAACTTTCATCCCCGACAGCATCTATCTCTTTGGTTTTTTCAGATAATAGCAACTCTAGTTCATCAATGCTACCTGCGGCAGGATCTGCTTTACCCCTTCGGTTTAAAAACCCTAAATCTGGCTTGTTTGCTTGCCTTATGGCTAATTGCCTATCAGTAAGTTGGCTTTGTATTCCTTGAAGCGTTCTAGCTTCTACGCCCCCTGCACGATCTTCGTTGCTTATTACGTTCAACCTATTGGTTATCTGAATAAGATATCTGTCAACTTCTGAAAGCCCATCCTTACCTGCAATAAAGTCTTTTTTGTCGAACAATGGTACAGAAGCAACAATCTCCCTTTGTTTTTGCTCTATTCTGCTTAATAGTAATAAAGTTTCATTCAGACCAGATCCTTGTTCGCCACCTGCAAATGCTTTTCGGTATTCTTCAAGGCTTTTAAAACTATCTACACTTACGTCACCAGTTTTATTAAACTCAGTAGATAATTTACCTGCAATACCAGACCTTGTTTTGTTTATTTCATCAGTTTGTGGTACGTCAAACCTACCTCTTTCCCTTAATTGGTCGGTAGGCAAATTCAACGCCTGATTAAGTAATCTTAATTCGTCTATTTGCCCCCTAGTCAATCCACCTTTATTTGGACTGTCGTAAAGTGCTTGTAATTCGTCACGCCTATTTGCTTGGCTTAAAAGTTTGTCTCTTTTTTGTAAAGCAATTATCTGTTCGTCAATCAACTTTTGCTCTCGCATTAAAAGTTTTTCAACGGCACTTTCTCCTACTGCAAAATCTTTTTTCCTTTGGTATAGTTCGTTTACTTCGCCTAACTTATCTATAAGTTCCTGAGTGGTTAGTTCTTCAAGTTTTATATTTTTCAATAAATCTGGGAACTTCAAGTTTAACTCGTCAATTATTCTTTTCCTGACCGTATAACTTGCATTTCCATCTATCAAGACGTTCATCAATCTTTCAAACTCCTTCCTTTGTCGCTCGATGCCTTGCTCAATAGGAATTTCTAATAAATCACTGAACCCATTTATTAAATCGTTTATCGCCCCTAATGCTCCTTGCAAAGCAGGTTCCATGCCATCGGTAATCAATAAGTTCAACCTTTCAGTAGCACTCGAAAAAAGTATCATCTCGCCCTGTAAAGAGTTTAATCTTTCTTTTTCCATGATCTTAAACAGTCCGTTCACGTCAACTAGACTATCCCTCATATTAACCAAACTATCCGATCCTCTCAAAAACGCATTGAACGCATTGACCGATCTTTTGTCTGTCAACTCGAATGTTTGCGCTAAGTCGATACCTGCACCATTCAAAGTTCTCAAAGCTGTAACTATTCCATCAAGACCTTTTACTTCTTTCACACCTAAACTAGCTAAAGTCCTTCTTAGTTTACCTTCGCCATCAGCTAAATTCAGTAATATGTTTCTTGTTGCAGTGGCAGACACCGACGCACTCAAACCTTTGTTGCTCAACTCTCCCAGTAAAGCCGTAACGTCTTCTATCTCCAAACCGAACGTCTTAGCAGTAGCGAACGTCGTACCGATACCTACTTTCAATTTTTCAAAGTCCAACGCTGACTTGGCAGTACTCACACCCAAAACAGAAACTACCCTGTCCATTTCACTAGCGTTCAGTCCAAATGACTGTAAAGCCGCTCCTGCCGCTTCTGCCGCTTCGGGTATCTTAGCACCTGCTACAATAGCAAACCTAGCTACTCCTTCTGTGGATTCTAATATTTCACTTTGTGTGAAACCTAATTTTGCAAGTTCTATTTGCGCTCCTGATATTTCAGTAGCAGTAAAACTCATTGAAGCACCTAGCTTTATAGCTTGATCTGTAAGTTGGCTTATTCCGTCTCTTGTAGTTCCTGATATTGCAGCAAGTTCAGCTTGTTTGTCTCCAAACTCTGTCATTGCAGTAGTGGCGTCAACCATTCCCCTGACCAACAACGCTATTCCTGCTACGGGTAGGGCTGCTGCTATTCCCAACCGCCCTATTCCCGAAGCATACGCACCTATTTGCGAAGTGAACGATTGCCCACCCCTTATGAACCCCGAAAATGCTGACAAACTAGCACCACCGCTATCTGTAAAACCCGTCCTAGAACCACCGTTTATTCCGTTGCTCCTTCCACGTCCACCACCGCTTGATCCTAAGTTGTTTCTTATTGTAGCACTTTCAATAGCAGATTCCTTGATTAATTTCAAGAACTTCTCCATGTTCAATGCTGCCTTCTCGATGCCTTTTGCAAAGCTATTAGCGTTAGTTACTAAGTTTGCAGTACCTGAAAGTTTTAATGGTATGGGAGCAGCTTGATCTAATGTGTCTTTTACCTTTTTTCTTAATGCAGCAATTTCTACTTTGGTAACATTCAATTTAATATTTACACCTGCGCCCTTGATTTCACCCAATGCTTTCTTTACAGCCGTAACTTGCGTCTTTAGCTGCGTATCGCTGATAACTATCTCAAATGCTACCTGTTTCAAATAATAAATTTGCACAAATATACAAATTTTTTAAAATATTTTCGTATTTTTACATTAAAATACTTGACAAGATTAATATATAGTATTATATTTGTGTTTTATTTCACCAAAATTAATTTTAAAATGAAAACATTAAACGATTTATCAATAGGAGACGTACTGTATGCTGTTCGATCAGGAAGAATTGATATTGAAGAAACAAAAGTATTTAGAGAAATTACGAAAAAACCAGACGGCACTATAAGTGTTTATCATGAAGGAGAAAGATTAGAAGAAAAATCAACATCTACTTACTTTACTTACAAATCATACGTTAACTGCTTTTATTTTATAAACGAATCAGAAGCAATTAGGTATTCAAAATTACAGTTAATAAAAGATTTAAATCAAAAGATTTCAGACGCAAAAAACGCAATCAAAATAGTTAAGGACTTTAGAAAAGTTTATTGGGAAGCGCTTAACTTGACGCATACAGATAGACATATTGCTCAATTAGAAAAAGAATTAAAATGATACACAAAAGCACAAAATACGGAAACGTAGAAAATGTAACAGTAGCCGAATTCGGAAACGGAACAATTTCTATAACCAATGGCGGAAACGCTCACCACTTATCTATAGTCATGAAAACCATAGACAAGCACCAAATAGGTGAAGTCATTGGTGACGAAATAAGTAGCGACGATTTTAAGCCTGAATTAGCAATAGTTTTTACCAACAAAGAATCGTTTGATGTATTTTACGAATATGTTCAAAATGTAAGAAGAGACCTTACTTTTAAGTTCAGCGATTACGGAAGAGAAATAAAAAGCGACGTAATTAGCATATTAAGCCATTCAGCATCAGTAACGCTAACTGTAAGTTCAGAGAACAAATCAGTAGACCATAATTTCACTAACGAATCGGAAGCAATCGAGTTTATTGACGAATTTTTCAGAACAGCTTCAGAAGATGAAGAAATATACATAGCAGAATGATATCAATATTCAAAACGTCATTCACCCAAGTACTACTGATCTCCATCAATACCATATTCCTTTCAAAAGGTAATTACATCGGTGTAGCACTTTGCTCGTTCGCTATCTCATACCTTTGGGTGACAAACGTAAAGAAAGCAAACATATCTTCCAAAGCAGAACAAATAGTTTATGCCATCGGTGCAACGTGTGGCGGTATTTCAGGGCTTTTAATTACTAAATTCATATGAAAATCACAATCTACGACCATCCCGACAACAACAGAGTACAAGCATACTTCTCATCAGATGCAATAAAAGCACTAGGAACAACCGAAATAGTAATAACCGTACACGAAGATATAATTTCAATCAGACCTTCAACGCTCGACGACGAAAAGTTCTCCAAGATATCCAAAGCAAAACTATCTTCTTTCATAACAGATAGAACAGACCTTCTCGGAGAATACACACTAGAAAAAGACGACGAATACGACGATTTTATACTCACCAAAATTTAACAAAAATGAAAATCAGTAAACACAATTACCCAATACTAGACAAACTTCATAAAGGAAACTTGGGCGTAGTTCAAATGTATGAAGTGGATAAATTAAGATTCCCGAACCCAAAAGAAATAAATGAACTATTTAAGAAGTTTAGCCAAAAATTTAAGAGCAGTATAGATGTAGTAAGCAAGCCTTTTCAAGATGCCATAAATAAAAATAAAGGCAAACTTATAGACCTATACGTAGATATCATAGGTAATAAAATAGAAGATATTACCCTTGATGGAACTTTCATTATTGGAGACATCGCACATATGATACACTTCAAGTTTGATAAAACATCGGACACCATAGCACTAGTCTATATGGCGTTTACATCCAAAGGAAGTCTAATACATTACATAATAGATCACCCTGAAGCAGGCGGATCAGGATTTTGGATTTCTAAGGTAACAGAACTTAATAATGACTACCAATTCTCGTTTTATGGATACAACCCAAACCTGCCTATAGACTTAGCTAAATTGTTAATCGTAACAAATATGCTAAAGAAATACGCATCCACCGAAATAAAAGTAATAGAACCAAATTCAAAATTTAAAGGCAATACATACATTAAAAACGAATCCGACTTTAAAGTAAATTACCTAGATTCAACTTGGTTCACAACAACAATATCAAATAATCCTTTCGCAGTAAAAGGACACTTCCGCCTACAACCTAAAAAAATAAACGGAGAATGGACAAAGGAAGTTATATTCATCCAAGAGTTTGAAAAGAAAGGATACACCCGTAAATCTAAGCTGACCAACCATTAAGCGTTGGAACAGTAGCGCATCCGTTAGAAATAGCGGATGCAGTTTTTAAAACCAAAACAAAAAATAACAAAAGAATGATACAAGCAAATGAATTAATGATAGGAAATTTATTTATTGATGAATTAACAAATAATGTCTTAAAAGTGTCATCATTAAGTTTTGATAAAGTAGAATTTACAGTATTAAATAGAACTGATTTTCCTTTACCTATCGGGTGGAAAGCAAGTCCTATCCCAACCACTGAAGAATGGTTAGTTGATAAGTTTGGATTTAATAAAGATTATAAAAAAGGATGGATAGGTATTGACGTAAAACATTATAGCGGAATGACAACCGACTTTATCCTAGCAGAACCTTTTAGCATGGGAGAATGGCAATCTTTTTACGCTTTTGTGTACGACAAACATAGATTTGTAAAACTAGAATTCGTCCACCAAGTTCAAAATCTTTTTCACGCAATGACACATAAAGAATTATGCCCGACAAACAAATAATGACCTGCAAATCCTGTAACAAAATATCCGTAACAGAAACTTACTGTCTCCATTGCGGTTCAACAAACATTCATCACGATGATACAATGCCATTCTGATATGACGCACCATTTATTTAATACCGACAACCTAACCGAACTCCACAAGTTCCCAGACAACCACTTCAAATACGCAGTGCTAGACCCACCTTACGGTCTCGACACTCGCCTGACAAACGGTAACAAAAATTCTTCCGTAGGGAAATCATTCGCTCACTATAAATCTCAATGGGATATAAAACCACCACCCGAATTTTGGAAACAAATCTTCCGAATATCTGAAATCCAAGTCGTTTGCGGCGCTAATTATTTCGATCTCCCACCTTCACGAGGAATAATAGCTTGGGATAAAGACCAATACATGCCTTCTCTATCAGCTTGGGAACTAATCTGGACTTCACTAGACAAACCTGCCAAGATATTCAAAAAACGATCACAAGACCCTGACCGTTTCCATCCAACTCAAAAACCAATAGAACTATATGACTTCATTTTTGATTACATAGAAGCCAAAGAAGGTGACAAAGTTCTCGATGCACATTTTGGTTCGGCAAGCTCCGTAATTTCAGCAATAGAAAATAATCTCCAAATAACAGCTTACGAATCAGATCCAGTAACTTTCAACGACGCCAAAAATAGAATCAATAACCACTTCGCTCAATTAAACGCTTTTAGAGCCAAGCCAATAATAAAATATTACCCATGTACGGACAAAAACCAACAATAATAACCTGTAAACACGAACACATCTTATCTTCCGACGGACTAGACGAATGCGCAGACTGCGGAGCAAAAAATTATTAATCACTTAAATTAAAATCATGCACACACTAAACATCAACACAATCCTTCACACCAAAGACGGATCCAAAATCGGTAACGCTATAATAACAGCACGTCAAGATCAATATTGGGAAGTAACAACAGATTACGGAAATAAAGTAAGATTCACAAGCAAAGAAATAGATAATCTCTTTAACATAGCTTGGCATAATTACGCCAAACACATTCATGGACACGATTGTAACGAAATGCAACAAATGATGGCTTCCGATCATAAACATAGAGTAGACGTAAGGGGATAACATAAAGGGAAGGGGTTGATTTTTTTTCAAAATTTTGCTCATATATTTTTTTGGGGCTACTATACCCGAAGAACGAATGTCAAATATACAGTGGTCTATCAAATACGAGCGACCACCTCGCTACAACCAACCATGCAGACATAAAAAAAGGGTAGTCAGTTGTTGCGCTGCTACCCTTTTAACTACTTTTTCTCTCGAAGTTTGGCGTTTTCATCTCTTAACCGCTTGTTTTCTTCGTGTACCTGTGGTCCGGTTCTTCCGTTGAACATCTGAATTATCCAATATATTGAATAAAAAATAATTGCTAGTGCTATATAAATGATGATCATATTACCAAGTTTTATTAAATGTAAGGAAATTAATATAATCGGGTGGGCAGGGCTCAACGTTGCAGTTACTGTCTAACGTGCCGCAAATGTATTGAAGTATTATGTATCTATAAAACATAGGGTGACCAATTAAATTAATTACTTGATCTGTTAAATAATCATCAGCACTGGCGACATCAATCAACATTGAATATAATTCTTTACCTACTCGTCTATTCTTCAGGCTTTGCGTCTTACCAACGTAGTGAAGCGTTCTGTAGTCTGTTCTTATGTTGATGTTCAAGCTTACGTTACTCGGACGGCTCTCTACATAGGCTTTAATGCGTTGCGCTGCTGCTGCAATGTCTGACGCTGGCACATTCCAACTTAGTGAGATGTACAAATTAAGGTTTTCAACTGTGTTGCTCTCACTGTTTACAAATGTGTACATATCCTCTGGCTCTCCATTAAGATAAGCATCTATATTAACAATGCTGCCGCTAACACTACTTACCATATCGAACGTTTTACTATGCGGCTTCAACTCGATGTTATTGGTTGTAGGTGCGTTTAATATGGCGTCAATCTCTGATACATCAGCAAAACCATGAAAATCTAATTTAGGGTTTGTTAATGCGTGACCGTGATATCTGTTTTTATTTGCTTCTTGGAACTGTGGAGACCTTACCATATTAGTAAGATCCCACAAATTAAAATTACTCGTTAACATAATATCGCTTTTTCGTTGTCAGTTAATTTATTTGTCACTGCTAGGTCAAAAGCTTCCTTAATGTCCATACCTACAGAAGTAAGCTTGTAAATGGCTGCTGTTGCTCTAGGGCTTACTACTGCTTTTGTACCCTTGAGTAGATTTCTAGTATTGACAACCATATTATAAATATCCTTTCTATCGTTGCACATCATTAACTCAAGTGCTGGGTCATAATCATAATAAACTATCTGAAAACGGTCTAACGTTGCTTTGTCGATTTGATTTCTACCAACGTATTGAGCGGTTGCACCGTTGCCAATAGTATTGGCGGTTGCTACACATTTAAAATTTTGGTGTTTCTCCTGCATACCATTTGCAAAACTACACACACCGTTTGATAATGCACTATTGATGGCTGCTAACACATTTGGATTACCGTTGTCGATCTCATCGAATACAAATACACCTCCGTTCGTGAATGCTTTATAAAAATCAGTCTCTACAAAATTTCCGTTTGCGTTCATGTACCCAAAAATTTGTGATTGGGTGGTTTGTGCGCTCAAGCTAAGAGCGTAAAACGGTAAATTCAATGCGTCAGCACATTGTTTGGCTGTGAATGTTTTACCACTACCGGCAGGCCCTGTTATGTATGGGTTTAAACCTACTGACAACAAAGTTAGGATTGTTTTAAATTTCGGGTGTGTCAATCCGTCAATCTTAGTGACTTCCTGCACTCCATTTATATGTATGTGCGTTTGTGGTGCGCTGCTGCTGTGTTGCTTTATTAGCTCTATTACTTCTTCGATATCCAACTGAGCATGTTTTTGTATCAATTGGATGACCTTATCTTCATTCATTAGATTAAGATTGTTAACTAACTGGATTAGAGCGTTGCTTGCTGCGGTGGCTGCGTCGTCGTTGCTCTTTTCTGTTAACTTATTACTAAAACCATAATGTTTTGGCTCTGGCTGCGCTTTCTGTGGCTTTTCTTTTGGCATCTCGTCTCTCTGTGGCTTCTCTGATTTTGCGTATCTCTCGAATGCTGCATACTTGTTATAAACTTGCCCTTCGTGGTGTCCTGCGCTTCTAATACCCTGTACACTTAGGTCAATGTTGTAAAGCTCCTTTGTTTCCTTCACAAAAGACTTCATTGTTTTGTTTTGTCTTGCTGCTTGAAGACCTGCGAAAATTGTATTTGTATCCATTTTATTAAATTGTGGTGGTGTTAAAATTTGATGATTTAAAAAGATTTCTTGTGGCCAAATTAGTTCTTTATCAACTAAAAAACTTCCTTTAAATGTGCCATAACTTATTGTTACCTTGTTGTCGTTCATCTCTATTGTGTGGGTGTCGTCGTCAAAAGTCTTTAATGTACTGTTTAAAATATTCATTGCATAATAGTCAATATAATACTCTCCTATCTTTGCGCTTGTGGGCGCTTTGATACCTGCTTTGCGGAAGGCTGCCATCGCTTGTGCTGCGTCTTTCCTTGTGATACTAATATTCATGTGGAAACATTATAACAGTTGCGGTTCTGTCTGCTGTGGTGTTTATCCATATCTTTACATCGTCCTGTATGTATGCACTTAAAATATGACCTCCGTTTATTACGGCATCGTCGTTCGATTCTTTGTCCTGCTGCTCTAAGTCTCCCCAGTCTCCAGAAACATGACGCCTTATACTGTTAGTAATAAAGTCGTGTTCTTCTTGGCTGTTGTGTAACATTTCATTAATTGCGTATGTTGCGATAAGTTCGCCTGTTTGAAATTTCATTTTTAAATTATTGTGGTGGTGATAAAATTAAATTAATATTGGTTATAGATCTCTTCAGTTACTTTATAAATGTAGCTGCCACATCTTATAAGAAGAGCGTCAAAACCATAATAAAGCTTTTTCATTCCCTTGATGGATCCGCTTTTGTGGAAGTTTGGGAATATACTAAATCTGTCTTGGTGGCTCGCTGGTGCTGTCTTGCATTTCATTGCATTGAATTTAAGCGGTTAATAAAAATTATTGTCTCTTCTGTGACGTACCCGAAAACTGATAGGTCAAAGTTTTGCATGGTGTTAAATAGTGTTTCCATTAGTATGACTTTTTAAGATTTCAAAAAGTTGGTACTTGTCGCCACTAAATAAAACCTTACCATTCTGGATGATCTCAATTAATTGCATTTCTCTTTGCTTGTAGTCTTTTCCGTACCCTTCAAAATCATCTATTGTAATCCTATCTTGTTGATGTCTCAAACAAGCTATAAGATAACCAACTTGTGATACTTTGGTGTTACCGCCTTTTACTCCTTGCGTTTCTATATGAATATTATTCATTTCTTTATTATTTAAGTGGTGAAAAAATTATTTAAAATTAAGATTATTAATCTTGCAGAATTTTGTCGCTTCTCTTTTAGTTGAAAAAGCTAAATGACTGTAGGTGTTTTTAGATGTTCCGTTTATCCAAATAAAAAACATTTCCCTACTTTTAATTATAGTGTACATAATACTTTATTATATGGTGAAAAAATTAATATGTCTTGTGTAGCTCCTTATATATAGGTGTCTGTTTTTCTTTTCTTTCGTTCCACGTTTCAAATAACTTTCGTTTGGTCTCTTGTCTGCCGTCCAATGGCTGCATTTCTGCTCTAACATACTCGCTTAACTTCTAAACGATACACAAAGGTAAACAATCCTAACCATATATAATAACAATTATTATAATTATTTTCACATTTTTATTTATGTAATATCTAAATTGCTGTTAATGAATAAAGTAAGTCTGGAATGTCTCCAATTATTTTTTCTGGATAACTATATTTTTCGCCATATTTAGTAAAAAACTCATTTTCATGGAATGTAAGACCATTTAGTTTGAAATAATACCCGTCAGGTTTCTTTATATATGTACCATCTTGGATATTGACTTTCAAATTAGTTTGTTTGGTTGGTTCGGGTAGTGGCAAGTCATCAAGCAAGGGGGACTTTTTAACTTGCTTCACTTCAGGTAGTTTAGTTTTCTTCACGTCGCCAATTGTCAAAACTGTTCCCATCTCAATTTGAAAGTCTTTACCATCGTATTTGTTTTTGAAGTCATGTTTATATAAGGTGTGAACTGACAAACCAAGATCCAAACATAAAGCAGATATAGAACCGTAAAACTTCGACCGTCCATCCTGTTGGAATAAATATACTTTCATTTTAATACTTTGTGCAAATATACGACATATATCGGACACTTATGCAAATATACATGACATATTTTCGTCTATGGCTGAGAAATTCACCACGAAAAGCCCATATCAGGCTGAGATTTGCGTCTCCGAGACCCCATAGCTGACAAATTCGACCCCAAAAGCCGCTCCGACCACCTGTAAAACGAGACTAAATGCAAATATTTGCCGTATATTAACATACACAAAAGTGTTTTATCGGGAATTTCGTTACTAACGCCCTTTTTAGACGCTTTTTGAGCATCATTTCTGCCTTTCCATACTTGCACTTTCACCCATAATCGCAATTATAAATACTCATGTTCGCACTTTAACACGTTCCAACGCTCATGTTAACGTTTCCATAGTTCTTTAACACGTCTAATTACCCACTTTAGCTTAACGCTGACGCACTTTATACCCACTTCCGCTACATACTACCACTATAAAAGAAAAAGCCGCCTAGATCATCTCTAAGCGACTCCATTATCTCACCACAAAATAATTATATATAAATCAGCAAACTTATTTGAGTTTTATTGCTCCATTAAACAGCTTCCCAAGATACCATCCACTCCTAACTCGCTCTTTATCAGCTTCTTGCGCCAATCTCAACTTCTCCAACTCTTCCTTACTTAACTTATCTATATCTACCATAATACCACAAAGATACACCTATTCCGCCCACTTGTCAAGTGATTTTCCTATGTTTTTAAACCATTTTCCTATAAAACCGAACGAAATTCCTATAAATTCAAGTGATTTTCCTGTATTTTTGAGTGGAATTCCTGCTCACGCTGAGTTTTCGACGGCTGTGAATACCCAAAAGTCTTGAAAAGCGGTTAAAATCGTGACTTTATGTAAATAAGTGATAAAACATTAATTAAAGATTCCTAGTTCTAGGTTTAATTCTCTTTCGGTTATCTGCCTGTTAATGTCTTTGATGTGTTTTGGTTGTGGTCTTTAGTTTTTCTTTAAGCCATTGTATTTCTATTGAAATCTGTTGTTTGCGTTGATCTTCGTAAGTCATATTAAAATGATTGTGGAGTATGAAATTCCTATGAAGTGTTATTTAATTTCTGATGCCTGAGTATTAAAGTCTTTATCGGTTGTGATCATTAAATACTTAGGATTGTCGTGAATGATCATTGGCTTTTCTGGAAACGGTTGAGCTACTACATCTTCATTAATTAAAACTAGGGTGCAACTATTCTTTACTTTCCTAATAATTTTGTTGGTATCCTTGTTTGGTTTGTCGTCTACCTTTGAGTTCCATGTTGGCATTTTCCTATGGTTTATTAAGATGTTCGTGAATATTGTTTTCCATGTTTCCCCACTTACGATCCTTTGCGCTGGCTTCAAGTTTGTCGTCAACAACCAACAACAGAATGTCTAAGGCTTCAGTTATCTCTAATGGCTTAAATGGCATTTCTTCAATATCGCCTATTCTCCACTGCTGGTGAGTTTTCAATATTTCTAATGCTTTTTTGAATGTCATCATGGTATAAAGATACGATTAATTAATGAATTGTGCAACTATTTTCTGCCTAAAAAATTGATAATCCTATAAACTAAATTATCTGTTAGTCCACCACCTGAAGGATCTGTCTGAAAGAAGTTTGCCTTATGTAAATAAAGCATATCGCTGTCGTCGTCAATAATAACGTACTCTTTCCATTCCAACAAGTTTCCTATAAGATATTTGTTTGTTTCCATCCAATGAAGTATTTCGCAACCACGAGGTACTGACTTAGACCAATTACTAAAGTGTAGCCTTTCTGTCTGCCCTATGATCTTGCCTGTAACTCCTGCTTTGATTAGTATATCTATGAGTTCGTCGAACGTTCTGTTTATTCTCCACGAAGAAGATATTACAATGTTGGCTCCTGTGGCTTCTGTAATCTTATTTAGGTTTACTACCAATTTAGGATCAAAATGGTTGTATGGGTATTCTACATCATGCTTGATGGTATAAGTATCATTACAATTAAGAACTCCGTCTATGTCAAGAAATATTATCTTCATTACTTATTTTCTTAAAAACAATCGAGAGGGTGTCAAACATTTTAACTAAACGATTATTGGCAATTGGTAGTCAGTAACTCCTCACGTATTACAAGTATAGAATCCGAGACTACTTCACTTTGGATTATTTGTTATCTA
>Ga0208916_10000567_pt1 | contig 17185 bp, 14 predicted proteins | sample DEB19_08_DNA_5_FD_184523 | JGI IMG/M metagenome (GOLD analysis project Ga0208916, IMG submission 184523) | Aqueous microbial communities from the Delaware River and Bay under freshwater to marine salinity gradient to study organic matter... | ecosystem: Environmental > Aquatic > Marine >... | reverse complement strand
CCCGACGCGCCGCTGGAGCAAGAGCAGCGTTTGTTTGACTACAAATGGTATGCCGCGCTCGCCTACATCCGTGCCAACCGCCTCAACTACAACGCCATCGAAGGCCCGAACGACCGGCTCGGCCTGATGGCCAGCGGCAAGGCCTACAACGACACGCGCCAAGCCTTGGTCGACTTGGGTCTGGACGACGCGACTTGCCGCCAACTCGGTATTCGCCTGCACAAGGTAGGCGTGGTCTGGCCGCTTGAAGCCCAGCTCACACGTGAATTCGCCACCGGCTTACAAGAGATTTTGGTGATCGAAGAAAAGCGCCAAGTCCTCGAGTACCAACTGAAGGAAGAGCTGTACAACTGGCGCGCCGATGTCCGGCCCAACGTCCTTGGCAAGTTCAATGAAGTCGACGGTGACTTCAGTGGCGGCGAGTGGGGCATGTCCAATCCGGCGGCCAACACCTTGCTGCGCGCCAATGCCGATTTGTCGCCCGCGCTGATTGCCAAAGCCATCGCGGCCCGCGTCAAAAAGCTCGACTTGAGCAGCGACATGCGAGCCCGTATCGACGCCCGGTTGGCGCTGATCGCTGCCAAAGAAAACGCCATGCAAGTGACGGTGGTCGACACCGAGCGCACGCCTTGGTTTTGCTCTGGCTGTCCGCACAACACCTCCACCAAAGTGCCCGACGGTTCACGCGCCATGGCCGGTATCGGCTGCCATTACATGACGCTGTGGATGGACCGCAGCACCCTGGGGTTCACGCAGATGGGCGGCGAGGGCGTACCTTGGGTCGGCCAACAACCCTTCACCACCGACACGCATATCTTTGCAAACTTGGGCGACGGCACTTACTTTCACAGCGGTCTGCTGGCGATTCGCCAGAGCATCGCGGCAGGCGTCAACATCACCTACAAAATTTTGTACAACGACGCTGTCGCCATGACCGGTGGTCAGCCCATCGGTGAACGGCCGGAAGGCCATTCGGTGTTGCAAATTGCGCAGTCGATGCGGGCCGAAGGCGCTGTCAAAACCATCGTGGTGACCGACGAGCCGGAGAAGTACGACGGCGTGACTTTGGCCGAAGGCGTGACCGTGCACCACCGCGATGAACTGGACACGCTTCAGCGCCAATTCCGTGAGATCAAAGGTTGCAGCGTCATCATTTACGACCAGACCTGCGCAACTGAAAAGCGCCGGCGTCGCAAACGCGGCGACTTGGTTGATCCCGCTGCACGCGTGGTCATCAATGAGGCGGTGTGTGAGGGCTGCGGCGACTGCGGCGTGCAGTCCAACTGCCTGTCGGTCGAGCCCTTGGAGACCGAATTCGGCCGTAAGCGCCAGATCAACCAAAGCACCTGCAACAAAGATTTTTCATGCGTCAAAGGCTTTTGCCCGAGCTTCGTGACGGTTGAAGGTGGGCAGCTGAAAAAGAAAGCAAAAGGCGACACCAAACTCAACCCGTTTGACGATGGCGCACTGGGCGTCTTGCCGCTGCCGCTCCTTCCTTTGTTAGACGGCACCGACGGGCGCACCGATCGGGTCTGGGGCATTGTCATCGCCGGCGTTGGCGGCACCGGCGTGATCACCATCGGCCAGTTGCTGGGCATGGCGGCGCACCTGGAAGGCAAAGGCATCGTCACGCAAGACGCTGCGGGTTTGGCCCAAAAAGGCGGCAGCACCTGGAGCCATGTGCTGATCAGCCAGCAGCCGTCTGACATTTGCACGACGCGCGTCGGCATGGCCAGCGCCGACCTGATCATCGGTTGCGACCCGATTGTCGCGGCGCACAAAGAAACCATGCTGCGCATGCGCGAGGGCAAAACCCATGTGGCACTGAATGCGCACAGCGCGCCGACAGCCGCTTTCGTGCATAACGGCAACTGGCAAAACCCGGGCAGCGCCTGCCAAGCCGAAATCACCAACACTGTGGGGGTCGCACAGGTCGGCGCGTTCAACGCCGACACTGCGGCCACCCAATTGATGGGCGACAGCATTTACGCCAACCCGATGTTGCTCGGCTACGCCTGGCAAAAAGGCTGGGTCCCGCTGGGTCTTGCATCCCTCATGCGCGCGATTGAACTCAACGCCGTGGCTGTTGAACAAAACAAGGCGGCTTTCACGTGGGGTCGGCGCGCCGCACACGAGCTCGCATCTGTTGAAAAATTGTTCTCGCCCACGCAAGTCATCAGCATGCCCACCCCGCGCCAAGGACTGGACACCTTGGTGACGCGCCGGGTGAATTTTTTGACGGCCTATCAAAACGTGGCCTATGCGCAGCGCTATGCCGCATTTGTCGCCCGCGTGGAAGTCGCCGAAGCGGCGTTGCCCGAAGCTGTACGCGGCAAAAATCCGCTGAGCCAAGCCGTCGCACGCGGACTTTTCAAACTCATGAGCTACAAGGACGAGTACGAAGTGGCGCGCCTGCACTCGGACACGGGTTTTGAAGACAAGATCAAGGCCATGTTTGAAGGCGACTTCAAAATCAATTACCACTTGGCGCCGCCTTTGTTATCGCCGAAGAACGACCGTGGCGAAATGTTGAAGCGGAAGTTCGGCCCGTGGATGACCAGCGGTTTCAAGGTGCTGGCCAAACTCAAAGGTCTGCGCGGCACGCCGCTCGATGTGTTCGGCTACACCGCCGAACGCCAAACCGAACGTGCGTTGATCGACGAATACCGCGCCAGCATGGAAGAGGTGTTGGCCTCCCTCAACGTGGACAACCATGCTGCGGCTTTAGAAATTGCACGCATTCCGGAGCAGATCAAAGGCTTTGGCCATGTCAAGGAACGGCACTTGGCAGCAGCCCGCTTGACGTGGGCGCAAGCGCTGCAGACATTTCGCGTCAGCCGCTAGAGTTCAACCGCTCAAGTCGTCTTCGCTGAATTCGTCAGCACCAGAGACGACGCGGCGAATGGCCTCAGAGCCAAAACCGCGTGCGGCTAAAAACCGCATCTGCTTGCCGCGCTCAGTGGCGTCTGCCGCTGGCGCACCAAACTTCTTTTGCCAGACGCTACGGGCACGCTCGGCTTCACTGCCCTTGAGCGATTGCACCGCAGCGCTGACCGCTTCGGGTTCCAAGCCCTTGCCCTGAAGTTCATGGCGGATGCGGGCTGCACCAAAACGGCTGGCGCGCCGGTTCAAAACAGACTCTATGACCCGGCTTTCACTGATGAAGTCCTTGGCCTGCAACTCGTCAAGCACTTTGGCCAGTTGGCCGGGTTCTTCTTCGTGGGCGGCCAGTTTGCGCTCAAGTTCGGCACGGGAATGCTCCCGGCCGGTGAGCAGGCGCAGCGCCCGTCCCTTGAGCGACAAAGCAAAACCCGTCGCCATGAGGGTCTCCGCTCAGGCCGCACGCCACAAGGCGATGGCGGCTTTTCTCAAGACGATAAAAACCCAGGCTCCGACAGTCGTCACTCGGTTAGACATCACATTGAACTCCTGCATAAAAATAATGGAATGGGTGCCTGAAGATCAGACCTTAGAGAGTTTTTCGGCCTTGTCAGCTTTGTCTGCCTTTTCTGGCTTCTCGGCTTTTTCCGGCTTTTCAATGGCAGTGGTTTGAATCAAGCGGATGCCGAGCGACTCGCGCACCTTGTTTTCAATCTCGATCGCCAACTCCGGGTTCTCTTTCAAGAACTCACGTGAGTTGTCGCGGCCTTGACCGATTTTTTCGCCTTTGTAGGCATACCAAGCGCCGGATTTTTCGACGATATTGCCGGCCACGCCGAGGTCTAGCACCTCGCCGAGTCGACTGATGCCCTCCCCATACAGAATGTCGAACTCCGCCATCTTGAAAGGCGAGGCCACCTTGTTCTTGACCACCTTGACGCGGGTCTCGTTACCGATCACCTCGTCACCTTTCTTGATCGAGCCGATGCGGCGAATGTCCAAGCGCACCGAGGCGTAGAACTTCAGCGCATTGCCACCGGTGGTGGTTTCAGGGCTGCCGAACATGACACCGATCTTCATGCGGATCTGGTTGATGAAAATGACCATGCAGTTGGCTTTTTTGATGGTCGCGGTCAGCTTGCGCAGCGCCTGGCTCATCAAACGCGCCTGCAGGCCGGGCAGCGAATCGCCCATTTCACCTTCCAGTTCGGCCTTGGGCGTGAGCGCAGCGACTGAGTCGATGACGATCAGGTCGACAGCGCCGGAACGCGTCAAGGCGTCGACGATTTCAAGGGCTTGTTCGCCGGTGTCTGGCTGAGAAATCAGCAGTTCTTGCAGATTCACACCGAGCTTTTGGGCGTATTGAATGTCCAACGCGTGCTCGGCATCGACGAAGGCGCAGGTGCCACCGATTTTTTGCATTTCAGCGATGACTTGCAATGTCAGCGTGGTTTTGCCGGAAGACTCAGGGCCGTAAATCTCGACCACCCGGCCGCGTGGCAAACCGCCAACGCCCAGCGCGATGTCAAGTCCGAGCGAACCGGTGGAAACCACTTGGATGTCTTCAATCACCTCGCCAGCGCCCAGCTTCATGATGGTGCCTTTGCCGAACTGCTTTTCAATTTGGGCCAGCGCGGCCTGCAGGGCTTTGGCTTTTTCAGTGTTGAGGGCGGAAGTGGGCTTGACGATATCGTTCATGAAAATCTCCTTTAAAACCAACGGTCTGATGACATTCAGCAGAAATATCAGGTTGGTGAATTAACTCGCCAACTGGATGCATGAACAGTACTTTATCAGCTGATTGAATCGTGTCCATTGAATTTATGGTCAGTTTGCCTTATCATTATCCAGATGTCTTTTCCAAGCACATCCAGCATCCCAGACGCCATCACACCAGCCGCCGAAGCACCTGAAGGCGGCTGGCGTCAAACCCACTTGGGCCGGCTCTTAGGCCATGCGCTGCGCCGCTTCGATGCGCGTGTGCTGGCTCTGATGGCCAGTGATGTGCAGGTGCCACTGGCACTCTCCAACCTCGCCGCTCGGGCGCAAGTCGGCGCGGCGCACATTCACATCACGCGTCATCTGGCCACCGGCGGTTCGCGCCTGACTGACTTGGCCGCCAGCGCCGGCATGAGCAAGCAAGCCATGGGCGACTTGGTCGACCAGTGCGAGGCATGGGGACTGGTGACGCGCCAGCCCGACCCGCATGACAAGCGGGCCCGACAAGTGGTTTTCACGCCCTCAGGCCTGCTCTGGCTAGAGGCTTTCAGGAAAGCTGTCGGCCGTGCGGAAAACGAGTTTTCACAGGCGGTGGGGCGCGATGTCGCCACCGTGGTCGCGCTCGGGCTCGAAGCCTACGCCGGCGGCTACGAAGGTTGAGACTGATATTTAAGGCACTGTCTGCCCGCCGCGGCCTACATCAGCCTAGATGAGCCTAAAATTTGCAACGGTTGCAAAATAACAAATGGGCACGCTGAGCGCTTCGGTTTCGACAGAGCGCTGACGGTTCCAAAACGAGGAGACAGCGATGCGTATTTTGATTGCCGAGGACGACCAAGTTCTGGCCGACGGACTGCTGCGCACCTTGCGCGCTTCGGGCGCTGCGACCGACCATGTGGCCAGCGGCTCGGAATGCGATGCAGCCCTGATGACGAACACCGAGTTTGACCTGCTGATCCTCGACCTCGGTTTGCCGCGCATGCACGGGCTGGAAGTGCTCAAACGCTTGCGCGCCCGGGGCTCCACCATGCCTGTGCTGATTCTCACCGCCGCCGACAGCGTCGAAGAGCGTGTGAAAGGTCTGGACTACGGTGCCGACGACTACATGGCCAAACCCTTTTCGCTGCAAGAACTCGAAGCCCGCGTGCGCGCCCTGACGCGCCGCGGCATGGGCGGCGCCACCAGCACCATCAAACACGGCCCGCTGATTTACGACCAGGGTGGGCGTGTCGCGACGATTGATGGCGCCATGGTCGAACTCTCGGCGCGCGAGTTGGGCTTGCTCGAAGTCTTGCTGCAACGCGCCGGCCGCCTGGTCAGCAAAGACCAGCTGGTAGAACGCCTCTGCGAATGGGGCGAAGAAGTCAGCAACAACGCGATCGAGGTCTACATCCACCGGTTGCGCAAGAAAATCGAGAAGGGACCGATCCGCATCGCGACGGTGCGCGGTTTGGGTTACTGCCTCGAAAAAATCCCTTGAAGATATTCCAGCGCGGCAAGCGCAGTTTGTTTGGCGAAATCCTCGACTGGATGCTGACGCCGCTGCTGTTGCTCTGGCCGATCAGCTTGGCTTTGACTTGGCTGGTCGCGCAAAACATCGCCGGCAAACCCTTTGACCGCGCACTCGAATACAACGTGCAAGCACTGGCCAAGCTGGTGGTGGTCCGGCAACAGCAAGTGATTTTTTCCATGCCCGCCCCGGCGCGTGAAATTTTGCGCGCCGATGACAGCGACCTTGTTTATTACCAAGTGCTGGGACCCCGCGGTCAGTTCTTGAGCGGCGAGGCCGATTTACCGTCGCCGCCAGAGGAAAACAAACCCGTCAACGGCGAAGTACGGCTGCGTGAAGATGTGATGCGTGGTGAAGATGTGCGCGTCGCATACACCTGGGTCGACATCGATCTGCCTGGCGCCAATCCAATGCTGGTGCAAGTCGCTGAAACCCGCGAGAAGCGCAAAACGCTGGCAACCGAAATTGTCAAAGGCGTGATGGTGCCGCAGTTTGTCACGCTGCCGCTGGCCGTGTTGCTGGTCTGGCTGGCCTTGGTGCGAGGCATCAAGCCCTTGGCGCAACTTGAAAAACGCATCCGCGCCCGCAAGCCCGATGACATGAGCCCGCTCGATGAAAGTGCCGTGCCCGAAGAGGTCGCACCACTGGTCTCGTCCATCAATGACTTGCTGACCCGACTCAAGGCCTCACTGACGACACAAAAACGCTTTTTAGCGGACGCTGCTCACCAGCTCAAAACGCCACTGGCCGGCTTGCGCATGCAGGCCGATCTGGCGCAACGTGAAACCGATGCGGATGAGCTGAAAAAGTCCTTGAAACAAATCGGTCGTGCGAGCATTCGCGCGACGCACACGGTCAACCAGTTGCTGGCCATGGCGCGCGCAGAAACAACGGGTCGAAGTCTGGCGCAGCACCCGGTCGATCTGGCTTATATCGTCTCGGAAGCCATTCAGGAAACGCTGCCGCACGCGTCTGAAAAGCAAATCGATCTGGGCTACGAAGGCCCGGAACAAGGCGAAGCCTCAAGCCGGGTCCATGGCAATGCCACGCTGCTCAAAGAGCTGGTGCGCAACCTGCTGGACAACGCCATCAGCTACACGCCAGCGAAGGGTCAGGTCACCGCACGCTTGCTGACCGACCGCTTCAGCGGTGTCGTGGTGCTGCTGGTCGAAGACACCGGGTCGGGCATTCCCGAGGCCGAACGTGAGCTGGTGTTCCAGCCTTTTTACCGCGCGCTCGGCACCAACGTTGATGGCACCGGCTTGGGGCTGGCGATTGTCCAAGAGATCGCGCAACAGCATGGCGCAACGATCAGCATCGACGATGCCGACCGGCCCAGTTATCCGAACATGCCGGGCACACGCGTCACCGTGCGCTTTGTCGGCATGCTGCAGAGCTGAACGACCTGACCGTGTAAGACCTCAGCTCAGGTGCTTGCCGACAATCCCGGCCAGTTCAAACATCGTCACCTGCGGCTTGCCGAACACGGCCAGCAGCTTAGCGTCAGCGTTGATAGCGCGCTTGTTGGCGGCGTCCTGCAGACCTTCGGCTTTGATGTAATCCCAGAGCTTTTTGATGACCTGCGTGCGGGCCACCGGCTCGGCGCCAATCACGGCGGCCAACGCATCGCTAGGCTTGAGCCCGGTGCCGGGCGTGGTCTTGCGCGGGACTTTGGGTTTGTCCGAAGCCGGTGCTTTCTTCGCGGCGACTTTTTTGACCGCGACTTTCTTGGCCGCCACCTTTTTAGCAGCAGGCGCAGCGCCTTTGGCGGCGACTGTTTTGCCAAACGGCGTTTTCACGGTGCCGGTGCGCGGCGGGCCCGCAGTCTTGCGCGGCGGGAACTTGGAGGGCGCGAATTCAAAGTTGACCTTGCCGGCTTCTGCGTCCCAAGCCAACATGGCTTTGAAGGCCCGACGCGTGCGCATCGAGACAAACTTGTCGAGCAAGTCGGTCTTGCCGGTGGTCAGCAGTTTTTGCATCTGCTCATGGTCGACCGGCTGCTGAAGAATCATGGTGCCGGTCTTGAAGTCGCAGCTCGGCGTTGGCTGCTCCAGCGTCGGCACGGACTTGGCACAGACGTAATTTTTGCCGTGCTCATGCACCGGGCTGCCGCACTTGGGGCAAGCACCCAAAGAAGGCGTTGCACCGAAGTCGACAATCTCGCCGGTCTCGGCGTTTTTGTCATCGCCAAAGTCAAACTCGAGCTTGTAGTTCTTGGTTTCTTCGTCGAACTTGATGACCATTTCAGCGGTGAATGGCCAGCCGGCTTTAGAGCGGAAACCGTCCAGCGGGCCGATCTTTTTGTCACGCAAAAACTGCTCGACTTCGGCGACTTCAAAGGTCCGACCCGCCGGCGTTTTACCGAACGAAAAACCACAACCTTCAACCGCACCGGCGATGCCCACGCAGGTGTAGCGCCGGTAGTTTTCCTTGATGATGCCGCCGCAGTTGGGGCAGGGCGCGGTGAGTGTGGCGTAGTCGCCCGGAATGGTGTCTTTGTCGTAACCCTTGGCCTTGTTCACCAAGCGCTCGGTCATCAAAGCAATGTCGGCCATGAAGCTTTCGCGGCTGAGTTGGCCCTGCTCCATCTGCTTCAGTTTGTGCTCCCATTCGCCAGTCAGATCAGCACGCGACAACTCTTCAACGCCGAGGCCGCGGAGCAGCGTCATGAGCTGAAAAGCCTTGGCCGTGGGAATCAGTTCGCGGCCTTCGCGCAGCATGTATTTTTCGGCGATCAAACCCTCGATGGTCGCGGCACGGGTGGCCGGTGTGCCCAGGCCTTTTTCCTGCATGGCTTCGCGCAGTTCGTCGTCTTCAATGGTTTTGCCCGCGCCTTCCATGGCCCCTAGCAAGGTGGCTTCTGAGTAACGCGCGGGTGGTCGGGTTTTCAGGCCTTTCGGGTCGACCGCCTCAACGGCCACCAGTTCACCGGGTTTCACCGGCACCAGGTTTTGGCCTTTGTCGCCGTCTTTGGGCTCGGCGACTTCAGCGGCGGCTTCCTTGCCGTAAATGGCCAGCCAACCTGGCTTGACCAGCACCTTGCCTTCGGTCTTGAAGCTGTGCTGGGCGGCTTTGGTGATGCGCGTTGTCACCATGTATTCGGCGCTTGGGAAAAACACCGACATAAAGCGGCGCACCACCAAGTCGTACAGTTTTTGTTCGGCGTCGCTCAAGCCGCTGGGCGCTTGCAGTGTCGGGATGATGGCGAAGTGATCGCTGACCTTGGCGTTGTCAAAAATCCTTTTGCTGGGCTTGATGTAGTTGCCATTGAGGGCCACCAACGCGTGCGGCGCCAAGTGCTTCATCTCACTGCCGGCGATCATTTCAAAGGTTTGCTTGACGACCGGCACATAGTCTTCGGGCAACGCCCGCGAATCAGTTCGGGGGTAAGTCAGCGCCTTGTGGCGTTCGTACAAGCTCTGCGCAATCGACAGCGTAGTCTTGGCAGAAAAGCCGAATTTGCCGTTGGCTTCGCGTTGCAGCGAGGTCAAATCAAACAACATGCCGGCGGCCTGCGTGGTCGGCCGGGACTCTTCCGTGACGCTGGCTTTCTGGCCGCGCACGGCGTCAGCGATGCTGCGAGCTTCGGCTTCAGACCAGACGCGGTCAGCCTTGAGTTCGGCGTCCGGCTCAGCGCCTTCTGCCAAGTTTGCGTTGGCGGTGGATTTTTTCCACTGCGGGTCAAACCACTTGCCCGGGTACTCGCCGGCCTCGGCGGCAAAGCTGGCGTGCACTTCCCAATAGTTGCGGCTGACGAACTTGCGGATTTTTTCTTCACGCTCAACCACCACTGACAGCGTCGGCGTTTGCACACGACCGACGGTGGTTAAAAAGAAACCGCCGTCGCGTGAATTGAAGGCAGTCATGGCGCGCGTGCCATTGATACCGACCATCCAGTCCGCCTCCGAGCGGCAACGGGCGGCATCGGCCAGCGGCATCATTTGCGCGTCGCTGCGCAAGCTGGCAAAGCCATCGCGAATCGCGGCTGGTGTCATCGACTGCAACCACAGGCGTTTGACCGGGTGCTTGGCCTTGGCATATTGTTGAATCAAACGAAAGATCAACTCGCCCTCACGGCCCGCGTCACAGGCGTTGACCATGGCGCCAATGTCTTTGCGCTTGGCCAACTTGACGATGGCGTTGAGCCGCGTCTTGGTCTTGTCGATAGGTTTCAGGTCGAAGTATGGCGGGATCACCGGCAGGTTGGCAAAGCTCCACTTGCCGCGCTTGACGTCAAACTCTTCAGGCGCTTGAATTTCGACCAGATGGCCGACCGCCGACGTCACGATCCACTCGTCACTCTCGAAGTACTCATCGTGTTTTTCGAACTTGCCCGCCGTCGGCGTGATGGCGCGCACGATGTCTTGTGCCACTGAAGGCTTTTCTGCAATCACCAATGTTTTCATAAGTACTTCTTCAAATTTTCTATGTCTTCCGGGACCATTTCCCGGGCTTCTGCAAACACGACTCGACCCTGCCGGCCCCGCACCACCACCACCGGCAGACCGCGTGGCTTGGGCCAGACCTTCGCCACCTCGGGAGTGGCCATGGCTACCGGAAAGCTGTAACCCTTGGCCTTCCAATGCGCACTCGCCGTGCTGGCCAGACGATCAATCGACAAGCCCAACACCACCAAGCCTTCGCTGCGCCCGGCCTGCCACAGCGCCTCCATATGGGGCGACTGCACGGCACAAAACGGACACCAACTCGCCCACCAGTAAACCACAAGCACCTTGCCCTCCGCTTGTGCGGCCCCCCAAGGGCTGCCATCGAGCAGCGCCAAGGTCGGCACAGCCAGCGCACTGCCGAGCGACGGTAACGGGGCACCGGCCGGCTCAGCCGCTAGCGCGCCAGCACCCCAAGGCAGCACGGCTAATGCCGCAGCAGACTGCATCAACTCGCGGCGATTGGCCATCACTTGCTCCTTACAATAAGCATCTCTCGCGTACGCACGCGGGCACGCAGGTGCACGCACATGCATGAATTAACCATACCAAATATTTTCAACGTGTCCAAAATCAGCACCAACGTCAGCGCCAAGGCCACACTCAAAAGTCTCGTCAAGTTGGCGCCCGTGCCCTCGGGTAAGCGCATCCAGACGCGCCTTTCCGGCGTGCATGGCAAGGGCATGTTTGCTGTGCAAGACTTGGCTGAAGGCGAGACACTGATTGAATACATCGGCGAGATCATCAGCTGGAAAGAAGCGCTGCGGCGCCATCCCCACGACCCGACGGACCCCAACCACACCTTTTACTTTCACGTCGATGAAAAGCATGTGATTGATGCCAAGCACGGCGGCAATTCCTCACGCTGGATCAACCACAGCTGCGCGCCCAACTGCGAAGCCGATGAGCAAAAGGGCCGGATCTTCATCAAAGCGCTGCAGAACATTCCTGCCGGCAAAGAGCTTTTTTACGACTACGGACTGATCATTGACGCGCCGTACACCAAGAAGCTCAAAGCCGAATACCCGTGCTGGTGCGGTGCGCCGACTTGCCGCGGCACGCTGCTCGCGCCCAAAGACAAAAAAGTGAAGATTGAGAAGAAAGACAAGAAAGAAAGCAAAGAGAAGAAAAAAGCGAAAACCAAAAAGGCCTGAGGCAACTGTGTGAGCACCGACACCGACCCCTTGCGCGCGCCCGTGCGCTGGCCCGCTGAGGCCATCTGGCAGGCCGTGGTGCCCCATCTCCCCGGCTTCACAGTCGAGGTCTTGCCACAAGTCGACTCCACCAACAGCGAGCTGATGCGGCGCTGCCGGGCTGCTTCACTAGCGGCTTTGGCTAACTCAGCGTCGGGCAGCCCGGAGCCGCCTGAAGCCATCTTGCTGGTGGCCGAGCATCAAACCGCCGGCCGTGGCCGTTTGGGCCGCCAATGGCAAAGCCAGGCCGGTGCCAGCCTGACCTTCTCACTCGGCCTGCCGCTGCAACCGGCCAACTGGTCTGGCTTGTCTTTGGCCGTTGGCGTGAGTCTGGCCGAAAGCTTAGAGCCGGCCAACGGCAAACCGCCCACGCTGCAACTCAAATGGCCGAATGACTTATGGCTGGGGCAGCGCAAGCTCGGCGGCATTTTGGTAGAAACCGCCAGCTGGGGCGATCAACGCTACGTGGTGATCGGCGTCGGCCTGAATGTGACGCTGCCTGATGAAGACTTCTCTGCTGCGTCCTCGTCGTCTGCCGGCGACGCGCAATCACCCCCGCCGATGGCTCCAACATCGCTGCAGGCTTTGTGGCCGGGCGTCGACGCCGCTTGGGCGCTGCAAGCCGTAGCAGCGCCGCTGGTACAAGCCGTGCTGGAGTTTGAGCGCGAGGGCTTCGCACCTTTTCGTGCCCGCTTCGCTGCGCGCGATGCGCTGGCAGGTCGGCGGGTTAAGCTGTCCGATGGCACCGAAGGCACCGCGTGTGGTGTTGGTGCGCACGGCGCCTTGTCTGTGCAGACACTAAACGGCCTGCAAGACATCAGCAGTCTGGAAGTCAGCGTGCGTCCGGCTGACCCTGTTCAATGAACCCATCGGTGACACTGCCGATGCATCGCCCCTGAAGGCAAAGGACGTCCCATGTTGAAACTGCTGATTTTGCTGCTGCTGGCCAATGGCGCCTACTACGCTTGGTCGCACGGAGCGTTAACCAAGCTCGGCCTCGCCCCCTCACAGCAAACCGAATCGGAGCGGTTACAACAACAGGTTCAACCCGAACTGCTGCTGGTGACCCCTGCGGCTTCTACGCCAGCCCCAACCGCCAGTGCGCCTACGAACTGAGCTCAGATGAGCTTGAACTACCTCGAGTTCGACTACAGCGAGGACGCCGATGGCGTCGGCACGTTTGACGCGCTAGCCGCCACCTCGCCGGCCCACCAAGCAGCGGTGCTGGCCGAAGTCGCCTCCGTGCTGGCTTGGGCGCAGCATGCTTTTGAGGGACAGCGCGCGGCGCTAGACGAAGGCGGCGAGTGGGACTATGACTTACAAGGCTGGCGCGAATTCAGCGCGCTGGACGTCTTGCACTTTGACGAGCACAGCGGTGAGCTCAGCGTTCAGCCGCAAGCCGCCGGTGCCGCGCGGCACACCGTGAGCTTGTCTGTCACCGGCACGCCTTGCTTTTGCGCAGCCTTTCGCGAACGCTTCCACAGCACTTGAACGCTAAGGCATGCAGCCACGGCATGCCCTTTTTTTAAACGGCTTGTTCACGGATCAACCGCCATCCCGAGACGCTTTCCGACATACTGGATTGACGACGCCGTCAACGATTCGGCGGCAAGCAACTCCCGGGAGAATTTGTGCACAAGACATCTATCGACAAAAAGAAAATTCATTTTTTACTGCTCGAAGGGGTTCATCCTTCAGCGGAAGAAGTGATCCGTGCAGCCGGCTACACGAACATCGACAGCGTCACCGGCTCGCTGCCCGACGCTGAACTCAAGGCACGTTTGGCCGACGTGCACTTCCTCGGCATTCGCTCACGCACGCAACTCACCGAAGATATCTTTGCGCATGCGCCCAAGCTGACCGCCGTCGGCTGCTTCTGCATTGGCACCAACCAAGTTGACTTGGCGGCGGCCCGCCAACGCGGCATCGCAGTCTTCAACGCGCCCTATTCCAACACCCGTTCGGTCGCCGAACTGGTGTTGGCCGAAGCGATTTTGCTGCTGCGCGGCGTGCCTGAAAAAAGCGCCGTGGCGCACCGTGGCGGCTGGCTCAAGTCGGCTGAGAACGCTTACGAAATACGCGGCAAAACACTCGGCATCATCGGCTACGGCTCGATCGGCACGCAGCTCTCGGTGTTGGCTGAAGCACTCGGCATGAAGGTGGTGTTTTTTGACGTTGTGACCAAGCTGCCGCTGGGCAACGCCCGGCAAATGCTCAGCCTGCATGAGCTGCTCGCCGTCAGCGATGTGGTCAGCCTGCACGTGCCGGAAACCCGCGCCACGCAATGGATGATCGGTGCCAATGAAATAGCCATGATGAAGCAAGGCAGCGTCTTGATCAATGCGTCCCGCGGCAGCGTGGTGGAGATTGATGTGTTGGCCGAGGCGTTGACTTCGCGCAAGCTGCTGGGTGCGGCAATTGACGTTTTCCCGGTCGAGCCGCGCAGCAACGCCGACGTCTTCGAGTCGCCCTTGCGCGGCCTCGACAACGTCATTCTGACGCCGCACGTCGGCGGCTCGACCATGGAGGCGCAGGCCAACATCGGCGTCGAAGTTGCTGAGAAACTGGTCAAGTACAGCGACAATGGCACCTCGACTTCGTCGGTCAACTTTCCAGAGGTAGCGTTGCCGGCTCACCCTGATAAACACCGGTTGCTGCACGTGCACCGCAACGTGCCTGGCGTGTTGTCGCAGATCAACCAGATCTTTTCAGACAACCACATCAACATCGCGGCGCAGTATCTGCAGACGCACGACGACATCGGCTATGTGGTCATCGACATCGACGCCATCGACTCGGACAAGGCGCTGAGCAAGCTGGCCCAAGTGCCAGGCACGATCCGCAGCCGGGTTCTTTTTTAGCGCGCTTCTTTGCTACAGTCGGCCCAACTACCGGCTGAAACCATGCGCACATCACCCGTCACCTGCTCTTTTTTCAAAGCTCTGCGCTTGGCTGCGCTGCTATGGCTAAGCTCGTCGGCGCTGCTGACGCACGCACAAACGTTCAAGATCGACTGTGATGCTGAGGCCAGCATTCCGCTGTTGGAAAAAAAACTCACCCCAGCCAAAATCACCATTGAGTTGCAAAAAATTGGCCTGCATGTGTATTTCAATGTGGTTGGCCCGGCAGACTACCAAATGCGCGTCAGCAGCTTGGTCACAGAACAGTATCTGGGCGCCAACCTGACGACGGCTTCTCGCTTGGGCGCCAACAAGAAAAACAGAGCCAGCGGCCGCGAAAACCAGATCACCATCGACCGGGAGAGCGTGGCCTACGCCGGCTACAACGACACCGACTACCAAGGCAAGAGCGTGCGCATTCTGTTTGAAGGCAAGTGCAAACTGCCGGCGCAATAGCCTGCACCCAACAACCTATTTTTACGAGCCGACTCATGCAAACCGATCACCAAGCGCCTGCGGGCAGCGCCATCATCAAAGCCAAACCCCTTGGCTTTCCATGGGACACCATCGACCCTTTTTTGTTCTGCGCGTACCACGACGACGCCTACCCCGCCGCCAACGCAGAGATGGGACCGGCCGTGTCCTTGAGCGGTCGCACGCTCGGGCAAGACTTCAGCCGCAAAGACGGCTGGAGCATGTACCACGGGCAAAGCGTGCCGGGCTTTCCCTCGCACCCGCACCGCGGTTTTGAAACTGTCACCATCGTTCGCAAGGGTTTGATTGACCACTCGGATTCGCTCGGTGCGGTGGCGCGCTTTGGCCGCGGCGACGTGCAGTGGCTGACGGCCGGCCAAGGCATCGTCCATGCCGAAATGTTTCCCCTGCTGTCCACCGACACCGACAACCCGCTGGAGTTGTTTCAAATCTGGCTGAATCTGCCGGCGCGCAACAAAATGGTGGCGCCGCACTTCACCATGTTCTGGTCGCACGCTATTCCTCACCAGATCACGCAAGATACGGCTGGCCGTAGCACCGAGGTCGCGGTCATCGCGGGCCGTCTGGCGGACGCAGGCGCACCGCTGCCGCCGCCGCCCGATTCATGGGCATCACAGGCTGATGCCGATGTGTCCATCTGGACGCTGCGCATGGACCCCGGCGCCAGCTGGACTTTGCCGGCTGCCGCTGGCGCGGGCACGCAGCGCAGCTTGTACTTCTTCAAGGGTCAGAGCGTGAGCGTGGATGGCGAGAGCATCAACCGCCATGCCGCACTGGAGTTGCGCGGCGACTGCGCTGTATCACTGGTCAACACCGGCAGCAGCGTGGCTGAATTTTTGCTGCTGCAAGGCCAACCCATCGCCGAGCCGGTGGTGCAGTACGGCCCGTTCGTGATGAACACGCAGGCCGAAATTCGGCAAACACTGGCGGACTACCAGCGCACCCAGTTTGGCGGCTGGCCCTGGGACGACAACGCCCCGGTTCATGGCCGTGCCCCGGAGCGCTTTGCGCGGCATCCGGACGGGCGCGAAGAACGGCCAGCCATCTGACTCGTCATGGCGAGCGAGGCGCGGCAATGCCGTCTTGGCGAGGCGCATCAACTCCGTCTTTGCGAGCGCAGCGCGGCAATCCATGGCTGCGAATTCGGACTCTGGACTGCCGCGGCCTAGCCTCGCAGTGAAGAATCCGCTGCGCTCGCAGTGACGAAAGTTATCGCGCGCAGAGACGTAGGTTTAGGACCCGCTGCAATGCGGTTTTTTGTTCTTGCTGACCGCTTTATTTAGCGACCACGCGCACCATTTCCAAACACTTGTTCGAATAACCCCATTCGTTGTCGTACCAAGCGACGACTTTGACGAAGGTGCTGTCCAGCGCAATGCCGGCATCGGCGTCAAAAACGCTGGTGCAGGTTTCACCGCGGAAGTCGGTGGCGACCACTTTGTCTTCGGTGTAACCGAGCACGCCTTTGAGGGCACCTTGGCTTTGCGCTTTCATCTCGGCGCAGATTTCGGCGTAGCTGGCTTCTTTGTTCAGCTCGACCGTCAAGTCGACCACCGAGACGTCAGACGTTGGCACGCGGAAAGACATGCCGGTGAGTTTTTTGTTCAGCTCAGGAATGACCACGCCCACCGCCTTGGCAGCGCCGGTGCTGGAAGGAATGATGTTCTCTAAAATGCCACGGCCGCCGCGCCAGTCTTTGCCGCTCGGGCCGTCAACGGTTTTTTGCGTCGCCGTGGTGGCGTGCACCGTCGTCATCAGGCCGCGCTTGATACCCCATTTGTCGTTCAACACTTTGGCAATCGGTGCCAAGCAATTGGTGGTGCATGAGGCGTTGGAAATGATGGCTTGACCAGCGTAGGTTTTGTCGTTGACGCCGTAGACGAACATCGGTGTGTCGTCTTTGCTGGGAGCTGACAAGATGACTTTTTTGGCGCCTGCAGCCAAGTGCTTTTCAGCGGTGGCTTTGTCTAGGAAAAGGCCGGTCGATTCGAGCACGATGTCAGCACCAATCTCGTTCCATTTCAGGACAGACGGGTCACGCTC
>Ga0208916_10000565_pt1 | contig 17216 bp, 17 predicted proteins | sample DEB19_08_DNA_5_FD_184523 | JGI IMG/M metagenome (GOLD analysis project Ga0208916, IMG submission 184523) | Aqueous microbial communities from the Delaware River and Bay under freshwater to marine salinity gradient to study organic matter... | ecosystem: Environmental > Aquatic > Marine >... | reverse complement strand
TCGACATGCTCGACGAGCTCAAGCGCACGCGGCCGGGCTTTGATTACGGCATTCGCGACATCATGAGTTTTGTGCCCACCGCCACGCCCAAAGACGCGCCCGTGGTGGATGCCACAGCCCGTGCCATTGCGCGGGTGTTGGGGCGAGAGCCGAGCTACATTGCCAGCCCCGGCACCTATGACCAAAAGCACATCGTGCGCACGGGCAAGCTGCAAGACTGCATCGCCTATGGCCCCGGCATCCTCGACCTGGCGCACCAGCCCGACGAATATGTGGGCATTCAGGAGCTGGTCGATTCGGCCAAGATCATGGCGCTGGCTTCGCTGGACTTGACAGGCTGGACCCGCATGGCCGCCACCTGAAAGTCGGGGAGATGGACCCCCGATCTAGTCGGGGGTGACAAAAGGGGTGCGGGAGATAAAAGAGGGCGTGGCCTGAATGGGTTTGTCATCCCGGGCGAAGACCCGGGATCCATGTCTTAAGTGCCTTCGGGTCGCATGGCGATCATGTCCTGATTGGCCATTTCGTAGGCGTGGGCCAGTTTCAGCAAGTCCAGATCCCCTTGCGGTTTGCCGATCAGGGCCAACCCCATGGGCAAGCCATTGGCCCCAAAGCCTGCAGGCACGCTGATCGACGGCAAGCCCGCAAAGGTGGCGTAAATCACCACTTCCATCCAGCGGTGGTAGGTGTCCATGGCGTGACCCGCTACGCTTTGTGGCCAGCGCATGTGCACATCAAACGGCCAAACTTGCGCCACCGGAATGGCCAGCACATCGAACTTTTCAAACAAAGCCAACATGCTTTGGTAAAAGCGCGTGCGGCTGGCACTGGCCGTCATGAATTGCGCGCCGCTGAGGGTCAGTGACTGGTCGTGCTCCCACAGGGCTTCGGGTTTGATGTGGGCGCGGTTGGCCGGTTTGACTAAAAAGGGCGCGACACGCGGCCCGACCAGGGCCTGACGCCACACCAGCCAGGCCTGCCAAATCTGCTCGGGAGGCATGCCCAGCAACGCTTCGTCCACGGTGCAGCCCATGCCCGAAAAACTGTTCAGTGCCGATTGGCACAGGTCCAGAATGCCTTCTTCCATGGGCAAATAGCCCTGCAGGTTGCCCAGCCAACCGATGCGCTGGCCTGTCGGGTCGCTGTTCAATGGGCCTGCAAAAACGGCAGGGTCTTGCGTCAAGCTCAAGGGGTTTTTGCCGTGCGGGCCCGCTTGCGTTGACAGCAGCAGGGCCAGGTCGCGCACATGCCGCGCCATCGGGCCTTCGGTGCCCAGTTGGGCCACGAACACATCTTGTGCCGGCCACATGGGCACGCGGCCCTGAGAGGGGCGCAGGCCGAACACATGGTTCCAGCCTGCGGGGTTGCGCAAACTGCCCATGAAGTCAGAACCATCGGCCACAGGCAACATGCGCTGGGCCAGTGCAACGGCTGCGCCGCCACTGCTGCCCCCCGCTGATTTGCTCGGGTCCCAAGCGTTGCGGGTGGCGCCAAACACTTCGTTGAAGGTGTGCGAGCCCAGGCCAAACTCGGGGGTGTTGGTTTTGCCAATCACGATGGCGCCTGCGGCTTTCATGCGCTGCGCCATGAGGCCGTCTTCGTTGGCCACAAAATCTTTCATCAGCGGCGAGCCCAGTGTGGTGCGCAGGCCTTGTGCATTGCTCAGATCTTTGATGGCCTGTGGCATGCCGTGCATCCAGCCCATGGACTCGCCACGCGCCAATTGCGCATCGCGTTCGTCGGCTTGTTGCAGCAGCACGTCGTGCGGAACGCGGCTGACAATCGCGTTGCTGTCCGGGTTGAGCCGGTCAATCTGCGTCAGCGTGGCGGCCATGACCTCGCGGCAGGACACCTGTTTTTGGTGGATGGCTTGGGACATCGCCTGAGCGCTCAGGTGGGGAATGTCATGAGGTTGGGCGGGCATGAAAGTCATTATCATGCTGCCATGACTTTTTTAGCACTTGACGTCGGCAACACCCGGCTCAAATGGGCGCTCTATGAGCGGCCCCACCCAGATGCCGCTTTGCTGGCCCATGGCGCGGAGTTTCTGGAAAACATCGACCGCTTGGCCGAAGGCCCTTGGGCTGGTTTGGCCGAGCCGGATCAGATGCTGGGCTGTGTGGTGGCGGGCGATGCCATCAAACGTCGGGTGCAAGAGCAGTTGGAGATTTGGGACATTAGCCCCAAGTGGGTGGTGCCCAGTGTTGCCGAGGCCGGTCTGACGAATGGTTACGACCACCCCAGCCGATTGGGCGCTGACCGCTGGGTGGCCATGATCGGCGCTCGCCAGCGCATGTTGGCCGCCGGTGGCGAGCCGCGCCCCTTGGTGGTGGTCATGGTGGGCACGGCCGTGACGGTCGAGGCAATCGATGCCGAGGGCCGATTCTTGGGTGGTTTGATCTTGCCGGGCCACGGCATCATGCTGCGGGCGCTCGAGTCCGGCACGGCCGGCTTGCATGTGCCGACCGGAGAAGTGACACCTTTCCCGACCAACACCAGCGATGCCCTGACCAGCGGTGGCACGTACGCCATTGCCGGGGCATGCGAGCGCATGGTGCAGCACCTGCGCGAGCACACTGGGCAAGAGCCCGTGTGCATCATGACGGGGGGTGCGGGCTGGAAAATGGCGCCCAGCATGTCGCTGCAATTTGAATTGGTGGACAACCTGATTTTTGACGGCCTGCTGGCCATGGCCGCCCAGCGTTACGCTTGACAGCGGCTTGTGTCGTTCAGCGTTCAGCCGCGCTGTAAGCGGCTGTCAAACCTTGCAGATGGCTTTGCAAATCGGGGCTGGCCATGTAAGGCGTTAACAGTGCCAGCACATGCTGTGCGCCACGGGTCAGGGCCAGCCCGGCGCTGGCGGGTTCGAGGGCTTGCCGTGGGTTGCGCACATATTCATAGCTCAGCCAATACGTGACCATCACCGACATGCTGGCCGAGAGGGTTTCGATGCTGTCCGGGTCGATGCGCATCAGTTCCGCTGCGGCCAAGGACTCCAGCATCAATCTGAAAGCATGGGTTTTGCGTTCCAGCACCGCGTGAAAATGCGTCTCCAGGTGCCGATTGCCCGACAACAGGTTGTTCAGATCGCGGTACAAAAACCGGTGGTTCCAGACCTGCTCAAACAGGGAGTGCAGAAAAAACCAGGCGTCTTCGATGTCTTGCACATCGGGTGCCGCATCCAGCAGCCCCAGCATGGCCACTTCGTACTGGTCAAACAAGCGGTTGACCAGGGCGTCTTTGGACGCGAAGTGGTAGTACAAATTGCCAGGACTGATGTTGAGTTCGGCCGAGATCAGCGTCGTTGAGACATTGGGTTCGCCAAACCGGTTGAACAGCTCCAGCGTGACCTCGGCAATGCGCTCGGCGGTGCGGCGGGGTGCTTTTTTGGCCATGACGGAGGGCTGTTTGGGTCAGTCAAGCCGATTTTTTGGCAGTCTTCGCAGACTTGGTCGTCTTGGCGCCCTTGGTTGGCGCAGTGGCCGTGGCCGATTTTCGGGGCGCTGCCGCTTTGGTCTTGGCTGGGGCCGAAGCTGAAGCCGAAGCGGGCTTCCGTGTCGCGGCTCCGGACAATGCCGCAAGCTGCGCTTCGAGTTGCGCTATGCGGTCGTTCAGAATCTGGATGTCCAGCAAGGTGGGCATGCCCAAACGGTGCAAGGCCTTGGCCACGCGGTCTTCAAACAGGTGCTCTAGTTTGTCCACACGCCCCGAGGTTTGCTGGCCAAAATCACTCGCCATGTGGCTCAAGCGCTCGGTGGCTTCATGCAGACGTTGCTGCGCTTCTGCCTGGCTTTTGCGCTGAAATGCCAGACCGTCGTTCACCAGCGCTTCAATGGCTTTGCTGCCTTGCTCTTGGGCTTTGGCCATGGCCCCCAAGCCCGCAAGCCACACATGCTGGGCAGGCGGGGTCTGACTGTCTGGTTGAGACTTGGTTGTTGCTTTGTCGCGTGAAGAGTCGTCTGATTTGGCCATAGTGAACTTCCTGAACAGGCTGCCACTTTAACCTGCGTGCCTGTGCAATGCTTCTAAAATCACGAAATTGAGGCGCAACGTCCCGTAGTGCCCACTTTTCCTCATCCTCATGACCATTCTCGTCACCGGCGGTGCCGGCTTCATTGGTGCCAACTTTGTCCTTGACTGGCTGGCCGCATGCGATGAGCCTGTGATCAACCTCGACAAGCTCACCTACGCGGGCAACCCCGAAACCCTGGCCAGCCTGCAAGGCGATGCCCGCCACCAGTTGGTACAAGGCGACATTGGCGATGCGGCCTTGGTCAGCCGCTTGCTGGCCGAGCACCGGCCCCGCGCCGTGGTCAACTTTGCAGCCGAAAGCCATGTGGACCGCTCCATCCATGGCCCGGGCGAGTTCATCGAGACCAACATCGTGGGCACCTTCAAGTTGCTCGAGTCGGTGCGTGGGTATTGGCAGGCTTTGCCCAAAGGGGAGATGGATCCCCTCGTTCGCGGGGATGACAAAGCGCTGACACAAACGGCATTTCGCTTTTTGCACGTCTCTACCGACGAGGTCTATGGCTCGCTGGCCAAAGGCGATCCGGCCTTTGCTGAAACGCACCGCTACGAGCCCAACAGCCCTTACAGCGCAAGCAAAGCCGCATCCGACCATTTGGTCCGCGCCTGGCACCACACCTACGGCCTGCCGGTGCTCACCACCAACTGCAGCAACAACTACGGCCCGTACCACTTTCCAGAAAAACTCATTCCGCTGATGATCGTCAATGCCCTGGCAGGCAAGCCCTTGCCGGTGTATGGCGACGGCATGCAAATTCGCGACTGGCTTTACGTCAAAGACCACTGCAGCGCAATTCGCCGCGTGCTCGAAGCCGGGCGCTTGGGCGAGGTTTATAACGTGGGCGGTTGGAACGAAAAGCCCAACATCGAGATCGTGCAAACCATCTGCAAGCTGCTCGACGAAATGCGCCCGAAGGCCGATGGCAGCTACGCCAGCCAGATCACCTACGTCACCGACCGCCCGGGCCATGACCGCCGCTACGCCATTGACGCCCGCAAGCTCGAAGCCGAGCTGGGCTGGAAGCCAGCCGAGACCTTTGAGACCGGCATCCGCAAGACGGTGGAGTGGTACCTGGCCAACCCCGAGTGGGTGGCCCATGTGCAAAGCGGGGCCTACCGCGAGTGGGTGCAAAAACAATACAGCGCCTCATGAAAATCTTGCTGTTGGGCAAAAACGGCCAAGTCGGCTGGGAGCTGCAACGCAGCTTGGCCCCGCTGGGCGAGGTGCTGGCGCTGGACCGACACAGCACCGATTTCTGCGGCGATTTGAGCCAGCCAGAGCGCTTGGCTCAAACTGTTTTGGCTTACCGCCCCGACGTGATCGTCAATGCGGCGGCCCACACCGCGGTGGACAAAGCCGAGGGTGAACCTGAACTGGCCAGATGCCTCAATGCCACCGCGCCCGCCGCACTGGCGCAAGCGGCTGCCCAAGTCGGTGCCTGGCTGGTGCATTACTCGACCGACTATGTGTTCAATGGTCAGGGCGATCAGCCCTGGCAAGAAGGCGACACCACCGGCCCGCTGAGCGTGTATGGCCAGACCAAGCTGGAGGGCGAGCAGGCCATCGTCGCCAGTGGCTGCAAGCATTTGATTTTTCGCACCAGCTGGGTCTATGCCGCGCGGGGCGGTAACTTTGCCAAAACCATGTTGCGCCTGGCCGGTGAACGCGAACGCCTGACGGTGATCGACGACCAACACGGTGCCCCCACAGGCGCTGATTTGATTGCCGATGTGACGGCACACGCGATCCGCAGCGCCCTCCAGCAGCCCGCTCTGGCGGGTATTTACCATTTGGTGGCCGCTGGCGAAACCACATGGCACGGCTACGCCAGTCATGTGATCGCGCAAGCCCGGCAGCTTCAGCCCGGAGGCGGTTTCAAAGTCAGCGAGATCGCACCCGTGCCCACCACGGCTTTCCCCACACCCGCCAAGCGCCCATTGAACTCACGTTTGAACACCCACAAACTGCAACATGCCTTTGGCTTGGTGCTGCCCCCTTGGCAGCAAGGCGTTGACCGCATGCTGGCCGAGATACTCTGAATCGTCACGGGCTTGCGGCACAATCCTTTGGACTGTTGAACCATCCTTTTGAAACTTCGTTACGCACCATGACCGACCACACTGTTGCCCCCACTGTTGCCCCGCATGACCAAGCCCAGATCCTGGCGCAGGCCATGCCTTACATCCGCAAGTTCCACGGCAAAACGCTGGTCATCAAATATGGCGGCAATGCCATGACCGACCCGGCTTTGCAGCAAGCATTTGCCGAAGACGTGGTGCTGCTCAAGCTGGTGGGCATGAACCCGGTGGTGGTGCACGGCGGTGGCCCGCAAATTGAAACGGCCTTGAAGCGCTTGGGTAAAAAAGGCGAGTTCATTCAAGGCATGCGCGTGACCGATGCCGAGACCATGGAAGTGGTCGAATGGGTCTTGGGCGGCGAGGTGCAGCAAGACATCGTGGGCATGATCAACCGCGCAGGCGGCAAGGCCGTGGGCCTGACAGGCCGCGATGGTGGCTTGATCCGCGCCAAAAAACTGCGCTTGGTGGACAGCCAAGACCCGACCAAAGAACACGATGTGGGTCAGGTCGGCGAGATCGAAAGCATCGACCCCTCAATCCTCACTTGCTTGCAAGACGATGCTTTCATTCCCGTGGTCAGCCCCATCGGTTTTGGTGCCAACAACGAAAGCTACAACATCAACGCCGATGTGGTGGCCGCCAAGCTGGCCACCGTGCTGCAAGCCGAAAAGTTGCTCATGCTCACCAACATCCGAGGCGTGCTGGACAAGCAGGGTGAACTGTTGACCGAACTGACGCCCAGCCGCATCGACGAGTTGTGCGCCGACGGCACCATCAGCGGCGGCATGATCCCCAAGATCGCGGGTGCGCTCGATGCCGCCAAGAGCGGTGTGAATGCGGTCCACATCATCGACGGCCGTGTGCCCCATGCCATGCTGCTGGAAGTGCTGTCTGAGCAAGCCTTCGGCACCATGATCCGCAGCCGTTGAGGGCGACGCGTGCGGCAGCACGATCAGAATTAAAAAAGAGGGAGAGACATGGCCGACCAAGAAACAGTCAGTGAGCGTTTTTCAGACGAGGACGCCACGCCTGCACGCAAGCGCCCACGTCCGGGCGAGAGGCGCTTGCAGATTTTGCAAACGCTGGCATCCATGCTGGAGCAACCCGGAGCCGAACGCGTGACCACGGCCAGCCTGGCCGCCAAGATCGGCGTGAGCGAAGCGGCTTTGTACCGGCACTTTGCCAGCAAAGCGCAGATGTTCGAAGGCCTGATTGATTTTGTCGACCAGTCGGTGATCGGCCTGATTCGGCAGGTGACAGATCGCGAGCCCGCAGGCCCTGTGCAAGCGAGCCGCATCGTGGCCTTGTTGTTGCAGTTTGCCGAAAAAAACCCGGGCATGAGCCGCGTGATGATTGGCGATGCCCTGGTGCTGGAGCATGAGCGCTTGCAAGAGCGCATCAACCTGCTGTTTGACAAGATCGAAGCGCAGTTGCGTCAATCGCTTAAAACCAGTGATTCGCCCACGCCGACAGCCGAAGCACAAGTTGCCGCCTCTTTGCTGGTGGCTTTCATGCAAGGGCGTTTGCAGCGCTTTGCGCGTTCGGGCTTCAAACGCTTGCCCTCTGAGCACCTGCAGGCAGCGCTGACCAAAATGTTGTGAAAGCGCCTTGCCTCAACAATTAGCCCGTCGATGATCTGCCACCAAGCGGTCATCGAAGTTCATTTCCGGGCTTCTCAGGGCCCGATGCTTGGTTGTTCGCCCTTTCATGCGCTTGCGCCACAACCGAAAAGAGTTGGGCTGAAGCTCGTGCCGCATGAGGCGAATGACATCCGCTTCTGACCATCCCATGCGCTCCTGAATGGTCTCAAAGGCCGTCCGATCTTCCCAAGCCATCTGAATAATGGCCGAAATATCCCCATCGGAAAGGCTTGAAAGTCGTTGAGAGAATTTGGTCTCCACGGCGATGCTCCATGATGAAAAAACGTTTTTTAAAAACACGGGGTGTGTAACTTTGCAGGCAGTGTGCCTGCAAACACCAATGCCCCAGTGTTGATTGGGGTAAAGCACCGAACTGAAGGTCACGTTGTGGTCGCTTGCCATAAGCTGTATTGATCGAATGCAGACGGCAGCCACTACACAAAGCAAGAAATGAACGAAGCTGATTTCAAAATTCTGTTTGTCTGCATGGGCAATATCTGTCGAAGCCCCACAGCAGAAGCTGTTTTTTTCAAGAGACTGGCTGATCGAGACCTCTTGCACAAGATCAAAATTGATTCAGCAGGAACGCACAACTTCCATCCCAATGCGCCACCCGATGAACGCAGCCAGACGCATGCGCTCAAAAGAGGTTATGACCTGTCCAACTTGCGGGCGAGATCGGTTGTTGAAAGTGACTTTGAAGAGTTTGATTTGCTTTTGACGATGGATTGGGACAACCGTGCGCTCTTGGAGGAAAGATGCCCAGCACTGCATCTTCACAAGATCCGAGGTTTGGCTGAATTTTTACAAACAACACAGGCATCGGTCATACCTGATCCCTACTACGGTGGGGCGCAGGGGTTTGAACATGTATTGGATTTGATCGAAGAAGCCAGCGAAGGCCTTATGAAATTCATCATCCAAAAGGTCCAGTCATGAAGTCCACGAGCTCAGCGGTCATTGAGTTGAGAGATCTACACCTCAAAACAGACATCGGAACTTATGGTGCCAACGACACCCGGCCAGATGTCCATCTGCTCGATTTGACACTTGGGATTGCGGTTAATCAAGTGGTCATTTCCCAAGATGGCATGGCGCATGTATTCGACTATGACCCGCTGGTGCTAGAAATCGACCGACTCGCAGCAGACGGTCACTATGAAACGCAGGAGCGGCTCATCACGCGCATTGCAAGTGCATGTGCGGCATACCCAGCCATCAAGCACATGGAGATCAGCCTGAAAAAATCACCCGTTCGATCGGGCAACGGATCGCTGGGCGTTCGCCTGTCGCTTGATGAAATTGCAACCGATGCACTGCGACCCGACCGAACCCGGCCCACTGTTTAGACGCATCTGATCAAGTCGTGCTGGCTGGCTGGCTGGCTTGCTCCCGCGACCTCCAACGTCGACTTATATTTTTTATGCCGCAAGACAACTTAGAAGTAACTCCCGACGATTTGGCTGCGCGTTTGTGGCAAGAACTGACGCGTGCACCACATGACCGGCACCACGATTGGCGTACGCCCACTTTGGCCACACAGGGACTCGACCACAGAGGCCCTCAAGCGCGGACTGTCGTGCTCCGGCATGCCGATGCGCCCTTGTGGATCTTGCGTGTCTACACCGATGCGCGCTCTCCGAAATGTTCAGAGCTTGTAGCGCAGCCGTTGGCGCAACTGACTTTTTGGAGCAAGCGCCTCAATTGGCAGTTGCGTGTATCTGCGCTGGCAACGGTTGACTTTGAAGGCGAGCAAGTCAATGCCGCCTGGGAGCGTATGCGGCAATCACGCGCTTCTGCCGATTATTTGAGTGTGTTGCCACCCGGTCACATCCAATCTGCCAGCGAACCCGTGGCCGAAACCCCCGGAGACTCTCTGCGTGAGCATCATTTGGCGATCTTGAACTTCAAAGTGTCCTCGATGGACTGGTTGGCATTGAGCCCAGACGGACATCGCAGGGCCAGACTCACGCCCGCTGGCTTATCGGAGTGGTTGGTGCCATGAATCGGCTTGGTGCTGGGGTTTTTTTGGGACATCGAAGTGCGTGGGGTGGTTGGCCGCTAGAGGCTGGGAGCAGCCTTTCACTACCCAGCACTCAACGACAAGTTCGGATAATTAGCGGTCGAATGGCAAACTAAATCAGACCGAGATGGATTCTGACCTGCTAGGCCTCTTGACGTCATTTATTCCGGCAAGACGTCCTGGCTGGTAATCAATGGTTGCGGCAGTTTGTTTGGCTTGAACTCATAGGGTGTAAGTTAGAACGGGCTGCAGTGGAGCTGTTCCGTGTGGAATTGGTGCGGACTGGACACTAGAAGCTATTGCTGCGGCTATAGCGTACTCAGTACCTCAACCCTATGAAGTCTAGCTTTCCCTCAAGTGAATAACGCAGGTAGTCATCCATGTACTCGTCGAAGGGAGGAGGTGCCCGATTGATTCTGAGCAGACCGTGCCTCTCCGCAATTGCGTAGATGAATCGTCTCGAGAATGGGCCAGCAGCCTCGTTATTTGGATCTGCATCTGACACGCACAGCCTTCCAGGTATGCGGTAGACCTTCCAACCAAACTCGTGAAAGCGGTCATCTCGCGCCTGGTCGCGTTTGGTGTCTTGGTGGAATTGCACGCCGTCGCACTCGATGGCGACGCGAGCAACAGGGTTGGCGAAATCCGCAAAGAATCGATCTACGGGATACTGGGGATAGAAAATCGCACCGAGTTCGCGGATCTGCTCCCAGATTGCGTTTTCGATAGGCGTCATGGGAAATGTAGCCGTCAGAGTGCTCGGGTCTATGAACTCAGGCCAAGCGTTAGCGTTTGTCGTCGTGATTGACGGATTGAAGTCTCTGTAAAAAGCAAGAGCGTGTTCAAAGTGGCTAATGGGAATCTCCTAGGACTACGTTGAGGCCGACGCAGCCAAGGATATCAATTTCATCTGAGGTCGCCCTAGCGCCTTAAGAAAAAAAGGGCCACGTCGCTCGATGTTGTTTTTTCGGTTTTTTTAGTTGCCCCTTATCCTCAGATGCCAAATGCAGTGATGGGCACGATCATCGCTCTATCGGTTGCACCTTGAGAGCCCAACATCGCTGTTGCGTGAGGTTCAGCAAAAAATGAGGCTTTCAACAGCCGTTCACTCTTGATTCAGAGAATGTCAGCTCCCGCTGCAAAGCAGCCCACGAAAGATCAACGCACCTCACCAGTTCCACAACGTCCCATCGTGCTGCAGCCGGTTGACCGGCAGATAGGCCCTTTGATACGGGTACTTGGCTGCCAGCTTTTCGTCAATGTCCACGCCGTGGCCGGGTGATTCGCCGCAGTACATCATGCCGCGCTCAAAGCGCCAGTCGTGCGGAAAGACCGACAGCATTTCTTCGCTGTGCGGCATGTACTCTTGCACGCCAAAGTTGGGCACCCAGGTGTCAAAGTGCAGGGCCGCGCCCATGCAAACGGGCGACAGGTCGGTCGCACCATGGCAGCCGGTGCGCACTTGGTAGAGGCTGGCCAAGTCGGCAATGCGCCGCAGGTGGGTGATGCCGCCAGCGTGGACCACGGTGGTGCGGATGTAGTCGATCAGTTGTTTTTCGATCAGCGTCTTGCAGTCCCAGATGCTGTTGAAAATCTCGCCCACCGCAATCGGCGTGGTGGTGTGGTGGCGTATCCACTGAAACGCGTCCTGGTTTTCGGCAGGCGTCGGGTCTTCCATCCAGAACATGCGCACGGGCTCCAGCGCTTTGCCCAGCTGGCCTGCTTCAATCGGGGTCAGCCGGTGGTGTACGTCGTGCAGCAAATGGATGTCGGGGCCCACGGCTTCGCGCACGGCTTCAAACAGGCCGGGCGTGTGGCGCAAATACTTTTCGGTGCTCCAGTCGTGCTCACTGGGCAGGTTGCCGTCGGCAGGCTCGTACATTCGATTGGCACCGCTGACGCCATAAACCTTGTTCAGGCCCGGCACGCCGCTTTGGGCGCGGATGGCCAAGTAGCCTTCTTCTTTGTGGCGCAAAACCTCATCGACTGTCTCAGCCGTGTCGCGGCCGTTGGCGTGGCCATAGACCATCACCCCGGTGCGGCTGCGCCCGCCCAGCAGCTGGTACAGCGGCATGTTCGCCATCTTGGCCTTGATGTCCCACAGCGCAGTGTCTACCGCGGCAATCGCGCTCATGGTCACCGGGCCACGCCGCCAGTAGGCGCCCTTGTAAAGGTATTGCCAGATGTCCTCGATCTGCTGCGGGTCACGCCCGATCAGGCAGGGAATCAGGTGGTCTTCGAGGTAGCTGACCACGGCCAGTTCGCGGCCATTGAGCGTGGCATCGCCAATGCCGGTGACGCCTTGGTCGGTTTCGATTTTGAGGGTGACGAAGTTGCGGCCAGGGCTGCAAACAATGACGCGGGCGGCGGTGATTTTCATGGCTCAGACCTCAAGAGAGAGCAGTTGCTGGATGGCGAGGTCCACACCGTTTTGCAGGACTTGCTGGTGCCAGTGCATGACGCGGTTGATCCATGCGGTGTTGTTCGGCAGGGCGCTGCCCCACAGGTCTTCGCGGGCCAGCAAGGTGCGAACGCACGCGGCGCTTTCGCTGCGCTGGGCGGCACCCAGGGCGCTCAGGCTTGCGGCTTGCGGGTCGTTCAGAACATAGTTCTGACCGCTTTCGTCCACACCCAATGTGTAGCGCACAAACACCGCTGCTGCCAGTGCGTGGTGGTCAAACGAAGCGCCCTTGGCGATTTGCCCCAGCACCGAGGGTGGCCAGCGTTGTGGAATTTTCTGTGAGTTGTCGGTGGCGATCTGGTGCACGCTGTGCTTCAGATACGGGTTGCCAAAGCGGGCAATCAGGGCGTCGCGATATTCGGCCCAGTCACTGCGACTCAGGTGCGGCGCGACTTCGTTGCTCATCAGTTGGTGAACAAATGTCCGGATGTGCGCCGCGCCAATGCAGCTGGCAATATAGGGCCGCGCGGTCACGGCACCCATCAAGGCCATGGCCGTGTGGCTGCCGTTGAGCATGCGCAGTTTGGCTTCTTCGTAGCTGTGCACATCGCGCGTCACGCGCACGCCCACGCTTTTCAGCAGGGCGGCATCTAGCGGGTCGGCAAACCGGTCTTCAATCACCCATTCCCAAAACCCTTCGGTGCTCAGGGCGCAGGCGTCCTGCAGGCCCAGTGCCTCTTGTGCAGCGGCCAAAACTTCGGGCGTCGCGGCGGGCACGATGCGGTCGACCATGCTGCACGGAAAGGCGCATTGCGCGTCGAGCCAGCGCAGCAGCTCAGCGTCTTGCGGTGCAGTGTCATTTGCTTGGATCGCGGCTTTGACCAAGGCTTGCAGCTTGTGGCCATTGCCTTGCAGGTTGTCGCATGAGGCGATGGTGAGGCCGGGCAGGCCAGCTTGTTGGCGCAGGCGCAAGCCGTCCATCAGCAACTGGCCCAGCGCAGGGGTGTAGCCTTTTTCGGTCACGGTGAGTGTGACCCAGCGCGTGCTGGGCGCTGCAATGGCTTGCACCACCGCATCGCGTTCGGTGGCGGCCACGTTCATGCGCCACAGGGCACCGGGCACTTGCCACTTCACGCCGTTCGCATCGGCGATGCGCACCGCATACAGGCCGTCTTGCGCTTTGAGCTGGTTCACCAGGTCGGGTCTTGTCATGCCCACGCCGTGGATGCCCCATCGCGTGTCGCCACTGGCCAGCAGTTGGTCAAACACCATGGCTTGGTGGGCTCGGTGGAAAGCGCCTAGGCCCAAATGCACCACGCCCGGAGCGCCAGTTGTGCGGTCGTACGTCGGGGTCTGGATGGCCGCGGGCAGCGATGCCAAGGTGAGGGCTGAGAGTTGCATGAATTGGGGGGGATGGACCCCGGATCAAGTCCGGGGTGACAGTTGTTAAGTTGGGGCCGGGCTGGCAGTTGTTAACTTGGGCCGAGGTGACAGTTGTTAAGTTATGTTTAGCGTCGCAGTTGTTTGGTTAAGTTTTTTGCGACTGTTGGAGTTTTTGTTCGGATGCCTCGATCTCGGCCCAGGTGGTGTCGTCGATCCAGATGCCGTTTTGTTCGCGCTCGGCGCGGGCAGCGCGTTCGGGTTCGCCTGCCATGTGCACACCGTCGCTGCCTGGGGCATCGGGGCTTTGGCACAGCCAGTCGGCAAAGGCCAGGGCTTCTTGTTCAAACATGTCTTGCGTGCCCAGGCGCACCGGGTCGATCAGCATGGTCAGCATGCCATTCAGCACGGCGCGTTGCTGGTCGGCTTCGCGGTGCCAGGTGCCACTGCCGGTCAGTGCACCGCCCAGCAGTTCGCAGGCCACGGCCATGCCAAAACCTTTGTGGTCGCCAAAGGTCATGAGTGCGCCAAACAGACCGTTGGTCTGCGGCACCACCACCACGCCAGGGTCGGTGGTGGGGTGACCATGTTCGTCAATCAAATAGCCGGGCGGCACTTGCTCGCCCTTGTTGTGGGCCACGCGCATCTTGCCTTGTGCCACGCGGCTGGTGGCAAAGTCCAGCACAAAGGGTGCGCGGCTGCCCATGGGCACGCCGATGCAGCAGGGGTTGGTGCCAAAGCGCCCATCGCCACCGCCAAAAGGCGCGACCACGGGGCGTGAAAGCACGTTGACAAAATGAACCGACACCAGACCTTGGGCTACGGCCATTTCGGCAAAGTGGCCGATGCGCCCCAAGTGGTGTGAGCGGCTCAGGGCCACGGTGCATACGCCGTGTTGCTTGGCGCGTTCGATGCCCATTTGCATGGCTTGCACGCCAGTGATCTGGCCATAGCCGCGTTGGCCGTCTAGGTTCAACAGTGGGCCGGTGTCAAGCAAGACCTTGACGCCGGTGTTGGGACTCAAGCCACCTTCGAGTACGGCGTCCACATAGCGCGGCACCATGCCGACGCCGTGCGAGTCGTGACCGCTCAGGTTGGCCATCACCAAGTTGTCGGCCACCTGCGCGGCCTCTGCCGGGGCGCTGCCCGTCATGGCGATGATGCGGGTGATGTGTTGGCGAAGATCGTTGGCTTGGATGCGTTGGCTCATGGTGATCCTTGTCAGTCATTCATTTACTCTTGTCACCCCGGGCTTGACCCGGGGTCCATCTTGAGGGTTGGTCATGGCGCTAGACCACATGGATCCCGGATCAAGTCCGGGATGACGAGCGAGGGGGCGCTCACATCACCGCGCCCACTTGCCATGGCACAAACTCGTTTTGCCCGTAGCCGTGGCGTTCGCTCTTGGTGGGTTCGCCTGAGGCGGCGGCCAGGATCATTTCGAAAATGCGCTGTCCCATCTCGGCGATGCTCACGCCGCCGTCCACGATCTCACCGCAGTTCAGGTCCATGTCCTCTTCTTGTTTTTTCCACAGCGCGGTGTTGGTCGAAAACTTCAGGCTGGGCGAAGGCGCGCAGCCATAGGCGCTGCCACGACCGGTGGTAAAGCAGATCAGGTTGGCACCGCCCGCCACTTGCCCGGTGGCGCTGACGGGGTCGTAACCTGGCGTGTCCATGTAGACGAAGCCTTTGGCCTGCACCGGTTCGGCGTATTCGTAAACCGCCTGCAGGTTGCTGGTGCCGCCTTTGGCCACGGCGCCGAGCGACTTTTCAAGGATGGTGGTCAGGCCACCGGCCTTGTTGCCGGGCGAAGGGTTGTTGTTCATTTCGCCACCGTTGATGGCGGTGTAGTTTTCCCACCATTTGATGCGCTCGATCAGTTTGTGCGCTACCTCGGGTTTGACGGCGCGGCGTGTGAGCAAATGTTCGGCCCCATAAATCTCGGGAGTTTCGCTCAGGATGGCGGTGCCACCGTGCTGGACCAGCAGGTCTACCGCCGCACCCAGCGCCGGGTTGGCGCTGATGCCCGAATAGCCGTCTGATCCACCGCACTGCAAACCCACTGTGATGTGTTCAGCACTGCAAGGCTGGCGCGTGATGGCATTGGCGCGGGGCAGCATTTCTTCGATCAGCTTGATGCCTTTTTCGACAGTGAGGCGTGTGCCGCCCGTGTCCTGGATATTGAAGACTTTCAGTGTGTCGCCCTCGCGCAGACTGCTGTGCGCCAGCCAGGTGTTGAGTTGGTTGGCTTCACAGCCCAGGCCCACGACGACCACACCCCAGAAGTTGGCGTGCGTGGCGTAACCGGCCAAAGTGCGTTCGAGCAGCTGGATGCCCAGCCCTTCGGTGTCCATGCCGCAGCCGGTGCCGTGGGTCAAGGCAACCACGCCATCCACATGGGGGAAGTTGGCCAGCGCTTGCGGGTTGCTGCGTTTGGAGAAGTGGTCGGCAATGGCGCGTGCAGCGGTGGCTGAACAGTTGACGCTGGACAGCACCCCGATGTAGTTGCGCGTGGCCACGCGGCCGTCCGCACGCTGGTAGCCCATGAAGGTGGCTTGCTTGCGCACGGGTTCGGGCTTGACGTCTTGCCCGATGGCGTAGTCGCGCTCGAAGTTGCCTTTTTCGGCGCCCATGTTGAGGTTGTGCGTGTGCACATGTTCGCCCGGCGCAATGGCTTGCGATGCGAAACCGATGATCTGGTTGTAGCGCCGCACGGGCTCGTTTGCGGCAATGGCGCGAGTGGCGATTTTGTGGCCCGGCGGTATCAGGCCACGCACAGCCACACCGTCCACGGCGCTGCCGCTCATGAGTTGGGCGCGGGCGATGACCACGTCATCGGCCGGGTGCAGTCGGATGAAGAGATTTGACATGTTTTTAATCGGTTGGGGACAGCGCTGAAGCGCTGTTCCACATGGTCAATAAAATTGCTTGGGCAACCACAGCACCAAGCTGGGGAAGTAGGTAATGACAGCCAGACTGCCCAGCAAGGGGAACAGCCAAGGAAGGATGGCCATGGTCGTGCGCTCGACGCTGAGCTTGGCCACACGCGCCAACACAAACAGCACCATGCCCATAGGCGGGTGCAGCAGGCCAATCATCAAGTTCAGCACCATGACCAGACCGAAGTGCACCAGGTCAATGCCCAACTTTTGGCAAATGGGTACGAGGATCGGCACCAGAATGGTGATGGCGGCAGTGGGCTCTAGAAAGCAGCCGACAAACAGCATCAGCGCGTTGGCCAGCAGCAAGAACACCCAAGGCTCTTTGGTGAAGCCAAGAACCCATTCGCTGATGGCGGTGGTCACACCCGTGGCGGTGAGCATCCAGCCAAAAATGCTGGCCGCAGCCACGATGAAAAGCACGGTGGCCGTTGTCTCTACTGTGTCGAGGCAAATCTTCACGAACATCTTGAAGTTGAGCGTGCGGTACCAGAAAAACCCCAGTGCAATGGCCCAGACGCAAGCCGCAATCGCGCCTTCGGTGGGGGTGAACACGCCAGTGGTCATGCCGCCGATCAGAATCACGGGTGTCATGATGGGCAAAACGGCCTGGAAGTTGAAGAACTTGTCGGCGGCAAATAAAACGATCAAGGCCACAAACACCGTGATTTGCGCGGGCGTGCCCAGGGCGGTGACCATCCACCAGATGGAAAGTGGCCAACCGA
>Ga0208916_10000564_pt1 | contig 17223 bp, 32 predicted proteins | sample DEB19_08_DNA_5_FD_184523 | JGI IMG/M metagenome (GOLD analysis project Ga0208916, IMG submission 184523) | Aqueous microbial communities from the Delaware River and Bay under freshwater to marine salinity gradient to study organic matter... | ecosystem: Environmental > Aquatic > Marine >... | reverse complement strand
CCTTCAAAGGGTGGTTAAAAAAGCGGAATATATGCACTACTACCAGTTTCACATTGGTGACTACAAAAGTCACACCCACCACCTTTCTTTGTTGGAAGATTTGGCTTACAGACGTTTGCTAGACTTCTACTTTTTGCATGAGAAACCCATAAAGCACAGGGATGTTGCTCGTCAGATTGGTATGCGTGAGCATGAAGAAGACGTAATGACTGTCCTCAATGAGTTCTTCATTTCAACAGAAGATGGCTTTGTTTCTCCTCGTGCAGACAAGGAAATCAAGCAATATAAAGAGTTTGCTGAAGCAGGTAAACGTGGGGCGGCTAAGAGGTGGGGAACACCCCCCAATGGGGAGGCTATTAGCCCCCCTAATGCTACCCCAATAGCAACCATTAACCAAGAACCAATAACCACTAACCATAAACCAAAGAGAGAGAGCGCAACTAGCGTTGCTTGCCCGCCAGATGTTTCACAACAAATTTGGAATGATTGGGTAGCCTTGCGTAAAAGCAAAAAAGCACCGATTACCCAAACTGTTCTGAATGGTGCTATTGCTGAAGCAAAGATTCTTGGTTGGCCTTTAGAGAAGTTTTTGGCTGAATGGTGCAGCCGAGGTAGCCAAGGTTTGAAAGCAGAATGGATTGTTAAACCTAATCCTGCCGACAAAGTAAGGCTCACTGTTGCGCCATCAAATGAGCCTGACCCTGCTTTGCTGAAGATTGAAGAAGACGCAAAAAAAGCCGTACCCATACCATTTGAGGTATTGGCAAGGATGGCTCAAATAAGGCAAAAAGCATGAACTACTTTGAAGCCATGAGACTGCTAGACAGAGTTAAGGAAGGCGTACCATATCCCGTACGCCTCATTACTGAAGCGTTAATCCTAACTGGCGACTTATATGAGTAGGGTATATACCTATGGCATATAGCAGAAAGAACATATCCAATGAGAGCGACAGAATTGTTCTAGAGAAAGCCGAGGCAAGGGAGATATACCGAACTTGGCAAACAAACAGAGATAACGATTTTGTTCGTGCCAGGCTAGAGCGTTGCGAAAAGGTCTATGGATCAGGAGCAAGAGATCGAGTCAGGACCTATATGTCAAGAATGAAAGAAGGACAAATTGAATGAGTTGGCTTTATTCGCAGGCGCTGGTGGAGGAATACTTGGGGGACAACTTCTCGGATGGAGAACAGTCTGTGCCGTTGAATGGGAGCCATACGCAGCTTGCGTACTTGCCGCCCGACAAAATGACGGAATTTTCCCGCCTTTCCCGATCTGGGATGACATTCAAACCTTTGACGGAAAGCCTTGGAATGGAATTGTTGACGTTGTATCTGGCGGCTTTCCCTGTACGGACATCAGCATTGCAGGGCGAGGAGCAGGGCTTGATGGAGAAAGCTCATCAATGTGGTATCACATGGCGAGGGTGGTTAGCGAAGTTCGACCAAGATTCGTATTCGTGGAAAATAGCCCAATGCTCATTCATCGAGGAATCGGGCGAGTTCTTGGAGACCTTTCCAGCCTCGGGTATGACTCGAGATGGACTGTTATGGGAGCAAACGAGGTTGGAGCGCCCCACCAAAGGGACAGAACGTGGATTTTGGCGAACTCCAGACACGGGGGGGGGGGGGACATCTGGACTACTCAAAAAAGGCCAGAATCATCGGGCGAATGGACAACCCATCCAAATCAGATTGGTGGATCAAGTGAACAATCCAAGACTTTGGCCCACACCAGTAGCGAGAATGTACAAGGACGGGGGAAGCCCATCGGAGTACGCCAGGAACGAGATACCCCTGGCGGCACAGGTTGGTGGGCCATTGAACCCAGAGTGGGTAGAGTGGCTCATGGGGTGGCCTCAAGAGTGGACAGACTTAAAGCCATTGGCAACGGACAAGTTCCGCAAGTGGTCGCAGCAGTCTGGAGAAAATTAACATGACATTTATGGTAACTTTTAAAGTAGACGCTAACCCTGTTGGCAAACAAAGGGCTAGATACGTCAAGAGGGGTAATTTTGTCAGTACATACACTCCTGAGAAGACAAGAACCTATGAAGCCTTAATCAAAGATGCTGCAATCGAAGCAATGGGCAGCTCAGAGCCATTGGAAACCCCTGTCAGCCTTTATCTGTACATCAGAGTGCCAATCCCAAAGTCATGCACCAAGAAGCGCCTAGAAGCCATTGATAACGGGTCAGAGAAACCAACAAAGAAGCCCGATTCAAGCAACATTCTCAAAAGTGTAGAAGATGCAATGAATCAAGTTGTCTACAAAGACGATTGCCAAATCATCAATCATCACATTACGAAGGTTTATTCAAGTCTGCCAGGTGTTGATATTTGCGTAAAAGAATGCCTAGATTAGGGTTTATCCCTATGTTCAACAACGTAAAAATATAGAAAATAAAGCTTTTAAACAGGAGTTAATCATGGAAAGCACTTGGGAATTTGATACCACTGTGGGAGCAGGTAGCGAGATCGTTACAGTAGTTTATGAGTATGAATCAGACGAAGACTCAACCTACAACGAGTCCATTAAAGAGGTCTGGTTTGAAGGACGCAACATCATTGGGGTTTTCTCTGATGAGCAATTTAAAGAGATGGAGTGCGAAGCTGCCATGCGGTTCCAAGTTCATAAACTGAACTACAAAACAGAGGACGTATGAGCAAAGATTGGAGTTTATCGCTTAGTTTAGATAGACAAGCACTAGGTTTCACACAAGAGCAATTTTGTTCTGCTTTTTCAGAATTTGCAAAAACAGTTATTCAGCAACAAGCATTGGCAAGATGGGAAAAAGGTGCAATTCCACACTACGACACTAGGGTGAGTTTGTTTAATTTTTTAAAACATATATTTGAAGTAAATGGCCTTGAATCTGAAACTGTAAAAATTGGATTTCCAGAAGCAAGCTCTACAAAAAGAATAAAAGATTATTTAGCAATGAATCCTAATGCAACAGGAAAGGAAGCTGCTGAAGCAGTAGGTGTTACGCTCAGTAATTTAAGAAGGATTAAATCAATAAATGGTTTGACTAGCAGAAATACTATTGATGATCTCCAACAAATTATTGAAGATAAAGAATTAGAGATAAATAAGTTGAAAGATATTATTCGTACATTAATAAGTTAAAAATATGAAAAAAGAACTTTTAATCGGTTGTGGATCTAACCACACAAAGAAGATGGCGGTTGATGGAACGCCAACCTTTGATAACTTAACCACTCTGGACTACAACGCTGACCACAATCCAGACGTTTACTGGGACTTGATGAGTTTCCCACTGCCGTTTAAAGACAATGAGTTTGATGAAATCCATGCTTATCAGGTGCTAGAGCATCTTGGACAACAGGGTGACTACAAACTATTCTTTGCCCAATTCTCAGAGTTCTGGCGACTTCTCAAGCCAAATGGTCATTTCCTTGCGACTTGTCCATCCAGAAGTTCAGTCTGGGCTTATGGTGATCCAAGCCATACAAGAATCATGCAGCTTGAACAACTGGTGTTCTTATCCCAAGATGAGTACAAGCGACAAGTAGGCAGAACACCTATGTCAGACTTCAGAAACATCTACAAAGCAGACTTTAAAACTGTCTTCCAAGAAGAGGACGATGACATCAGGTTTGTACTAAAAGCTATTAAGAATTGATTTTGTAGCATATAATTCAAGCCATGAAACAACGTGGCGGCTCAAGAAAAGGCGCTGGTCGCAAGAAGATCAGCGAAGAGGGTAGGACTATCCGAGCAAGGGTAGCTCCTATCCATGAGCAAGCATTGACCTTGGCAGGGAATGGTTCTTTGTCCGAGGGAATAAGACGTTTAGCTGAGAAGCATTGGAGATTGATTCATGGAGACCAGCCCCGACAAAGCAATTCAGTATTTGATCGACACCGCACCCTTGTACGCCCAAGCGAAGTCAGAGCGCCTGTACTTGGAGGAGTTCCGCAAATCAAAGAAGGCTCACCTGATGAGCCAGGCAGGGACGGAAGTTCTGGGTAAACAAGAAACCTTTGCCTATGCCCATGCTGATTACATTGAAGTGCTAGAAGGAATCAAGCAAGCCGTGGAGAAAGAAGAGAAGTACCGCTGGCTAATGACTGCTGCTCAAGCAAGGATCGAAGTCTGGAGAACTAACCAGTATTCAGCCAGAATGGAAATCAGGGCAACCCAATGAACAACAAGCTGAACGCAAAGGAAAGACTACACCTAGCAAGGGTGAAGATGCTTCCCTGTTCAGTATGTGATAAATCAGGACCATCAGAAGCCCACCATTACAAACAAGGGCTTCAATATACTTGCATAGCATTATGTCAAGATTGCCATACTAATTCAGTATTAGGCTGGCATGGTCAAAAGAGAATGTGGCATATTAAGAAAATGGACGAGATTGATGCTTTAAATAATACGATTAAAAGATTATTTGATGCCCCGTCTGAAAATAATAATGCTTTCTAATATCAAAAGTTTCAAAAACTTTGAACTTCCAAAAATTGGTTAAAACGGGTTTCTAAAAAGTAAATGCCACTTTTTTGTAAAATCACCCAAAATTAGGGTTTACCCGTAGTTTTTTGCTTGTGAGTACTCACTTCGCAAAATACTGTAAGTGAGCGCCCACTTCGCAAAATAAGAAAACAGCGCATGAGACACAGTTTAAATATACCCCTAGAATGCCACAAAACCCGTTCTAAGCGCTTTTTTTGCCTAGGGTATAGCTACTATGCTTGAAACCATGAAAACCGATTCTAGGCGCTTTAAACAAATCCGCATAATGTGAGTACTCACTTCAAAAACACTATCAAAAAAACCCGCATATTGCAGCGGGAATTTTGGAAAATGCTTTTTAGATGCTATCGATCAAAACCCAGAATTCCTCGATATAGCAGCATTTTTGCATTTTGGGATTGTGCAAAGCATGGCAAAAAATCATTCCAGCGATGACACAATCAATTTGCATTAGGGTTTCATTTTCGCTTGTTATAACACCCACAGCGCCCGTTTTCATGCTGTGGGTTCCTCAATTTCCAACCATTCCTCAATTATTTCCGTTCCAGCGCATAACGTGGCCCGAATGCTATCAATTGCCATGCTTGCAGCATATTTTTGGAATTTATCGCCTTGAATGTATGCTTCAAGTACAGTTAAAGCCCCAAAAACGGAATTGATGTCATTCATTCCCTGGTAAACCATAAATTCATTTATGATTTTTGGGTGTCTTTTATCTTTTAATTTTCTGGTAGTCATTTTTGAGCCTTTTAATGTAGTTCATAAGAGATAACGCTATCGGTCCAGCATTCCCGACAATCTAAGCAAGCCCCGTTTTGTTTTGGGGCTTTGCATGGTGAACCCATAGGGGTTTTTGTATGCACGTTAGATGCTGTGATGCCTGGCACGTTTTGCAAGCTTGCAGGGATTTGCACGGGCTTGTCGGGGTACATTGCCGACAATCGAACAACAAGGTTTTTTGGAATGCTGTTTTTTCCATGCTTTGCAATATAAGCTTTAATGATGCTGTATTCCCTAGTTGGCAGCCAGTGCATGGTTAAAAGGGTTTCCATGCATACAGCAACAATTTTCTCAAAATGTTCAAGGTTTTGTAGGTCTCCGCTATCGTGCCATCGAAAATAAGGATCTTTTCCAATATGGGAAACCATGCCTGACACCCAGAATTCACCCGTTATGCTATCCAGGCGGGAAAATTGAGCGGGTTTAATGTTGTTCTCATACATTCGATAGAACCCGTTATTTGCATAACACTTAGAACATATAGAACCTTCTATTTTTGACATTTTGAAGCCCGTTATGCAAGCTTCTGTCGGCAAACTGTAAGATTTGCAGGGCATTTTTGAAGTTGACGTTAAAGAACCGCAAGCTATTGCAGCCTGGGTTTTTGTCATTGGGATAATTGGGATAATTTTCATATTGACACCTATTAAAAAGAGAAAAAAAGAGATTAAATTGTGCAGCACCCACAGCAAGGGGCATCGATGCAGCGGCCTTTTGTGTTCCTATAGAACGTATTAGGGCCGTTTTCACCAAAAAAGGTTATAGAGTCGGAATCGGGTTCTAATATGGCCCGTTTTGTAGCTGTATCGAATAGGATCCAGTCCCCGACATTTATCACAGCATGGGACTGTGAACACCTAGAACGGAATTTTGAGCGCATTTTTTTAAGCATTTTGATCCTCAAGCAATATTTTCTTAAGAAAAGGGATCGCATAACCCGTCAAATTAGACAATTCCTTAAGGGTTAAATTAGGGTTTTGATCATAAATGCGCTTTATATCCTCATATGAGAACCCGTTTATTGAGCGCTTTAAAGTGTAGGCCATGCTTATCCCCTATCTATGATGCATTCGGAGGATATATAGCGGAATTCGGGGTTTTCTCGAACCCAGGCTTTAGCCCTTGCTTTGCTATCAAAACGGGTAAAAAAACCCTGCTTTTCGTCATAAGCCACAATCCAGCCAAATTGATTAAATTGTAATTTCATGGTTTTCCCCTTATTTAACTAGAACGTCAAAATAAGCCAGCATCAAAGCCAGCGCTGCACAAAAAAGAACTATTGCAAAAATAGCTTCAAAAATTACTGTTTTCATTTAACTAGCTCCATTGTGTTTTGTGAGTTAAAGCAAGTGATATCAAACCCTAGGGACTGAATGTCCTTAAGGGCTTGCGAGGATAGGGTTTTGGTTCCTGCTATCCTTGCGAATAGCTTTGCAGCCTGGCACGCAGGGTATGCAACAGTGTTGCCGTACTGTGAGCGAATCTCAATAGTTATTGTTTTCATGTTATCCCCTTAAGCGATAAATTCTGGATTAGATGTAACACCATGTGCAACAGCTATTGCCATAATTTCATTCTGGGATTTTGTAGTTCTAGCAGCACGGATAAGGCCCGATAAGGCTCGAGCGAGATAGTCCTTACCTAAGCCAGCTTCGCTGTATTGAACGGATCTAGCGACTTCTTTTGATTCGGATTTGGTCATTGTGAACACCTATTAAGTTGGATACATTCCGATTGAATGTGCATTTATGATAGCAAAAGAAAAGAGAAAAACACTAGGTGCAAACCCTAAGTTATGGATCTTTAAACCCTTAAGGGTAAACCCTAATATAGTTTGATTTTGTAGCTACAATTAAGAAAAGAAAACAAGGGCCAACCCATAACAAGGGATCCAATTGTAATAAGGGATAGGTAAGGGGATTAGATAGGATACATAAGGGGATAGGCTAAAGGCTGGGTTATGGATAGCATAAGCATAGATAACATTTAAGAACCCTACGAACACCGACAATCACCAACCCAATGCGCCCATGAGACGTAAACGCAAATGAGAATCATTCGCATCTAGAAGTTAGTGGGCACTCACTATCATTAGGGTTTACCCGATGAGAACTGGGTTTCCATACAGTAGAACTAGGGTTTCCACCTAGGGGTTTACCCCCCCCATGTGTAAAAGCGAGGGGGTGCTGTGGCAGGGGACATAAACACACATCAACATACCCTTTGCAGTTAAGACCCCCTACCCCCTCCCCCAACCACAAAAGATAGTCCCAAAAAAATTTTTTATAGTTTAGAATTTGTAGACATTAAATCAAGGAGAAGATATGGCTGGATTTCCTATGCGTAGAGCGTTGGAGAAGAAGATAGAGACTCTGGGAGGCATTGAGTTCGTTACGGCACACATAGCACAGGGAATGACCATAGGACGCTTGGCAGAGTTTATAGAGTGTTCTAGGCCCATGCTTTCTTTCTGGATAAACCATACGGATGAGAGAAGAGATGCGGTACTCGCTGCACGTAAGCTAAAGGCTGAGAAACTGGCAGAAGAGGCTTTAGAGATTGCTGATGAAGCAGATGAGACAAGTAACAGTGGAGTCAACAAAGCTAGACTCCAAGTAGATACCCGTAAGTGGATGGCCTCCAAGCTAGACCCTGATAACTACGGAGACACTGCTAAAACCCAAGTTAACATCAGTTTAGGTGATCTACACCTCCAAGCTCTTAAGCACATGGGTAAGGTAGAAGAGGTTACTACCTTGGAAAACAATGAATAACCCCTTTATCCAGTTCATTACCCTATATCGGAATGACCCTGTTCTGTTTGTCAAAGAGGTCTTAGGAGTAGAGCCTGATGATTGGCAGAAAGACTTTCTTAACGCTGTCGCTACTGGTGAACGTAAGATTTCAATCAGATCTGGTCACGGAGTCGGTAAGTCAACCACCGCTTCTTGGGCAATGCTATGGTTCTTGTTGACCAGGTATCCCGTCAAGGTGGTGGTTACTGCCCCTACTTCTGCCCAACTTTATGACGCTTTGTTTGCCGAGCTAAAGAGATGGGTCAAAGAACTACCCAAACCTATCCAAGACCTACTTGATGTCAAACAAGAGAGGATAGAACTCAAAGCAAGTGCGACAGAAGCGTTTATCTCTGCTCGAACATCTCGTGCTGAACAACCCGAAGCCTTACAAGGTGTCCACTCTGATAACGTCATGCTGGTAGCAGATGAGGCTTCTGGTGTCCCAGAGGCAGTATTCGAGGCCGCTGCGGGTTCTATGTCGGGTCATAACGCTCTAACCATACTGTTAGGCAATCCAGTACGCTCTTCTGGCTTCTTCTTTGACACACATAATCGTCTAAAAGATGAATGGTGGACTAGACGGGTATCCTGTCTGGACTCGACCCGTGTTAGTAACGAATATGTAGACGACATGAAATCCCGCTATGGCGAGGAAAGTAATGCTTTTAGAATCCGTGTACTTGGAGAATTCCCTAGGAGCGATGATGACACGATTATCCCAATGGAACTACTTGAATCTGCTAAACATAGAGACACAAGAGCCTATGAAGACGCTCCAATTATCTGGGGACTAGACGTAGCTCGGTTTGGATCGGACTCTTCTGTTCTTTGTAAGCGTCAGTCTAATGTTGTCCACACCCTAGAGAGGTGGAGAAACCTAGACCTGATGCAGTTAACAGGTGCGGTGGTGGCTCAGTACGAAGCCTGTGACCACAAGAGTAAACCCACAGAGATTCTGGTTGACTCTATTGGCCTCGGAGCTGGTGTTGTTGACCGATTAAGAGAACTAAAGTTGCCATGCAGAGGTATTAACGTGTCAGAGAGTCCTGCAATGGGCGGCACTTATCTCAATCTTCGTGCGGAACTATGGCACAAAACCAAGGCTTGGCTTGAGAAACGTGACTGCAAGATACCCAATAACGAAGATTTCATTGCTGAACTGGCGACTGTAAGGTACACCTTTACATCTAACGGCAAGATAAAGATTGAATCCAAAGACGATATTAGAAGACGGGGATTGAAATCTCCTGACATGGCTGATGCTTTTGTGTTGACATTTGCTTCCGATGCCGCTACTGTGTCTTGGGGATCAAATATGTCTTGGGGCAAACCGATTAAAAGGTTGATCCGTGGCCTAGTCTGATTGCCGTTGCCATTTTAGAGCCACCTTAAGCAAGTGGCTCTTTTTTTTATTACCACAATATGGTAGTATTGCGAAACCTATATTGGAGATTCCTATGAAAATGGATGATGCTGCCAACAAGATTGGCAAAGTAATGGGTGAATACAAGCGTGGCAAGCTCAAGTCTTCTTCTGGTCAAAAGGTTAAATCCCGTGACCAAGCCGTAGCTATTGCAATGAGTGAGGCTCGTGCTATGCCAAAACGTGGTGGTCGTACCGCAACCAATCGAAGCAAAAAGTAACTTAAGGAAAAATTATGTCTTTCTTAACAAGAGATAACAATGGAAATACCATCCCTAATGTATTTAGGATTGGTACGACACAAGTTTTTACAGTAACAAATTCTAGTGTTGCAAGTACCGCTTTTGCGGCCTCAACAACTCATGTTCGAGTTGCTTGTTCATTAGGCCATTGCCATATCCAGTTTGGATCTGCACCAACAGCAAGTATTACGACAAGCCCAATGTTGGCAAACAATACATCTGAAATTTTCCCCGTGGCTTCTGGTGACAAGATTGCTGTTATTAAAGATTCTGGTGTTACTGCTTCAACAGTTAGCGTTACGGAGTTGTTATGAAACCTGGACTCTATGCCAACATTAATGCCAAGCAAGAACGTATCAAGGCTGGCTCTAAAGAGAAGATGAGAAAGCCTGGCACTAAAGGCGCACCTACTGCTAAAGACTTTAAGCAAGCGGCTAAGACTGCCAAGAAAAAATGAGTGCAGCGTGGACCAGAAAAGAAGGGCAAAACCCTAAAGGTGGGTTAAATGCTAAAGGTCGTGCTAGTTTAAAAGCACAAGGCCAAGACATTAAAGCCCCCGTTAAGTCTGGAGATAATCCACGTAGAGCTAGTTTCCTTGCAAGGATGGCGGGAAATGATGGTCCTGAGTACAAAGATGGAAAGCCAACTAGATTACTTCTAAGCCTCCAAGCATGGGGTGCAAGCAGTAAAGCAGATGCTAGAGCAAAGGCTAAAGCTATTTCTGCAAGGAATAAAAAATGAAATGCCCTATTGCTACTTATGACATCAAGGCCAACTTGAAAGCCCGTAATTGGGCAATCAAGAATGTTGACTATGGTCCTGCTAACCCAGAAGAAGACAACGAAGAATACTGGCAGAACCTTGCTGATATGTGGACAGTATCTATTGATGAAGTTCAAGAGATGCGTTGCGGTAACTGCGCTGCCTTTATCCAGACACCAGAGATGTTGGACTGTATCCTAAAAGGTATAGACGAAGAGACTGATGGCTATGCCAAAGACGTACAGGGTGCGGCTAATCTAGGATACTGTGAACTGTTTGACTTTAAGTGTGCAGGTGAGCGTACCTGTTCAGCATGGCTATCTGGTGGCCCTATCACCAAGAAGATGACCAAGAATCAGCAGAATATGTTGATGATGGCTAAGACCGAATACGACATGGAAGAAGAGGAAGACTAAATGGAAGCCTTATTAGCATCGTTCTTAGAGTCGCTAATGCCAGCGGCAGTCGGTGGATCAGAGGCCGTCATGAGTGGTGGTGCGGCTCCAATGTCTTTTGGCGATACTCTTGGTGGCTTTGCACAAAACCAGCTTGGTCAGCAAATGGCTCCAACTATGGATTTTTATAACACCATGACTAACCCAAATACCTCAATGGGTGACATGGCTAACTCAGCATTTAAATACTCTTTTAATCCTAAAGAAGATGAAAAAGGATTGATGATGCCCCAAATGGGTGGCGGTGGTGGTGGTATGTCTAACAACTACGTTGGTGGCATTCCTAGTCTATTGCAAAATACTGGATCTGGAATCCTCCCTTATATCGGTTCACGATAAGGAAATATATGATTAACGAAAACCCCATGTTGATGGCAGAAACCCTGCAAGGCGAGATGGAGGGTGATGAGGTAATGTCTGAAGAGCAGCTTCAAGGCGTTATCTCTGCTGAAATTTATGATGCCATTTCTTTCATTGATGATGACATTGGTGGTAATCGTGCGTTAGCAACTGAATACTACTATGGTCAACCCTTTGGTGATGAAGATGAAGGCCGTTCACAAGTAGTGTCAATGGATGTACGTGATACTGTTCAAGGCATCCTACCTAGCCTGATGCGTATCTTCTTTGGTCCAGAGCGTGTGGTTGAGTTCACCCCCCAAGGACCAGAAGATGTTCAGAATGCTGAACAAGCTACAGACTATGTAGACTTTATTTTTAAGCGTGATAACCCTGGCTTTAAGATTCTGCACTCTGCCTTTAAAGATGCCTTGGTTCGCAAGGTTGGTATTGTTAAATACTACTGGGATGAGTCCGTAGAAGTTAAAGCAGAATCATTCTCAATGCTTGATGAGCAAAGCATGATGATGCTGACAGAGAATCCAGATGTGGAAATCTCTGCGGTACGTGAGTATCCAGTGCCTGGCACTGAGCCTGCAAATGAGGCTGAAGCCATTATGACTCCACCTCCCATGATGTACGATGTGGAGATCAAGCGAAGAATTAAGACAGGCAAGGTAAAGATTGAAGCTCTACCCCCAGAAGAGTTCTTGATTGACCGCAGAGCAAAGTCTATTGATGAGGCTACCTTTGTAGGCCACAGGACTATGAAGACTGTTTCCGATCTAGTCGCTATGGGTTATGACTACGATGAAATGGTAGAAGTTGCAGGTAATGGGAATGACTTTGACAACAATCAAGAGTACCAAGCCCGTAACCCGTTTGCCGTCATCAGCACTGCTAACAATGGTGATCCATCAAGCAAGAGTGTTCTCTACATTGAAGGCTACTTAAAGGTAGACTTTGATGGCGATGGCATTGCTGAGATGCGTAGAATCTGCACAGTTGGTACTGGTAACAAAGTTCTCCGCAATGAGATTGTTGATGACCGACAATTTGCTGACTTCTGCCCAGACCCAGAACCCCATACCTTCTTTGGTATGTGTCCTGCTGACGTAGTGATGGATATTCAGCGTATCAAGTCTAATGTCCAACGTGGCATCTTGGACTCTTTGGCACAAGCTATCCATCCCCGTACAGCGATTGTTGAGGGTCAGGCCAACATGGAAGATGTGTTGAATACCGAAGTTGGTGCTGTGATTCGCATGAGAGCGCCAGGTATGGTTCAGCCGTTTACCACTCCATTTGTTGGTCAGGCAGCATTTCCAATGCTTGATTACTTGGATGACATTAAACAGACCCGTACAGGCATTTCTAAAGCCGCAGCAGGGTTAGATGCAGATGCACTGCAAAGCACTACCAAGGCCGCAGTATCAGCGACTGTCAATGCCGCACATCAGCACATTGAGATGATTGCCCGTATCTTTGCGGAAACTGGTTTACGTAAGTTGTTTACTGGCATCTTGAAGTTGGTGGTTGAGAATCAAGACCGAGCAAGAATGGTTCGTTTGCGTAATACATTCGTGCCGATTGACCCCCGTTCTTGGGATTCAAACATGGACGTGACAGTCAATGTTGGCGTTGGTGATGGCACTATTGAAGACAGAATTAATATTCTTAATCAAGTAGCTATGCGTCAGGAAATGTTAATTAAAGAAACTGGCCCTAATAATCCTGTTGTAACAATACCACAGTATACAAATACGCTAACTAAGATGTTGCAATTAGCTGGTATTAAGGATTCACAGAATTACTTTAACCAGTTACCTGCTGACTTCCAGATGCCACCTCCAGAGGCTCCAAGGCTTACGCCAGAGGAAACATTGGCTCAAGTACAGGCTCAAGCTATTCAAGCTGATATTCAAAAGAAAGCCGCTGAATTGGATTTAGAGCGTCAGAAAATGATTATGTCTGATGACAGAGAACGTGATCGTATTGAACAAGATGGTATTTTGCGTAGATATGAGCTAGAATTGAAATATGGTGTACAAATTCAAAGTGCGGAAATAGATGCCGCAATGAATCGTGACCGAGAGTTAATCCGTCAACAAGCTGCAATGAATCAGACGCAAGTCCCTCAACAGCCACAACCAATGATGTAAATGGACGATCTAGAAATTAACCTCGCAAGAGGAGACAGAGCTAAGTTACTTTTAGAAGATGAACTTCTAAATGAAATGCTTAAACGTATTGAAGATGACTGTTATCTTGAGATTAGGTCTTCCAAATTAATGGAGAATCCTATTAGAGAGCAAGCATATTTGCTTCTCAAGACAGTAGACATTTTAAGAACAAAACTACGCTCTGTTATGGATACAGGCAAGATGGCAGAAGTTGCCCTTGTCCGCAGACGGGGTAGACCCCCAAACAAATGATTGTTAAACTAAGAGGTAAATATGTCCGATAACGCAAATGCAGTCGGTTCGATTACAGTAAATCAAGCAGCGCAAAGCTTTGCTACTATGCTAGACGCTCAAGAGGGTGTTGACACTGGTGCAGAGGCGCAACCAGAGGAGGGGCAACCCGAATCTGAGTCTGAGGAAATGGAATCTGCGGAGCCGCAAGAAGAAGCAGAGGAAACTTCCGAGGAAGTAGGAAGCGAAGACGAAGAGTCCGAAGAGGAAGCTCCAAGGGATGAGAAGTTTGTTGTCAAAGTTGATGGCAAAGAAATCGAAGTCCCAAAGGAAGAACTTATCCGAGGTTATCAACGTGAAGCTGACTACACACGGAAAACGCAGAAACTAGCAGAAGAGCGCAAAATTGTCGAGTCTGAGTTTCAGCAAGTACGTGGAGAGCGTGAACAATACGCTCAGGTTTTAGGACAATTACAGCAGAAACTACAAGAGTTTGAGCCTCAAGAGCCTGATTGGAATCGTTTAGAAGTTGAAGATCCGACTGAATATGCCCGTCAATGGACATCACATCAGCGCAGACAGCAACAACGATACGCAGTACAAGCAGAGCAAGCGAGACTACAACACCTGTATCAAGCTGAATCTCAAAAGCAGATACAAAATGTTTTAGCGCAGGAAACTGCAATATTGAAAGAGAAAATTCCTGAGTGGAGTTCTCCAGAGAAAGCTAAAGCAGAAGGTAAAGCTTTGTTAGAGTATGGTCAGAATTTGGGTTTTTCAGAGCAGGAGCTGAACAGCATTAGCGATTCACGGGCATTACTAGCGCTTCACAAGGCGTGGAAGTATGACCAGATGATGAGCAAGCGTCCAGAATTCCAAGCGAAGATTAAAAAAGCACCAAAGATGGTTAGCTCTGGTTCAGCGGGTAGCGTAAGTTCTAAGTCGAGTGATTTAAATAACGCAAAAAAGCGTCTTGCACAAACTGGAAGCGTCAAAGATGCCGCATCCCTTTTCGAGAAATTTATTTAAGGACCTATCATGGCTGCTATTACAAACACCTACACCCGCTTTGACGCTAAGGGTGTACGGGAAGATCTTTCTAACGTCATTTATCAGATCTCTCCAGAAGAGACACCATTCATGTCTAATGTTGGTCGTGAGAACGTCACCAACACATTCTTTGAATGGCAAACCGATGATTTGGCTGCTGCCATCACAACCAATGCACAGATCGAGGGCGATGACATCACCTCTTTCACAGCAGTTACAGCTACTGTTCGTTTGGGCAACTACACCCAGATTAGCCGTAAGGATGTAATTATTGCTGGTACATTGGAAGCTGTTGACAAAGCAGGCAGGCGCTCAGAATTGAGCTATCAAATGGCTAAAAAATCTGCGGAAATTAAGCGTGACATGGAGTCAACAATGTTGGCTAACCAAGCCGCTGCCGCTGGTTCTACGTCATCTGCTCGCAAATCAGGCGCTTTGTTGGCCTTCTTGAAGACCAATACTAGCGAAGGTACTGGTGGTTCTGATCCTTCATACACCACTATCCCTGATGCGGCTCGTACTGATGCCACAACTACTAACTTGCGTTCATTCAGCGAAGCATTGCTGAAAGACGTAATTCAGAAGGTGTGGACAGAAGGCGGCTCTCCTTCTATCGTTATGGCTGGTCCTGTTAACAAACAGAACTTGTCTAAGATGGCTGGTATTGCTGCACAGCGTTTTCATGTTACAAGCGCTAAACCTTCAACGATCATTGGCGCTGCCGATGTTTATGTCTCCGATTTCGGAAACGTGAGCATTGTTGCTAACCGCTTCCAACGTGAGCGTGATGTTTTTGTGCTTGATCCTGAGTACGCAAGCGTTTGCTATCTGCGTCCCTTCCAGACAGTTGAACTGGCTAAGACAGGTGATGCCGAGAAGCGTATGCTCTTGTGTGAGTGGGGCTTGAAGATCAAGAATGAGAAAGCTCATGGCGCTGTCTATGACTTGAACTCAACAATTCAGACCTAATCTGAAACAACTGGGTGGGCTAATAACCCACCCTTTTTTTTATGACTACAAAAATCTTTGATACAAACCAAGAGATGGGGACTCAGAAACTTTGGCATTACGATGCTGAAAAAGATGAGGCAACCATTCAAACAATTATTGATGCTACAAATGTAGTAGAAGCAAACAAAGAACGATTTAATTCGTTTGATGAGAAGGCTAATTGGAAGGGCGATATGCACCATGTTGCATCCATCCCGATGGCTTTGTTTTATCAAATGAAAGCCGAAGGCAAACTTGATGACCAAGCTTACATGAAGCGTTGGTTGAATGACCCTGATAATCGTGCATTTCGCACAAGACCTGGAGAAGTTTAATGGATAGTAAGACCATTGGGATATTAGTCCCAACACGGGACTTTGTTAATTCTGGATTCGCATTTGACTTAGCTAGGCTAGTTGGATTTACTGTAGGTACAACAAATCACAAAGTAGTGATTTACACCAGCTCTGGCACATTGTTGTCAGCACAACGTCAGGATTTGGCTAGGGATGCTATTGAAGCTAAGTGTACCCATACCATGTGGCTAGATAGCGATATGCGGTTTCCAAAAGATTCCATTATTCGCTTGTTAAAACACGATACAGGTATTGTCTGTGGAAACTATGCCAAGCGTAGATTCCCAACAGAGCCTATAGCGGTGAAAAAAAATACTCCAGATATGGATGCAACATTTATCAATCGGGTATATACTGAGGACGATTCAACAGGACTTGTTGAAGTAGACTACTGCGGAATGGGTGTAATGCTCGTTAAATCCGAAGTCTATAAATCTATGGAATATCCTTGGTTTGCTATCCCTTGGGTTCCCGCTGCGGAAGACTACATTGGTGAAGATGTATGGTTTTGCCGTAGAGCCGCACAAAATGGGCATAAAACTTATGTTGACCAGGATCTTTCTAAAGAGATCCACCATATTGGCACATTTGAATACAAACATGAACACACACTAATGTGTAGGGATGTAGAAAATGGCACTTGATACTTTTGCAGGGCTTAAAGCAACAATAGCGGATTATCTCAATCGGGATGATCTGACGGCTATTATTCCAAGCTTTATTACTATTGCAGAAGCTAAATTCAACCGCAAGTTGCGTACACGCCAGATGATTAAACGTGCTAATGCACAGATTGAAACTGCATTCTTTGCCTATCCTTCTGATTGGCTACAAGCTAAAGAGTTTCAATTAAACACCAATCCCATTGTCAGACTACAGTTTGTTACTGAGGCTCAAGGTGATGAGTCAAAAGCACAAAGATATTTAAATATTGGACAACCAGTTTATTACACAATTACTGGTAGCCAATTAGAATTTATTCCTACTCCAGATACTACATATAGCGCAGAACTTACATATTATGCTAAGATTCCTGCGTTGAGTGATTCAAACACAAGCAACTGGCTTTTAGCTTATGCCCCAGACTTGTACCTGTATGGTGCGCTCATGGAGGCT